>WPCJ01117018.1_pt1 | contig 327415 bp, 297 predicted proteins | sample 5399831 | NCBI WGS metagenome assembly WPCJ01 (sample SAMN12869470, study PRJNA574797) | sludge metagenome | isolation source: wastewater treatment of pH10 | place: China:Beijing | collected 2019-05-20 | reverse complement strand
GCTTTTTAGGCCAGCCCCGCCACCGGGCACTGCGCACGGCAACAGGCACTGCGTCACCCCGGCCAAGCGCAGCGCGAGCCGGGGCCTACTCGTTTGCAGAGAGATGCTTGTTTCCACAGTCTTGCGGCAGGCTCCGGCTGGAGCAAGCCTCCGCGCCGGGCGTCAGTCTCACCGCTCTGCAAGCGAGTAGTTCCCGGATCTCCGCTCCGCTGCGTCCGGGACGACGCCCCAAGTGTGGCGTGGCACAAGCTGCGCCACAATCGCGCCCATCACAGGCTCCGCCCCCCTAATGCGCGCCCCCTAATGCGGGCGGCCGATGCCCAGGCGCCTCATCCGGCGGTGCAAGGTGGTCCGGTCGATGCCGAGCCGCCGTGCAGCTTCAGAGACATTGCCCTTGCAGGCGGAGAGCATGGCGCGCAGGTCGTCCCCGTCATTGCCTTCTGCGGTGGCATGGGGCGAAAGGGTCAGTTGCTCCGGCAGGTCCTCCACCCCGATCACGCCATCCTCGCAAAGGGCAGCGGCAAAGGCGATGGCATTGTCGAGCTCGCGGATGTTGCCCGGCCAGGAATGGGCGAGCAGCAGCGCTCTGGCCTCCGGCGAAAGCCGCAAGGGGCGCCCCCCGGCGGCATGCTTTTCAAGGAGCCGGGCGAGCAGCCAGGGAAAGTCCTCCCGCTCGGACAGCGGCGGCAGCGGCAGAACGGCGGCATTCAGCCGGTAATAGAGATCCTCGCGGAACCTGCCTGCCGCAACAAGGGCTGCCAGTGGCCGGTGAGAGGCGGAGATGACACGGAAGCTGATCTTGCGCGGCACGGAGCCGCCCACGGGCAGCACCTCGCCTTCCGCCAGCACCCGGAGTAGCCGGCTCTGCGTGGCAAAGGGCATGTCGCCAATTTCATCCAGGAACAGCGTGCCGCCCGTTGCCTCCTCCACCAGCCCCTTGCGCCCCCGCGCCAGCGCGCCGGTGAAGGCGCCCGGCGCATAGCCGAACAATTCGCTCTCGATCAGCTGTTCGGGAATGGCGGCGCAGTTGACGGCGACGAACCGGCCGGAAACGCCGCTGACTTCATGGATGATCCGCGCCAGATGCTCCTTGCCGGTGCCCGTCTGCCCCTGAAGCAGCACAGGCAGGCGCGCGGGCGCCAGCTTCATGACCTTGCGCCGCAGGCTGTCCATGACCGGACAGGCGCCGCCCAGCCGGCTCAGCGCAGGCAGGGCACGCGGCAGGCGGGCCGCCGGCTGGCCTGCAATGCGCTGCTGCGGCTCGATGGCATGGGCATAGAGGAACGCGCCGCCACGCAGGGCAATCCTGCGGTCCTGCGGCAGGCTGGCCCGGGTCAGCGAAGCCAGTTCGCCAAACTCCGCTTCAAAGAAATCCGTGACCAGTTGCCCCAGCAGCAGTTCGGGCCTGCGCCAGTCAAGACCACGCGAGCCAGCCAGAAGCTTTGCGCCGCCATGCGTCATGCCGGTGATGCGCCCTGCCCCGTCAACGGCAATCGCCGCTTCCGGGTCCACATCGAGAAACTCCGGCGCTCCGGCAAAGCGCAGCACCAGATCATGCCGGCTGCTGGCCATCAGGTTGGCCAGCTCGATCCGCCGCACCGTGGAGGACACCAGATGGCGCGCCATGTTCTGGCTGGCCTTGAGGATCGGCGAACTCAGCAGCGAAATGTCGAGAACGGCCGCAAGCGCGCCCTGCGTGTCATAGATCGGCGCGGCGGTGCAGGAGAGCGGCGTGTGGGTGATGTCGAAATGGTCGGTCTGGTGGATCGTCAGCGGCTCGCCGGTGGTGATACAGGCCCCCACCGCACAGGTTCCGGCACGCGGCTCGGACCATTCGGAGCCCAGATAAAGCCCTGCCTTGCGCAGGTTGTTGTTGAAGGACGGGTCGCCCAGAAACTCGACGGTGACGCCCTGCCGGTCGGAAAGAAGCAGGACATAATTCTGCTCCGCCACCTGCCGGTAGAGCCGCTCCAGACCGGATCTTGCGATATGCACCAGATCCTCGGCCTGCTGCCGGTGCTCGCGCAGCCGCGTCTCGGAGACGATCACCGCCTCCCGCGCCTTGGCCGGATCAAGCTGATAGGTCTCGAGGCAGCGCCGCCAGGAGGCGACGACCACAGCATCCCTGCCCGTGTTGCTGCCCTGCCCGACGCGCTCGATTTCCTTGATGTGATCGGAAAAGCCCATCAAATCACCAGCCCCTCCAGACTGCCTCCCGTGATCTTTGGCCCGATCATAGCCGGGATTGTCTGAACTGCCTAATCATCGCAGCCCCATCCTCTGGCCCCGTCAGAACAGGACACAACCCAGCTCAGAAGAGCCCAGACTGCTCACAAATCTCCGGCCTCTCCATCGTCATCCTCGGCCTTGTGCCGAGGACCTAACCAAATCAATGACTTACAGATGGCCGGGACAAGCTGGCCATGACGAAAGAGAAGAATTCCTGCTTTGTCATCCCCCCCAGCTCAGAAGGGCCGTGGCTGGCGCAGCCGGTGAGGAAGCCGCGGCCCGGGATCACGAATCTAAGCCCTTTGCAGGGATAAAATGCTTGCATCAGGCTCAAAAACGGAAAGATTCAAAACTGTTTTTCCGGCTGAAACCCTGCGTATTTTTGCTCCATCTCATGTTTTTCAAAAACAAAAATTGACAAACCGGCGCGCAACTCGTATGTATTTTTCATCGATATCTTTTTTGCTGAGCTTTGGTTATCACGCGATCAACATCGCGCTGAACGAACACTCCCTCTAAAGCATCGTTATCACCGCTTGCAGGCCTCCGGGCTTGCGGCTTTTCTCTATGCTATGAAAGGGTTCATCATGACCACTGGCACAGTAAAATGGTTCAATTCCACCAAGGGTTTCGGTTTCATCGAGCCTGACAATGGCGGCCCGGACGCCTTCGTCCACATCTCGGCCGTCGAACGGTCCGGCATGCGCGAAATCGTGGAAGGCCAGAAGCTTTCCTATGACATGGAGCGCGACAACAAGTCGGGCAAGATGTCTGCCTGCAATCTGCAGGCCGCCTGATAGATCCGGGATCTGCTTTCCCTTGACCACGGATGTACTGGCATTGCTGAAAGCATGAGACCAAACAAGGTCAGGCAGTTTGCCTGGCCTTTTTTGTTGCCCGCAGTAGTGGGCAACGTCCGGAAGGATCCCCATGACCGACAAGCACAGCAAGTCCCGCCAGCAGGCAGAAACGGCCTTTGGCCGGGAACAGTCGCAGTTCTTTGCCCGCACCCGTGCCTTTGAAGAGCTGGACGCGATCACCGCCGCCCGTGACGAAAAGACCCTGAGACTGCGGGAAGCACGGCTTGCCAGGGAACTGAGCGAGAGTCTGGCAGTTGCTGCCAAGTCTCCCGCCAAACGGACCAAACGAACCTGACCGCGGGGCCCGCTGCACCGGCAGCTGGTGCCCTTGCATGAAAAGGCCAAGGCGGAACCGCCAGATGGAGTGAAGACTTGAGAGACATGACGAACAACGGCCATTCCGGCCGCCGCAGCACCGCTTCCGACGCGAAGGCAGCCCTTGTGCAGGCTTACCGCGCCGCAAAGGAAGCAGCCGGGCCGGAGCGCGAAGCAAAGCAGGCCGAGCGGATCAGGATCGCGGAAGCCCGTGATGCACGCCGGGCCGAACGCGCACAGGCAAAGCTGGATGAACAGAACCGGGCCGCGAACGAAGCCGCCCTCAAGGCCGCCGAAGCGGAGGCCGCAGCCAGAGCCGAAACCGAAGCGCGCGAACTGGCCGACAGGAACCGCGCCGCCCGCGTTATGGAAGACGAAGCCGCCCGCAAGGCCGAGCGTGACCGGCGCTACGCCAACCGGAAAGCCCGTCAGGCCTGACGCTCTCCGAAATTCCTCTTCCTTCATACCAGGGCTTCCGGTGCGGAGGCATCATGGGCCTGACCCGTTCTCAATGGGGGAAGCTCATCGGGAATTGATATAAGCCCCGGTGTACAAGCGGCACCGGGGCGCGATGCAAGCCGTTCCGCTCACCCGCGCCCGCCGCCCGCGATGGCAGCCTTTGCGCGCCTTGCCTTCAGATACGGCCAAAGATAGGGCCATATGATGCTGAACAGAGCCAGTGCCAGCAGCAGCGCCGAAACCGGCCTTGTGAAGAAGGGCAGCACGGCTGCATGCAGGTCCCGATGGGGCCAGATCAGCCTGCGTCACCTTTGCCGCTCCGCAGGCTGAGCCTTATACCAAGGCTTTCGATGCTGACGCATCACGCCTTGAAATTGCTCAAGCGCCGCACGGGCTTGACCGGCTCTCAGCGTCCGGTCTTCTCGCGCCATTCGGCGTATTTGGCGAGGTTCTCTTCCTTCGTCGCCGGATAGAGGCCGATGATCGCAGCCCCGGCCTTCACCTGCTCCAGAACAAAGTCCTCGAAGCTCTCCATGCCGGTGCATTCATCGGCAATCTCGTCGGCAAGATGAGCCGGAATGACCATCACGCCATCGCCATCGCCGAGCATCACGTCACCGGGAAACACCGGGGCGTCGCCGCAGGAAATCGGCACGTTGAGGTCAAGGGCCTCGTGCAGCGTCAAATTTGTCGGAGCGCTGGGGCGCTGGTGATAGGCAGGCATATCGAGTTTGCCGATGCCCTCGGCATCCCGGAAGCCCCCATCGGAGACGACGCCGGCGCAGCCGCGCATGGCAAGGCGGGTGATCAGGATCGACCCGGCAGAGGCAGCGCGTGCATCCTTGCGGCTGTCCATCACGAGCACGAAGCCCGGCGGGCAGGTTTCCATCGCCACCCGCTGCGGATGATCGGCATTGCGGAAGACGGTCAGCGGATTGCGGTCCTCGCGGGCCGGGATGTAGCGCAAGGTGAAGGCCTGCCCGACCATCGTTTCCCCCTTCCAGTTGATCGGGGAAACGCTCTGGACGAACTGGTTGCGCAGGCCGCGCTTGTACAGGGCCGTGGCGACGGAAGCGGTCGAAACCTTCTTCAGTTTCTCGCGTGTTTCATTGGAAAGGACATAACCGGTCATGATGACACCTCAGAGCAGATTGTTGTCTGACAGAAAGCGGTTGAGACGTTCGGACTGCGCCTTGGTCAGAGGCCATGCGGAGGGCGGGCGCGTGGGGCCGCAATCCAGCCCCTGGGCGATCAGGGCGGATTTGACGCCGGTGACATTTGTCCCTGCCATTTCCTCGGCGCGCATGTCCTCGAACACCTTCATGCCGGCAATGAGCGCATTGGCCTCAGGGTAATTTCCAGCCTCAAGCGCCGCATGGATGGCCATGGACCGCTCCGGCCAGACATTGATGAGGCCGGAGGTGAAGCCCCGCGCACCGACGGCATAGAAGGTGGGCGCCCAGACCTCGGCCAGCCCGCCAACCCAGACGATTTCGGGATCACAGGCCGCCTTCGCTTCGGCCAGGCGCTGCGGGTTAGGCGTGGCCCACTTCACCCCTCTCACGCCCGGCAGGGCGCAAAGGCTGGCGATGGCTGCCGTGCCGATGGCATCGTTGCGCAGATAGAGCATCATCGGCAGGCCGCCGGAGGCATCCTCCAGCGCCTTCAGATAATCCACGATGCCGCGCGGCGCGACGAAGGGATCCGGCGGCTGATGCACCATGAGCGCGGCAGCCCCTGCCTCAGCCGAAACCTTTGCCAGCCGCACCGCATCCCGGATGCCGCGCCCTGCTCCGGCGAGCACCGGCGCACGGCCGCCAACCATGGCCACAACCTCCCGCACCATGGTGCAGGCCTCGTCCGTGGTCAGGGCGTAGAACTCACCCGTGTTGCCATTCACCACCGGCATATGGACACCGGCGCCAAGGGCCCGGTCAATGACGGGAAGGAGCCGCCGGGGGGCGATGTCCCCCGCCTGATCGTAGGGTGTGACCAGAATGCCGGAGATGCCGGTGAGTGCCTGAGCGAGCGTAGCCGCCATGTCTGCCTCCTAGTAAATGTCCGGCTCACCGGCTGCGCGTCCAAAGCCGCGCTCAAGGAAATCGAAGTCGCAGCCCTTGTCGGCCTGCGTCACGTGTTTGGAGAACATCCAGCCCCAGCCCCGCTCGAACCTGGGCTCCGGCGCGGTCCATTCGGCCCGGCGGCGCTCAAGTTCGGCTTCATCAACGAGCATGTCGAGGCGGCGCGCAGGCAGATCGAGGCGGACGGTATCGCCATTGCGCAGCAGCGCCAGCGGCCCGCCGATATAGGCTTCCGGCGCTGCATGCAGCACGCAGGCGCCATAGGATGTGCCGGACATGCGGGCATCGGAGATGCGCAGCATGTCGCGGTGGCCCTGCTTGATCAGTGCCTTGGGGATCGGCAGCATGCCCCATTCGGGAAAGCCGGGGCCGCCGAGCGGGCCGGCATTGCGCAGCACCAGCACATGGTCCGGCGTCACGTCGAGGGTCTCGTCATCGACGGCTTTCTTCATTTCGGGATAGCTGTCGAAGACCAGCGCCGGGCCTTCATGCACATGGAAGCGCGGATCACAGGCCGCCGGCTTGATGACCGCGCCGGACGGGCACAGATTGCCGCGCAGAACCGCGAGCGAGCCCTCATGATAGACCGGGTTGGAAAGCGGGCGGATCACGTCGTCATTGTAGACTTTCGCGCCTTCCAGGTTCTCTCCCATAGACCTGCCGGTCACGGTCATCGCATCGAGAGCCAGCCGGTCACGGATCTGCGCCATCAGCGCCCGCAGCCCCCCCGCATAATGGAAGTCCTCCATCAGATAGTCCTTGCCGGACGGGCGCACATTCGCAATCAGCGGCGTGACACGGCCCAGTTCGTCGAGATCATCGAGCGTCAGATCGACGCCTGCGCGCCGGGCCATGGCGATCAGATGCACCACGGCATTGGTCGAGCAGCCGGTCGCCATCGCCACGATGGCGGCGTTGCGCACCGAAGCCGTGGTGACGATCTGGTCCGGCGTCAGGTCTTCCCACACCATCTCCACGATGCGGCGGCCGCATTCTGCCGCCATGCGCTGGTGGCCGGAATCAACCGCCGGAATGGAGGAGGCGCCCGGCAGCGTCAGCCCCATGGCGTCGGCGATGGCGGTCATCGTGCTGGCCGTTCCCATGGTCATGCAGACGCCTGGCGAACGGGCGATACCGCCCTGCACGCCAGTCCATTCCGCATCGGAGATATTCCCGGCGCGCCGCTCGTCCCAGTATTTCCAGGCATCCGAGCCGGATCCCAGATGCTGTCCGGCATAGTTGCCCCGCAGCATCGGCCCTGCCGGGAGATAGATCATCGGCACCCCGGCCGTCAGGGCGCCCATCACCAGCCCCGGCGTGGTCTTGTCGCAGCCGCCCATCAGCACCACGCCATCCAGCGGATGCGAGCGGATCATCTCCTCCGTCTCCATCGCCAGCATGTTGCGGTAGAGCATCGAGGTGGGCTTGGTGAAGCTTTCATCGACCGAGAGCGACGGCATCTCGACGGGGAAACCGCCTGCCATCAGCACGCCACGGCGCACATCCTTGGCCCTCTCGCGGAAGTGCGAGTGGCAGCTGTTCAGCTCGGACCAGGTGTTGAGGATGCCGATCACCGGACGGCCAATGAACTCTTCCGGCGCATATCCGAGCTGCATCATGCGGGAACGGTGGCCGAAACTGCGCAAGTCATCAGGCGCGAACCAGCGGGAGGAACGCAAGGTTTCGGGGGTCTTTCTGGGCCGCGGGGTCATTCTGGCGTCCTTTTTTAGTCTATGCTTGTTTGTATGCTGATGGGGCGCGTGCAAAGGAGACGGCGGCATCACCTGCTGCAGGACAGTTCTCAGCCATGCTCATGCCCCCTCACCTGCAGTCCGGCGGGGCGCGGGCCGGATGCCGCGATAGATCTGCCAAAGCACCGACAGCGCCGCGAAACTGAGGAAGGTTGCCGATATCGGATTGGTCAGGAAGCCGGTGAACTCCCCTTGCGAAAGCTGCAGCCCCCGGCGGAAATTGGTCTCCGCCATCGGCCCGAGAATGAAACCGATGATGAAGGGGGCCGTGGGAATGCCAGCCTTGACGAAGGCATAGCCGAGCAGGCCGAAGCCCAGAACCGACCAGACATCAAAGATGCGGCTGGCGAGCCCAAAGGCACCCACGACACACAGAACCAGGATCACCGGTAACAGGATGTGCTTGGGGATGGCCAGAAGCCTGATGAACACCCGCAACCCGTAGAATTCCACCACCAGCATCATGATGGCCGACAGCGTCAGTGCAGCAAAGATCGTGTAGACAAGCGGGCCTTGCGTGATGAACAGCATCGGCCCCGGCTGGATGCCGTGGATCATCAACCCGCCCAGCAGGATGGCAGTCACGGCATCGCCGGGAATGCCGAGCGTCAGAAGCGGAATGAGGGCACCGCCGATGCCTGCATTGTTCGCGGTCTCCGGCGCAACGATGCCTTCGATCGAGCCCTTGCCGAACTTCTCCGGGGTCTTCGACCGGCTCTTGGCAGCGATATAGGCGAGAATGTTCGACGTACCCGCGCCAATGCCCGGCAGAATGCCGATGCCGACACCGATCAGCGCAGAGCGGAAAGCATTGGGAATCTGGCCAAGGAATTCCTTCACGCTGAAGCCAAAGCCGCGGATGCCTTTCATCACCGGCATCACGATCTTTTCGGCAGACCTTGCCCGGCCAGCCTCCGCCACCTTGATGACCTCGGCAATGGCGAACATGCCGACAAGGACGGTGAGGATCGAAAACCCGGCGTTGAGTTCCACCTGTCCGAAGGTGAAGCGGCGGATCGCCTCCACCGGGGCGATGCCGACCGTTGACACGGCAAAGCCAAAGAGACCGGAAAAGATGCCGGTTACCATCGACCCGCTGGAGAGGCTGGCAATCAGCGTCAGCGAAAAGACGGCGATGGCGAAATACTCATGCGGCCCGAAGGACAGGGCCACCCTTGCGAGCGACGGCGCAATGAACATCAGCGCGGCGATCGAGAAAATCGTGCCGATGAAGGAGAACACGATGGCGACGCCCAGAGCCTTTGCCCCCTCGCCCTTTTCCATCATCGGACAGCCGTCGAATGTCGTTGCAATCGAGGACGGCGTGCCGGGGATCTTCAGCAGGATGGCCGAAATCAATCCGCCCGACGTCGCCCCGACAAAAAGCGCCACCAGCAGCGACATGCCCGCCGCAGGGCTCATGCCATAGGTCAGAGGCAGGCACAGGGCGATGGCCATGACGGCGGTCAGCCCCGGCGCGGCGCCAAAGATGATGCCAACCACGACGCCGGCAGCAATCAGCAGGACGAGTTGCGGCTGAAAGACATTGGCAATACCGATTGCGATCATATCAAGCATCAGACCGCTCCTTCAGGGCATGAGGCGGGCAAGCGGCCCGGCCGGCAGCATCAGGTTGAAGCCCTGGCGGAAGACCACATAGATCGTCAGCGAGATGCCGATGGCGAGCGCGGCATGCATGAAATGCGGCCTCGGCCGGCCTGCGGGGCTCAGGAGGGAAAACTGCAGGAAAAGATAGAAGGCAGCCGAAATGGCAAAGCCCAGCGGCCGCATCAGAGCGATGAAAACCGCAATGAGAGCCAGGGAAACGCCAACGGTGAGATAATCGGGCCGCGCGCGGCCGGCGGCCTGTCCGCCGCCCTCCTCATCAGACGCCGCAGCGCGAATGGCCGGGTTTTCATCTGCGCAATCTTCCGGTGCCAGCGCCCCTTTCGCACGCAGGCTGAGCACCAGATGAATGGCACCCAGCAAGATCATCCCGATCGAAAGGGCATAAGGGACGAACGCGGCGTCCACCGTCCCGCGGCGCGGCAAACCTGCCGTCATGTAGAAAAATGCAAGACCAGCGCACAGCATGCAGACGCCGGTCAGAACATCCTTGTTCCGGCCCAGAGACATGGCTCCCCTCCCGTTCCGGCAGTCAGGCAGCACCCGGTGTTCCGGAGGCATCCCGGCCTGACTGCACACTTCCATCAGCAGATTGCACGGCACCGGCAGACCAAATCCGCCGGATGCCCTTCTCCCATGTGCAATCAGCGCGCGGCCTGCAGCGCTTCCCTGTACTGCATGTAGTTCTCGCGGATGGCGTTGAGCCGCGTCTTCGCCTCGTCCTGGCTGTAGTAGCTCACCGGCTGGCGGAAGCCCTGCTCGAGATCCTTCGCATACTCGGGGATCTCAACGATCTTTGCCGCGATTTCGTCCATCTTGCTGACGATGGCCGGATCCGTACCCTTCGGGAAGGCGATGATATAGGGGTTGTTCATGACGAACTGTGCACCCTGCTCCACGAAGGTCGGAATCTCGCCGAGGAGCGGATTGCGCTCCTGGTTCGGCTGGCCGAGCACATTCATCTGGCCGGCGGTGTGATAATCCTTCACCGCGCCATAGGCGATGCCGGCGACATCAATGCGCCCGCCCAGAAGCGAGGCAATCTTCTCCGCGGCTGAACCGGTGTCGACGATACGCATCTGCGCACCGGTTTCCTTGGAGAACAAAAGGCCCTGCAGGTGCGAGTAGCCGCCAAGCTCCGTTCCGTAGATGACGGCAGAAGGATCCGCCTTGGTCTTTGCCAGCAGTTCATCCATCGTCGAGATGCCGGACTGCTCGCTGGTCACGAAGACTGCGCCCTGGTCAATGGCCGGAATGCAGCAGATCTCGAAATCATCGATGCCGTAATCGGCAAGGCCGGAGACCTCCGTCACGATCAGATGCCCCGTGTGGCCGAAGAGCATCGTGTAGCCATCGGGATCGGCATCACGAACCGAGGAGGTCGCGATGGTGGCTCCGCCGCCCGGCATGTTGGTGATGACCATCTGGCTGCCCGTCACCTGTTCGAAATACTTGGCAAAGGTGCGGGCGTTGAAATCGGTGTCGCCGCCCGGGCTGGCACCGATGATGACGTTGATGGGACGCGACGGCCAGTCGCCCTGCGCTGCAGCAGGTCCTGTGGCCATGGCAACGGCTGCGACAGACATCGCAAAAATAGCTGATCTCACCACTCTCTCCTCCCTAAATCGCAGGCCGTGGAACGCCCGCCATTGATGCACTAATATATTTGTGTATCAGTGACAACCCTGAAATCCGGCAAGCGGGACAATCGGGCCGGGAAAATGTATCAATCGGTCCAGAGAATCTGAGTGGTGACGGCAGCATGGCGCGGCGGCGGACAATGACGGACGAGGTCTATGACGAACTGCGCAGGCAGATCGTCGATGTCGAGCTGCTGCCCGGCTCCACCCTTCCCGAACGGGCCATCTGCGAACGTTTCGGCATCAGCCGCACGCCCTTGCGCGAAGCGGTGCTGAGGCTGGTGCAGAGCGGCCTCGTCACCGTTGCGCCCCAGCATGCCACCTTTGTTGCGCCGCTGGATGCCGCCGCGATCCGCGAGGCGCATTTCCTGCGCGACAATCTGGAACCGGCCGCCCTTCGCCTGCTCTGCGAGGCCGGGAGCCTTGACCTGTCCAGCATGGAAGAGATCCTGCTTGAACAAAAGCTGCTGTTGTCTCGCGGCGATCTGTCGTCCTTCCTGCCGCTGGATGACCAGTTTCACCGGCAGATCTTCAAGCTGGCCGGGCTGGAGGGCGTGTGGTCGATCATCCACGCGAAGAAGGCGCATCTCGACCGGGTGCGGCATCTTCAGGCACCGCAGCCGGGCAAGATCCCGCGCCTGATCGAAGAGCACGAGGCCATTCTGAACGCCGTGCGGAACCGGGATGCCGCAGCTGCGGGGGCGGCCTTGCGCAGCCATATCTCGGGCGCCATCCTCTACATTGCCGAACTGGAGACACAGCGGCCCGAACTGTTCCGTTTGCCGGATGCCCGCGCCGCATCCGCCGGGCCCGTACAGGAATGACCGCATGCCGCCCCCCCCGGCCGCCGCGACAGTGCTTGAGAAAATGAGGTGACCATGCAGCCAACCCGCCTGGCCGCGGCGCAACACCCGGCGCTCGAGCTTGCCGAAGACATGCGCCAGCGCATCGTCAGCCTGGAGCTGGAGCCCGGGCGCAGTCTGTCACGCAAGGAGTTGCAGGACCATTACGGCGTCAGTTCAACGCCCGTGCGGGACATGCTGCTGAAGCTGCAGGAAGACGGGCTGGTGGAGATTTTCCCGCAGTCACGGACGACCGTCAGCCTGATCGATCTCGAACAGGCCCGCCAGGCGCATTTCCTGCGCAGTTCCGTGGAATGCGCACTTGTCCGGCAGCTGGCCGCAAGGCCGGATCCCCTGCTGATCGAAGCGCTTGAAACCATCCTGCAACTGCAGGAAAAAAGCGCCCCGTCCGACCTTGCAACCTTTGCAGCGCTCGACAAACGCTTTCATCAGGAGCTGTTCGTCTCGGCCAGGATGATGCATGTCTACGGCGTCATCCGCCGGGAGAGCATGCACATCGACAGGATCCGCGCCCTGCACCTGCCGGTGGGCGGCAAGGCAGCCCAGATCCTGCGCGATCACCGGCAGATCATCGGCTGCCTCAAGGCTGCGGACCCGGCTCAGGCCGCCGAGGCCATGAGCGCGCATCTCTCGCAATCCATCGCCATTGCCGGCGACCTGCGCAACACCATGCCGGCCTATTTCCGCTGAGGGGAGCAATACCAGCTTACCGGGGTCTGATATCAGCCGGCGTTGAACAGCACCGCCTTGTCGCGGCCGCGGTGTTTGGCAAGGTAAAGCGCCTCGTCGGCCTTGTGCCGCAAGGCGCGGGTGTCTTCCGTCCCGGTCCAGACCGCTATGCCAAGACTGGCGCTGGTGGTGATGGTGTCAGCGCCGGGGTTGAATGAAAGGGATTTCACGGCAAGCCGGATCTGTTCGGCCCCTGCAAGGGCGGTCTCTTGCGTCTGGCCGCGCAGGAACAGGCAGAACTCCTCGCCTCCGAGGCGGCCCAGAAGCGCGCGCGGACCGGCGGCGCCTGCGATCGCCTGCGCCACACCGGTCAGCACAACATCTCCGGCCTCGTGGCCGAAACGGTCGTTGATGCTCTTGAAATGGTCGATGTCCAGCATGATGAAGGCGTCACCCGGCTGCAGGTGCTGCGGCAGCGACGCCAGGAAATGCTGCTGGTTCGGCACGCCGGTGAGCGCGTCGGTATTGGCCAGACGCTTCAGCTTGGCCTCCGCCCGCTCCTGCACCAGCACCACCACGAAAAGCGCAATGGCGAACTGGCAGATGATCAGCATGAAGAAGGACTGGCGCGGATCGGGCAGGCCGAATTCCGGGGCTCCCAGCGCCAGCGCCGCCAGACCGGCGAACACGATGGACGTCAGCAGCGCCCCCAGCAGGCCGAAGCGGGCCGGCAGACGGTCCCGCAGATAATCCCGGAAGATGACCAGCGCAGCGGCGGCCAGATAAACGGCAGTGGTCAGATTGAACAGCACAGCCCGCACGGTATTGTCCGCGTACCACTCCATTCGCCAGACCAGAAGGACGAGCGCCAGCGCGGCGGCACCTGCTGCCCAGTCCCCCACCCACCGGCGGCGGCTGCTCAGTTGCACCAGCCCCGCAGCAATCAGCGCATATCCGCCTGCCCCGGCTGTAAAGCTGCCCATCGTCCACGTGACGAAGGCCACCAGCCCCTGTTCCCCCCACCCGGCCAGTGTCGAGCCAAAGGCAAGCACCGCAAAGCCCGCTGCCAGAAAGTCCAGTCCCGGTTCCTGCGACCGGCAGCGCATATAGGCAAAACAGACCGCCCCAACCATCAACGAGGACTTGTAGAGCAGGAGAACCGTCGCAAGATCCATCTTCAATCCGGGAACCAGCCAAACATAGTTCAGCGGATACTGCAGAAGAGCTACTTTTGAGTGAACCGGCGATGTGGCCAGGCATGCTGACGTAAATGCAGTTTCCGTTGAATGCAGCCTGCCGTACGCAGATCAAGCCCGTAACACATATAAATATTACAAGTCCTGATCGCTCTGCATTTCAGATAAACGGACACCAAAAAGGCAGGAAAGCCTTCACACTTGCGCATTATCCAAGACGGACAAACGGTGGGCGGACACAAGCACACCATGCTATCATGGCGGCATGACGATGAACGGCGCAGCATTTTTCCTGATGGTGAACTTCGCTGTCGCCCTGTCGTTCAGCGCCGTCTTCTTTGTCACCGCCCGGCGCAGCCAGTTTCCTCTTGCGGCAAGATGGATTGGCGCGGGGTTTTGTGTGGCTTCATTCTCGGCCCTGTGCGAGCTGCTTGTCGCCTATGCGGGGCCGCCCCGGCTTTGGGCGCTGGGAGCCTTTGCGTCGGTTCTGTTCGGGCTGACCATGATGACGGCCGGGATCGGTGAAATGTACCGCCGCAGGATCGATGGCAGGGGCATTGCCATCTTCCTGTCCTCAAGCCTCTTTCTCGGTTACATCATTTATGATCTGCCACGAGGCACGCCGCTTCACGCTTTCCTCTATCAGGCGCCCTTTGCCATCACGGTGCTTGCTGGCGCCCTTGTCGTGTTGTCCGCTCCGCACCGCACGGGGCTTGACCGGTTCCTCGGCCTCCTTCTGCTGGTCACCGGACTGCATTTCCTGGCCAAGGCCGGGCTGGCTGTCGTCTTCGGAGCGGGCAGCACGGCCAAGGACTATGTTCACACGAACTATGCGCTCATCTCGCAGAGCCTGACGGCCGTTCTGATGGTCGCCACTGGCTTGACCCTGCTGGCGAAGCTCGTCCTCGAGATCATGGCCCTGCAGCAGACGCAATCAGAGCTCGACAGTCTGTCGGGCCTTGCCAACCGGCGCGGATTTGACCGGCGTGCCGATGTGTTGCTGCGCGAGGATCCGCATGGCCCCCATGCCATCATCCTGTGCGATCTGGATCATTTCAAACAGATCAACGACACGTTCGGCCACCATACCGGCGATGCGGTGATCAGGGGTTTTGGCGAGCGGCTGCGCGCCTGTGCGGGGATCAAAGCTGTGGCCGGCCGCATGGGCGGGGAGGAATTCGCCCTGTTCCTGCCGGGAACGGAGATCGATGCCGCCGTCCAGATTGCGCAGCGCCTCAGGCTGGAGGTCATGTCTCTGCCGGACCTGCCGCATGATCTCAAGGTAACTGCCAGCTTTGGCGTTGCGCCGGTGCCCTTCCAGACCAGCCTTGCGGAGGCCTGCCGCCTCGCCGATCAGGCGCTTTACAGAGCCAAGAATGCCGGACGGAACAGGGTCAAGCTGGCAGCAGCCAGTTAGGCCGCGTGCCCCAGCACGTCGCAAGAGGGCGGGTTGGAGCGGCAGCTGCGGGTGGAGCCTCCCGAGAGCGTTCAGGGCGCCGGAACAGCACCGGCTTTCAGGGATGCGCGGATGAGACCGGCTTCATCTGTTGAGATGTAAGGCGTGAACTCGCAGAGCATCTGGCCCCCTTCCGCTTCAAGGCATGTCTCCCCATCCGGCTGATTGAGGCCGATGAGCTTGAAATTGCCGGCCGGATCCATGTCCCAGAACCATGCGGAAAGCCTGCCATCAGCCAGTGGCCTTGCCACCTCCACCGACCAGCCGGCCGGCAGCTTTCCGGCAAATGCAGGATTTTGCTGCTCGAAGGTGCAATCCTCATTTCCGCAGCGGCGCAGTTCCTCGCCGGTGGTCAAGGTTGATTGCAGCTTTTGCAGGTCGCGGGCCAGCGCTTCGCCGATCCGGTCCGGGTCAGTGCACAATTGCCCGGCCCGGGTCGAGAAACATCCAAGCCCGCCCTGCGGCCAACTGGCCGGGTTGAGCCAGAGCGAATGGGCAGACCCCGCCTGTTCGGCAAACTCGGCACGCGGCAGCGGCGATGCGGGCGTCACATCCGCCACCCAGTTCTCCGGCAAGTCGAAGGACAGACCGGTGGCGGCATCGCGCATGCTGCAGTCCTCAGCCGTCCTGTCACCGGGCAGGCAGCGGTGGGGAAAATCCGCAAAGTCCTTGCCGTCAGCTTCCTTGCCGTTCTCACAGGCATCAGGGCCATGGCCTTCAGCATCTGCACAGCCCGGCCCGGCAGGAACTGATGCCTGAGACGGGTCCCATTTCAGCGTGGCGCGGACCAGCTGAAAGGCCGCCAGCACCTGCGGATCAGCGCTCTCGAACATGCAGAAGGGACCAAGGGCGCCCGCCTCCTCGCAAGGCCCGTTCATGGCCACCCACTGGCGCGGCCCAAGCACCAAAGCGTCGCTGGAGCCGTGCCGGAAGAAAGTGACCCTCGGCGGAAAATTCTCACCTGCGGCCTGTGCGCCGGTTGTGTATCCCTCTGACGTGGGCTGATCCGTCCACCAGCCCGCCGGCAGCAGGAAGGATAGACCGCTGGCATCATCCGTCACGGGGCAAGGCGCGGGGCCGCCGCAGGAATAGGCCGCTTCCTCTTCTGCGCCTGTTGCTGATCCCGCATCCGTCTTCCTGCCCGGCCCGGCACCTTCAGCCCCCTCAGCGCCGCTCCCGTCCGGCTCCTCAAGCGGGCGGACGAACAGCCGGGCATCGGGTTTGAATCCGGAGACCCAACCCTCATCCGGCGGATAGACGGCCCAGTCCATCTCGGTCGAATAGCCGTAAAGGCGGCAGCGCGGCTCCTCGACGAAATAGCTGCCGGGTGGCTCGAAAATCCAGGCTGCGGCATCGGCATCGGCCTCCGCCAGGGCGCGGCAGTCCTCTGCCGTGCCGGTGCGGGGAAAATCCGGCTGTGCAGGCACGGCAGTTTCGGCACCGATCGCCGCACCTGTCGGCTGCAACTGGATGGAAGGCATCAAGGGCTTGCCGGGAAAATGAGTGTTTGCCTTAGGCGGCTCCATGCTGATAGCTTCGGTCAAGGCATCAGCCAGTTCGCCCGCATTGGCCGCCTCGATGTAGCGCCCGCCGGTGTTTTCAGCCAGGCATGCCACCTGGGCGCCCTCCTCCTTCGTCAGGCCGAACCCCACCACATGCGCGGTGAAATTGACGCCCGCCGCCTCCAGTTCGGATGCCAGTGCGCAAGGGTCGGCCTCGCAGGTTTCCAGGCCGTCGGTGACAAGGACAACCGTAGCGCTTTCCTCGCCATAGCGCAGCGCCTCCGCCGCCTGGCGCACGGCAGCCGAAAGCGGCGTCTTGCCGAGAAAGCGCATGGCATTCACCGCATCGACAATCGCAGGGCCCGTGCCCTGTCCGGGCGGCACCAGAAGCTCGATGTCGCTGCAATTGCCCTTGGTGCGGTGGCCATAGGCCAGCAGCCCCAGTTCCTGCTGCGCAGGGATGCCTTGCACCACCCTGGCCACCGCCTCGCGGGCGATCTCCAGCTTGGCGCGCCCGTCGATCTGGCCCCACATGGAACCGGAGCCATCCATGACGATGATGGTGCGCGGCGCCTCCTGCGCCGTGGCAGCCAGTGGCTGGCACACGGCGGATGCCGCAAGCAGGGCTGCCGTTCTGAGTTGGATGCTCTTCATCACCGGTCATCTCCTCATGCGGATGCAAGGGTGGCGCGGGCAGAGCCAGCGCGTCCTGACGCCCAATCGCGCGCCTTGCCGCCAATCTCCCTGAACTTGCCCGACAGCTCCTGCAGCCGGGCACGCCAGGCCGGATCCGGCACCTGTCCTTCGGTTGTTCTGAAAAACACCTGCATCATGCAGGTGATGGCCAGCGGCTCCAGCAGCGCCGCCTTGAAGGCCCAGGCAAAGAGGATGGCAAAGACGAGGCCACCCGCGCTGAGCGCGCCGGGCATCAGATAGACAAGGGCGGCCGCCGGGGCGAGCGCCAGCAGAAACACGAAGAACGACAGGCCATAGATCATCACCGCCAGCCAGGCGGCATTGCGGAACATGGTCCTGTAGTTCTGCCCGTAAAGCACCAGCGCCTCTTCCGCCGAGGCCCAGGGATTGACTGCACGGGTCCGCAGGGCGTGGCCAAGGATCACCTCGTCCGTGAAGCCAATGGCAACTTTCAGGAAGTTGCGCAGCAGCCCCGCCGCCGCCTGCAGGCCGGGAATGGGCAGAAGCGAAGCAATGCCCTCGATCAGCCCGGCGATGGCGGAAATCACGCCCTTGACCAGCTGGTCGATGCCGAAAAGCAGGCTGGCCTGCGCAAAGCGCTCACGCACCATGCGGCTGCCATAGGCCACCTGCCCTTCGCCGTCCGGCAGGGACCGGCCGTCCATCAGTTCAACCAGAACGGCAATATGCCCGGCCTTGACGATGTAGAGCACATATTCGCGCAGCAGATAGAGCACCGCCGCCACAAGGCCGAAGCCGGCGATGCCCCCCAGCGCGGTGCTGGAGGCCAGAAACTCCTCATCGCCCAGCTGGCCGACGCCATAGCCGATGGCCGCGCCCGTACCCGTTGCGATGACATAGGCGCAGGCCATGCCGAAATAGACGGCCATGCGGAAAAGAAGAAAGGGCGCGGTGCGCGCCATGAGTGCGAAGGCACCTGTCAGGCTGAAATCCCACATCCGGAACATCCTCGAATGGCCATGCAGACCCTGCCCGCCGGCAAGGAGGCAGGCAGCTGCATCGTGAAAAAAGACTAGGATGAGCGGCCGGGGCCGTCTTGGGGCCCCCGGCACTTGTTTGCGGGGACTACGGCACAAACATGGGCCAATCTCCCTGCATATGACCTTAGAACCGGTGCGCCCGCACATCTCTTGGGGTCATGCCATAGGTCTGGCGGAAACGGGCATTGAACCAGGACAGATCACCGAACCCGGCCTCCAGGGCAATCTGTGCAATGTTGAGATGCTGACAGGCCGGATCCGTCAGCATGCGGTGGGCCATGGCGAGACGCCGTGCGGCCACATAATCCCGGAAGGACGTGCCCTCGCGCTCGAACAGAGCCCGCACATAGCGCGGGGAAAGGCCAAGACGCGCGGCGACCCTGTCCGCGCTGAGGCCGGGCGCCACGAGGCTGCGCTCGATCTCCGCCTTCACCTGCTTCAGCCGGGCGGCCCTCAGCCCCCGTCCTGCGGCCGCCTCTGCTGCCTCCCGCGTGGCGCCAAGGGCCATCAGCGCCAGATCCTGCACATGCGCCACGCATTGCGCCGCCTCTTCAGGAGCAAGCGCGGGCAGTTCGTCATGCAGCATGCGGGCATAGCCGAGGAACAGCCGCCATTGCGGCGTCAGCGGCGCGGCGCGGCGCAGCACCGCATCGAGCCCTGCCGCCGCCGGCCCCAGATGCACCCGGGGGATGGACACATAGATGCCCTCCATATGCTCCCCGCCAAAGCGCACGGTGCCCGGCACATCGCCCGGATCCGCGTAGACGACGCCCGGACGCAGTGTTTCCTCGCACCCGCCGGACTGCAGGATCGTTCCCCCGCCAGCGAGCGGGATGTGGAACATCACGTCATCGCTGCAATCGGCCGCGTGGCTCTGGCTGCGCACCGCAGTGGAGGCGGAATGCCGCCCGTGACCCACGATAAGTCCCGGCATCACGGCAATGGATGTTTCGGAGTGAAAGTCCTGCCGGTCATCGGGGATGAAGTCCACCTTGGTTATAGTGGCGACCACATTGCGGAACTCTTCCACGCGCCGCGCGCGGCTGAAGTCTTTCGACCGTATCGACAGGATCGCCATGCTGCCCCCCTCCCCGCAGAACCACCAGCCCGGCTTTCTGCTTGAAAGGACCATAGCAAATACGGGAGCGTGCCACCTGTGACGAAAGTCACGCTTGGGAAGCTGCGCGCAGGATCTTCACGGTTTCCCGGAGCAGCCACAGCGGATCTGCGGGCAGCAAGGACAACCTCTGCCTTCAAACATGAATCAGGCTCCGGAGCCTGTAACATTGCGTGTCTGCGCTAGATCATGCAGCGCTGACGCGGCGCAGGAAATCGTCGATGTTGCCGGCCAGAAGGCGGGTCTTCTCGGAGACATCGCCCGAGGAGCGCGACACATCGGCCGCGGCCGAAGAGGTCTCCTCGACCGCATGCTTGACGCTGGTCATGTTGACCGTGATCTCGCGGGTTCCAGAGGCCACTTCCTGCACAGAGTTGCTGATCTCGGTGGTGGCCAGCCCCTGCTGCTCCAGCGAACGGGAAATGGCATCGGTATATTCGTTGACCCGGACCATGGTTCTGGCAATTTCGTCGATCGCCGCCACGGAGCCGGTCGAGGCATCCTGAATGGCCGTGATCTGGGCCGCGATCTCTTCGGTGGCCTTCGACGTCTGGGTTGCCAGATCCTTGACCTCGGCGGCCACGACCGCAAAGCCCCGGCCGGCATCGCCAGCGCGCGCGGCCTCGATGGTGGCATTGAGGGCCAGCAGGTTGGTCTGTTCTGCGATATCCTGGATCAGCTGCAGCACGGCGCCGATCCGCTGGGCGGAGGCGGCAAGACCGGCCACCTGCTGGTTGGCGGAAGCTGCCTTGGAATTGGCCGCGGAGACAACCCCGCTGGTGTCTGCGATCTGGCGCGAGATTTCGCCAATGGAAGCCGACAGCTCTTCCGCAGCCGAGGCAACGGTCTGCACGCTGGCATAGGCCTGCTCGGTTGCGGCGGCGACAGAGGCTGTGCGGCTCGTCGTATCTTTCGACATGCCGAGCAGCTGGTCGGAAATCTGCGCCATGGCAACAGTGGACTGCTGCACCGGCTCAAGCAGCTGGCGCGAGTCATTGCGGAAATCGGCAATCAGCGCTTCGAGCACAGCCTGGCGCTCGCGCTCTTTCTCATAGGCGGTGGCCTGCGCCCCCTCAAGTTCGCGCTGGCGCTGGCCATTGTGCCGGAACACTTCCACGGTCTTGGCCATCTGGCCCAGTTCATCGGCCCGGTCGAGGCAAGGCACCTCACAGTCGAGCTGGCCATCGGCCAGCGTCAGCATGGTGCGCGACAACTGGGCAATCGGCTTGGCAATCCGGCGGATCAGGAAGAACAGGCACAGCGACACGATCACGATCGCAGCCGCCGTCAAAAGCAGAGAGGTTGTCAGCGCCTCGGTCCGGGCACTGGTGACGAACTGACGGTCAAACGCCACATAGGCATTGCCGATCCGGGTCTGGCTGCCGCCATCCTCGCGCACAATCGGCTTGATGCCGACAATATATCCCGGCGTTACGATGAATTTGGTACTGCCATCATCGGCGGGCGCCTGCTCTGCCTCCGGCACATTGTCCAGCAGATCCTGGCCGCTCGCCCCGGACCGGTCAATCACGGCGAAGATGGAGCCGCTTTCCTCCCGCACGACGGCCCAGGAGAAGCGGGGATTGTCCAGAAGCGGCCTCAGAACGGTCCTGGCCAGTTCCGCATTGAAGTCCCAGATTGCATTGCCGAGGGCGAGATTTGACAGCTCGGTGCTCAGCTGGATCTCGGACCGGAAGGACGCCTCCACCGTATCAATCTGCTTGGTGCTGGCGACGTAGGAGAACCCGGCGAAAGCCACCGCAACGACCGCCACGACCGGCGCAATGGTAGCAAATTTTACGGACTGCCAGAACTTCATGGTAGATCCCCATCTGAATTCGCAGCATTGTTACTTATACTGACGAATGAAGTCTTAATTCTGCAAGCGGATACAGATAATTGTTTCCAGATATCAAATATTGAAATGAGAAAACCGACCTGCTGGGCCACACAAATCCCCGGCCTCTACGTCAACCGCAACAATATCCATGCACCTGCCTGACCTTCGGCCGCTTCATCCTTGCATCCAGGCCGTGAGGTGGGGACGCTCAATCAACGCCCCACCCCGGCAACACCGGTCAGGAAACGCCGGTCAGGAAACGCCACGCCGGATCAAAGACAACAGGCCCCGGCAGCAGGAAACCAGCAGCCGGGGCCTTGCGCTTCACAGACCGCCGTCAAAGGCATCGCGTGCCTTGCGGCCCTCGTCCGAGTTCTTGAAGCAGATATGCAGACCATGCTCCTTCAGCAGAACATCATTGAAGGACAGCTTGGCAGCAACGGCCGACACCTGGGGGTCGGTCTTGGCAAGATGCTCGAAGACCAGCTTGTCGACCACCGCGGCATCCGTGCGCCCGCCGGCGGCCTTCAGGATGTTCTGCACATCACTGTCCGCCTCATCGACCTTGATCTCGCCCTTTGCGGCCATGGCATCGAACTGCTCTTCGTTATTGTAGCCGCGCACCACGCCGATCTTGTAGGCTTTCAGATCATCCAGCGATTTCCAGGTGATGGGCTTGTCTGCAAGCTGGATGAACCCGACAGGGCTGATGCCGAAGGACTTGGAGAACAGGCAGCGGCTGCCACCCTTTTCGGCATCGGAGTCAGAGCTGTAATATTCCGGGAACACCCCGATCCAGGCCGGGTCTTCCGCTGCCATCTTCACGGCGCGGTTCCACGGAAAGACCGCCACCTCCGCGCTGTGACCTGCCTTTGAGAAGGTGTTCTTCACCGCATCGGGGCTGGTGCCAGAGCCGTCAGCCATGACATAGGGCGGCCATTCCAGCGTGGTCAGCTTGTAGGAGTCGGCCAGCACCGGCGATGCAGCAAGGAGCAGGGAGGCGGCGATTCCGGTCTTCAGCAAGGTGGTCGGCATAGTGTCTTCCCCGTATTGGAAAAATGCAAATGCAGCGCCCCTGTCCCTTTGTCTCTACCGCATCAGTTCAACAGCAGCCCCGCGAAGAGGACGCTAGACTTACTCCGTTAAAATTCAGCAAACGACTCAAACATCAAAAGAAATGCGCGGCCTCCTCCATAGAGAAAGCCTTAAATTTTAGTCATACAAATATTATTAGCCGTGTAATGTAAAAAGTATTTCGAGAATTTATGAGCAAATTGTGATCCGGCATCACCGCGCGGCGATCATGCCGCAACGGCAACCGGCCAAGCCCGCGCGGCACCTGAGCAAATTCAAGGCGTGATGCGCCAGCATCTCAGCCCCTGGCATCAGCCCCTCTGTCGGCGGGGCAGCTGTTTCCGGGCCTTTGTTCCTGAGCTCTCGTTTCCGGGCCTTTCTTTCCGGGCTTTTGTTTCTGGGTTTTTGTTTCTGGGCTTCATCGCCTGTCTCAAAAAGCCCCGCTGACGCCCCAGCCAGCACATGCCCCGCCACCTGCCACAGCAACACCGGCCAGCGCTTCACTCCTCCCCGAAGAAGTCCTCGTCCAGCCGCTTGAACTCGACCGTCCGGTAGCCTCTGACGCCAACGCCGTGCTCGATCATCAGATCGGCCAGCTCCTGCCCGTCGATGAGGATCACCCGCTGAGCTAGATGGCGCACGTAGTCGCGTGCGGGCAGGCTGAAGCTGGAGGTGGTGACGAAGACGCCCTTGGTGGCGCCAAGGCCAACGAGACTGCCGACGAAACCGTTCACATCCGGGCGGCCAACGGGATTGCCGGGAGCGTAGCGCTTGGCCTGCACATAGATCCGGTCAAGGCCGAGCCGGTCCTCGTTGACCACGCCGTCCACGCCGCCATCGCCGGAGCGGCCAAGCTGGGCGGCGGCATCCTTGTGGCTGCCGCCATAACCCATGGCCACCAGCAGATCGACGATGAGCTGCTCGAAAAAGGCCGGGCTGTTGGCGAGGATGCGCTGCAGCAACTCATCCCGCAGCTCCGCCGTCATGGCCGCATGGGCCGCGTCGATCTGCTCTTCCGGTGTGGCGGAGGGAGCGGCAGCCTCAACAGAAATAGCAACCGCCCCCGGCGCGCGCGCCGCCTCTTCCCCGCTGGTGCTGCCGCGCCCGTTCTCATAAAAGGCGCGGAATTCCGGATCCTGCATCAGCATCGCCAGGGTGATCTGCTGCGGAGCGCCGGCCAGCAGCGCCCTGCCCTTGTCCGAGGCCACAAAGCGCCCCCGCACGGGCGAGACGATCAGTCCGGCCTTGCTCATGTAAAACTTCGCCCAGTGAATGCGGTTGTGCAGCACCCGCTGTCGCCCGCTCGGCAGCATCTCCTCCTGCTCCTGCGGCGTCAGCCCGAACTCACCGGCAATACGCCCGGCCGCATCCGCCACCCGCGTTTCACCTTCGGCAGCAAGACGCAGGACGGGCAGCATGAGGGTTTGGTAATCGGGGATCATGAAGGCCTCATCTGGGACGTAGAAGGGCGGCCAAAACCGACATGAGATCGGTCTGCTTCACCCCCTTGATGATTTCACCATTGCTGGCGAGCCGGTGTCTGGCAAAGTGCGCCAATAGCTCCTGCTCGATCCTTCGGGCTTCATCTTCGTTGCCAGCCGGTTGCTGGATGGCAAGATTCCAGGTCAGGCCGGTCACTTCTGCAGCCATGGGCGCCTGATAGGCGGCAAGGCGGGTGACTGGATCGCTTGCATAGCCGATCTTGAAGGCAAGGTCGTGCCCGCGTTGATCCTTCAAAATGAGGATATAAACAAACCAGACAGCATGGTCTGCGAAAGCACCGCTGAAAGCACCCTCGTGTTTAGGCGCAAGCTTGCTGTTCTTCTGCGCAATCAACCCGCGTCCGAGCAAGGTCTTGGGCTCTGCCAGCCTAACCGGACGGCGGCCGAGTTCAAGCAATGGAGCAGACGTCTGCGGATCAAGCTCGACGACGGTGGATTGTGCCCGCAAATGATGAGCCCCCGTCAGCGGCCCAACAAGACGCGAAAAGAAGTTATCCGGGGACGTGATCTCCCAGACAGCTATCGGATGCAGCGCATAGGGAAACTCACTTGCCGCACGCTCCGTGATGCCGCTGGTATCGATCTGGTCCATGTAGTCGATCGTGTTCACCTCAAGTGAGGACACCTGATAGAGACCAAGAACGCGCCCCCTGCTCTCCGGCATGGTCGGCTCTCCCCTTGTGCCGACCGTAAAAACAAGATCCCCCTCGGACAGGGCTCTCCTCGCCTGTGTTCGCGCGCCCTTGGACCCGAATGTCAACGGCCAGCAAGGATCTCCGGGCGGTCCCCAGACATAGGTGAAAAAAACCTTCGGCATTCCCCCTTCTCCCCTGTTAGCTGTTGTGGCTAGCTTCTCGCCTTTCGCCCCCGCTTCACCTTCGGTGCCGCTTCGCGTTCGGCGCGGATGCGGGCGAGGAGGGTTGTGGCGGGTTCGTCGTTTTCGTCCTGGGGCACCAGTTCGCCGCGAAAGGCCTTAGCGAGGACCGCCTCATCCAGCCGCCCCACCAGCGCCAGCACCCGCTTTGCCTCTGCCGCCAGCCGGTCGATCTTGGCGAAGGCGGATTCGATGCGGCGGACGATTTCGTGTTGTTCGGGCTCGGGTGCTAATGGGAACGGGTAGCACGCAAGGCCTTCACGTCCGATATGCTGGATGTTCACCCCTTGAGTACTCGAAACAAATCGCCCAGCACGAGCAGTCAGTAGGAAATAGTAATAAGCGTACTCCGACGAGCATCTATGCGGCTGAACTCTCAGGAGGGTATTCTGGTAGCAACAGTCTGCTATCTCTCCCCGCCATATAGCGGGTTTGCCAACCTCTTTCGCGCTCCCGGAGCCTTCATTCAACAATAGGTCCCCGACCTCAAGTTTGAAGCGTTTGAAGTCTGCGTCGTCGAAGTTCATTTCCTTGACATCGCTTGTATCCACCCCCGCCCAAGTGATGTTTGCCGACCGGAGGTAGGGGCGCATTTGCGGCCCCTCATGGTTCTTTGGCGATCGCTGACGACCCAAGCCAACGCGCCCAATTTGGTCAGTGCGGCACCAAGTCCAGGTCTCAGGTAGAGACCAGAGTTGGTCGACGTCAGAATCCGTGTCTAGCAGTGCGGCGCTGTTTCCTCTCTCGAAGCTCGCCGTCAACGCCCCGCTGAACGCCTTGCTGAGCACGGCCTGCTTGTAGCGGGAGACGAGGGTTTCGATGCGGGCGAGAGCGGTGCGGGCGCGGGCGGATTTCGCGTTCAGCGCCTCCAGCTTGGCCACGATGCGCTTTTGCTCGGCCAGGGGTGGGATGGGGACAGGTACTTCCTTAAGATCTTCCTTGTTGAAGCCGTTTTGCGCCGAGCGGGAAATCTGAAACAGTGGGCGTTGGAAGTGGTCTGTCTTCAGGTATGCCTGAACCCAGCGCCGATCAATTTCCATCTGTGGGAATTCGAGTTTTACCAGTGCCACATTATAGGCACCAGCTTTACCAGACAGTATTTTGCCGACGCTCGCGCCATATCGACCAATCATAACGTCGGCCGCCGAACACTTAGGCCATTTTCCGTTGTCTCGGATGTAAACAGCCTTTTCATCAGATGCAAAGTCGCGGATTTGAAGTAGGCGGACACGACCTTCACCGGGCTCGCTGTAGAATTCCGACTTCGGCGGCTGACTTCCTCCCTTGAAGTCAAAGACGTCGCCAAATTCAGTTTCAACCCACCCCTTCGGCAGCCCGCTCATTCCACCGCCTCCGGCAGATCGCCGCCGAGTTCGGTGGAGAGGGCTTCGATTTCCAGCATGGCGGCCTGCAGATGGCCGAGGATGGCCGCGGCGATGTCGTCGGGCTCAACGAGGCCGTCTTCCGCCTCCTCCTCCGCCTCGCGCAGCCAGGAGATGTCGAGATTGCCGCCGCGTGCGGCAATGTCTTCGCGGCTGAACATGCGCCAGCGGCCGGCCTCGCCCTCGTCCGGGCCGCGCTGCGCACCATGGGGGCTGGTGCCGAAGGCCTTTTCAAATCCCTCGAAATGACTTTCCGTCAGCGGCGTGGTCTTGCCGAATTTCGGCATCTGCGCCCGCAGGTCATAGATCCAGACCGCCTTGGTGTTGCCGGTCTCGCTCTTACCCCGGGTCAGGAAGATGACATTGGTCTTCACCCCTTGCGCATAGAAGATGCCGGTGGGCAGGCGCAGGATGGTGTGCAGGTCGCACCAGTCCATCATCATCTGCCGCAGCGCCTTGCCGCGCCCATCCTCGAACAGCACATTGTCCGGCACGACGATGGCCGCCCGCCCGCCGGGCTGCAGCGCACGGATGCAATGTTCCACAAAGGGCAGCTGATAGGAGGAGACGGTGGCCGTGACCGTCAGGTCATCACGCGTCGGCGCCCCGCCCGCCGGGCCGAAGGGTGGGTTGGTGAGGATGAGGTTTGCCCGGCCCAGCTTCGTGCCCTTGTCCGACAGGGTGTCGCCCAGATGCACATGCTCGCTGTCGATATCATGCAGGTAAAGGTTCATCAGCAGCAGGCGCAGGGTGCCCGGCACGTTTTCCATGCCACGGATCGCCTGCCGCTTCTGCCAGGCGGCCTTTTCGCCGAGGTCGAAATAGTCATCCGTGCGGGCGCGCATGTAGCGGTCTGCCGCGATGAGGAAGCCGCCGGTGCCTGCTGCCGGGTCCTGGATCACCTCCCCCGGCTGCGGCTGCATGAGGCGGACCAGAAGCTCGATCAGCACACGCGGGGTGAAATACTGCCCGGCACCGCGCTTCGTCTCTTCCGCGTTCTTCTGCAGCAGGCCCTCGTAAAGATCACCGAACTGATCGCGCTCGTCCGAGAACCAGTCCAGCTCGTCAATGGCGGTGACAAGGGTGGCAAGGTTCTGCGGCTCGCGAATGAAGGTGGAGGCGCTGTCAAAGATCTCCTGCACCATCTCCGGCAGCGGCCGCGCATCGGCATAGCGCTTGCGCTCTTCCGGCGGGGCATTGTCCGCAGGCACGGGCACCAGCTCGTCATCACGCCCCAGCCGCACGCTGGAATTTCCGAGCGTGACCAGAACGTCCCGGTAATGGCGCAGCTGCGGCAATCCGCTGGCCTTCGCTAGATCCGCCCAGCGCATGCCCTTCGGCAGGCTGCCCGTCTCGCGGTTGCGCTCGGCCATCATCTTCAGGAACAGCAGATAGGTCAGCTCCGTGACATATTGCTGATAGGTGATGCCGTCCTTGCGCAGCACGGTGCAGAGGCGCCAGAGTTTCTGGACGATGGCATTGGCGTTCATGACGGGCTTTCCGGTTCGCTTGGCGGGTGTGTGTTTGTAGCGGGCGGCAGGCGCGGGTCAACAGGCTGCCCGCCTCACGCGGCAGAAGGTCCCCATATGGCTTCGTTGAAGGCGTGCAGAACCTCATCCAGCGCGCCGTCAAACTCCTGCGAGATGCGCTGGAAACCGCCCTTGTCGGCAAAGCTGTCCTGATCCAGCATCACCGGATCGGCCACGGGCCTGTCCTTCAAGGCACGGCCAATGCGGCGCAACCACTCCTTCTGCTTCGCCGTCCAGCTGCGCGAGGCCTCGATCCTGCGGATGGCATTGTCCACGCGGTTGGCATAGGGCACCAGCGGATCGCCCAGCGCGGCCTGCCGCACGAAGCCGATGATATGGGCGGCGATATCGGCATTGCGCGCCCGGCCATAGGCGGCGCGCAGCATGCTTTCGGAGTAGTTGTGCTCGTCCAGCAGCCCCGCCAGTTCGGACAGCTCCTTGCGGGTCAGGTCACGCGGGCGCTGGGTCACGGCGATCAGCGCCGGAACCTGGTTCATGTTCTCCCGCACGAAACGCTCGAAGCCGGTGATGTAATCCTCTGGCGTGGTGTTCCGCCCGAAGATTTCCTCAATGCGCAGCAGCTCGTCCTCATGGGTGGAGATGAGCATCCCCTCCCCCTGCGCCACCGGCCGCCGCTCCAGCAGCGGCACGGCCTGCGGGTGGGCCTCGAACCAGTCCTGCAGCGCCCTGCCGGAGAGGCTTGCCAGATGCTGCAGCAAGATATCCGGGCTCTCCCCCGTCACCCGCTCGAAGCTCTCCCGCGTTTCCCTGTCCATGCGCTTGAGGCGCGCCCGCATGCGCATGATCACCTGCCCCGCCACCCAGTTGCGGTCTTCTTCCGTGGGCGCGTTCTCAAGGTCAGCCAGAAGCTGGCCCAGCGGAACATCCGGCCTTACGGCCACGGGCCGCATGTCCGATGTTTCCTGCAGTTCCGCATAAAGATCGACCGCATCGAAAATGCGGAAATGCTCCTTGCCGATATCAGGGCAAAGCCGTGTCGCCCGGCCGATCATCTGGTCATAGAGAATGCGGCTTTTCACCCGGCGCACGAAGACCAGATTGCAGATTGAGGGCACATCAACACCGGTGGTCAACAGATCCACGGTCACCACGTATTTCGGTTGGGGATCGTTCTTGAACTTCAGGATCTTTTCCTCAACCCGGTCAACCTTTCCGGTGATCTTGGCGACCATCCCGTGCGGAATGGCATCCCTGCCGTATTCCTCCTGCAGTTCCTCCACCAGAAGACGCTCGATATCATCGGCGTGGCTGTCACGGGCCGCAAAAATCAGCGTCTTGCCCGGTTTGGACGGGGGAATCTCGGTTGCGATGGCCCGGCAGACGATCCGGTTGAACGCTTCGGAGTGGACCCGCCTGTTGAAGTCGGCCAGATCATAGTCATGCTCCACATCATCGGGCAGCTCGAACAGGTCGATCTGCCCCGTGCGGCGGTCGATGATCTCGACCTCCTCGCCGCCCTCAAAGTGGATACCCGCCTCAGCCAGCGCCGTTGTGATGCGCCGGGGCGGCAGATAATCGATCAGATAGCCCTCCACGACGGCCTGCCGGTAGCCATAATGGAACACCGGGTGGCCGAAGATCTCGCGGGTGTGCAGCGCAGGCGTTGCTGTCAGCGCCACTTTCACCGCATCGAAATGGTCCAGGATCTGCCGGTAGGCGGACTGGTAGTCATCAATGTTGCGAAAGCCGGCTTCACTCTCGCTCAACTCCGCATCCAGCGTGTAGCCACGGTGGGCCTCGTCCACGATGATGCAGTCAAAGGTGCCGGGCGTCAGGCGCCTTGCCGGGTCCGGCTCGTTGAGAATGCGGGCGATCATCGACTGTACGGTCGCCACCTGCACCCGGTCCTCATCCGCAGGTTGACGCGTCTCAAGGCCTGAAACCTTGTAGATCTGCGAAAAGTTGAGCATGCCTTCGATTTCGGTGGTGTCGAGGGCATCACTCGTCTGCTTGCCAAGCGTCTTGCGATCAACAAGGAAGAGGATACGGCGGAAGCGGTTGTGCTTCAAAAGCCGGTACATCAGCGCAATGGCCGTGCGCGTCTTTCCGGTTCCCGTCGCCATGGAGAGGAGGATCTCGCGCTGCCCACCGGCAATAGCCTCCTCCACTGCAGCAATCGCCTTCTCCTGATAGGGCCGCAGCCGCCCATGGCCGAAACTATCTTCGGCAAGCCCGAGCGCAGCGGCGTCCACATCGGTGCGCAGCTTGTCCAGCAGGTCCTTCGGCGCAAACCATTCCCGCATGGGCACGGGATGATTGGTCTGCCGCCGCACATCCCTGTACCAGATGCCCGATCCGGCTAGCCACTGGCGCAAGAACGGGCGGCCATTGGTGGAAAAGACGAACGGCACCCGGAATGGCTCATCAAGGCCATATTGCCACGGCCCGCCCTCGGGCAGCATTTCAGGGCTCAGACGGATATGACGGGCATAACGCTCCGACTGGGACAGCGCAGACTGCACATTCACCGTCTCGCGCTTGGCCTCGACCACGCCAACACAGGTAAGCCCGCAGAACAGCGCATAATCAGCGGCGCCGCTTTCCGCCGGCCATTCGGCGATGGCAAGGTTGCGGCCCTCTTCCGGCCTTGTGCCCTTCGAATAGCGCAAGACCGTGGAATCGGCCTCCCAGCCGGCATCCGACAACTGCACGTCAATCAGCTGCCGGGTCTGCCGCTCATCAAGCTCCAGCCTGCTGGCCGCCTCCATGCCCGCTTGCCGGAACGCCAGAAGCGTTGCCTGCGGCTGGGCGGCAGCATCTGACTGCAGTTCCTTGAGCCTCAAAGCCAAAGCCGCCTGATTGGCTTCGAGCTCCATGGCCGTCTGCTCCCAGACAGAACTCTCTTCTGCAGCCTGCCGGGCCATCTCCTGCGCTGCAAGGCGGGCCTTCTCCAGCTCTTCAGCAGACGCATGGGCCGCTGCCAGTTTCGCTTCGGCCTCCTGCACCTGCCGGCGCAGGTCCGCCAGCTCGGCCAGTGTGGCCGCGTCGGTTTCTCTTGACGCGCGTGGCGGCACGAAGGGGCCGGGGTTGAACCCGGCGTCCCACCCCCAGGTTCTGCGGTACCACACACCCAGCGCATGACAAAACCGCAGCGCAGACAGAGCATCAGATGGAGAACCGCCAATACCGTGGGCAGCCTCGTTGCCGGCCTTTCTGACCGCATGGAAAATGTCGGCAACATCCCTCGGCAGTATCTGTTCAGCGGCAAGCCTGCGGATCAGGTCCACCTGCAGCTCCCGGAGAGCCGGATCATAAAGCCCTGAACGCGCCGCGATCTCCTTGGCCAGATACTCGCCGAACTGGCGGCTCTTGATCAGGGACGTGTTGGCATCATCTGCAAAGAAACGTTCGGCCAGCACACCCAGGCGGTGCAGTTCCGGACTGATATTGCTCAGATGATCAAAATTAACCGACACCGCCAACCTGCCCCCTGCCTAGCGCATTGACTTCAATACGATATCAGGAGTTGTGTGATCAAGCAGCAGTCATCTCCCCCTCACGGCCCCTCGCACCGCGCTGCCCGGCTTGTCGGCACTTGTGATGTCTCGGCGGTGTAGGCGCGCAGGCCGTGACCGTCGAGGAGGAGGATGCGGTAGGTGGGGTTGCCGCCGGTCCACCAGGGGCATGGGTCGGCAAGATCGGTGATGAAGCGGTGGCCGGTGGCCTGGCCGGAGCTGTAGGCGATGCCGTTGGCCGCCGTGCCCGCCATGGGGATGTGGATGTGGCCGAAGACGATGTGGCGCACGCCGCCCGCATGGGCGCCGAGGCGCTGCATCAGCGCGCCGTCATCATGCAGGCCGATCTTGTCGAAATGGCCGATGCCGCAGTCAAACGGCGGGTGATGGATGAAGACGGTGACGGGCACATCCCCTGCCCCGGCCAGCGCCTCATCGAGAAAGGCCATGCGGTCCGCACCGTAGAGCCCGCCGATCATGCCGGCTTCATGGGTGTCCAGAAACAGCAGGCGGCCATGGTCCGTATCCAGGAAGGACTGGACGAAGCCCTGCCCGTCCGCCGGATGCTCCGGGAAGGCGTCGCGGAATTCCGGGCGGCGGTCGTGGTTGCCGATCAGGAGGCGCAGCTCGAAGGGCACGGGCGCCAGGATCTCGCGCAGCAGCGCATAGGCTTCCGGATCGCCGTGGTTGCACAGGTCACCGGTGATGACCATGAGGTCCGCATCGCCATGACGGGCGAGAATGTCCTCGACGGCAAGGCGCAGCTGGCGCTCCGGGTCAACCCCGTTCACCACCGCGCCGGGGGGCATCAGGTGGGTGTCGGTGAGCTGGATGATCTTCATGGGAACGATCCTGAGAGGAATACAAGGGGGCTGCCGTCTTCCGGGTGCTGCGCGGGGCAGAACCGGGGCGAAGCACTCATGAGCGGGCGGCTTTGCTGCCGGAACAGGCGGCATCCACCCCGGCTCACCGGTCCCGGATCGCGCAAGGCGCGCTCGGGACGAGGATGACGGTAGAGAGACCGAAGGTTTGTCATCAGCCTTGCTCAAGCCCTTCCGGGCTTGAGTGCCTCCCGGCGGGGCCGGACCCGCCGGGAGAAAGCCTCACTTCATCAGGGCGTTGGTCTGCTCGACCACCTGCTTCAGGCCGTCTTCCGGCGTCAGCTCGCCGCGCATGACGGCGCCGATGATGTCGCGCTGGGTGCGCCAGATGCGGACGGAATCGCCGCCCGGATAACCGGCCCAGGGCATGGAGCGGTCGGCCTGCAGGGAGGCGGTCTTCACGTTCGGCTTCTCGGCATAGAAGGGCGCCAGATAGTCCGGGCCGGTGGCCAGCTTGTTGGTCGGCAGATAGCCGGTGATGCGCACGATGGTGTCCTGCGCCTGCGGGCCGGTGATCCACTTCAGGTACTTCCAGGCCGCGTCCTGCTTGGCCTTGTCCTGCGTCAGGATCACGGCGGAGTTGCCGCCGGTCGGCACGCCGCCGGTGTCCTTGTTGTCCAGCGGGAAAGTGGCGGTCTTCAGCTCGAAGCGGTCACCCACCAGGCCTTCGATGGTCTGCACGTGCGCGGGCGTGGAGAAGATGAAGCCGGTGAGGCCTGCGCCGAACTGCTGGCGCGACTGGTCCCAGTCCAGGAGGTTCTGGCCGCCTTCGGTGACGAAACGGCGGGTCAGCTTCAGGGCGTTGAGGCCGGTCTCGTTGTCGAAGGCAACGGTCTTGGTTTCCGCATCGACCAGACGGCCGCCCTGCTGGAAGATCAGCGCCTGCCACAGCCAGTCATCCGGCCAGCCGTTGATGTCATAGCCCATGCCGGCGATCTTCGGGTCAAGAGCATGGATCTTGGCGGCCAGTTCGATCAGGCCTTCGAAGGTGTCGGGCATCTTGTCCGGGTCGCCGCCGGCCTTCTTCACCAGATCGGCGTTGATGTAGACGATCGGCGAGGAGGCGTTGACCGGCAGGCCATACTGCTTGCCGTCGATCTGGCCGAGAGCGGCCATCTTCGGGCTGTAGTTGGCGTCGAGGAAGGCCTGGCCGCCTTCGGCCTCGATGAAGGGCGTCAGATCGGTGATCTGGTTGCGCGGGGCCAGCGTGTGGACGAGTTCCGCCGTCAGGTTATAGCCGGAGAAATAGACATCCGGCAGGTTGCCCGTCACGGCCGCGCGCAGCACCTGCTGCTGGCCTTCGTTGTAGCCGGCGGCGGGGGCAAGGAAGTTGATCTTGATGTCCGGATTGTTCTTCATGAACTCATCAGCCAGCGGCTGATGGAACTTGGTGAAGCCCGGCAGGTTGTAGAGCACGTCGAGCGTGATCTCATTGGCAAGGGCAGGCTTGCCAAGCCCGGCCATGGCAAGGCCGAGGGCAAGACCGCCGAGGGCGGCGCGGCGAGTGATCTTCATGACAGTCTCCGGATGCGGTTGGGAGGAGGAGAACGGCCGGGTCATTTGACACCGGTCATGGTGATGCCCGCGATGAAATGGCGGCGGGCAAGGAGGAAGCACAGCACCATGGGTGCGGTGATGAGGGTGGCACCGGCCATCAGCGCGCCGTAGTTGGCACCCGTCTCCGCATCGGCGAAGAACAGCATGCCAAGCGGCGGCGGGGCGAGATTGACGTCGGTGACGACGATCATCGGCCAGTAGAGGTCGTTCCAGTGAGCGACGATGGAAAAGACCGAGAAGGCAGCAAGCGAAGGCAGCGAGCCGCGCAGCACCAGACCCCAGCAGATTTCCATCTCCGAAAAGCCATCCATGCGGGCGGCCTCGATGATCTCGTCCGGATAGCTGCGGAAGGACTGGTGGAAGAGGAAGATGGCGAAGACCGACAGGAAGAACGGCAGCATCATCGCCACATAGGTGTTGAGCATCTTCGTCCAGGCGAGGCCGACGAAGAGCGGCAGGGCCAGCGCCTGAATGGGCACGCAGAGCGCGGCGATGACGAGGCCGAGCAGCAGGCGGCGGCCGGGGAAGCGGAGCTTGGCCAGCGCATAGGCCGCAGGCACCGCCGTCAGGATCTGCACGATCAGGATGCCGCCGCAGACGATGGCGCCGTTCAGCATGAAGCGCGCCATGGGCACCTGGCTGGCGGCGCGGGAGTAGTTCTCCGCCCCGTCGAACTGGTCCGGAAACGGCCAGAGCGAGACGTTGAAGATCTCCGCAGGCGGGCGGATGGAGGTCAGCAGCATCCAGTAGAACGGCAGCAGCATGAAGGCTGCGCCAAGGGCCAGAACCAGATGCGGGGCAAAGCGGCGGAGAGCGGCCATCAGTAATGCACCTTCCGGTCCATGTGCACCGTCTGCCCGATGGACAGCACCAGCACGATTGCAAGGAAGATCAGCGTCAGCGCGGCGGCATAGCCGGTGTTGGAATATTCGAAGCCTTCGAGATAGAGCGCGAAGAGCAGCGTTTCGGAGCCGAAGCGCCCCTTGGTCAGCACGGCCACCGTCTCGAACACCTTGAAGGCGGAGATGGAGGTGGTGACCACGACGAAAAGCGTGGTCGGTCCCAGCATCGGCCAGGTGACGGTCAGGAACCGGTCCAGCGGCGAGCGGGCGCCGTCCAGGCTTGCGGCCTCGTAAAGGTCCTGCGGAATGGCCGTGAGACCGGCCAGAAACAGCACCATGTTGAAGCCCAGCACCTGCCAGATGCCGATGATCGCCATGGACGGGATCAAGAGCGCCGGATCGGAGAGGAAGGACACGGGCGAAAAGCCCAGCCACTTGATCGCCGCATTGACCGGGCCGATGGAAGGGTGCAGCAGGAACTGCCAGACGGTGGCCATGGCCACAAGCGTTGCCGTGACGGGCAGGAAATAGGCGACTTCCCAGAAGCTGCGGCTGCGCTTGCGGGCATTGACCAGCAGCGCCGCCCCAAGCCCCAGCCCGACGCCGAAGGGGATGACCAGCGCCGCATAGAGCGCGGTGTTGCGCAGCGCCCGCATGAACACAGGATCGGAGAAGGCCTGCGCGAAATTATCAAGACCAACGAAATGAAGCGACAGCGCGCCCAGCCGGTAATCCGTGACGGAAAATCCGGCAAGAATGATGACGGGCAGAATGTAGATGCCGAGCAGCAGCAGGCTGGCGGGGGCGGCAAACATCAACCCGCGCATCATCATCTGCCGTTCACGGCGGGTACGGCGGCGCGGCACGGGCGCGGCATCGCCGGTCTCAAGGCCGAGGCTGATCACGCTCATGCGGCCGCCCTCCCCGTTGTTGCGGTTTCCCGGCGCAGGCCATCGGCACCGAAGACATGCAGCCGCTCCGGCGCGAAAGCGAGGTGCAGCATGCCTTCCGCAGAGACGGCCAGCGGCACGGCGGCGGACTGGCGGAAGGTCAGGACGAGATCATCGTGGCCAGCAAGCGCGCAGCTGACATAACGGTCGGCGCCATGCATCTCGGCCCGCAGCACGCGGACAGAAAGACCCTCGGATGCAGGTTCCTGATCCACAGGCACCAGGTCTTCGGGGCGCAGGCCGATGGTGGCGGTTTCCGCCCCTTGTGCGGCCACCTGCAGGCCCAGATCCTGCCCCAGCGCATGCACGCGGCCTTCGGCCGTGATTTCGGCCGGCAGAAGGTTGATGGCGGGCATGCCAATGAAGCGGGCCACGGTCAGCGTGGCCGGGCGGCGGTAAAGCTCATCCGGCGTGCCCAGCTGCTCGATCCGCCCTTCCGACATCAGCGCGATGCGGTCTGACATGGTCATGGCTTCGATCTGGTCGTGGGTGACATAGATGAAGGTCGCGCCCAGCCGCCGGTGCAGGGCGGCCAGTTCCTCGCGCATGTGGGCGCGCAGCTTGGCGTCGAGGTTCGACAGCGGCTCATCCATCAGGAAGGCCGAAGGAGAGCGCACCAGCGCCCGGGCAAGCGCCACACGCTGGCGCTGGCCGCCGGAAAGCTGGGCGGGCCTGCGGTCCAGCAGATGGCCGATCTGCAGGGTTTCGGCGGCGTCCTCGACAGCGGCGGAGATTTCGGCAAGCCGCGCCTTCGGCGACATCAGGCGGCCCACCAGCGGCAGGCGCGCGGAAGCGGGCAGACGGCGCATGCGCAAGGGGGTGGCGATGTTCTGGCGCACGCTCATGTGCGGATAGAGCGCGTAGGACTGGAACACCATGGCAAGGTTCCGGTCGCTTGGGTCCATGCCGGTCACATCCGAGCCGCCGATGTTCACCTTTCCCTGATCCGGCGTCTCCAGCCCGGCGATCACCCGAAGCAGCGTGGACTTGCCACAGCCGGAGGAGCCGACCAGCGACAGAAATTCACCCGGACGGATGGACAGATCGATACCCTTGAGCACGCTTTCGCTGCCAAAGGTCTTGCGGATTCCGGAAAGTTCGACTGCTTGCGGCGACATCCTGCGCTCCCTGTTCAGGGGCGCATATGCAAGTCTCCATATGACAGATTGACGAAGCCTTGCTGACCTTTTGATGACTTAAGCAAATTTAATCAGAGATTTTATCCGCATGTAATCAGGATTGATCATAGGGATAAGCAGGAGTTATGGCTTTGCGTACCTTCGATTGCTTACTTAGACGGCATAAAAACCTGATGCCATCTGACCTCTAACGTAACCCGGCTGAATCTGTCCAAGGCGGAGCATGAGGGCGGCAGTCCGTGACAGGCAGCACATCTTGCAAGACAGGTTGCTGTAAGATCATTGCCCGCAGGTTGCCTTTGCTGCTCCCGGCGGATTATCCAGTAGGCAGCAACACGGGCGCCGTTTCGGGCATCATTCCGGGCAGGACAGACGATGAGACAAGCTGACAGCGGGTCGCGGACGACGATGGCAGAGCCCGCCAGACTGGTGCCTGGGATGATGGCCGTTCTGCTTCTCTGCCTCATGCTGCTGGGTGCGGTGGCTCCGGCACGGGCGCAAGACACGGCCAGCCGCCTCGCGCTGGTGATCGGCAATGCCGCCTATGACAGCCCTGCCCTGCCCGCCCTGAAAAACCCGGCCAATGATGCGGCGCTGATTTCCGGCAGCCTCAAGGCGGCAGGCTTTGAGGTGACGCTGGTGATGGATGCGGATCTGCGTGCCATGAAGGCTGCCGTGCGCGACTTCACGGCAAGGCTCAAGGCCGCGCCCTCCGGCACGCTGGCGGCGGTCTATTACTCCGGCCACGGCTTTGCCGCCGGCGGGCGCAATTATCTGGCCCCGCTCGGCGCGGACCTGCGCGAGGAAGTGGATGCGGAGTTCGAGGCGCTGCCGGTGGACTGGGTGCTTGCGGCGGTGGAAGAGGCCCATGACGGGCCGAACATCATCATCCTCGATGCCTGCCGCAACACGGCGCTGACCCGCTCCGCAGGCGGCAGCGCGGGCGGGCTGACGCTGCTGACGGGCACGCCGCACGGCAGTTTCATTTCCTTTGCAACGGCTCCCGGCAGCACGGCAGCAGATGGCCAGGGGCTCAACAGCCCCTATTCGGCGGCCATTGCCCGGGAGCTTCTGGTGCCCGGCGCCAGCATCGAAACCGTGTTCAAGCGCGTGCGGCAGGATGTGGTGACGGCAACGGACGGGGCACAGGTGCCGTGGGACCACTCTTCGCTCACCACCGACATCATCCTGATGCCCACCGCAGACAGCGCGGATGCAGCGGGCGCTACTCCTGCGCCTGCGGCCACCGCCGAGGCGCTGCAGCAGGAACTGGTGTTCTGGAACGGGGTGAAGGACAGCCGCACCGCTTCTGATTATGAAGCCTATCTGGAGCGCTTTCCCGCTGGTGCCTTTGCCGAGCTGGCCCGCATGCGCCTTGCCAGCCTGCCTGCAGCAGACGCCGGACAGATCGAGCAGCTTTTCGCCGCCCTGCAAAGCCGCTCGCTGCTGGTGGAAAATCCGCAGCGCCCGCATGAATTCTACGCCAACGCCCGCCTGCGCGAACTCAAGGGCGATTATCCGGGCGCGCGGCAGGACTATCTGAAATATTTCGCCTTCGGCGAGCCGCAGATTGATCCGCACCTGCGGTTTCAGGCGGTGCTGAAGGTGCAGGAGGGCCGCGCCGGAGCGCGCGAGGTCTACCGCGCGCTTTCCGCCGGGCGGCGCGATCCGGCAACGTTGTTTGCTGCGATCCTGCTGGAAGAGCGGGACGAACGGGTGCGCCGGCTGGGCAGCTTCATCGAGGCCTATCCGGATTTCGGCCCGGCGCTCTACGAGCTCAGCCTCGATTATTCGCAGAGCCGCCTCGGCCAGCAGTCGCTGGCCGACAAGACGAGGGAAAAGGATCTGCTGACCCGTTTCGTCGAGGCGGCGGATCAAGGCAAGGTGCTGCGCTATTTCATCGACCAGCAGATGGCCGCCAGCTGGCTGGAGGATGCCCGCAGCCGCCTGGCCGCGCTTTCGGCCATGAGCGATGCGGCCATGGCCAATCCGCTGCAGCTGTCCGCCACCCGCAGCAATCAGGGCTGGCTGATGACGCTCTCCATCGCCGACAAGGCGCGAGAGATCTTCGTGCGCCTGCCGGGCGGCGAGTTCCGCTCCACCGGCGTCATGAGCGGAGCGATGGACCCGGCCACCGGCCAGCCCCTGCCCTATCCCGGCTTCGAGCTGCCGGGCTCGGCGTCCGCCATGGAGATCGAGGTGCAATACACCAACCTGCGCGGCGAGACGCAGGGGCCGTACAGGCTGCATTTCGATCCGGACACGGCGCTGATTGCCGGGCAGAAGGACATTCTGGAGCGCTTCTGGAACAGCTGGATCTCCTTCGGCGGCGGGCGGGAGCAGCTGGCCTATTTCACCCATCTGATCAGCTACCGCTGCGCGCTGTCCGGTGTCCGCTACGGCATCAACAAGGACGAGCCGGACCTGGCCTTCGACACCGGCCCCTGTGACCCGGACAATCCCCATGCCGTGCCCCGCTCCGGGCCGGGATCGGATGTCTATCTGCAGGTGCCGCGCAGCACCGCCTACATCACCGTGCAACTGACCTACAAGGACGGCACCCGCTCGGACGTGCGCCGCTTCGACGCGCCCAGATGACCATGGGCCGCGCCAGCAAACCCGCGCTTGCGGGCCCATTGCAGCGCAGGCTGGCGCCGGTTCTGGCTGCCTGCCTCGCACTCATTCTGGTGTTGCCCGTCGCCACAAGGCTGGAACCACGCCTTGGCGATGTGATCCTGTTTGCCGGTGGCGGCACAGCAGCGGAGCAGCGCGAGGATATCGTCATCCTCACCATCACCGAGGAAACGCTGGCCGCCTTTCCCTACCGCTCACCCATTGACCGGGGCTTTCTCGCGGCCCTGATCCGCCGCATCAGCGCCACCGGCCCCAAGGCCATCGGCATCGACATTCTGTTCGACGGCCCGAGCGACCCGGTAAAGGACGCCGATCTGCTGGCGGCGATCGACGAAGCGTCAAGCCCGGTGATCCTGGCTGTTGCCAGCGACCTCAATGACCTGACGCCGCAGCAGCGGCTTTATCTGGGAAACTCGGTCAGCGGGCGCGGCCATGGCTCCATCGTGCTGCAGCGCGATGATTCAGATGGCATCGTGCGGCATCTGCCCTTCCCGCAGGACCGGGATGGCGCGCCGATCACCACCTTTACGGCGGCGCTGGCCGCCGGCGCTGCCGGAACGCCGCCTCCGCGCGGGCGCATTCTCTATCAGGCGCCGCAAGGCCCCGGCCTCACCGCCTTTCCGCAATATCCGGCCCACACCGCTGCACTGCTGCCGGATGAGTGGCTTGCCGGGAAATACGTGCTGATCGGCACGGACCTGCCGCATCTCGACCAGCATCCGGCACCGATGGTGTCCCTTGCCGGCACCGAAGGCGGCACCGTGCCGGGCATCGCCATCCACGCGCATATTCTGGCGCAGGTGCTGGAAGGCCGCAGCCTGCCTGCCCTGCCGCTGGAAACAGGCCTCATGCTGGCTGCCCTTGCGGCGGCCGCCACCGTCACCGGCTTCACCCTGACGCAGAAGCCGGGCCGCTTCTTCCTCGTGCTTGGCCTTGCCGCATTTGCCTGTCTTGCCGTGTCTGCGCTGCTGCTGCGCCTGCAGATCCTGCAGCTGCCCGTGCTCACCCCGCCTGCCGCCGCGATTGCCGCCGCGCTGCTGCTTGCCCTGTTCCGCTGGCGCATCGACCGGTCGGAGCGGGCGTTTCTCAACACCGCCTTTTCCCGCTATGTCAGCCCGCAGGTAGTGCAGCGGCTGACCTCGGGACGGCTCAGCCTTGCCCTTGGCGGGGAAAAGCGCACGGTCACCTATGTGTTCACGGATCTGGAGGGCTTCACCACCCTGTCGGAGCAACTGACGGCGGATCAGGTGGCCGCGATCCTCAACCGCTATCTGGACCGCATGTGCGACCTCTTCGTCAGCCACGGCGCCACCATCGACAAGCTGATCGGCGATGCCGTGGTCGGCTTCTTCGGCGCACCGGAGGAAGACCCGGAGCAGAGTCTCAAGGCCGTGAAGCTGGCGCTGGCGGTGGATGCCTTCTGCGAGGGCTTCCGCAAGGAGATGGCGGTGGAGGGCATTCCGCTCGGCGTCACCCGCATCGGCCTGCACCGGGGCGAGGCTGTGGTCGGTAATTTTGGCGGTAGCCGGTTTTTCGATTATACAAGCATCGGTGACACGGTGAATACCGCCGCCCGGCTGGAGGGCGCCAACAAATATCTGGGCACGCGCATCTGCGTCAGCGCCGCTGCCGCAGCCCATGCGCCGGGCCTCACCTGCCGGCCCATCGGCGATCTGGTGGTGAAGGGCCGCGCGGAACCCTTGCCCTGCGTCGAGCCTTTGAGTGAGGCGGAGGCCGGAGCGGCGTGGGTGGCGGCCTATGCCGCCGCTTTCGCCTTGCTGCAGCAAGAGGATGCGGAGGCGGCGCGGCAGGGATTTGAAACGGTGCTGCGCCTTCGCGGTGTTGACGGCCCCTCGCGCCTGCATCTGGCGCGCCTCGGGCAAGGTGAAACGGGTACACAGATCGTTCTGGACGGCAAATAGCCCGTGCCTGGATGGATCGAGAGCAGGATGAGGTTCGGCATGTTCCGGCAGATGATGATCGCGGCCCTGTTGAGCGGGGCAACCGCAGCGCCAGCGCTGGCGGACATGATTGTGGTTGCCGCCAGCGGCCCCGCCAGCCTGCAGCCGGGCGACCGCCTTGCCGAAGGCTCCAGCCTGAAACTGCCTGATGGCGCAAAGATCACCGTTCTTTTCCAGTCCGGTGAAATGAAACGGATCGACGGCCCCTTTGACGGCAAGCTGGATGCCGCTCCGCCGGTGGAGCGCCCCTTCAGCGGCTGGGATGCGGTGCGCAAGTTCCTTGGCGCTGGCGGCCAGACATCGGAAGTGCTCGGCGCCTCGCGCAAGACGGACAGCAGCCTGCCGGAGCAGCCGGGCATCTGGCTCGTCAGCATCGACAGCTCCGGCGAACGCTGCACCCGCAAGGATGAACTGACCTTCTGGCGGCGGGACGCGGCAGAGGCCCTGACCGTTACCCTGCGCAATGAAGCCGGCAAGGCGTCAGACCTCAACTGGCCGGCGGGCAGCCACACATTCAGCGCCCCTGCCACATTCCCCGTGACCGAAGGCGCGCTGGCGCTTTCGGCTGGCTCCAGCTTGCGCAAGTTCGGCCTCAAGGTGCTGCCGCAGGATCTGGAAGGTGCCTATCCCGGTGCCGTGCTCGGCTGGCTGCTCGACAGCGGCTGCACCCGCCAGGCCTCCGCACTCATCTCCCGCGTCCACGGCGGAGAGCCACTGGAGTGATGCAAAATGCCGGGCACTGAGGCCCGGCATTCTTGTCGAAAATTGTCTGCAGCTGCGTGCAATCAGAACTTGGTGGCAAAGTTGAACCAGAACGTGTCGCCCTGCGCCCGGTTCTCGGCAATGACATCATGCTGCCAGGAACCGCTGAACTGCAGACCGGGGTTGAAGGCGTAGGTCACTGACGGACCAATCGCAAAGCCCTTGCCACGATGCCCGTCTGCTGCGGCCGTCGGGCCACTGTCATCGGTCAGCTGCTGCAGGTAGTAACCTACGGCACCGATCTTCAGCTTGTCGAAATTCCAGCCGACGGCATAATCGATGACCATCTCGTTGCCGGACGTGTACTTCGTATCGTTGTTCTCGGTGTTGAAAATGAACCTCAACGTCGAGGCAACTTCGAGGCCCTGCGGATCGGTGTAATGATAGCCAAGCGTCGGCTGGACGGACCAGTGATTGACGCCGATATTGGCGAACTTGGACGAGTCGTAAAGCCCGGTTGGAGCGGCAACATCGACACCGGCCACAAACGAATGCTTGTCCTTATGCCAGACCAGACCAAGAGTTCCGGAAACATCCGCAAGGCCGAAGCGCGTGTCATTGCCAATGGGAAGCGTCATGTCGAGATTGACGAGCGGCACCACGACCTGCCCCCAGACCTTGGCACCGCCAATATCCAGATTGCTGACATAAAGGAAGCGCATGGTCTCGGCGATTGCGCTGACCTTGAAATCGATCGGAATCTTGTCGCCGCTGCCGTTGTTCAGCCGGTCCGAATGGAAGTAGCTTGTCTGTGACAGGAAATAAAGCCCCGGAAATGGCGGAATTCCAGCTGCAAAAAACTGCGCCGAACCAGGCGAATATTGCGTATTGCCATTTTCAGCGGCACCTGCCTCCCCAACCGCAAGTGCAATCATCATCATACCGAACAGGGAACGGCCCGCGATACCAGTCTTTTTCATTCCATCCTCCTCACATGGACGCAAAGCTGCACTGAATGCCGGGAGTGTGGAGAGGACGGCAGGTGGCCGGCCCTGCATCTGCCAGGGCCCGCGCTGGATCGTCAGATGACGGCAATAAGATGCCGTTGCCGCCGCTGATCACGGCAGACTGAAATCCGGAAACCTGCTGGCCTCCGGCATTGATCCAAAGAATTGCCCCTCCCCAACGCCGCCCTGACATCGGTCAGAACCGCCCCGGCATTCCGGCCCGCAGGTTTCACGCCTCCCATGAGGTCCTGCAGGCGCCCAATCGTTCACTAGCGGCAGCTATGAACTCTGTAAAATTATCATTCGGAATAGAACGTATTTATCCAGGAAATACTTGGGCGCCGATCTATTCAGTCCGGCACGGCCTCCTCATGTTTGACTCCGGGAGGCTGACGCATCACGCGCCGGAAGTGCTCAGGCCCCATGTACCTCGCGGGTAGCGGCTGCCAGTTGTTCACGCACCCAGACCAGCGCCGGATCCCGGCTGCGGTAGCTGTGCCACTGGACGGACTGTTCCAGCAGCGGCAGATCAAAGGGCAGTGCGGCGATCCTGATGCCGCCCAGTCTGCACATGCGCTCGGCCAGACTTCTCTGCACCAGTGCCATCCTTTGCGTTCCGCGCACCAGTGGCGGCAGGGAACTGAAGGCAAAGGTCGTGACATCAATGCGGAATGTCAGCCCCAGTTGGCCACAGACCATCTGCGCAAAGCTCACCCCTCCGTTGGGCGGCTGCATGACCACATGCCCCAAGGACTGAAACATCTCCATTGAAATGGCCTCCTCCACCAGCGGCAGGTCCTCACTGACCACACAACAGAGCGGCTCGCTGTAAAGCGCCTCTGCGGGATGACTGGAGGAACAGAAGGCAGCCGGTGCCACCAGCAGATCTGCCTCCCCCCTCTCCAGCAGCACATGCGGAAAATTCTGCTGCGGCTTGAAGTGAAACTGCATCGACGGCGCAAGCCTTGCTGCACGCTCGACAAAGGCAGGCATGATGGTGTGAAGGGTATAGTCCGACACGACAAGGCTGATACTGCGGGTGCTGTCCTGCGGCTCGAAGGACGGGGTGGCCACCACCGCCACCTCGATCCGCACGATGATGTCCCGCAAGGGCTCCTCAAGCGAGGCGGCCAGAGGCGACAATTCCATGGACCGGCCAACCTGGATCAGCAGCGGATCATCAAAATAGCCCCGCAGGCGGCCTAGGGCATTACTCATGGCAGACTGGGTGATGAACATCTCTTCCGCCGCCCGGCTGACGTTGCGCACCCGGATCAGCGTGTCGAGCGCCGCCAACAGGTTGAGATCAAGGTTCCTGAAACGCACATACCCCTCCCTTGGTATTCATTTCATCAATATAAATCATTCATCAAAGCAATTTTGTAAACGCATTTCTCTCCGCTAAGCCAGATGACGGGAGGAGGCAACGCAGCGCGGACGGACGGTACCAGCGCGGCGCAAGGCATCTCCCGTGGGCAGGCACCGCAAGACGTGCTGCCATGTGAGGAGAGCAGATGTTCAAGTATTTTCCATCCAACTATCCCTGGAACCTCTCGGTCAACCTGTCGATCGAAATGGGCGCCCGGATGGGTGAGATCGAGGAAATGTGTGCGCCGCTGCAGGACGCAGCCAAGGCACCCGATGCAGCCGGAACCCAGGCTTTCCGCGAAACATGGATCCGCATGGCGGACAAGCTTGTGTCCCTGGCGGATGAGGACGAGACGGCTGGCCGTCTCATTTCCGCCGGTGAAAAGCTGATCCGTGCCGCCAATTACATGCTGACCGCCGAGCGCCTTCTGGCTCACGGCTCGGAAGGCCGTGTGGCGCTCTACCAGCGGTTTCTCGCAACATTTGAAAAGGGGCTGAATCTGTCCGGCTCCACCTGCCGCCGGGTGGAGATCCCCTATGAGGGAACGCATCTTTCGGCGCTTTACGTGCCTGCCGAAGGCGTATCCGGCCCTGCCCCGCTGCTGGTTCAGGTCAATGGCCTCGACAGCACCAAGGAAATGAAATTCCTCGTCGGCCTGCCCGCATGGCTTGCAAAGCGCGGCGTTGCCTCGCTGATCGTCGATCAGCCCGGCACCGGCGAAGCCCTGCGCCTGCAGGGCCTGACGGCCCGTTTCGACAGCGAGCACTGGGCCTCACGCGTCGTTGACTGGCTGGAGACGCAAGGGAAGATCGACCCGAAGCGCATCGGCATGGAAGGCGTTTCGCTCGGCGGCTATTACTGCCCGCGCGCCGTCGCCTTCGAGCCGCGCTTTGCCTGTGGCGTCGTCTGGGGCGCCAATCATGACTGGCGCGACGTACAGAAGAAACGCCTTGCCAAAGAGGGGAACTTCCCCGTTCCCCACTACTGGGGCCACGTGATGTGGGTCTGGGGCGCGAAGGACATGGACGAATTCATGGCAATTGCCGAAAACGTCCATCTCAATGGCATCCTTGACCGTATCCGCGTGCCCTTCCTCGTCACCCATGGCGAAAAGGACAGCCAGATCCCGCTGCACTGGGCGCATGAGACCTTCAACCAGCTGGTCAACAGCCCGAAGCGCGAGCTGAAGATCTTCGACGAGCGCACCGGCGGTGTGCAGCATTCCAGCTTCGACAATTCTGCCAATGCCGGAGCCTATATCGCCGACTGGGTTGCCGAAACGCTTGGCGGGCGCACCGCTTCGGGGAGCTGAACCATGGTCAAGATGATGATCTGCGGACGCAGGCGCAAGGATCTGACCCTTGCAGAACACCGCGAACACATGAAGGACATTCATGGCCGCCTGGTGCTGGATTATATCGCAGCCTTCCCGGACCAGGCACCGCGACGCTACGTCCAGAACCATGCCTTTGACGGCATTTATCCGGGCGGCGTCAGCATGCCGCCCGCCTTCGCCATGGGCCTCGATTTCGTGACGGAAGTCTGGGCACCTGACCTTGCATCGCTCAAGGCCTCGCGGGAGACGGAGTTCTACAATACTCACCTGAAGCCCGACGAGCAGCTTATGGTGGACACGGACACCGTCTTCGGAATGCCTTGTGCCGAAGAGATTTGCATTCCGGTGCAAGAGGGCGGGACCGCCTTCAAGGTCTTCCTCGCCTGGCACGGAACAGCCCCCGATGACGAGGGGCTTGCCACCGCCGTTGCCAAGTGCAGGCATCAGTTGCTGGGCCACTTCCGCAACACCGCTCTCGTTCCCGTACCGGTGCAGGTCATTGAAGAATTCTGGCTCGCCAGCGAGGAAGACGCCATCGATCTCGCGCAGACCTGCCGCGATGTGATCCGCCCGCAAACCGGAACCTTTACCCTGACTGTCGCCCGCGAGTTCATTCTTCACGCCGGCAGCCCCCAGGCCACCACAGGACAGATCTGATCATGAACATCATCGGCCCCGATTTTCTCGTCTTTGGCGTCAGTGATGTCGCCGCCTGCAGCGAATATCTGACAGCCTTCGGACTGAAGCCCGTCGATGTAACCGCGCAAGGCGGCCTGTTCGAGGCGCTGGATGGCACAGGCATCATCATCCGCCACAAGGATGATCCGTCCCTGCCCCCGCCGCTGCCGACGGCCAACATGCTGCGCCAGCAGGTTTACGGCGTCTGCGCAGCCGAAGACATCGACGCCATCGAGGCGGAACTGTCGAAGGACCGCCGCGTCACCCGGCTGGCAGACGGCTCAATCGAGACGAAGGACGATCACGGCTTCGAGCTGAAGTTCCAGGTCACCATCCGCCGGCAGCTGAACATGCCGGCCGAGAAGATCAACGCCCCCGGCGCTCCGGCACAGCGCAAACCGAACGAAATCGGCGTCTGGGAAGAGATGCCTGCCCTGCCGCGCTCGCTCAGCCACGTGGTGCTTTTCGTGCCGGATATCGATATTGCCACCAGCTTCTACGGCAACCGCCTCGGCTTCGTCATCACCGACATTCTGTCGGGTGCTGGCCCCTTCATGCGGCCGAAGGCGAATGACGATCACCACACGCTCTTCTTCATCCGTACCCCGGACTACATGAAGGGCTGCGAGCATCTCGCTTTCCATATGGGTGGACCGACCGAGCTGATGGTGGCCGGCACACGCTTCGTCAAGAAGGGATACCAGAGCTTCTGGGGGCCCGGACGCCACAAGTTCGGATCGAACTGGTTCTGGTATTTCAACAGCCCCCTCGGCTGCCATTTCGAATATGACGCCGACATGGACAAGCACGACGACACCTGGGTCGCACGTGAGACGCCCATGAGCGCGGAAGCCTCGCAGATCATCCTGTTCGAGATGCGCGAGAAGTGGGCACCCATGGGCCCGCCCCCCGGCGCAGGCAAGCCCTGACAGGCGGCCGGGATGATGACGGGAGGTCTGTTCCTGTGCCGGGAAGAGGAGATCGCAGAGGGAGAAGCCAAAGGCTTCGGCCCTCTCGGCAGCTACCGGCGCAAGATCATCGTTCTGCGCCATCAGGGGGCATTGCGCGCATGGCTCGATTCCTGCCCGCATTACTCCACCGGCACGCCGATGGCATGGAAGACCGACGCCTATCTGAATGGCGAGGGGACACATCTGGCGTGCCACTCTCACGGCGCGCTGTTTGATATGGACACGGGAGAATGCGTGATCGGCCCCTGCCTTGGGCAGCAGCTGACACCGGTAAGCATCGCAGTGACCCCGGCGGGGGAGATTTTCGCCGAGGACCTGCGGGAGGAGAAAGCAGAATGAATTCGGGCATCAAGAAGGCGCTTGTCATCGGTGGCGGCTTTTCCGGCATGACCGCAGCCCTGCAATTGTCGCGCAACGGGCTGGCGGTTGACCTCGTGGAAATAGATGCAGGCTGGCGGTCCTATGGCGCAGGCATCAGCCTGCATGGCTCCACCCTGCGCGTCCTGAACCAGCTCGGCCTGCTGGACCGGTTTCTCGAAGAGGGCTTTGCGACGGATGGCGTGCATATGCGCGGCCCCGATGACGCGGTTGTAGCCCGCATTCCGACACCGCGCGTGGCAGGCCCGGAGATTCCGGGCGGTGGCGCCATCATGCGTCCGGCGCTGGCAAGGATCCTGTCCGAAGCGGTGCGGGCTTCCACCACCAATGTGCGCCTCGGCATCACATTCACGGACATCTCCGAGGATGCCGAAGGCGTCACCGTTACCTTCACCGATGGCAGTTCGGACCGTTATGATCTGGTCATCGGTGCCGATGGCCTTTATTCGGCCAGCCGGCAGACCGTGTTCCCGGATGCTCCGCGCCCCCGGTTCATCGGCCAGGCTGTCTGGCGCGCGGTACTGCCCTGCCCGGAAGGCATCGAGACGGTGACCATGTGGATGGGACCGAAGCTGAAGGCGGGGATGAACCGGGTGACGAAGGACACGGTCTATCTCTTCCTGACCGAAGACCGGCCGGAGAACACGCATGTTCCGCCCGAGAGCTTCACCGCCACATTGCGCGCCCTGCTGGAGCAGTTCGCGTCCCCGATCCTGCGCAAGGTTGCCGCCGAACTGTCGGACGGGCACCAGATCATCTACCGGCCGCTGGAGCAGCTTCTTCTGCCCCGCCCCTGGCACAAAGGCCGCACCGTTCTGATTGGTGATGCCGTTCACGCAACCACGCCGCATCTGGCAGCGGGCGCCTGCATCGGCATTGAGGATGCCATGGTGCTGGCCGAGGAAATCGCTCAGGGCGAAGACCTGTCAGCCTCCCTCACCGCCTTTGAGGACCGGCGCTGGGAGCGGTGCCGGATGGTGGTCGAGAACTCGGGCCGCCTCGCCGATATCGAGGTCAATGGCGGCAGCCGTGAGGAGCATGCCGCCATCATGCAGGTTTCCATGAAGACGCTGACAGAAGCCATCTGAATGACTGATTGATCTGCCGCGCCCGGAGGAATGGACGGAGCGGGTGCGGCGGGTCTGCCAAATGTGGAGGGGAATATGTCTGGACAGAAGTTTGGCGCGGCCGCTGTGGCCGCGCTGGTGATAGGTCATTTCTCGGGAATGCTCGATCTGATCGCCCTGCCCGTCTGGGTGGGCGCGCTTGTCGAGCGCTATGGCTTCAGCCCGCAGGAGGCAGGCGCTCTGGCCACCTTGTTCCTTCTGGGCGCAGTCGGTGCCAGCATGTTCTGCGCACCGCGCTTCAACACCTTCAATCAGCGCCTTGTAACCGTGGCCGGGTTTGGTGTAGCTGCCGCTGCGTTCTTTCTGGCCTCGCTCCAGACCGGCTTCGTGCCGCTTGCCATCCTCCATATCATCTCGGGCGTTGCCGTCGGCATGGCCCTGTCGATGGTGCATGGCACCATGGGCCGGACGGCCAATCCGCACCGGCTTATCGCCATGGCAGGCATCGCCCTTGGCCTCTTTGCCATCATTCTGCTGGCCGGCATCCCGCAGTTGCTCATCGCCAGAGGCGGGCCGGTCCTGTTTCAGGTTTTCGGCGGCATCATGGCATTCGCGGCGCTCAGCTGCGCGCTCATGTTCCGCAACCCGGACAGGATCGAAGAGCAGGCAGCCGTTCCCTTCAGCCGCGCCATCTGGCTTTCCATTTTCGGGATCAGCCTGATGACCTTCAATCAGGCCATGGTCTTCTCCTTCGTGGAAGTTATCGGCAAATCACGCGGCTTTTCCGCCGAAAGCGTGCTTGGCGTGCTGATTGCCCTCGGCTTTGTCAACTTCATCGTGCCCTCACCGCTTGCCGTGTTCCTGCAGACACGCGTTCCGGCAACGCTGGTCACCCAGGCTGGCCCTGCAGTTCAGGCCGTGCTGGCCATCATCGTTACATGGGCAACGGCGCTTGAAGTCTGGGCACCTGCGGCTGCCGTTTTCGTGGCGGTGCAGATCTTCACCCACACCTTCGCTTTCGGACGGCTGGCGCAGCTTGATCCGACGGGCCGCGCCGTCGCCGCAACCCCCGCCATGCTCATGGTCGGCGCGGCCCTTGGCCCGGTGGCCGGCGGCGTTCTGGGCGGCAATTTCGGCTACGAGGCACTCGGCATTGCTGCCGTCGCAGTCAGCATTCTTTCCATCCTCTTCTTCACCAAGGCAAAAGCAGCATGACGAACCTTCCCCCGATCACCCGTATCGTCACCGGCCACACGGAAGATGGACGCGCCATCATCACCCAGAATGGCCCCCTGCCAACCGTGGTCGAAATTGCGGCCATCCCCGGAACCGTATTTCACGAGGTCTGGGCTACAACGAGCTCGCCTGCCCCTGTTTCGAACGGTGAAGACCCGACACTAGGCCCCCTCACCCTGCCGCCACCGCCGCACGGCACCCGGATCCGCTTTGTCGACATCCCGCCGGACACGGAGGATTTCCTCAAGACCGGGGCAGCCGTGATGGACAATGCCTTCGAGCAGCTCGGCGACAAGGCCGCCTCCACCGTACGGCAGGACTCGCCCCATCCGCTGATGCACCGGACGGAGTCCATCGACTACGGCATTGTCATTGACGGCGAATTGACGCTGATCGTCGATGATGGCGAAGCGGTTCTGAAGCCGGGAACCGTGGTCATCCAGCGTGGAACCAACCATGCCTGGGCCAACCGGTCGGGCAAGGTCTGCCGGATGCTGTTCGTGCTGATCGGAGGAACCTATGATCCTGCGCTCGCGGAAAGCCTCAAGGACAAGTGACAATTCCCCACGCTCTTCCCTGAACCAAGAGAGAGACCAGAATGAAGCTCGCAACCTATCATGACGGCACCCGGGACGGTCAGCTCTGGATCGTTTCAAGAGATCTGAAACGGGCCCTTCCGGCCACAGGCATAGCCGCGTCGATACTCGCAGCCCTTGAGGACTGGGACAAGGCTGCCCCCCTTCTGGCGCTGGCCTATGACCGGCTGAACGCAGGGGATGAGCCCTTTGCCACGCCCTTCACCCCCGAGCGCTGCCTCGCGCCGCTGCCGCGTGCACCGCAGTGGCTGGACGCATCCGCTTTCCTCAATCACGGGCGGCTGATGGACAAGGCTTTCAACAATCCGCCCAACCCGGATTTCGAAACCATTCCCCTGGTCTATCAGGGCGCGAGCGATGACTTCCGGGGGCCGCTGGCACCGGTCGAATTCCCGGACGAGGCGCTGTGCATCGACATGGAAGGCGAATTCGGCGTGATCCTGTCCGATGTGCCCATGGGCACAAGCGCGGAGAAGGCGCTCGATCACGTGCGGCTGCTGGTGCAGATCAACGACTGGTCGCTGCGCGCCGCCGGCCCGCGCGAGATGCGTGCCGGTTTCGGCTTCCTGCAGGCCAAGCCCTCCACCTCCTTTGCGCCGGTTGCCGTGACGCCGGATGAAATCGCACCGCACTGGCACGATGGCCGCGTGAACCTGCAGCTTTGCGTGGAAATCAACGGCCGTGAAGTGGGCCGGGCGAATGGCCGGGAGATGCACTTCTCCTTCGCCGAATTGATTGCGCATTGCACGAAAACCCGGCGCCTGACGGCAGGCACCATTCTGGGCTCCGGCACGGTTTCCAACGAGGACCGGGCCGCTGGCTCTTCCTGCATTTCCGAGATCCGGGTGATCGAGATGCTGGACGAAGGCGCGGCACGCACCCCCTTCCTCTCCTTCGGAGACAAGGTGCGGATGGAAGCGCGCCTGCCGGATGGGTCCAGCCCCTTTGGCATCATTGATCAGCAGGCGGTGAAGGCCTGATGCGTGTTCTCATCACAGGGGCAAACGGCTTTCTCGGGCGTGGGCTGGCGGCCCGTGCTGCCCAAAGCCTCAAGGGACTGTCCTCCCTGACCCTGACCGACCGCGCACAGGTGGCCACTGTGCCTGCAGGCGCGTTGAGCAAGCCCGGAGACCTTTCCGATCCGGCCTTTCTCGATGACCTGCTGGCCCCCGGCTTTGATCTCGTCTTCCATCTGGCCAGCATTCCCGGCTCTGCCGCCGAGCAGGAACCGGAGGCTGGCAACCGGGTCAACCTTCTCGCGCCCATTGCTCTGGCCCGTGGCGTTGCGAAGGTCTCTCCCGGCGCCCGGTTCGTCTTCGCCTCGTCCATTGCCGTTTACGGGCAGACCGGCGATGCTCCGGTGAACGAAAACACGGCAACGGCACCAGCGCTGACTTATGGCGCGCACAAGCTGATGACGGAGATCCTGCTCAGCGACCTGACGCGGCGGGGCGAACTCTCTGCCGTCAGCCTGCGTCTTCCGGGCATCGTCGCACGGGCCCGGCAGGAAAGCGGCCATGGCTCGGCTTTCATGAGCCTGCTGTTCCACCACGCAAGCGCCGGCGAAGACTGGAACTGCCCGGTCCCCGGCAGCAGCACCTGCTGGTGGATGTCACGCGAGGCAGCTGCCAGTGTGATGATCCATGCGGCAAGCCTTCCCGCAGGCAGCGCCAGCGTGATCCAGCCCCCGGCCCTGCACGCCACGGTGCAGGAGGTGGCAGAGGCCGCAGCACGGGTTACCGGCAAGCCATCCGGTACCCACTGGGGAGACAACGAGACCTTGCGCCGCATCTTCGGCGCCATGCCGCCGCTCGATGCCAGCCGCGCCCTCTCCCTTGGCTTTGCGCCAGCAGAAACCCCGGAAGCTCTCGCCAGAGCCGCACTTTCAGGAGTTGCCGATGAAGATCGTTGACCTGTCCGTTGCCATCGAAAACGATGTGCCCGCCGACCCGCCGGGTCTTGGCCCGAAGATCACCTACACGGACCACACTGCGGGCGCCGAAGAGGTGAAACGCTTTTTCCCCGGCCTCGACATCAGCGAGGTTCCCGGCGGCGAGGGCTGGGCTGTGGAGCAGATCACGCTCAGCGCCCATGCAGGCACCCATCTCGATGCCCCATGGCATTTTGCCTCGACCATGAACAAGGGCGAGCGGGCCTGGACCATTGAGGAAGTGCCGCTTGACTGGTGCATCCGCCCCGGCGTGAAGCTGGACCTCAGGCATCTGCCGGACGGATACGTTGCCACCGCCGCCGACATGGAAGCTGCCGTCAAGGCCAGCGGCCATGAGCTGCAGCCCTTTGACATCGTCCTGGTCAACACCGCCGCCGGTGCCGCCTATGGCACACCGGCCTTTCTTGGCCGTGGCTGCGGCATCGGGCGGGAAGCAACGCTCTGGCTGATGGAACGGGGCGTGCACATTGCCGGTACCGATGCCTGGTCCTGGGATGCCCCCTTCCCCGTCACCGCCAAGCGCTTTGCCGAGACCCGCGACGCGGGCCTCATCTGGGAAGGGCACAAGGCCGGACGGGAAGGCATCTTCATGCATATGGAAAAGCTGGCACGGCTGGAAGAACTGCCCGCCTCCGGCTTCACCGTCTCCTGCCTGCCGGTAAAGATCCGGGGAGGCTCCGCCGGCTGGTGCCGTGCGGTCGCCATCTTCAATTGATGCCAGACTTCTGCTGACAGTTGATGCCCCGGCGGGCTTGCCCGCCGGGAACGCGGCTGTCAGGACAGCCGCAGGAACAGGCCGGCGCAGAGCTTGGCACGCTCGGCGAGGCTGTCGATCAGGATATGCTCGTTGAGCGTATGCAGCCCGGCGCCGCGCACGCCGATGGAGTCCAGCGTCGGGATGCCGAGGGCGCCGGTGAAATTGCCGTCCGAGCCGCCGCCCGCGCTGGCATGGCTCATCTCGAAGCCGACTTCTGCGGCCAGTTCCCTACCGATTTCATAAAGCGCCAGCGTGCCCGCATCCGGCTCCCACACGGGACGGGTGACGCCGCGTGTCACCTCGATGATCACGTCGCCGCTGTCATCATTGAGTGCCAGCATCCGCTCCACGCCCGCATCAAGGTCCGCCTGCCGCTTGGCCATGGACAGAACCTGCCCCTCGCACAGGGACGAGACGCAGTTGACCCACTCCCCGCCCCGGACGATGCCGACGCTGAAGGTGCAGTCCTCGCCCGTCATCGCCTCGATTTCCAGCACCTTGCGGGCCATGGCGGCAATCGCCGAGCGACCGTCCTTCAGCGCCCAGCCCGCATGGCTGGGGCGGCCGATGGTGCGCAGGTTGAATCGGGCAATCGCATAGCGGCCCGTGACGCAGCCGCCATCCTCCCGCGCCGGTTCCGGCACCAGCACATAGCGGTTGCGCAGGGCCTCCATCTCGATGAGATCGCGCGTCGAAGGCGTGCCGACCTCTTCATCGGGGGTGAAGAGCACCGTCACCGGCAGCGGCGTGGAGAGCCCGGCGCGGATGATCTGGCGCAGGGCCTCGACAGCCACGTAATTGCCGCCCTTCATGTCCTGGATGCCCGGCCCGTAAGCACGGCTGCCCTCAATGCGGAACGGCAGCTTTTCCAGCGTGCCAACGGGATGCACCGTATCCATATGGCCGCTGACGAGAATGCCGGGCTTGCCCTTGTCCGGATGCGGCAGGCGGGCGCGCAGCGAGCCGCCAAAGCCCATCCGCCCCGGAATGCGCTCGATATCTGCGCCCAGAGCCGCCAGTTCATAGGCAGCGAGATCCATCATCCGGTTGAGGGCGGCCGCGTCATGGGTGGGGCTTTCGCATTCCACCCAGGAGCGCAGGCCCTTGATCATTTCATTGCTATCGAAAGATAAGTCCGTGAAGCGCATGGCCTGCTCCCGGCGGTTCTGCGTGAAGGGATGAGGTTGAGGCTGAGCGTCAGGCTGCCAGATCAGGCCGCAAGCCGCCGTTCGGCAATGCGGGCATAGATGCTGGCCCCGACCGGCAGGATGGCGTCATCCAGCACGAAACCCGGATTGTGCACCGGCACGCCGCCGCTGTGGCCGACGGTGCAGTAAGCCCCCGGCACGGCCAGCAGCATGTCGGCGAAATCCTCGCTCGCCGGTACCAGATCCACCTGATCGGTGACGAGATCGCCGCCGACAATTTCGGCGGCCGCTTCCAGATAGGCCGCGCTCAGGGACGGGTCGTTGCGCAGCACCGAGAACACGGGCCGCAGTTCCGGCGTGATGGTGACGCCGAAGCTGGTGGCATAACCGGCACAGAAGGCCTCGATCCGCTCATGAATGAGATCACGTACACCATCATCGAAATAACGGATCGTGCCGGAGATGACGGCCTGATCGGGAATGACGTTATAGGCCGTGCCGGAATGGATCTGCGTCACCGACAGCACCGCCGGCTGCACCGGCTCCACATTGCGGCTGACGATGCTCTGCAGGTTCTGCACCAGCGAGGTGGCGACGATGATCGGGTCCTTCGAATGATGCGGTGCCGCGCCGTGGCTGCCGCGCCCCTGAATGGTGATGTCGAAGAAAGTGGAACCGGCCATGGCTACGCCGGGGCGCACCGCCACCCGGTTCGGCTGGGCCAGCGGGTTGTTGTGCATGCCGTAGACTTCATCGCAAGGGAACCGGTCGAACAGCCCGTCCGCCAGCATGGCCCTTGCGCCGCCCAGCCCCTCTTCGGCCGGCTGGAAGATGAAGACCACAGTTCCGGCAAAATCGCGCGTCTCGGAGAGATAGCGCGCCGCACCCAGCAGCATGGTTGTGTGGCCGTCATGACCGCAGCCGTGGAACTTGCCCGGATGGGTGGAGCGGAACGGCAGATTGGTGTGCTCGTCCATGGGCAGCGCATCCATGTCGGCGCGCAGGCCAATGGTCCGGCCCTCCCCCTTTGCCCCTTTCAGCACGCCGACGACGCCGGTCTGGCCGATGCCCCGGTGCACCTCAAGGCCCCACTCCTCCAAAAGGCTGGCGACAATGCCGGACGTGCGCTGTTCCTCGAAACCGATTTCCGGGTGGGCGTGGAAGTCATGGCGCAGCGCCGTCAGCTCCTTGGCATAACCGGCGATTTTCTCGATGACGGGCATGGGTCAGTCCTCTGACAGATGAAATGAAACGGAAAGGGAAGAAGCAGCCGGGGCGGCTGCGGGTGCCCCGGCTGCGACGGACGCCAGGCCTCAGGAGGCCAGCGTCAGCTCGCGGAAGTTGGCAAAGTCCCAGTTGCGGCCGGGTGCCGCCTCGATGAGGGAACGGGTGTAGGGATGTTCCGGATGGGCCAGCACCTCGCCCGCAGGCCCGTGCTCCACCACCCTGCCCTTTTGCATCACCAGCACATCGTCACAGATCTGCGCCGCGACGCGCAGGTCATGGGTGATGAACAGGATGGCGATGCCGAGCTTGGCCTGCAGATCCTCCAGAAGCTTCAGCACCTGATCCTGCACCGACACATCCAGCGCCGACACCGCCTCATCGGCTACAAGCACGTCCGGCTCCATGGCGATGGCCCGGGCGATGGCGATGCGCTGGCGCTGGCCGCCGGAGAACTGGTGGGGATAGCGGTCCACCGCGTCCGCCGGAAGGCCGACAAGCGCCATCAGCTCACGGGCGCGGGCCATGGCCGCGTCCTTGTCCTGACCAAGGTTCAGCGGCCCCTCGATCAGCGAGCGCCCCACCGTCCAGCGCGGATTCAGCGAGCGGAACGGGTCCTGAAACACGATCTGGATGTGCTTGCGGTGCGGGCGCAGCTTTGCGCGCGGCATGCTGGCAATCTCAAGCCCGGCCACCTTGATGCCGCCGCCGGAGGGATCAATCAGCCGCATGACGCAGCGCGCCACGGTGGACTTGCCCGAGCCGCTTTCGCCGACGATGCCGAGGGTGCGGCCCGGCGCGATGGCGAAGGCCACATCCTGCGCCGCCCGGGTCGGCTCCCGGTTGAGCAGCCAGCCGGAGGTGCCATAGACCTTGGCAAGGTTCGAGACTTCCAGCACCGGCGGCTTGCCCTCCACCGCAGCCCGCGGCGGGCGCGGTGTCAGGCTGGGCACGGCCTTCAGCAGGCGGCGGGTATAGTCGTTCTGCGGGTTGCGCAAAAGCTCGGCGACAGGCGCACCTTCCACCATCTCCCCGTGCTTCATCACCTGCACCGTGTCGGCAATTTCGGCCACCACACCCATGTCATGAGTAATGAAGAGAACGGCCGTGCCATGCTTTTCCTGCAGTTCCGCGATCAGCGACAGGATCTGCTTCTGGGTGGTCACATCCAGAGCCGTGGTCGGCTCATCGGCGATGAGCAGCTGCGGCTCCAGGATCAGCGCCATGGCGATCATGATGCGCTGGCGCTGGCCGCCGGAGAGCTGGTGCGGGTAGGACCGGTAGATCCGCTCCACATCCGGCAGATGCACCTGTTCCATGATGGCCAGCACGCGCTTGCGCTTTTCACCGGCCGGCAGCTTCGTGTGGGTGTCGAGCACTTCCTCGATCTGCTGGCCCACCCGCATCACCGGATTGAGCGCGGTCATCGGCTCCTGAAACACCATGGAGAGATTGCGGGCGCGCATGTCGCGCATCTGCTGCGGCGAAAGCTTCAGAAGGTCGGTCTCGCCAAGCAGGATGCGCCCGCCCGTCACCTCCAGCGCGTTCTTCGGCAGAAGCCCCATGGTGGCAAGCGACGTGACGGATTTGCCCGAGCCGCTTTCCCCCACAAGGCAGACGGTTTCGCCCGCCCGGATCGTCAGGGACACACGGTCGAGGATCGGACGGAAGTCCGGCGCGGCAGTGGGAATGCGGACGGTGAGGTTGTCGATGGTGAGAACCGCCGGAGCGCCCTCGAAGGATCTGGACTTGAAGATCACAGGCTCAGCCCTCCCTCTTGCGCAGGCGCGGATCGAGCAGATCGCGGGCCGTGTCGCCAAGCAGGTTGATGGACAGGATGCACAGGGACAGCATCAGCCCCGGCCAGAAGATCAGCGAGGGCTTGAGCTGGAAGTGCATCCGCCCCTCGGCCATGATGTTGCCCCAGGTGGGAATTTCCGTGCTGACACCCGCGCCGAGGAAGGAGAGGATCGCTTCCGTCAGGATGGCCGAGGCACAGATATAGGTGGCCTGCACGGTCAGCGGCGCCAGTGTGTTGGGCATCAGGTGCTGCCACAGGATCTTCGGCATGGAAGAGCCAAGCGCCACCGCCGCCTCCACATAGGGTTCCTCGCGCACGGACAGGACGACGGAGCGCACCAGCCGCACCACACGGGGGATTTCCGGAATGGTGATGGCGGCAATCACCGACCAGAGGCTCGGGCCGTTGAGGGCAACCAGAGCGATCGCCAGCAGGATCGACGGGATCGCCATCAGGCTGTCCATGATCCGCATGATGATCGCATCCGCCAGCCGGAAGAAGCCGGAGACAAGGCCGATGGCAAGGCCGATGAGCACGCTCGTTACCGCCGCGCCAATACCGATAAACAGCGACACGCGACCGCCCATCATGACGCGAGAGAAGAGATCGCGGCCGAAGGCATCCGTGCCCAGCAGGTTGCTTTCCGAAGGCCCCTTCAGCCGGTTCAGCGCATTGATCGCCAGCGGATCATGGGGAATGTAGAGCGGCGCCAGCAGCACCGCGATGGCGATGATGGCCAGCACAATGGCCGCAACCATCGGCCCGCCGCCGAGCTTGCGGACTTTCGCCGGCAGGGACAAAAGCCGCAGGACGGGCTGCAGCCGGGATACGGGATCAGAAGAAGCTGACATCAATACCGGATCCTCGGGTCAAGAAAGCTGTAGGCAACGTCGATCATCAGGTTGATGAGGACGTAGATGGCACTCGTCAGCAGGATCATCGCCTGGATGACCGGATAGTCACGGGCAAGGATCGCATCGACGGTGAGCCGGCCGATGCCGGGGATGTTGAAGACGCTTTCCGTCACCACCACGCCGGAGATGAGCAGCGCAAAGCCGGTGCCGATGATGGTCAGGATCGGCACCGAGGCATTGCGCAGGGCGTGGCGGAACAGCACCGCCTTCTCCCTCAGCCCCTTGGCCCGCGCGGTGCGGATGTAATCCTCGCCCAGCACCTCCAGCATGCTGGCCCGCGTCATGCGGGCGATGAGGGCGATGTAGATCGTCGCCAGCGTCAGGCACGGCAGAATGGCGCGGGTGAGGAACTTGCCGAAGTCCTGCGAAGGCGCCGTATAGCCTTGCACCGGCAGCCAGCGCAGCTGCAGGGAAAAGACCTGGATGAAGAGATAGCCGATGACGAAAACCGGGATGGAGAAGCCCAGCACCGAAAAGGCCATCACCGCATAATCCGTCCAGGTGCGGTGCCGCCAGGCGGCCAGCACGCCCATGGGAACGGCGATGAGCACGGCCAGAATGATGGTCATGACGGCGATGTTGATCGTCGGCCAGATGCGCTGGCCGATGAGATCGGTCACCGGAACATTGGAAATGAGTGAAATGCCGAGATCACCTTCCGCAAGGTGCCCGGCCCAGGTGATGAACTGGGTCAGCAGCGGTTCATTGAGGCCAAGCGAGGTGCGGATCTTCTCCAACTGCTCGGGCGTTGCCGCATCACCGGCAAGGATGGCTGCCGGATCGCCCGGCGTCAGGCGCAGCAATAGAAAAACAAAGATGGCGACACACAACACGACCGGAATGACGGCCAGAATGCGCCGGAGGATGTAACCGATCATCGGCAGATGCTCCCTTCCCTTCGGGCGGTGAGAGCGGCGCAGGTCCTGCCCTTTGCAAGGCAGTCCCGCCGCTCCCGATGAGCCGGGGCCGCGATGGACGGTCCCGGCAGCCGTTCAGACGGCGGGAGGATCAGTCTTCCTTCTTCATGTTCCAGAACACCGGCACCGGCGAGGGGATCATGTCCACCAGCTTGACCGAGCGTCCCTGCGGGGTGAGGTACTGACCGAGCGGGATGTAGTTCACCACGTCCATGGCATGAGCCTGGATCTTCTTCGCCACTTCCACCTGCTCTTCTGCGGAACCGGCCGCGATGAAGTCCTTGCGCAGCGCCTCCAGCGGCTCATCCGTCGGCCAGCCGAACCAGGCCGCATTGCCGCGGCCATTGAGCATGGGGTTGATCAGCGGCGAGGCGATTTCCGGCACGGCCCAGTTGGTGAAGAACAGGTTCCAGCCGCCTTCGGACGGCTTGGACTGGCTGGCACGGCGGGTGACCAGGGTCTGCCAGTCCATCGGCTGCAGATCGACGGTGAAGCCCGCATCACGCAGCGCCTGGGCTGCCACCACCGGCTGGGCGGAAATGGCCGGCACGTCGGTCGGCTGCATCAGCACCACGGGCGTGCCGTCATAGCCGGACTCGGCCAGGAGCTTTTTCGCCTCTTCGATGTTGCCGCCGCTGACGAGGCTTTCCGCCCCGGTTTCATCGGCCAGCGGCGTGCCGCAGCCGAACAGAGCGCCACAGATCTTGTAATAATCCGGGTTGCCGATCAGCGTCGCCAGCACCTGCTCCTGGCTGATCGCCATCATGGCCGCCTTGCGCACCTTCACATTGTCGAAGGGCGGGTAGAGGAAGTTCATGCGGCCCATGGTCTGGTAGCCGAGCGGATCGCGCAGTTCCGACAGCACATCGTCATTGCCCTCCAGCAGCGGCAGCAGGTCAACCGGCACCTGTTCCATGTAGTCGATTTCGCCGGAGGACAGCGCATTCACCGCCGTCTGGGCATCGGGCATGGTGATCCATTTCACCTTGTCCACATGGACGGTCTTGCCACCGGCCATCCAGCTGGACGGCTCGTCGCGCGGCACATAATCGGCGAATTTCTCGTAAGTGACGCTGACGCCGGGCTGGAATTCGGATTCCACGAAGCGGAACGGGCCGGAGCCGATGAAGCTCTTGATCGACTCGGACGCCGGAGTGGCGGCAACGCTCGCCGGCATGATGAAGGGCGGCAGTGCCGACATCTTCGCCAGAGTCTCGATCAGCGGTGCATAGGGCTCCTTCAGCTGCCAGACGAGCGTCTTGTCATCGGCCGCCGACAGGCTGTCCGTCACGTCGAAGATGAGCTGGCCGCCGGAATCCTTCTGGCCCCAGCGCTTCAGCGAGGCCACGGCATCTTCCGCCGTCACCGGGGCGCCATCGTGGAACTTCAGCCCGTCGCGCAGGGTGAAGGTGTAGGTCAGCTTGTCATCGGAGATGGTCCAGTCCGCCATCTGCGGCCTGGGCGTGAAGTCCTCGTCCACGGCGATGAGCACATCGTAGATCATATAGGCATGATTGCGCACGATGTGGGCGGTGGTGATGACCGGATCGGTGACACGCAGGCCGGAATGCATCACGGCGGTGATCACCTTTTCCTGCGCCATGGCGCTGCCGGCCAGCAGCGTTCCGGCAATAAGACCGGCGGCAAGGCGGCCAAGGCCCGTCAGGCGGCGCGGCCGGCTCTCAGCCTTCAATCTGCTTACGACCCCAGTTTCAACACTCAGCATGTTCGTGAACCCCGTCTGGTTGGTTGTGATGATGCTTCGTTGGTGCCGGCCTGTTTTCCGGCCGGTTGTGATCTGCTCTGCTTCTCCTCCTATCCGCTCCCGCAAGCCTGTGGAGCGAACTTCATTTCACTTCAGATGTTTGCTGTCGTTGCAGCTGTTTCATTGGCCATGAAGGTAGGTCCGCAGGGCGTCAGCCGGATGCCCGGCTTCAGGTTGCGGAAGGGCAGATCGCTGGCGTAAAGCGCCATCGGCCCCGGCGAGCGGGCGACGAGAATGGTCTCGGCCACCGGCTCGAAATCGGCACGGAAATGCACCGAACTCTTGTTGACGAGAATGGCTTCCTGCGTCGGTTCAATGCCAACGAAACGGTACATGGCGAGGTCCGCCATCTGCACCTTGCGGCTGGCCAGCACCACACGCACGCCGCCGATGGAGACACAGGCCGAAAGACCCAGATCCATGTGTGTGTGCCCGAAGAACGGGCCAGCGGCCATGAAGCTGCCGTCCGACAGGCGCTCCACCTTGAAGGTGCCGGTGAAGGGTTCATCGCCCGCGACACCGGAGCGCCCGCCGAGGGTCAGCGTCACCTCCGCCCCCTCGCCTGCCGCATGCGCAGCTTCTGCTGCCTCCGGATCGACCATCAGGCCGAGTGAGGCGCGCGAAACACCTGCGCGCACCAGCGCCGCCAGCATGCCGGCGGTGTTGGAATCCCCGCCCGCGCCGGGGTTGTCCTGCGTATCTGCAATGACGACGGGCCGGGAAGCAGAAGCTGCAATCCGCAGTGCTTCGGCAATGGCCTCCTCCGGCTCATAGGCCCTGCCCTGGAACGCAGGCTCTGCTGCCAGAATATCCGAAACCAGCGCATCCGCCGCCGCATCGGCAGCGGCTTGATCCTCTGCATAGGTGAGAACGGACGGAGCGCAATCGGCGAAATCTGCCGCAGGAAAGCCCGTCAGAAAGGATGTGCTGGCAACAGCCCCGCCTTCCAGACCGGCCACACGGGCATAGAGGCTTCTGGCCGGTTCCAGTCCGGTGCATTGCCAGGGGATGGGAATGAGGAAGGGCAGCTGGCGGAAGGCCTTGGCAAGGCGCTTGCCCGATTGCATCAACCGGTCAAGCTGCACCGCCGTGCGCCGGCCGGTCTCGGCCATGTCCACATGCGGATAGGTGCGGTAGGCGACGAGTACGTCACTCTCCTCCACCATGCGGGCGGTGACATTGCCGTGCAGGTCAAGGCTCGCAGCGATGGGCAGATCCGGGCCGGCCACCTTGCGCAGGCGGGCGAGGATTTCTCCCTCCCCGTCATCTAGATGCTCGCAGACCATGGCGCCATGCAGATCGATGTAGAGCCCGTCAAGCGGCCCGGCAGCGGCAAGCCGCTCGCACAGCTCGCCAAGGATGGCCTCGAAAGCGGCCTTTTCGACATGGGCAGACGGAATGGCCACAGTCCACAGCAGCGGCACCAGTTCCCACCCGGCCTCGCGGGCGTAATCCACGGCTCCGGCAACGCCGATGTTGATGCCGGGGCAGCGGTCAAGAATTTCCTGCCCTCGTGAAATCGGCATGTGCCCGCCGCCTTCGGCGAAGTGAGTCAGCGTCGCACGGGAGGGGGCGAAGGTATTGGTTTCGTGCAGGAAACCGGCAACTGCCACACGCCTTGTCATCCGTCGTCTCTCCTTACACCCAATCAGGAAATTTCACGGCTTGCTTAGCTATATCGCTGTGCAATACACTTGTATTGATTATGCTGACCCAGTTAACCACTGAGGTCAATGTCAAAACACATGCAATCCGGTGCCTCATGAGCCCAAAATTTTTGCGTTCGATCTTCGGCCCGCCCGTCCGTCAGGACGAGACCTGGGAAGATCCGCTGTTCATCCAGTCGGTTGGCCGGGCCATGCAGGTGCTGTCTGCCTTCCATCAGAGCGAAAAGCCGATGTCGCTGCAGGACCTTGCGGATCAGACCGGTCTCACCCGCAGCGCCGTTCAGAGGCTGGTGTTCACGCTGAGGCATCTGGGCTACGTCACCCGTGACCCCGACGACACCGGCTATGTGCCGGGCCTGCGTATCCTCGACCATTCGCTCGATTTCCTGCGGCTCAACCCGGTGGTGGTCAAGGCAACGCCCGTCTTGCTGGAACTGCGGCGGCAGGTGCGCGAGCGTGTCGATCTCAGCCTGTGGGACGGCTTGCGCCTCGTTTATGCCAGCCGCCTGCAGAGCAAGCGGGAGATCCTGTCCTCGACCATGGTCGGCCACAGCGTTCCGCTGTTCTGCACCTCCGGCGGCTGGGCCCTTCTCGCCCGCCTTCCCGAAGCCGAGTGCGCGGAGCTGATTGCCCGCTCCAACCGCGTGCCGGTGACGCCGCAGACCATCACCGATCCGGCTGTCCTGATGGAGCGCGTGGCCGAAACCCGGCGCAACGGCTATGCGCTGGCGCTGGAGCAGATCCTGACCGGAGAAATCGCCATCGGCGCGGCCATTCTCGATGCTTCGGGACGGCCGGTGGCCGCCATCCACGTGGCGGGCTCTCTCTCCGAATGGGAGCCGGAGGATTTTGCCCGTCAGGTTGCGCCGCTGGTGATCCAGGCGGCGCAGACCATCAGCCGGGGCTGAGCAAAGCGCCATCCCGCCCCTCAAGGCCTCGGCCAGCTGGAGATGCCGCCGGTCCAGTTTTCAAAGGCCTTCGTCACCGACAAGACCCTCAGATCCGCAAAGCGCGGACCGATGATCTGCAGGCCGATGGGCATGCCCGAAACCGAGAAGCCGCAGTTGATCGAACAGGCCGGATTGTCGCCCATATTCCAGGGCACGGTGAAGGCAATATGTTCGAAAGGCAGCGAGGGATCGTTGGTCGGCCCGGCCCATTCCGCCGGGAAGCTGACCACCGGGTTGACCGGTGAGATGATGAGATCCAGCCCCTGAAACACCTGTGCCGTGGCTTGCCGGATCGCCAGCATCTGGTCAAAGCCGATTGCTGCCCGTGTGGCGGGCAGGTCCTTTGCGCCTGCCGCCCAGTCCAGGATGAAGGGCAAGATCTTTGCCCGCCGCTCCGGCGTATAGGTTTCCATCAGCGCCCAGAAGCGCGCGCGCCAGAAATCATCCAGCCCGTCCAGCATCTGCCGGGTCAGGATGCCCTCCACCGGAATGATTTCAGCCCCCGCATCCTCGAAGCGATGGACGGCTGCGAGCACGGCGGTGCGGATTTCGCCATCCACCGGCAGGCCGCAGCCCGCATCCAGCATGAGCCCGATCTTCATGCCACGCACGGAAGCGGGCGGCACGTTCCAGTCCAGATCTTCCGGCGGCAGCGACGTGGCATCGCGCCAGTCCGGGCGGCTGATCGAGGCCATCAGCAGCAGCGTGTCATCCACCGTCGGCGTCATCGGCCCGGCGCAGCGTCCCGGATAATAGGGATAGACCGGCACACGGCCCTGAGACGGCTTGTAGCCGATGAGCCCGGTCCAGCCGGCCGGCAGGCGGATGGAGCCTCCGATGTCCGTGCCGATATGCAGCGGGCCATAGCCTGCAGCCCCTGCCGCTGCCGCGCCCGCGCTGGAGCCGCCGGGGTTCTGCGTCAGGTCCCAGGGGTTGCGGGCAAGGCGGTGCAGGCTGGAGAGGCCGGAACTCAGCATGCCGAAGTCAGGGCATGTGGTCTTGGCGTAGAAGATCGCGCCGTCCTCGCGCAGGCGCGCCGTCAGCGGCGCGTCTTCGGCTGCGGGCGTCATGTCGGCAGCAGCGGTGCCCGTGGTCACCGGATCGCCCTTCATGGCGAGGTTGTCCTTGATGCTGACGGGCATGCCATCCAGCGGGCCAATGGGTGCGCCCTTGACCCAGCGGGCTTCGGATGCCTGCGCCGCCCTCATCGCTTCATCGGGACGGAAATCATAAAGAGCGCAAACCCTTGGCTCACGATCTTCAATTCTTGCGATAAGCGCCGCCATATACTCGGCAGGCGAGAGACTGCCCGCCTTGAAGGCCGAGAGCACGCTGCGGGCCGGAAGGGACAGAACCTCGTCTTCCGGGCGCACCCGCTCGTCCGCATCCACCATCGCCATGCCTGCCTCCTGTGCGCTCACATGCCGTCATCCGCATGTCATGGCCTCAGGCTGCACGACTTTGCAGCGCACACTCAACGAAGATCTTGAGTGCTCCGTGTTGCGGAAACCGTTACACTGGAGGCCAAAGAAGAGCCAAACCTTGCGCGCAGCAGCCGTTCCAGCGACGCGGCAAAACGGCTGGCGGCGAAACTCAGCTGGCGTTCCGGCGAAAGACTGAGCTGAAGCGCCGTGTCGATGGCGGCATCTGCGGCCAGCGGGCGGGCAACGAGGCTGCCGAGTGCCAGATCGCGGATCACCGCAATCTCCGGCAGAATCAGGATCGCAGCCCCCAGCCGGGCGAGTTCCTTCTGCACGGTCAGCGAGGCCGTGGTGAAACTGACGGAAAGCGGATCATGCCCTGCGGCCCGCAGCCGTGCCTCAAGCGCCGCGCGCGCACTGTAGGATGTGTCCGGCACCGCCAGCGCGTGGGTGGTGAGCGCATCCAGATCAAGGCTTTTCAGCGCGGCGGCCGGATGATCGGGCGCAAGAATAGCCGCATGGCGCACCGGCACACGGACACGCGCCGTCACGCGCGGGTCGTCCGGCGAGAACAGGGTCAGCGCCATGTCCGTGTCGCCACGCACGATGGCGCTCATGGCCTCGCGCGCGGAGGTTTCCTGCACGGTGACGCGGATCGCCGGGAATTCCTTCGAGAAGGAAGCAAGCGCTGCCGCCAGAATGGAGCCGCCGGTCGCGCCATTCACGTGCACGCTGACCTCGCCCCGGCGCAAGCCGCGCAGATCGTCAATCGCCTGATTGGCCTGATCGAAGGCACGGATCGCCGTCTTGAGCCGCGCTGCAACCACCTCACCCGCCGCCGTCAGCTCGATGCCGCGCGCACCGCGCTCCACCAGTTGCACGCCGAAATGATATTCGAGATTGTCGAGCTGGCGGCTGATCGCCGTTGGCGTCACACCCAGGTTCTGGGCGGCCTGCCGGATCGACCGGCAGCGCACCAGTTCGTTGAAATAGGTGATCGCCTGAAGCTGCATTGCGCCCTGCCCTCATGTGCTGCCGAAACAGGACTCAGGATGGCATGACGGGCTCCGCAAAGGCCAGCCTCACATCAGCGAGGCATTGGGAATGTCGGTCACCAGCATGTGGCCCGGCGCATGGGTGATGCAGAACTCCGGCTTCACACGGGCAATCGCCGCCTGCGGCGTCACCCCGCAGGCCCAGAACACCGGCACCTCGCCTGCCCGCACGCTCACCGCATCGCCGTAGTCGGGACGGGAGAGATCGGCAATGCCGATCTGTGCCGGATCGCCGATATGGATCGGGGAGCCATGGGCAGCCGGCAGGCGCGAGGTGATTTCCACCGCCCGCACCGCGTCCTTCGGGCTCATCGGCCGCATGGAGACCACCACGGGGCCGGAGAAGCGCCCGGCGGGAACCGTCTCGATGCTGGTGCGGAACATCGGCACGTTGCAGCCTTCCTCGATATGGCGGATGCCGATGCCTGCCGCCAGCAGCGCCTCTTCGAACGAGAAGGAGCAGCCGATCAGGAAGGACACCAGATCATTGCGCCACCAGTCTTCGACGCTCTGCGGCTCGGCCACCAGTTCGCCCTTCTGCCACACGCGGTAGCGCGGCAGGTCGGTGCGGATGTCGAGATTGCGGCCAAGGGCCGGGATCATCGGATCGCCGGTTTCCGATACGCCGACCAGCGGGCAAGGCTTGGGGTTGCGCTGGCAGAACAGGAGGAAGTCATAGGCCAGATCCTGCGGCAGGATGGCGAGATTGGCCTGAATGAACCCCGGTGCCAGATTGGCAGTCGGGCCGCACAGGGCACCCGTGCGGGCGGCCTGCCGGACATCGAAGGGGCTGGTGAGAAGGCTGGTTGCGGTCATGCGGGGATCAATCGGTTAGGCGGTGATGGAGGCAAGTGCCGCCTCGATGGAAAGGCCGAGGGCAAGGATCTTGCGGTCCTGCATCTGCGTGCCGGCAATCATCAGCCCCACCGGGGCTTCACCGGCCGCATGGCACGGCACCGACAGGGCGCAGCCATCAAGGAAGTTGATCATCGTCGGGTTGCGCAGGATCAAGCCGTTGGCCGAAAAGAATGCGGCATCATCGGCCTCAAGCGGGGCAATCTCCGGCGCGATCACCGGCACGCTCGGCAGGATCATGGCATCGAACGGGGCAACGCGGGCCTCGACAGCGGCCTGCCAGGCCTTGCGGCTGGCGAGCGTGTCGAGATAATCCGCCGAGGAAATATCCCGCCCGCGCAGGATGCGCTGGCGCACACGCTGGTCGTAGCTGTCACCCGCCTTCTCGATCAGCGCCCGGTGCCAGTGCCAGGCTTCGGCAGCGATCAGCCCGCCCTTGGCGTTGATCATGGCAAGCTGCGCGAACTCGGGGATTTCGATTTCCGTGATCAGGGCGCCAGCGGCTTCCAGCACCTTGCGGGCGCGGGCGAAAGCGGCGCTGACGGTTTCGTCCATGTCCGACAGCACGACCGTGGTGGGAACGGCAAGGCGGACCCCGGCGAGCGGCAACGCTTCAGGCACATCCTCGCCGCTGCCGGAGAGCACCGCGTCGATGACGGCACAGCAGGCAACGCTGCGGGCAATCGGGCCGATGGAATCGAGCGAGGTGGACAGAGGCACCACGCCATCGGCAGGCACGCGGCGGGCGGTCGGCTTGAAGCCGGTGAGCCCGCAAAGCGCCGCCGGAATGCGGATGGAGCCGCCGGTATCCGTGCCGATGGCAGCCAGCGCCATGCCATCGGTCACAGACACGGCAGCGCCGGAGGACGACCCGCCGGGGATGCGCCCCGTGGCGCGGTCATAGGCATTGCGCGGTGTGCCGTAATGCGGGTTGATGCCAAGGCCGGAGAAGGCAAACTCGCTCATGTTGGTGGTGCCGGTGATGACGGCACCTGCCGCCACCAGCCGCGCCACCACGGGGCAGTCTGCGGTTTCAGCTTCGGCATCCTTGAGCGCGATGCTGCCGGCAAGCGACACTTCTCCGGCGATGCCGAAGAGATCCTTCACCGAAATGGGCAGCCCTTCGAGGGGCGAGCGCACATGTCCGGCAGCGCGCACGGCATCCGAGGCCTCCGCCAGCTTGCGGGCGCGGGTGTCATTGCGCCGCACGAAGGCACGCGCCCCCTCGCCTGCCGGGTCGTTGATGCGCGCCAGCGCCTCGTCCGTCAGGCTGGTGGAGGTCACGGTTCCTTTCGCCAGAGCATCGGCTGCGGCGGCAAGGGTCAGGCGGGAGGTCTCGGGGTTTGTCATCAGGCGATTTCCGGCAAGGTTTCGATGGAATAGCTGTGCGCGATGGTCCTGTTCAAAACCGGATCATGCAACTCCATTCTGAAGGCTTTCGACGGACGGATGCCGCCAATGGCCCCAACCGTGCCGCAAACCATGCCGGAACCCGGCTCCAGCATGTCGTTGCCGCCCGAATAGCCGGCGATCAGGTCCTGCGGGCTGCGCAGGGAGGCGAGCGTGCCTTCCTGATACAGCACCTCGGCGCCGTTCTCCTCGATGAAGGAGCGGATGATCAGCTGGTCCCAGTGCGGGGCGACTTCGGCGAAGGGCCAGGCGCGGTCAGCCACCGGCTTGGCGCAGATCTGCTTGGACAGGGCGACGCTGTGGGATTCCAGCTTGCGGTCGGTGTGGTCGGAAGCGATGGAGACGAACAGCTCGTCACCTGCGCGGAAGACAAAGGTCTCGACCTCGCCCGAAGTTTCCTCGCCCACCACCTGGATGGTGTCCGCCTGCACCAGCGAATTGTCGGAGCAGCGGTAATAGAGCGGCACGGTGCTGGGGCGCGGCACGCCGATGGCGGCCAGTTCCTCGATGTGATGCTCGATGGCGTGGATGTCGCGCCCGGCCCAGCCGGCAACGATGAGGTCAGAGATGCTCACCTCAAGGCTCGACGGGGCCTTGAGGGTTTCAACGGTGAAGGACAGTTTCATGTGTCTTGTATCCGGATGGAATGGTCGTGGTACCGGGGAGCCGTCAGCCGGCCAGCCCCGGCAGGTAAAGTGCGATTGACGGGAAGATGGCGAGCAGGACGATCAGCACACCCATGGAGACCACGAACGGCAGGCTGCCGAGGATCACCGGCCCCATGGAGCCGCTCTTGCGCAGGCTGTGCACCACGAAGAGGTTGAGCCCCACCGGCGGCGTGATCAGGGCTGCTTCCACCAGCACGATGATCAGGATGCCCACCCACAGCGGATCGAAGCCGAGGGCAAAGAGGATCGGCGTCACGATCGGAATGGTGGTGATCATGATCGACAGGGATTCCATGAAGCAGCCGAGGATCAGGTAGAAGATCACGACGACGGCGATCATCTGCATCGGCGACAGGCCGAGCCCCTTGATCGAGTTTGTGATGGCATCGGTGATCCCGGCCGCCGACATGATGAAGTTGAGGAAGCCCGAGGCGATGATGATCAGGAGGATCATCGCCGAGGATTTCATCGTGCCCTCGATGGCGGTGGCCAGCATGGATAGGGTCAGCCGGCGGAAGCAGGCAGCAAGGATCAGCGCTCCCAGCACGCCCAGCGCGGCGGCTTCCGTCGGGGTGGCGATGCCGGCATAGATGGAGCCGACGACCAGCACGAAGATGGCCAAGGGCGGTGCAAGATGCACGAGGCTGGCAAAGCGTGCGCCCCAGGCGCCCCTCACCCGCTCCCCGCCCCAGCGGGGAACGAGGACGCAACCGATGATGATCGTCAGCATGAACAAGCCGGTGAGGAGAAGGCCCGGCAGAATGCCCGCGAGGTAGAGCTTGGGCACGGACGTATTCGTCAGCACGCCGTAGAGCACCATGTTGATCGACGGCGGAATGAGAATGCCGAGCGTGCCACCGGCCGCAATGCTGCCGAGGAACAGCGGCTCGTTGTAGCCATAGCGGCGGATCTGCGGAATGGCGACGGTGCCGACCGTGGCAGCCGTGGCGACACTGGAACCGGACGTTGCCGCGAACAGGGCCGAAGCGCCGATATTGGCATGCATCAGGCCGCCGGGCAGCCAGGAGAGCCACAGGCTCATGGCGCTGTACATGCGCTCGGCAAATCCGGCACGCAGCAGGATTTCCCCCAGCAGGATGAACAGCGGGATGGCGACGAGCAGAAACTCGTTGTTGGTGCTCCAGGCCATTTCGCCCATGGCCCGCGTCAGCGGCAGCATGGAATAGAGCGGGTCCAGAATGAGCCCCAGCACGCCCAGCGCCGCAGCAACGGGAACGGACAGGCCGATGAGGACCAGAAGAATGATGAGCGTTGTGGCGATCACTTGCGCTCTCCCTGAATGAGGCGTTCGCCCTGAGCCGCTTCTTCCTCGGCTTCTTCCTTGGTGGAGCGCATGCCGGCCACCAGCTTCACCGTCTCGATGTCACCGGTGACGAGTGCGACGGAGGAGCGGATCAGCATCAGCGCGAGGATGAGGCACATGAAGACAAGGCCGCCGAACCACAGGCCCTGCGGCAGGGCGAGCGGCGTTCCCAGCGGGGTGTTGGCGCGCGAGCCGTAAATCCACGACTGGGCCACCACGTCATAGGCGTAGAAGGTGAGATAACCGATGAAGATGCCCATGCAGACCAGTGACAGCCAGTCGAGCAGCGCCGAAACGCGCACCGGCAGATGCTGGTAGAGCACATCCACCCGCACATTCGCCCGCTGCAGCACGCCATAGGCGAGCGACCAGGAGGTGCTGATGGCAAAGGCATAGCTGGACAGTTCGTCCGAACCGCCGATGGTGATGCCGAACAGCTTGCGCACGATCACGTCATAGGAAATCAGCAGGACGCTGGCGATGGTCAGCGCACCGCTCGCCAGAACGGCACAGCGTGCCGCGGTGTTGGCGAAGCGGTAGGCACCCGCAAGAACGGGAAGAGATCCGGAAAGGCCCATGTCTCACGGCTCCAATCAAAAAGGGACAGGGCGGAACCCCGGCTGCAGTGAGGCCCCGCCCTGTCAGTCTCACATTACTTGGCTGCGGTCAGATTCATTTCCTTGCCAATGGTGGCATTGAAATCAGCAACGCAATCATCCGAGCAGCGGGCCGCCCACTGCGGCAGGATCTTGGTCTTCAGCGTCTCGGCCAGAAGCGCCTTGTCCTCATCGGACGGCACCACCAGCGTCATCTTGCCCTTCACCTCGAGGGTGCAGGCATCAGCGCCGGTGTTGCAGTCGAAGCCTTGCTGGGTCTGCTCATCGGCAGCGGCCCAGATGTCATCCATCAGGGTGTTGATGTTTTCCTGGATGAAGGCCTGCACCTTCGGGTCCAGCTTGTCCCAGGCGCCCTGGTTGACCGCATGGATCTGCTGGTTCCAGTTGATCGGCAGCGCCAGAAGGTGGGTGGAGACTTCATACCACTTGGCCGAATAGCCCGAGAGCGAACCGGTGATGGCGCAATCCACGACCTTGTTCTGCAGGGCCGGAACCACTTCGCCGAAAGCCATGGTCACGCTGGCGCCGCCGAAGGCTTCCACGAACTCGGCCTGGGTGCGGCTCGAGGTGCGCACCTTCTTGCCGGCCAGATCCTTCAGGCTGTTGATCTCGGCGTTGCAGAACAGCACCTGCGCCGGATAGGTGGAGATGCCCAGCAGCTTCACCCGCGAGCCTTCGCCGTAGAACTTCTCATAGACCGGCTGGAAAGCGGCGGTCACCTTGCGGGCGGTTGCCACGTCAGGCGCCAGACCCGGCAGGTCGATGGCTTCGTTGATCGGGTTATCGGAGGCGAAATAGGACAGGGTCGCGGTGCCGAATTCGATGGCCCCCTGGGACATCAGGCGCATCAGTTCCGGGCCCTTCACGCCCATCTCGTTGAAGCCCTTGATGGTGGCCGTCACCTGGCCGCCGGACTTCTCCGGGATCGTCTTTTCCCAGAACGGCTGCTCGAACTGCTGATAGGCCGTCAGGTTGCTGAGGCCGCCGACGACATGCAGCTCCGTCTTCGGCAGGTCCTGCGCGAAAGCGGAGAGCGAGGTGGAGGCGGCAAGGAATGCGGTCGTGAGGGTGAGGAGTTTCATGCTGCGGTCCCTTCTGCTGGATTTCGTCACAGCGCCGCACACAAGAAACAGCTGGCTTCACCGGAGATATAAAAACAGGGCACGCCTGTTCCGCTTCACCGGGTGCTTTACACGTCCAGTCCGTTCCCTTGCATGCAGCTTATAGCGCTGTCTTGTCCGCTATAGAACGATGACGGAAACCCGGCTGTCCAATCGTATGTTTGGAAGCGTGATATAAATTTTATTTATGCCTCGGCGTCAATTCCAGGCACTTGCACAGTTTCTGTGCCTGCCTCCCCCGCAGCCACCTGCTGCGCCATGCGGGCAATCACCCGGGCGGCATAACTGTCCGGCCCGTCGATCCAGGTGGCGGTGAAATTCAGGTCCTGCAGCGGGTCCGCGACCACATCGAGGATTTCCAGCTCCCCGCGCTCCAGTTCGGCGCCAAGAAAGATCGGCGTGATCACCGCCGTGCCGATCCCGTCCTGAACCATGCGCACGATCATCGACAGCGACGCGCAGCCATACATGCGCGGAGACGGCACCCCTTCCCGCCGCAGCATGTCCCGCACCTGCCGGTAGGGCGCGCTGTTGGAGGCATAGGTGATGACCGGCAGGCGTGTGACCTGCTCCAGCGTCAGGGGCCGGGGCCCGAGATCCAGCCCGGCCTTGGCCACCCAGGACAGCGGATAGGTGCAGAGCGGCCGGTTCTCCATCCGCGCTTCCAGCACCGGCCCCATCATGAAGGCGAGGTTGAGGCGGCGGCTTGTCAGATGCGCCTTCAGCATCTCGCTGCTGTCCACCTCGATTTCCAGCGTCAGCGCCGGATAGGCGCTGTGCACCTCGGCAATGAGACGCGGCAGCCAGGTCTGGACGATGGTTTCCGCCACGCCGATGTGGAAGCTGCCGCTCATGGTGGTCTGGTCGCGGGCGGCCTGGATGATGTCATTGCGCGCCTGCATCATCCGCTCGGCATGGGCGAGCAGCTCATGCCCCTTGGCGGTGAGGCGCACACCGCGTGCGGCGCGCTCGAACAGCCGCACGCCCAGCGCCCCTTCCAGCGAAGCAATGCGCTGGGACACGGCAGGCTGGGTGGTGCCCAGCTTCTCGGACGCCGCCCGCAGGCTGCCGAGAGCCGCAGCCCAGAAGAAGGTTTCGATATTGCGCAGATCAATCACGGCATGGCCCAGGACGGAGAGGAGTAGGGCATGATACTCCCTGCGCCCGCGTGATCCTACTGCGGATCGGCCAATTCCACCGTATGCGCCTGCCGCTCCAGCCGCTGCAGCCAGTGCGAGAGATCGGCTTCAGCCCGCTCCAGCGCCGTATGGTTGAGCAGCTTGCGCAGGAACGCCATGGTCACGGCACGGGCGCGCAGGTTGAAGGCGGCCTCCCCGCCTCCCGCACCATCCGGTGCGCTCTGGTAGACATCCAGCTTCTCGTAGATGCTCTGCAGCCGGTTCTGCACGCTGCGCAGGGACAGGCGCCTGCGCCGGGCGATCATCCTGTCCGTCAGGCCAAGGGCGATATCGACCAGCACCTCGTATTCGGATTCGCTCAGGCCCTGCGCTGCGCTGCTGCCACGCTGCTGCAGGCCCCAGACCTCCCGGTCGATGACGATCTGCGCCTCGATGAAGATCGACCGCAGCGCGAGGCGCAACCGCTCCTCGGAGGCTGATTTGAGCACATAGCCATAAACCGCGCCCTTGGGCACGATCCGCGCAATGCCGCGCACATTGGCCTCATCCGCATAATTGGACCAGAACAGGATGCTTGTGCCGGGCCGCTCCTGCCAGATGGCCCGCGCCGCCTCGATGCCGTTGCGCGGGCTCATCTGCAGATCCATGACGATCCGCTCCACCTTGTGCTCGCGGGCCAGCTGCTCGCCGGACTGGCCATCACCCGCCTCGATCACCTGCCCGCATTCCGGCAGGGCCGAAAGCACCGCCTCATGCAGATAGGCCCGGTGCAGGGCGTCATCCTCAACGATCAGCAGCTTCATGATGCTCCCCTTCGTGATCGCCCGTCTCTGCGGTCTCCCCGCTGCTGACTTGCGGCACCGGCGGCAAGGGCAGGATGACACGCACATAACTGCCCCTGCTGCCCGACCCGCAACTGAAACTGGCTGCGATCAGGCTGGCCCGTGTCTGCATGTTGCCGATGCCTGTGCCCTTGTGCAGGCGCCCCGCCTTGAGGCCAATCCCGGTGTCGGACACTTCCAGATAAAGCTGTGCCTTCTCCTGCCAGATCCGGACCGTGATACGGCTGGCCTGCGAGTGGCGCACCGCATTGTTGATGGCCTCCTGCGCGATCCGGTAGAGCGCAAGGCTGACAGGCGGCGGCAGCGAGGCCAGAGCGCCGCCCGTTGCATCCTCCATGGCCCAGCGGATCGTCAGGCCGCTGTCACGCACGGCCCGGCCGAGATGGGTTTCGATCGCTTCCGCCAGACCAAACAACTGCAGCACCGAGGGCCGTGCCTGTTCGATGATCTGCCGCAGCTCCTGCATCGACTGCTGCAGGCTGAGGCTCAGCGGCTCCAGCATCGCTCCGGACACGGGCCCCGACAGGCTGAGCCGCTCAAGCCGGCGGGCAATGCGGGTGAGATCGGCCAGCGTCTGGTCATGCAGCTCCATGCCGATGCGCTGGCGCTCGGCGTCCAGCTCTTCGGTCAGCTGCCTTGCCCCCTGCCGCAGCGTCTCTTCCCGCACACGGGCCTCTGCCTCGATGATGGCAAGCTTGCGCGCCTCTTCGGAAGCCCGCAGGGCATAAAAATAGGGGGCGATCAGATCCGCAATCAGGCAGGCGCGGTCCAGATCCTCCTGCCTGTAGACATCCGCCTCCAGCCGCGAGCAGGACAGAACGCCAATAGTCTCGCCATGCACCTTCAGCGCCGCATGCAGACGCGCCCGCAGCCGGTGCTCAAGGATGGGCGCGGCAAAGGCGCCCTCGAAATGAAAGCGCGGATCGGTGCAGGCATCGCCCGTCAGCATCGTGTCGAAGGCGCCCTCCAGCATGTCGCGCAAGGGGCTGAAGCGGATGCTCGCCGGCGGCCTGCGGCTCCAGTCGGTCGCAAGGCCGCTTTCATAGGCAATGTGGAATGTACTGCCCGGCGAAATGATGCAGACATCCATATGGTCGTGCGGGATGACGGCCTTGATTTCCTTGGCCACCGCATCTATCGCTGACTGGAAGTCCAGCCGTCCGGCCAGAAGCCGTGAAATGCGCACATATTGCGCCAGCTGGGCTGCCGATTGAAGATCCGGCATCTTATCCTCCCGGCGGCCCTCCCCGGCCTGCCCGTCCCCCACCATAGCCATGCAGGCCCCCGGTTCGTCCTGCGGATTCCCGCAAATGATATGCGGTTTCCCGCAAGTCCGCTTCACCCATCCGCCTGTACAGCCATTTTCATTTCCGGCATCCTTCTTGCCGCTGGACAGGTTTTCCAGAAACAAAATTTCCGGCACGGGCTGTTGAGGAGCGGCCCCGGAAATTGCCTGATACGGCTCCAGGGAGTGAGACAATGACATTCAGGACATTCATCATGGCCTCCGTGGCCGTGACATGCGCGGCCATGCCCATGGCGTCACACGCGGACACCTCGGACAAGAAGATCGCCCTGTCGAACAACTACGCCGGCAACTCCTGGCGTCAGGCGATGCTGACGAGCTGGGAAAAGGTCACTTCCGAAGCCGTGAAGGCCGGTATCGTTGCCGCTGCCGATCCGTTCACCACCGCCGAGAACCAGGCAACCGAACAGGCCGCGCAGATCCAGAACATGATCCTGCAGGGCTATGATGCCATCGTCCTCAACGCTGCCTCCCCGACCGCCCTTAACGGTGCGGTGAAGGAAGCCTGCGATGCCGGCATCATCGTTGTTTCCTTCGACGGCATCGTCACCGAGCCCTGCGCCTGGCGCATCGCCGTCGACTTCAAGGAAATGGGCCGCGGTCAGGTGGAATACCTGTCCAAGCGCATGCCCGATGGCGGCAACCTGCTGGAGATCCGCGGCCTTGCCGGTGTCTTCGTCGATGACGAGATCTCGGCGGGCATTCATGAGGGCGTGAAGCAGTTCCCGCAGTTCAAGATTGCCGGCTCCGTGCATGGCGACTGGGCGCAGGACGTGGCGCAGCGCGCCGTTGCAGGCATTCTGCCGAGCCTGCCGGAAATCACCGCCGTCGTCACTCAGGGCGGCGACGGCTATGGCGCAGCTCAGGCCTTCGAGGCCGCAGGCCGCCCGACGCCGGTGATCATCATGGGCAACCGCGAAGACGAACTGCAGTGGTGGAAGAAGCAGAAGGACGCCTCCGGCTACGAGACCATGTCCGTCTCCATCGCCCCCGGCGTCTCCACCCTCGCCTTCTGGGTCGCCCAGCAGATCCTCGACGGCAAAGACGTGAAGAAGGATCTCGTCGTGCCCTTCCTCAGCATCAGCCAGGACACGCTGGAAGAGAACCTTGCCACCACCCAGAAGGGCGGCGTTGCCAACGTGGAATATTCGCTGGAAGACGCGCAGGCCGTGATCGCGGCCGCTCAGTGACGCCAAGGCTCTGAGATGCTGATGCATCAAGTGAACTGCTCAAGCGCCGCACGGGCTTGAGCAGGCTTTCCCTGCCGCCGCCCACCCTGCAAGGGCCTTGCGGCGGCAGGGCTGTCTTTTCCCGAGTTTCAGGACGGTTCAAGCAAGCATGACCGGAAACAGCCTGGTGGCGAGCGTAAGCGGCGTAAGGGTCCAGTTCGGAGCCGTCACGGCACTGGATGGTGCCGGCCTCGACATCTGCGCAGGTGAGGCCATCGGCCTCGTCGGCCACAATGGTGCGGGCAAATCCACCATCGTCAACGTGATCAATGGCTCGCTGACACCGCAGGAAGGCACGGTGGAACGGGGCGGCACGGCTCTGGAAGGCGTTGCGGGCGCGCGCGAGGCGGGGATCCGCTGCGTCTTTCAGGAACTCTCCCTCTGCCCCAACCTGACCATCGCCGAAAACGCCCGGCTGATGCATGCCGGGCTGAAGGGCATGGGCTGGCGGCGGCGCGCCGAGGGACTGATGCGGCGCCAATTGGATGCCATCTTCCCCGGCAACCGCATCCCCACCGGGTCCACGGTCAGCAGCCTGTCCATCGCCGAACGGCAGATGGTGGAAATCGCCCTGAACTTTCTTGCCGTGACGGGCAAGCCAAGGCTCGTCATCCTCGACGAGCCCACGTCATCGCTCGACGCCGGACTTGCCGAACAGCTTCTGACCTATCTGAAAACCTACGTTTCAGAAGGCGGATCCATTCTTTTCATTTCACATATTCTGGGCGAGATCCTGTCCCTGTCGAGCCGCATCGTGGTGATGAAGGATGGCCGCGTGACTGCATCCCGGCCTGCGGAGCAGTTTACCGCGCGCAGCCTTGTGGAGGCCATGGGCAGCGTGGTGCGCGACAGCCAGGCCGCAGGGCCCGCCCCCCGCAAAGGTGATGCGCCCATCGTGCTCAGCCACCGCCCGCAGGATGGCTGCCCTGCTTTCGAGGCGCGCAAGGGCGAGATCATCGGCCTTGCCGGCCTCGCCGGCCACGGCCAGACGCGGATGCTGCTGGCGCTTTATGAGGCGCAGCGCAGCAACTGGCTGCCGTCGTTCCGGGACAGGATCGCCTTTGTTGCAGGCGACCGCTCGCTCAATGGCACGTTTCCGCTGTGGAGCATCCTGCGCAATCTCACCATCAGCAGCCTGCCCGGCCTCTCCCGCTTCACCGCCATCAGTGCAACCCGCGAGGCCGCGCTCGGGGCTGAGTGGAAGCAGCATATGGCGGTGCGCACGCCGGACATGGGCAATCCCATCCTGTCACTCTCCGGCGGCAACCAGCAGAAGGTGCTGTTTGCGCGGGCGCTCAGCACCGCGGCTGATGTGGTGCTGATGGATGACCCGATGCGCGGCGTCGATATCGGCACCAAGCAGGATGTCTATGCCATCCTGCGCCGGGAGGCAGAAGCCGGGCGCACCTTCGTCTGGTATTCGACCGAGATGGACGAAATCTGCCTGTGCGACCGGGTCTATGTGTTCCGCGACGGGGTGATTGCGGCCGTCCTTGAGGGCAGTGACATCTCGGAAGACCATGTGCTTGCCGCGTCCTTCTCCGGAGAAACCGCATGAAGATCTCCTCCGCCGAAGCCCTGCGGCTGCTCATTCCGGCCATCTCGCTGGCCGTGCTGCTGGCTGCCGTCTTCTACCTGCAGCCACGTGCCATGAGCTACACCGGCCTCAACCTGCTGTTCAATCTGGCGGTGCCCATCGCCCTTGCCACCATTGCGCAGATGATCATCATGGCGGTGAACGACCTCGATCTGTCGATCGGCACCTTCGTCAGCTTCGCCGCCTGCGTCACCGCCGCCTTCATGCCCGAAGCGCCGCTGACCGCAGGCCTGATCCTTGGCGGCGCGGTCTGTGTCTATGCGCTGACGGGCTTCATCATCACCTTGCGGGATCTGCCCTCCATCGTTGTCACGCTCGGCATGAGTTTCGTCTGGGGCGGGCTTGCGGTGCTGATCCTGCCCGCACCGGGCGGCTCCGCGCCGGAGTGGCTGCGCGGGCTGATGACGGCCAAGCCGCCTTTCGTGCCCATGGCCATCATTGCAAGCCTGGCCGTCGCGGCGCTGGCGCATGTCATCGTCATGCGCTCCACCTTCGGCGTCGCCATCCGGGGTGTTGGCGGCAACAGCCGATCCGTCGCCCGGGCCGGATGGTCGGTGCTGCGGCTGAAGGCCGGGGCCTATGCGCTTGCTGCGGTCTTCGCCATTCTGGCGGGCATGGCGCTTGTCGGCCTCACCACTTCAGCCGATGCCAACATCGCCCTGCGCTATACGCTGCTGTCCATCGCCGGGGTGATCCTGGGCGGCGGCGAATTCACCGGCGGACGCGTGTCGCCCATCGGCGCGGTCATCGGCGCGCTGACACTCACGCTCGCAGGCTCGTTCCTCTCCTTCCTGCGCATCTCGCCCGACTGGCAAATCGGCGCACAGGGCGCGATCCTGATCATCGTGCTGGGCCTGCGCCTCCTCTTCAACGCCCGCCAGAACGGCGGTCAGAGCGGCAGTAAGACCGGAGGCGCCCGGACATGAGCCAGCACACCAGCCCCGCCACCCGCACCGCATGGACGCCGGCCAGCCTCCTGCGCCCATGGATCTGGTCCTTCGCCGCCGCCTTCCTGACCTGGGCCACCACCCTCGCCTTCACCGGCGGCGCGGGCGTGGGCGGGCTCAGCCAGGCCGCCCTCACCTTCGCGGCCTTCTCTGTGATTGCCGGTCTCGGGCAGATGTTCGTCATCACCCTTGGACCGGGCAATGTGGACCTTTCCGTCCCCGCCACCATCACGCTCGCTGGAACCGTCTCCATGAAGATCATGGACGGACAGGATTCCCTGGTTCTGGCCGGTCTTCTGGCAGCAATCCTTGTTGGCATCGCCATCGGCATTGCCAACTACGCCCTGATCAAGCTGCTGCGCATTCCCCCGATCATCGCCACCCTCTCAATGAGCTTCATCGCCCAGTCGGCGGCCATCTGGTACAATCGCGGCATCCGCATCAAGCCGCCGGAACTGCTGGCGCAATTTGCCACCGGCACCACATCCGGCATTCCCAACATGGCGCTGGCAGCGCTGGCGCTCACCCTGCCCGCCTGGTGGCTGCTGGAGCGCACGCTCTACGGCCGCTGGATCTCGGCCATCGGCCAGAGTTCCTTTGCCGCGCGCATGGCCGGAATTCCCGTCGATGGCACCCGCTTCGTCACCTATGTGCTCTGTGCGGTGCTGGCCTCGGTCTGCGGCTATCTGCTGGCAAGCTTCTCCGGCGGGGCAGCGCTCAACATGGGCGCGGAATATCTGCTGGCCTCCATTGCCGTGGTGGTCATCGGCGGCTCGGCCGTGGCAGGCGGCAACTCCAATGTGCCGGGCATCTGGGGCGCATCGCTCTTCATGTTCCTGGTGGTGTCGATGCTCAACACCTACGGCTTTGGCGCAGGTCCGCGCCTTGTCCTCACCGGCCTCATCATCATCGCCGTCATCATTGCCGCCAGCCGCCCTGCGGCGGGGCGCTGACAGGTCCCATGCAACGGAAGATCCAGACCATGACCTCTCCTTACGAGATCATCGACCCGCGGTTCCGCAACCTGATCGTCCCCAGCGCCGCGCTTGAAGAGCTTTTCAGCGGCTGCCGCTGGGCGGAAGGACCGGTCTGGTTTGCCGATCTCGGCTGCCTCCTGTTCAGCGACATCCCGAACGAGCGGATGCTGCGCTATGTGCCCGAAACGGGCGCGCAGGCCGGAACGGGCTCAAACCCGGGCGCCGCAATTTCCGTCTTCCGGGCCCCTTCCGGCTTTGCCAATGGCAACACCCGCGACCGCGAAGGCCGGCTGGTGACCTGTGAACATGGGGAGCGCCGCGTCACCCGCACCGAAGCCGATGGCAGCCTCACGGTTCTGGCCAGCCATTTCGAGGGCAAGCGGCTGAACTCGCCCAATGATGTGGTGGTGAAGTCGGATGGCAGCATCTGGTTCTCAGATCCCACCTACGGCATCCTGTCCGACTACGAGGGCTACAAGGCCGAGCCCGAACAGGCGGCGCGGCGGGTTTACCGGATAGATCCGCAGACCGGTGAGGTCAGCGCCGTGGTGGATGATTTCACCCAGCCCAACGGCCTGGCCTTTTCACCGGACGAGCGGCGGCTCTACATCGCCGAATCCGGGGCAAGCCACGATGCCTCCGTGCCGAGCCAGATCCGCGTCTTTGACGTGGTGGACGGGTACAGGCTGGAGAATGGCCGCGTCTTTTGCGAGCTGGACTGCGGCCTGCCGGACGGTTTCCGCCTCGATACGGATGGCAATCTCTGGACCAGCGCCGGAGACGGCGTGCACTGTTTCGCCCCCGACGGCACTCTGCTGGGCAAGATCCGGGTGCCGCAGACGGTTGCCAACCTCACCTTCGGAGGGCCGCGCCGCAACCGGCTGTTCATCACGGCAACCCGCTCGCTTTACGCCGTCCATGTCACGGCGACCGGGGTGCAGATGCCCTGACGCGGGCTGTGTCCGCCGCTCTCCCCGCCCCTTCTCCCGGGTCATGAAAAAACCGCATCGCGGGGGGCGATGCGGTTCTGGAGTTTGGGGGACACGCTGTGAAACCGCGTGTCCCTCTGCTGCAAGTTACTTCGTCAGCTTGCCGGTGATCTGCTTGAACAGAGCCAGATTGGGTTCGTCATGGCCAACCGGATCGGGCGAAGCGGTCGCCTTCATGATGACGAGATTGTTGGTGGGATCGACGTAGATATACTGGTGGAACAGGCCCAGTGCCGAATAGGCGTCGCTCTCCGGGAAGGTCCACCACTGGTACTGGTAGCCCAGTTGTTCCTCCGGCCCGGCAGGCTCGTTGCCCTCGGACGGCACGGTGGCTTCCTTCACCCAGTCAGCCGAAACAACCTGCTTGCCGTTGGACTTGCCTTCATTCAGGAACATCAGGCCAAAACGGGCATGATCGCGGGCGGTGGCGGCAAGGCCTGCGCCGAAGAACTCGCGGCCAACGGAAGGCGGCCCGTCCATGATCCAGTATGCGTCATTTGCCATGCCGGCCGGCTTCCAGAGCTTCTCGGACATGTATTCGGCGCCGGTCTTGCCGACAGCCTTTTCGAGGATGCAGCCGAGCACGCTGGTGTCGAGCGTGGCGTAGTTGAAGGGCCGCTCCGCCGCATTGGCGCCCGGCTTGGATTCCTTGGCGGCATAGTCGCACCAGCGGTACTTGTAGCCGACGAGGGAATTGTCATGAACGGTGGTCAGCTGGGTGTCGCTGCCGAATTCATAGACCTCCAGCCAGTCCACGCCGGAGCGCATCTGCAGCAGGTCGCGGATGGTCGGCCCGTCATAGCCGCTGCCCTTCATCTCGGGCAGATAGTCGGTCACCTTGTCGTCGAGGCTCTTGATATGGCCATCGGCGAGCGCAAGGCCGATCAGCGTCGAGACATAGGACTTGGCGACCGAGAAGGTCAGAAAGCGGGTGTTCTCGTCGCTGCCATTGCGGTAGGTCTCGTAAACGAGGTTGCCGTCCTTCAGCACGACCAGCGCATTGGTGTGGGTCGCCTCAAGCGCGCCTTCCAGATCCAGTTTGGCATCGCCAATCGTGTACTCGCCCTCCAGCGAGACAGGCATGGACGGCAGCGGCTGCACTTCGGCCCCTGCGGCAACGGTCCGGGTCGCGAACATCTGGTCCATGTGCTGGAACGTCAGGTAGTTCAGCGCCGGGTTCAGCATGTTGGCGCGGGCATTCACCATGGTCGGTGACAACCATTTCGCATCATTCTGGTCACTGGCCGATGCAGCCGCCGGAAGGCTCATCAAGGCCATGGCCAGTATTGCCGGGATTTTTTTGAATTCAGTTCGCGACACAAGCTTCCTCCCCTGATCTGCCGCTCCGGGAACAGAAGCGGCATCGAACCCGCGCGTCTTCGCGCCTGCGGTTGTTCGTTGGGTCATTCAGGCATATTGGCAAAAATCAAAACAGACACATAATGTTGCCACCTGACAACCAAGAGAGTTCACCCCGCCCGTGAAGACACAGCAGCTCAAGGCGCTCGTCGCCCTCGCCGACAAAGGCTCCATCCGCGGTGCAGCGCGGGAGATGGGGCTGTCCCAAAGTGCGCTGACCAAGATGCTGCGAGAACTGGAAGCGCAGACCGGGGCGGCGCTGCTGCTGCGCGCCTCGCACGGCACGCAGTTCACCCCCGCTGGCAAGGCGCTGATGACCCATGCACGGCTGATCGTGGCGACCATGCGCCGCGCGGAAGAGGAGGTACGGCGCATCTCCGGGCAGACGGTGGCCACCGCGCGCATCGCGGTGACACCTGTGGTGGCGGCGACGAAGCTCGGCAGCATCATTCACGAATTCCAGCGCCGCCACCCGGAGGGGCAGCTTGAGGTGGAATCCGGCACGCTGGGCAATATCGTGCCCCGGCTGCAGGATGGGCAGCTGGATCTGGCGCTTGGCATTGCCGTGCCAAATGCCCTGCCGGCGGATCTCGCCTTCTTCTCTTTCGCTGAGGTCCAGATTGCGCCGGTCACCGGCTCAACCCGCTTTGCCGGCCGGCAGGTCTCCTGGGAGGAACTGGCCCAGGAGCGCTGGCTGCTCAATCCGGCCCCCGGCAGTGCCGATCAGGCAACGCTCGACTGGCTGGCGGCAAAGGACGTCACCCTTGCCCATCCGCCAACCCTGTGCCGCTCTCCCTTCCTGCTCGCCGCCCTGAACCGGTCAACGGATCTGATCGCCTTCTGCCCCTTGCGCATCCTTGATCATGCCTTCTGGGGCCAGGACCTGCATGAAATCAGCGTGCCGGATCTGCCGCCGCCGATGCAGCTCGGCGTGCTGACCCGCAAGCACACGCCGGCCTCGCTGGTCTCCCGCGATATCATCGATATTTCGACCCGGCTGCTCCAGACGCTCTGAACGGAACAAGGACCTGTTTCTTCGCAAAAAACAGCGGCAAGCTGTGGACCAACGGCGGAGATTGCGTGCACTTTTTTGCGGCAGATGGCATTCTTAGAGGCAGGTTCCGTGACTGGTCAACAGCCGCCCGCCCCACTTCTGGCGGCCTCGCGCGGACCCTGCTTTTCACCGCATCATACCGGCCGCTTCAGGCAGCCAGAATCCCGGCCACAAGGACCCTCAACATGACTTCCACGAGCGCGGCCGTTCATCGTCTTGGCGGGATTGCAGGACCTGCCATCATGCTGCTCGGCATGTTCCTCTTTGCGCTGAACGACGCCATGGGAAAATGGCTCGTCGCCAGCTACAGCGTCGGCCAGGTGGTGCTGATCCGCAGCATCGCGGCGCTGCTGATCCTCGCCCCATTTCTCTGGATGTCTGGCCTCAAGCCGCTGCTCAAGCCGGAACGGCCGGGCATGCAGGCGGCCCGTGTGGCCTTTTCCACCTTCGAGCTTTTCTGCTTCTACTATGCCGTCACCTATCTGCCGCTCGCAGACGTGATGACCTATTGGCTGGCGGCGCCGATCTATGTGGCCGCGCTCTCCCCCTTCCTTCTGGGTGAGAAGGTGGGCTGGCGGCGCTGGAGCGCCATTGCGGTGGGCTTCATCGGCGTCATCATCGCGCTCAATCCGTCGAGCGCCATGTTCACCCCGCCCGCGATCCTCTCGATCGCCGGAGCTGCCGCCTTTGCCTTCATGATGCTGTCCGGCCGCAGCCTGCGCGGCACGCCGGACAAGACGCTGGTCTTCTTCCAGACGGCAGGCGCAGGGCTTGCCGGGCTTGTCATGGCCCCGTTCGACTGGCGCCCCATCACCTCGATGGAAGATGCGCTGCTGCTGTCCCTGCTCGGCATCGTCGCCATGACCGCCCATATCATGGTCAACCGCGCCCTGAAGATCTCGGATGCGGCCACGGTTGCGCCGCTGCAATATACGCTGCTGCTGTGGGCTGTCGTCTTCGGCTGGTATTTCTTCGGCGACCTGCCCAAGCCCAGCATGATGCTTGGTGCAGCGCTCATCACCGGCGCCGGACTGTTCATCTTCTTCCGCGAACAGAAGCTGAAGAAGCGCGATCAGGTGCTGCCCGCAATTCCGGAGTGAGGGGCCGGAGTAATACCAATGCTCGATGAGCTTTTCTCATCGAGCATTGGTCAAGCCCGTGCGGCGCTTGAGCATTTTCAAGGCGTGATGCGTCAGCATCGAAAGCCTTGGTACAAGCAGCCCGAATGAGCGGCAAAACAAACGGAAAAGACCCGCAACGTTGCCGCTGCGGGTCTCTGCGCTGAACTGCGGCGGATGGGGCACCGCAGTCCGGGGGATGGGTCAGGAGGGGCGTGTCCCCTCCTCCAGGATCAGCCGCGGATCTTCGCCAGTTCCTGCTGTACGCGCTCGATCACATCGGCGCCGATGGTGTCCTTGTGCTTCTCGTAGACCACCTGAGACTTTTCGAGCATGCGCTTCTGCTCGTCCTCGCTCAGGGTGTTGAACTTGACGCCTTCGGCCTGGATCTTCTCCAGCGAGGTCTGGTTCAGTTCACGGATCACCTTGCGCTCTTCGTCGCGGCCAACGATGGCACAGTCCCTCAGGGCAGCCTGCTCATCTGCGGTGTAGCTGTCGAAGATCGGCTTGGAGAACAGGAACAGGAACGGCGTATAGGCGTGGCGCGTCTCGCTGACATATTCCTGCACCTCGTAGAACTTCGAGGTGTCGATGGTGACATAGGGGTTTTCCTGCGCATCGATGGTCTTGGTTTCGAGCGCGGAGAAGACCTCGCCAAAGGCCATCGGCGTGGCATTGGCGCCGAAGTTCTGGAAGGTGTCGAGGAAGACGTTGTTCTGCATCACGCGCACCTTCATGCCCTGCAGATCCTCCCACTTGGTGACAGGACGGCTGGAGTTGGACAGGTTGCGGAAGCCATTTTCCCAATAGGCGAGATTGACGAGACCAGCCTCGGCCAGCTTGCCATTGAGGAACTCGCCGAACTCACCGTCCATCACGGCATCGGCTTCCTCGTTGCTGGCAAAGAGGAACGGCAGGTCGAAGACGCCGAGCGCCGGAACGATGCCGGCCAGCGGCGAAGACGAGGTGACGACAGCTTCCTGAACGCCGGCGCGCAGGGCCTGGGTTGCCTGCAGGTCGCCGCCGAGCGCGCCGCCCCAGAAGGCGGTCAGCTTCAGCTTGCCGCCGGACTTTTCGTCAAGGCAGGCCTGCATTGCATTGATGCCGTTGCCGACCGGATGGTCCGCATTGATGCCATTGGACACCCGCATGTTGCGGTCATTGAATTGAGCCGATGCCGGAACAGCGGCGGTGGCGGCAAACACCACAGCCGTGGTGGCGAGAAGCAGTTTCTTCATTGTGTCTTCCTCCCTTTTCATCAAGTCTTTCCGGCGGGCAGCCACTCCTCTGGCCTGCCGCCGTATGGGTACAGGGCGCCTAGTGCAGCCAGGACAGCGGCACCAGCACCAGTTCCGGGAACAGGATCAGCAGCAGCAGCACTGCGATCTGTGACAGCAGGAAAGGCATGACGCCTGTCACCACCTTGCCGAGCGGCACCTTGGACACGCCGCTGACCACGTTGAGCACCACGCCAACCGGCGGCGTGATGAGGCCGATACAGGTGTTCATGACGAAGAGAACACCGAAATAGACCGGATCAATGCCCGCCTGCTTGACGATGGGCATCAGCACCGGCGACAGGATCAGGATGGTGGGCGCCAGATCCAGCGCCGTGCCCACCACAAGCACCAGCATCATCATCACCAGCATCAGCAGCTTGGGCTGCTCGATCAGCGGGGCAATGTGGCGGGTGATCTCTGCCGGAATGTTCGCCGCCGTGATCAGCCAAGCCGACACCAGCGCCGCCGCGACGAGGAACATGACGATCGAGGTCGTCTTCGCCGCCCGCAGGATGACGAAGTAGAGATCGGCGACCTTCAGTTCCCGGTAGACGAAAAGCCCGACCATCAGCGCATAGAAAGCGGCGATCACCGCCGCTTCCGTCGGCGTGACCACTCCCATGCGGATGCCGCCAAGGATGATCACCGGCATGCCCAGCGCCCAGGCGGCGCGGCCCGTTGCCGCAAGGCGGACGGACATGGGCTGGCGCGGCAGCGTCTCGACCTTGGACTTGCGGACAAGAAAGGTCCAGGTCAGGGCCAGGGCGCAGCCCATCATGATGCCGGGCACAATGCCGCCCATGAACAGCTTGGTGATCGACACATTGGCGGCCACGCCGAAGATGATGAAGGCGAGCGACGGCGGAATGACCGGGGCGATGATGCCGCCCGCCGCCATGAGGCCGGCCGAGCGCGGCACGTCATAGCCTGCGCGGGCCATCATCGGCACCAGGATCGCGGCCAGAGCCGCCGTATCGGCTGCTGCCGAACCGGACAGGCTGGCCATGATGATCGCCGCCACGATGGCCACGAAGCCGAGGCCACCGCGGATATGCCCGGCCCAGGCCAGCGCAAAGTCGATGATGCGGCGGGACAGGCCGCCAGAGTTCATCAGCTCGCCTGCAAGGATGAAGAAGGGGATTGCCAGCAGCGTGAAGGTGTCCGCGCCGGAGATCATGTTCTGCGACACGATCTGCGTGTTGAACATGCCCATGTAGGACATGAGGATGACGCCGCAGAACATCAGCGCGAAAGCGACCGGCACGCCGATGGCCATGGAACCCAGCAGGGAGCCGATGAAGACGAGAAGCGTCATGTGTCAGTGCTCCATCAGCTTGGCAGGGTCCACGTGCTCACCGGCGAACATGGCGATTTCCTTGTCCGTGGTGCGGCCCAGCAGGATGCGGATGAAACGTTCCAGCGAAATCAGGAACATGCCGCCGCCGGTGAAGAAGCCGATGCCATAGACCCAGATCATCGGCATGCCGGTGACGGGGGCTGCCATGGAGGCATTGATGGGGAACTGCTTCCAGGTGCCCCAGAAAAAGATGGCGGAACAGGTCATGATGATGATGTTGACCAGCGCCATGCAGAAGAGGCGCCCGCGCCGGGAGAAATGCACCACCAGTGTCTCGATGCCGAGATGGGAGTTCTCCCGGAAGGTCACGACCGCACCGATGAAGGTGAGCCAGACGAAGAAGTACCGCGCCAGCTCTTCCGAGACGACGAGGCCGGAATTCATCCCGTAGCGCAGGACCACATTGACGAAGACCATGATGGCCATGGAGGCCAGCAGGAAGACGAGGACCGCTTCCAGCGTGCGGTAGAAGAGACGGGTGAGGGTCGCGATCATGAGCCCCTCACACCTTGTCCGCCAGCCCGCGGCGGGCAAGGTTGCGGAACAGCTCACGCAGGCCGAAGGTCCATTCCGGGCAGGCATCCGTGCGGTCGATCCAGTTGATCAGGCGCCCCAGCTTCGGCGTGTGGATCTCCACCCGGTCGCCAATCTCGTGGGTGAAGCCCTGCCCCACCCCGCGCCGGTCCTTGACGGGCGCAAACATGGTGCCGAGGAACAGCACTGCCCCGTCCGGATACTGGTGATTGCGGTTGCGCAGCTGGCCGGCCAGTTCCTCCGGCGAGCGGCTGATGGCTTCCATCGGGCTTTCTCCCGTCATGACGAACCCGTCCTCACCCTCCACCAGCAGCGACACCCGCACCTTGCGCAGGTCATCGATGGTGAAGCCCTCGTCGAACAGGCGGATGAAGGGGCCGATGGCGCAGGAGGCGTTGTTGTCCTTCGCCTTGCCGAGCAGCAGCGCCGAGCGGCCCTCCACATCGCGCAGGTTCACGTCATTGCCGAGGGTGGCGCCGAGGATCACGCCGTCCGAGCGAACCGCCAGAACCACTTCAGGCTCCGGATTGTTCCACTCGGAAATGGGATGAATGCCCGCCTTTGCGCCGCAGCCGACCGACGACATGGGCTGCGCCTTGGTGAAAATTTCCGCATCGGGGCCAATGCCCACTTCCAGATACTGCGACCACAGGCCCATGTCCTGCAGCAGCGCCTTGACCTTGCGGGCTTCTTCCGACCCGGCCTTGACGCCGCGCAGGCTGCCGCCCAGCACCGGGGCCAGCCGCTCGCGGATCTCCAGCGCGCGGGAACTGTCGCCCTTGGCCTGTTCCTCGATCACCCGCTCCAGCATGCTGTCGGCAAAGGTGACGCCTGCCGCCTTGACCGATTGCAGATCGATGGGCGCCAGCAACTGTCCGGCGCTGCCATCAAGGAACGCATCCAGCGGCCCCAAATCCGGCAGGCCAGACGCCTGCTTCAGCCGTGCGGCGATCTCCGGCATTTCAAAAAGGGAGGAAACGGTGGCGGCAATGCCTGTCAGGTTGAGCACCTGCCCATCGCGGATCAGCACCGGGCAAGGCCCGTCTTCCGCTTTCGACCAGACGCGGCCAACGAGCACGGCGTCCTGCGCATCGGCAGGCAGAATTCCAGATGCAGTAACAACTTGACCGGCCACCAGTGCCCTCCTCCGCAATTCCCCGGACAGCAGGCCAGCGCCTCCACGCGCATTGCTCCTGCCATGCCCTGCCGGATTGTCTGGATGTCAGACAATCACATTAATGAGTCTTAGCAACATGACGCCGGGCTTGTCCAGCCTGTGGCAGCGCCTGTCCGCAACAACAGCGAAGATGTGCAAACACCCTGCGGGTTCCCGCAGGTGAGGCCTTGCCCCCAGGACATCAAAAGCTTTCCGAAGCGCAGTCTGAAAAATGAAGGCCTTATTCAGGCGAAAGACTGCCCCTGCCTCTTGGCCACACCTTTAACGGCAGCCTGCAGCCCATTGCTCTGCGACTTGACACCGGCGGAACTTCGCAAGACCCAACCATTTCGTCATGCCATGGCCCCGACCATGGCATCCATTCCATGACCTTGCCGCACCTGACAAGCGGCGAATTTCCCCACACCTAAAAGCAAACAACATCTGAACCGCAAGGGCATGGATGCCATGATCAAGTCATGGCATGACGAAACATCAAATGTTCGAACGCGAAATCTATTGCCAGATCTGCCAATAGAGAAATATACGTCAATAAATCTCGAGATTGAGGGCAATGCGGCTTGCAGCGCCCGTCAGATGCTGGCGCATGGCGGCGCGGGCGGCCAAGGCGTCACGGCTGGCGATGGCATCACGCACGGCCACATGTTCGGCGATGGTGGTCTCGACGATCTCTTCCAGCACGGCGCTGGCCCGCGCCGCATTGATGGCAAGGCTGATGCGCTCGGCGATGAAGCCGATGAACATGCCGAAATAGGCATTGCCGGTGGCATCGGCGACGGCCCGGTGGAAGGCAAGATCGGCAATGATGCCCTGCTCCGTCCACTTCTCCGCCCCGGTCATCTGCGCCAGCGCCTCGTCCAGCCGGGCGAGGTCTTCGGCCGTATGATGCAGGGCGGCAAGTCCGGCCGCCTCGATTTCCAGCGGCAGGCGCAACTGGAACAGGTCGCGGAAGCTCTCCCGGTCGTCCAGATCGTTCTGGGCAATGCGGATCGGCCGCGCCTGCGGCTCAGTCACGAAAGCACCGACGCCCTGCCGCGTTTCCACCAGCCCCTCATTGCGCAGCTGGGCAATGGCCTCCCGCACCACCGTGCGGCTGACGCCGAGGGTCTTGGCCAAAGCATGTTCCGTCGGCAACCGGTCACCGGGCTTGATCCGGCCCTCGCTGATGTCGCGGGCGATCTGGGCCGCAATGCGTGCGGGCAGATGTTCACTGCGCCGGATCTGTTCCATGCCGATGGCCATTCCCTGTCCTGTCTTCTGGGCGATCAGCGCCTTTACCCCGAAACCCCGCCCAAATTCAATTGGCAGCCGGGATTCATGATGCCTTGCGGGTCGATTGCCGCCTTGATGGAAGTCAGAAGCTGGCGGTTCACCGGATGCAGCCGCGCCTCGAAATCCGGCTTCTTCAGCCGGCCGATGCCATGTTCGGCGCTGATCGAGCCGCAAAAGCCGTCCAGCACGGTGTTGAGCACAGTCTTGGCCTGATAGATCCGCGCATCCACCTCTTGCCTTGTGAGCCCTGCAGGCGGCAGCACATTGAGATGCACGTTGCCATCGCCCACATGGCCATAGGACACGCAGGTGCAGTCGGGCAGCGCCGCATGGATGGCAGCTTCCGCCTCGCGCACGAAATCCGGCACGCGCGACAGGGGCACGGAGACATCCGTGCGCAGGTGCCGCCCGCGCTTTGCTTGCCCCTCGTTCATGCCCTCGCGGAAAAGCCAGAGAGTGCGCGCCTGTGCCTGCGAGGCGGCAACCACCCCGTCCACCACCAGCCCGTCGGCCATGACGCCTTCGAGGAAGCGGCTCATCAGATCGTCCACATCGACGAGCCCGGAGCCGGAAATCTCCATCAGCACATAGGCCGGATAATCTGCCGCCATGGGCATGGGCAGGTCCGGGATGGCCTCCTGCGCCAGGGTGAAAGCCAGCGGCGGCATGAACTCGAAAGCCGACATCAGGTCGCAGCAGTCGCGCCGCGCACGGCGGTAAAGCCGGATGGCATCCTCCAGCGCATTGAGCCCCAGCAAGGCGATGGCCACCTGATCCGGCTGCGGCAAGAGCTTCACGGCCACGGCGGTGACGATGCCCAGCGTGCCTTCCGCGCCGATGAAGAGCTGTTTCAGGTCGATGCCCCGGTTGTCCTTGCGAAGGGCGGAGAGGCCATCGAAAATGCTGCCGTCCGGCAGCACCACCTCCAGCCCCAGCACCAGCTCCCGCGTCATGCCATAGCGCAGCACGTTGATGCCGCCAGCATTGGTGGAGACATTGCCGCCGATGCGGCAGGAGCCTTGTGCCCCCAGCGCCAGCGGGAAGAACAGGCCTGCCTCCGCCACCTTGTCCTTGAACTCCGACAGCACCGCCCCGGCCTCGACCACGGCGGAAAAATCATCCGCATCAAGACGGCGGGTGGCGGTCATCCGCTCAAGGCTCAGCACCACCTGCCCTGCCGGATCATCCGGCGTTGCGCCGAGCACCAGCCCGGTGTTGCCCCCCTGCGGCACGAGGGAAAGCCCCAGCGCGGCCACGGCCTTCACCGCCCGCGCCACACCTTGCGTGGAGCGTGGCCGCAACACGGCGACGGCGCCGGTTTCCACATCCCCGTGCCAGTCGCGGCAGTAGCGGGCCACATCAGTGCCCGTCAGCACCATATCCGCGCCAAGCGCATCCACCAGCCTTGCCGCCACGGCTGCGCTTGGCGTTTCAGGCTGGTCTGTTCCCTGCGGCTGTTCCATCACATCCGTCATTGTTCCGGTCCCGTCTGCCGCCATGGCGCGAGGCCGGTCTTCACCACCGGGCGCCTGTGCAGACAATCACTCTGGCTGTTTTCAAATCCATCATATAAGGTTATCAGACAACCTTACAAATGGTTTCCACACGCTGCCGCACACCGGTCCGGCAGCGCTGCGGATGGAGGAAAGGCAGCCTCTCAAGAGGCTGCAATTGAGGATGCGGAGGAGAGAGCGCATGCATGTTCTGATCATTGGTGCAGCTGGAATGGTGGGCCGCAAGCTGGCTGAGCGTCTGGCAAGGGATGGCCAGCTGGGCGGCAAGGCGGTGGACCGGATGACGCTGGCCGATGTGATCGAGCCCTCCGCGCCCGCAGGCTTCTCCGGCCAGGCAAAGCTGGAGACGGCAGACCTCTCCGTCCCCGGCACCTCGGAGCGGCTGATTGCAGACCGCCCGGACGTGATCTTCCATCTTGCCGCCATCGTGTCGGGCGAAGCCGAACTTGATTTCGACAAGGGCTACCGCATCAACCTTGACGGCACTCGCTATCTCTTCGACGCCATCCGCCTCGCCCACGGGGCAGACGGATATTACCCGCGCATGGTCTTCACCTCGTCGGTCGCCGTCTTCGGTGCGCCCCTGCCCTATCCCATCTCCGACGACTTCCACACCACGCCGCTGACGAGCTACGGCACGCAGAAGGCGATCTGCGAGCTGCTGCTGTCGGACTATTCCCGCCGCGGCTTCTTCGATGGCGTCGGCATCCGCCTGCCGACGATCTGCATCCGCCCCGGCAAGCCCAACAAGGCCGCCTCCGGCTTCTTCTCCAACATCCTGCGCGAGCCGCTCATCGGCAAAGAAGCCGTGCTGCCGGTGCCGGAGGACATCCGCCACTGGCACGCCTCGCCGCGCTCGGCCGTTGGCTTCCTGCTGCATGGCGCCACCATTGACACCGGCCTCGTCGGCCCGCGCCGCAATCTCTCCATGCCCGGCGTCAGCGCCACGGTGGGCGAGCAGATCGAGGCCCTGCATCGCATTGCCGGCGAGAAGGCCGTGAAGCTGATCCGCCGCGAGCCGGACGAGATGATCATCCGCATGGTCTCCGGCTGGGCCCCCGGCTTCGAGGCCACCCGTGCCACGGCGCTTGGCTTCACCGCCGAAACCTCCTTCGACGAAATCATCCGCGTCCACATCGGGGACGAGCTGGGAGGCCGCATCGCATGAGCGGTGACAGCAAACCCGCCCGCCGCCTGCGCTCGCAGGACTGGTTCGACAATCCGGACCATCTGGACCTGACGGCGCTCTATCTGGAACGTTTCATGAATTATGGAACGACACCGGAAGAGCTGCGCTCGGGCAAGCCGATCATCGGCATTGCCCAGTCCGGCAGCGATCTCAACCCCTGCAACCGCCATCACATGGATCTGGCCAAGCGCGTGCGCGACGGCATCCGCGATGCGGGCGGCATTCCCATCGAGTTTCCGACCCATCCGCTGTTCGAGAACTGCAAGCGCCCGACGGCGGCGCTGGACCGGAACCTTGCCTATCTCGGTCTGGTGGAAATCCTTTACGGCTATCCGCTGGATGGCGTTGTGCTGACCACCGGCTGCGACAAGACCACACCCTCAGCCCTGATGGCCGCGTCCACCGTGGATATTCCGGCGATTGTCCTGTCCGGCGGGCCGATGCTGGATGGCTGGCATGACGGGGAACTGGTGGGCTCGGGCACCGTCATCTGGCGCTCGCGCCGCAAATATGGCGCGGGCGAAATCACCCGCGAGCAATTCCTGGAAGCGGCTCTGAGCAGCGCGCCTTCCATCGGCCATTGCAACACCATGGGCACGGCGCTGACCATGAATTCCATGGCCGAAGCGCTCGGCATGTCGCTGACCGGCTGTGCCGCCATTCCAGCCGCCTACCGGGAGCGCGGCCAGATGGCCTACCGCACCGGACGGCGGGCAGTGGAACTGGTGCTGGAGGACATGCGCCCCTCGAAGATCCTGACGCGGGAGGCCTTCCTCAATGCGGTGCGGGTGAACTCCGCCCTCGGTGGCTCCACCAACGCCCAGCCGCATCTGATGGCCATGGCCAAGCATGCGGGCGTTGATCTGAGGCCCGAGGACTGGCAGCTGCACGGCTATGACATTCCGCTTCTGGCCAATGTGCAGCCGGCCGGTGCCTATCTCGGCGAGCGCTTCCACCGGGCGGGCGGCGTGCCGGCCATCATGTGGGAGCTGATGCAGGCGGGCAAGCTCGACACAGACTGCCTGACCGTCACGGGCCGCAGCATGGGCGAAAACCTTGACGGCTGCGAAGCCACCGACCGGGAGGTCATCCGCCCCTACGCCGCCCCGATGAAGGAGCGCGCCGGTTTCCTCGTGCTGAAGGGCAATCTCTTCGACTTCGCCATCATGAAGATGAGCGTCGTCTCGGAAGATTTCCGCAAGCGTTATCTGAGCGAGCCGGGCCGCGAAGGCATCTATGAAGGCAAGGCCGTGGTCTTCGACGGGTCGGAGGATTACCACGCCCGCATCAACGATCCCGCGCTTGGCATCGACGAGCGCACCATCCTTGCCATCCGGGGCGCAGGCCCGCTGGGCTGGCCGGGGTCGGCGGAAGTGGTCAACATGCAGCCGCCCGATCACCTGCTGAAGCGCGGCATCACCAGCCTGCCGACCATCGGCGATGGCCGCCAGTCCGGCACCGCCGACAGCCCGTCGATCCTCAACGCTTCGCCCGAAAGCGCCGCTGGCGGCGGCCTTGCCTTCCTGCGCAGCGGCGACACGATCCGCATCGACTTCAACACCGGCCGCTGCGACATGCTGGTGGCCGAGGCGGAGATCGAACGCCGCAAGGCCGAAGGCATCCCGCCTGTGCCGCCCTCGGCCACGCCCTGGCAGAAGATCTACCGCGAAACGGTCACCCAGCTCGCCGATGGCGCCACCATCCGCGATGCCGAAACCTTCCGCGGCCTCGCCGCCACCCCACCGCGTCACAACCACTGACGCGGTGGGTGCACACGCACGGAGTCGCCCCGGCCAAGCGCAGCGCGAGCCGGGGACTACTCGCTTGCAGAGCAATGCCGCTGTCCGGAGCCTCGCGGCAGGCTCCGCCACTAGGCTTCACCTCACCGCCACAACTTTGCCGCTCAGGGTCCGAGTAGTCCCCGGATCTCCGCTTCGCTCTCGTCCGGGGCGACGCTCAGTTTGGGGCGCGGCTGCCCCCTCCTCACCCCAGATCAATCATCCGGGGGCTGGTGATTACGTCGCCGAAGCCGGTGATGTGGTGGAGCCAGTAGACATAGGGCTCTGCGGACAGCGGCGGTTCGCTGGTCCAGCCGAGGCCAGGGGCATATTGGAAGGCGGGGCTGCCGGCGATGGCGGCGAAATGGCCGGCAAAGCTGGTGATCAGCGGCCGGTGCACATGACCCGTCAGCAGGCGCAGGTGGCCGGGAAAACCGGCCAGAAGCGTGCGCAGCTCGTCTCTTCCCGCCGTCAGCGTCATCCAGTCCCAGGCGGGTGAGGCAAGGCCGAAGGGCGGGTGATGCAGCATGAAGAAGGTGACGCCGGAGGTGGTCTCTTCCCGCGCCTTTTCGTCGGCCAGACGGTCGGCCAGCCAGCCAAGACGTTCAGCGCAAAGCTCCCCCTCGACCTTGCCCGGAATGATCGTATCAAGACCAATGACACGGATGCCCGTGTGCACCATGTCGAAGTTGAGGAACGGTTCCGGCGTGAAGGGAATGGTGCCCGAAAAAGCCGCACGCATGGCATCGCGCCGGTCGTGATTCCCCGGCACCACCAGCACGGGAGCATCAAACCGGGCCAGCATCTGCCGCGCCAGCGCATAGTCTTCCGCGCTGCCGCAGTCGGCCAGATCGCCGGAGATCAGCACCAGATCCGGCTGCGGCGTCAGGCTGGCGGCGTCGGCCAGCACCTTTTCCACCGCCGCCACCGTATCGGGGCGCGGGTGGGCGCTTTCCTTGTCTGCGGCGAAGAGATGAAAGTCGGAGAAATGAAGGATGTACATGCCCTGAAAGGTCTTTCAGTCAGCGGCCGATGCGCGAGAGCACATCCGCCTTCAGGAAGCGTTCGATGACCAGCATGAAGCCGACGGAGGGGATCAGGAGGATCAAGGCGGTGATGGCGGCGATCTGGTAATTGCCGCCCATGCTGGCGTTGAACATCAGGATCGGCAGGGTCGAGATATCCGGCGCACCGACGAAATAGGTCCCGGTGAATTCGTCGATGCTGTCGAGGAAGACGAAGATCGATGCAGCCATCAGCCCCGGAAAGGCCTGCGGCAGGGTGATGTCCCGGAAGGTGCGCAAGGGCCCTGCGCCAAGGTTGCGCGCCGCCTCCTCCATGCTGCGGTCCACGGCGCTGAAGGAGGCCGTGGCGATCCACACCGCATAGACAAGTCCGGGCAGCGAATGCACCAGCACCACGCCGAAAAGCGTGCCGTTGAGCCCGAGGCCGTAGAAGATCGCGGCGATGTTGACGAAGATCGGCAGCGACGGAAAGGCCTGCGGCAGCAGGAAGATCAGCATGATGAAGCTGCGGGCGGGCAGCGCCAGCCGCGCCAATGCATAGCCGGCCGGAATGGACAGGGCCATGGAGAGGCCGACGGTCGCCGCCGCGATGGAGACGGAGTTCCACAGCGACTCCCACGCCCCTGCACGCGGCCGGAACACCCGGCCCCAGAACTCGAAGCCCCAGCGGGTCGGCCACTGGTTGGGATAGAACCACTGTTCGGCAAAGGCCCAGATGGCAAGATTGGTCAGCGGGCCGAAGACGATGAAGGCCACCAGCCCCATGGCAAGGGCAAGGCCGAAGGTGGCGCCCGCCTTGCGGGCAAAGAGTGAGAGAGTGGTCATTGGCCTGCCTTTGCCTTGAGCGTCATGCGCAGGTAAGCCCAGGCCGCCACTGCCGTGAGCAGATAGGAGAACAGGCCGAGCGCATTGGCGACGGCATAGTCGCCGTAATAGGTGACCCGGTGGGCCATCATCGCGGTCATCATGGTGGGATTGCCGGAGATCAGCATGGCGGGCACGGACAACACCGACATGATGGTGACAAGCGACAGCACCAGCGCCACCAGCAGCTGCGGGCGCACCTGCGGCAGCACGATGTCGAACAGGCAGCGCAGCCGCCCTGCCCCGAGATTGCGCGCCGCCTCGATGGTGGAGCGGTCGAGCGAGGCCATCGCCCCGGCCAGCAGTAGCGTGACGAAGGGGATCTGCTTCCAGGCAAAGGTCAGCACCAGGCCGCGCCAGTCGAGCAGGCTCTGCGCCGCCGCCGCATCCAGCACCCCGGCATCCACCAGCAGCGTGTTCAGCATGCCGTTGCGGGCCAGGAACGAGCGCGCCGTCTGCCCGGCGACGATGAAGGGAATGAACAGCGGCCAGCGGTAGAGCCAGCGCAGCAGCGGCACGGCCCAGCGGCTTTCGCCCAGCGTCAGATAGCCGGCAATGGCGATGGAGGCCGCTGCAATCAGCGCCAGCGAGGCAAGCGCGACAAGAATGGAGAAGATGATATCGCCGCTGTAGAACTCCAGCGCCTTGGCGATATTGGCCGTCGAAAAGCTGCCATCGCCATCCTGAAAGGCGGTGACGAGCGAGCGCAGCAGCGGCGCGGCATAGAGCAGGCCGATGGCCGTGAGCGCGGGGGCAACGAGCAGCAGCCCGGCGCCCATGCCCGCCCAGCGGCTGAACAGCCCGCTCGCGGCGGTCTGTCCGGTCCGCAGCGTGTCAGCGGCAGAATGTGCAGTCATGAGGCATTTCCTCTGGGCCGGTTTGTCCGCACTGCGGCCCCGGCCTGTTCCCTGAAAGGCAGATGCCCGGCCCGGCGGGGAGCCGGGCCAGACGGGATTAGAAGAGTGGCTGCGGGAGGGGTGCAGGTCAGACTGACGGCAAGCTTCCAGTCTCTCCTTCGTCATCCGGCCAAGCGTAGCGCGAGCCGGGATGACGCCGGTCAGGAACCCCTTTGATCCGAACCGCCGGTGTCCCCCGCAGGATCACCCCTTACTTGGCGACGTTCTTCTCGTAGGCTTCCAGAATGGCCGCGAAGTACTTGGCCTGCGGCATGGACCAGCCGCGCTCGGCCAGCGTTTCCGGGGTCACGTCGGCAAACAGGCGGTTCCATTCGGCGTCCGTCAGCTCGCTCTTGACGTTCTGCGGGTCGATGCCGGGGAACCAGTTGAAGCGGCGCACGATGCCGTCGGCCTGGACAGCCGGGCTGGTGGCGAAGGCGATGAACTCCTTGGCGAGTTCCGGCTGCGCAGCCTTGGCCGGCACCGTGTAGTACATCGGCTGGCCCGGCATGCCCGGCGACAGGATCATCAGCTTCAGGTTCGGGTTCAGGCGGCCATCGGCAACCCAGGTGTAGAACATGTCCATCCACACCGGGCCCATGGCGATTTCACCGCGGTTCATGGCATCCAGCGTACCGGCGTTGCCGGGGGTCATGACAACGCTCTGGTTGAAGTCGCGCAGCGAGGTGAGCGCAGGCTCCCACTTGGCAGCGGCATCGTCAGCCCACGGCCCGTTGCGGATTTCGTCAGCCGCGCCGGAGAAGGCATACATCCAGCCGAAGACGAAGCCGACGCCGGCCATGCCGCCGGTGATGCCGTTGTAGCCGAACTTGCCTGGGTTTTCCTTCACCCACTTGGCCAGTTCCTCATAGGACTGCGGCGGGTTGGCGATCACGTCCGGATTGTAGGCGATGGCGATCTGGCTGTGGAACATCGGCATGACATAGCCGGAGACATTCACGCCGAGGGAGTTTTCAGCCGTTTCGCGGGTGACGAGTTTGGCGGTGGCGAGACCATCACGGTAGCTCGACAGCAGCTTCTCCTCGACCATCTTGCCGGCCATGCGCTGATGCACGACGGCGACGTCCACATCCCACACGTCCTTGCCCTTCTGGGCGTCGATCTTTTCATAGATCGCCTGGCTGCCGCCATCGCCCGGGCCGGTGCCGACCGCGCGCACGGTCACGCCCGGATGGGTCTCCTCGAACTTCGGCCCGAGGTAGTCGTTGATGTAATCCACCATGTTGGTGTCACCGGCGGTGATCACCGTCAGGGTCTGGGCCGACACGCTGGTCGCCAGAGCCGTCGTGAGGGTCGTGGCTGCCAGCATGCTGGCAAGGGCAATCCTGAGTTTCATGACTGTCTTCCCTGAGGTTCGTGAGTGGGAAAATTAGTGCCGTGTCTCCAGCACAGCCCCGTGGAGCGTGCCCTGAAGCAGGCGGTTTTCGGCATCGAAGCTCATCAGCATTGAGGCCGGAACAGTGAGGGACGCATCAGCGCCCGCAGCGATGGGCACGGGCGAGCAGCCCGACAGGCTCTCCCCGGCAGAATCAATGGTGATCTGGTAGGTGCCGCCCGCATAGGCGCAGGCGCTGACCTGCCCCTTGCGCAACAGCACCGGACCTTCGGGCAGAACCTCCGCCGAAGTGAACGCGCGTGCAACTTCGGTGCGGAACCCGGCAATCTTCGCAGACGCCGCAACCGGATCGCCATGGCGGAAGGCGGTGACATTGCCGACACCGAGAAACTCAGCCGCCTCAAGATCCGCCGGGGCGCTGTACAGCTCCTCGGGGCTCGCCACCTGCACGATCTGCCCCTTGCGCATCAGGACGATACGGTCGGCCATGGCCAGCGCCTCGTCCTGGTCGTGGGTGACCATGATGGTGGTGATGCCGACCTTCTGCTGCAGGCGGCGCAGCTCGCCGCGCAGGCTGCGGCGGATGGAGGCGTCGAGGTTCGACAGAGGCTCATCCAGCAGCAGCAGCGGCGGATCGATGATCAGCGCCCGGCCCAGGGCCACGCGCTGGCGCTGGCCGCCGGACAGGCTGGTGACGGCGCGGCCGCCATAGCCTTCAAGGCCCAGCAGCGCCAGAACCTCCTCTGCCCGCCGCTCCCGTTCAGCCTTGGGCAGGCCGCGCAGCTTCAGCGGATAGGTCAGGTTTCCGGCGACCGACATATGCGGCCACAGGGCGTAGGACTGGAACACCATGGCCGTCTGGCGCGCCTCGGGCGCAAGACCGGCGATGGAGCGTCCGCCCACGGTGATATCCCCTGCGCTCAGCGGGGCGAACCCTGCGATGGAGCGCAGCAATGTTGTCTTGCCGCAGCCTGAAGGGCCAAGCAGGCAGGTAAAGGTGCCCGCTGGCACCTCCAGCGAGATGCCGTCGAGAATGAGAGACTGCCCAAGGCGAATGGACACCTCCTCCAGTGACAGCGCTTCAGTTCCCATGGGGACCTCCTCCGATTGAAAGCGCGTTCAATCTATGTTCAGTGCATGACGGTTTTATGTCAACTCCATTTGCAACGAGCCGTTTTTTGTGCGATGCAAAGTATGAACGCGTTTGCAAGTTGAGCCGGAGAAGGAATGCGCGTCACCGCCGATGATGTTGCCGAAGCCGCAGGCGTTTCCCGCGCCATGGTGTCCCGCGCCTTCACGGAAGGGGCGCCGATTGCCGCCCGCAAGCGCGCCCATGTGCTCGCGGTGGCAGAATCCCTCGGCTACCGCCCCAACCGAATTGCCCGCGGCCTCACCGGCAGCCAGACCGGCCTCATCGCCCTCGTGGTCGGCGCCGTCTCCCGCCCCTATGAAGCCTGGCTCCTGGAAACCATGAGCCGGGAAATCCGCGCGGCCCGCAACTGGCCGCTGCTGCTGCAGGTACAGCCGGGCGATGAACTGGACAATGCGCTGGAAGACGCCCTCGCCTATCAGGTGGACGGGGCGATTGTTGCTGCCGGATCCGTCAGCCCGGCGCTGGCCGAACGCTGCCGCAATTCCGGCGCGCCGATTGTCATGGTCGGCCGCATCATGCCGGGCGGGGATACGGATGCCGTGTGCTGCGACAACCGGCTCGGGCTGGAACTGCTGGTGGATCATCTGGCATCAAGCGGCCGCAAAAAGCTCGCGTGGATCGGCGGCACACCGGAAACCTTCTCCAACATCGAGCGGCACGACGGGCTGATGCAGGCACTGGCCCGGCGCGGCATGAAACTTCTGGCCGCACGTCAGGGCGACTATTCCGTCGACAGCGGCCTTGCGCAGGCCCTCACCCTGCTGACGGCGCCGGAAAAGCCCGACGCCATCCTCTGCGGCAACGACGCCATGGCGCTTGGTGCCATCGCCGCCGCCCGCCGCCTTGGCCTCAGCGTGCCCGGTGATGTGGCCATTGCCGGTTTTGATGACATCCCCGCCGCCGCGTGGGAGCCCTATCAGCTGACCACCGTGCGCAATCCGGTGCTGGAAACCACCCGCGAGGCGCTCCGCCTCCTGCGCCAGCGCATTGATGGCCACGGCGAAACCGGCAGCGCCGAAATCGTCCGCCTCGCCCCGGAACTGGTCATCCGCCAGAGCGCCTGAGGCGGAACGGGCCATTTCATCCCTCCGGCATGGCTTGCCGGCCCCTCCCTGCACAACAAAAATTCCTGTCCGTGATCCGCCCGCTTGGGCGCAGCGTAAGATCTCGCAATACAAGGCATTTCCCCGCTGCCCCCACCTTTGGGACACCCCGTCCCGCATGACAAGGATACAGAATGCGGATTGCAGTCATCGGTTCCGGTATCTCGGGCAACAGCGCAGCCTGGGCCCTCAGCGGCCATCACGACGTCACCGTTTACGAAAAGCGCCTGCGCCCCGGCGGGCACAGTGCCACGGTCGATATCGATTACGATGGCGCCGCCATTTCGGTGGACACGGGCTTCATCGTCTACAACGAGCTGAACTACCCGAACCTGACCGCACTCTTTGCCCATCTGGGCGTTGCCACCGAAGCCAGCGACATGAGCTTTGCCCTGTCGGTGGATGAAGGACGGCGTGAGTGGGCCGGCACCAACCTGCGCACCATCTTCGCCCAGCGGCGCAACATGGTCTCGCCGCGCTTCCTGTGGATGCTGCGCGAGATCCTGCGCTTCAACCGTCAGTGCGCCGCAGATCTGGCCTCAGGCTATCTGACGGGCATGAGCCTTGGCGATTACATGCGCGCCCGCAAGTTCTCCGCCGCATTCATCGAAGACTATCTGGTGCCGATGGGTGCGGCGATCTGGTCCACCCCGGCCTCCGAAATGCTGGCCTTCCCGGCCGCTTCCTTCGTCTCCTTCTTCGAGAATCACCGGCTGATCAACTTCGACCGGCCGCAGTGGCGCACGGTCTCCGGCGGCAGCCGCAACTATGTGCAGCGCCTGCTGGAGCCGCTGCGCGGCCATGTACGCCTTGGCTCACCCGTCACCAATGTGCGCCGGGCAGACGGCAAGGTGCATGTGCGCGATGCCTCGGGTCATGAAGACATTTTCGATCACGTCATCCTTGCCAGCCACACGGACCAGACGCTGGCCATGCTGGATGACGCGAGCGACGACGAGCGCCGCATTCTCCCGGCCATCCGCTACCGGCCCAACACGGTCTATCTGCACCGGGACGAAAGCCTGATGCCCAAGCGCAAGAGCGTCTGGGCCTCCTGGAACTATCTCGCCCGCACCGGCTCGGCGGAAGGAACGGATGTGGCCGTCTCCTACTGGATGAACCGGCTGCAGAACATCGACACCAGCCGCCCGCTGTTCGTCACGCTCAACCCGCCGCATGAGCCGCGCGAGGATCTGACCTTCGCCCGCTTCACCTATGACCATCCGCAGTTCGATGCAGGCGCGCTGGCGGCGCAGCAGCAACTCTCACGGATACAGGGCGTGGCCAACACGTGGTATTGTGGAGCCTGGCAAGGGCATGGCTTCCATGAGGACGGTCTTGTTTCCGGCCTCAAGGTTGCCACTGCCCTTGGCGCGGAACTTCCCTGGCGCTCTGCGGCGGTTGGCTCGTCCGGCCTCGCGGAAGCTGCCGAGTAAGGCAGGACGCAACATGGCGGCGCACAGAAAGACAGACGGGCACGGCCAGACCCGCGTGAGCGGGAATGGCCCGGCCCCGGCGGAGGCAGCAAGCCTCTATGCCGGGCAGGTCATGCATGCGCGCATGAAGCCCGTGCCACACCGCTTCAGCTATTCCGTCTTCAGCCTGCTGATCGATCTGGACAGACTGAAGGACGCCGGCCGGCAGAGCTGGTTCTTTTCCCATCGCCGCTTCAATCTTCTGTCCTTCCACGAGAAGGACCACGGCCCCCGTGACGGCTCGGATCTGCGTGAACATGTGGACCGGCTGCTGGCGGAGAAGGGTGTGGCCCGCCCCGCACGTGTCCTGTTGCTGTGTTATCCGCGCATGCTGGGCTACGTGTTCAACCCGCTCAGCGTCTATTACGCCTATGACGGCGAAGGCACGCTGACCGGCATCGTCTATGAGGTGCGCAACACCTTCGGCGACCTGCACACCTATGTGGCGCCCGTGACAGTGGATCAGGTGAGCGAGGCGGGCATCCGGCAGACGCAGGACAAGCAGTTCTACGTCTCGCCCTTCCTCGACATGGTGCAGACCTATCACTTCCGCATGATGCCGCCGGGGGAGACCGTGCGCGTGCGGATTCTCGAGACGGACCCGGACGGCCCTTCGCTGGCCGCGACCTTCCACGGCCATCACAACAGTTTGACCGGCCGCGTCATCCTGCGCGAATGCCTGAGGATGCCGTTCATGACCCTCAAGGTCATGGGCGGCATTCATTGGGAGGCCTTGAAGCTTTGGCTCAAGGGGATACGTTTTCATTCAAAGACATCTGCCACCGCAGCTGCGGCAGGCAGCGGCGCGCAACAGGCCCAAAAGGCAAACGCGCCCGCAGATACTGAAGTTTACGGGAAAGCCTGATGGAGACCGACATGTCTTTAGCCTCCTCTCTGCCCTCCCCGGCCAATGCCGGATCGCAGCAGGTCATTCATCTGACACAGGCGAACGCCCGCGAGGTGCTGTCGGGCCTGCCGCGCTTTGTCCGCATGGGCATGCGTATCGTGCTTGCCCTGCGCTATGGCGTGCTGACAATCACGACACCGGACGGTCAGGCCTTCCGCATCGAGGGCAAGGAACCGGGGCCGGTGGCGGATCTCTTCGTGCATGACTGGCGCTTCGTGCGCATGGCAGCAGAAGGCGGCGATGTGGGCGTGGGCGAAGCCTTCATGGCCGGGTACTGGTCCAGCTCGGACGTCACCACCTTCCTCGAACTCTTCTGCGTCAACCGGGATGCGACGGTGGAGAAGCTGCAGGGCAGCCCGCTGTTCCGCCTGGCCGTCACGCTGCGCCACTGGTTCAACCGCAACACCCGCAAGGGCTCGCAGCGGAACATCTCGGCGCATTACGACCTTGGCAACGCTTTCTACCGGGAATGGCTCGACCCTTCGATGACCTATTCCTCGGCCCTGTTCGACGAGAGCACCGCTTCGCTGGAAGAGGCGCAGCGCAAGAAATATCTGGCGCTGGCGGAGGCCACCGGCATCAAGCCGGGCCACAAGGTGCTGGAAATCGGCTGCGGCTGGGGCGGCTTTGCCGAATTTGCGGCCGGCGAGATCGGCGCCAATGTACGCGCCCTGACCATTTCCCGCGAGCAGTATGACTATGCCCGCGAGCGCATCTTCAAGGCCGGTCTCAATGACAAGGTCGAAGTCGTCTTTCAGGATTACCGCGATGAAACCGGTGTCTACGACCGGATCGCCTCCATCGAAATGTTCGAGGCGGTCGGCAAGGAATACTGGCCGGTCTATTTCAACAAGGTGTCGTCCTGCCTGAAGCCCGGCGGGCTTGCGGGCCTGCAGATCATCACGATCCAGGACACCATGTTCAAGGACTATGCCCGCCGCCCGGACTTCATCCAGCGCTACATCTTCCCCGGCGGCATGCTGCCGCCTCCCGGCAAGCTGCAGGAAATCGGCGGACGGCAGGGCCTGAAACTGTCGGCGGAGCGCATCTTTGGCCAGGACTATGCCCGCACCCTCGCCGAGTGGCGCGAGCGCTTCCGCGAGGCATGGCCGCGCATTTCCCCGCTCGGTTTCGACGAGCGCTTCAAGCGGCTCTGGGAGTTCTATTTCCATTACTGCGAGGCCGGCTTCCGCTCCGGCAACATCGACGTGCGCCAGATCGTCTACGCCAAAGCGGGCTAAGGCAGCCGCCTTCCGGGCAGAAGAGGTTTTCTGTCCGGATATATCCCCTCTGGCTGTATCGCGCTTGCCGCAGCCAGCCTTCACGGCTAACAGTCGGGAACACGTTTCACGTCAACGGGAGCCTGACCCATGACCGCCCTTCTGCCGCGTTTCGCCCGCCTTGCCGCCCTTGCCCTGTCGGTGCTGCCCTTCACCGGCGGCCTTGTCCAGGCCGCTGAACTGCCGGATCTGGGCGGCCGGGAAATCGCGGTGCTGACGGAAAATGCCTATCCGCCGCTGCAGTTCATGGACAGCAGCGGCAAGGCCGTGGGCTGGGAATACGACGCGGTTGCGGAGATCGCCAAGCGGCTCAACGCCAAGGTCACCTATCAGAACTCCAGCTGGGACGCGATGATCCCCGCCATCGCCGCAGGGGAATATGACTTTGCCATGAACGGCATCACCATCCGCGACGACCGCAAGGACAAGGTGGATTTCTCCGATCCCTACATGCGCTCGGAAATGGTGATGCTGGTGCGTGCCGATGAAGCCCGGTTCTCCGATGCCAAGGGCTTTGCCGCCGATGCCGGGCTGCTGATGGCCGCGCAGCCGGGCACCACGCCCTTCTATGTCGGTGTCTACGAAGTGCTCGACGGCGACGAGGCGAACCCGCGCATCAAGAAATTCGAGACCTTTGGCGCCGGCGTTGCCGCGCTCCGGGCTGGTGACGTGGATCTGGTGCTGACCGACAGCACGGCGGCGGAGGGTTATGTCTCCACCTCCAATGGCACGCTGAAGATCGTGGGTGAGAAGCTGGGCACGGAAGACTTCGGCTTCATCTTCCCGAAGGGCTCGGATCTCGTTGCCCCGGTCAATGCCGCCATCGCATCAATGAAGGCAGATGGCACCATTGACGCGCTCGATAAGAAGTGGCTGCTCGACTACAAGATGGGCCAGTGAACCTGATGCCCGCCGGAGAGCCGTGAAGAATGGGACCCGCCCGCCCGAAGCCGCGCGCCAGACATATCCCCGGCGGCCGTTCGCCCTCTTCGCCCGAGTTTCCATGGTGGCTCGCCGCCATGGGGCTGCTGATCGTCTATGCCTTCGTGCAGGCGCTGGCCGATGCCCAGCAGGCGCAGGTGCTGTCCACCCTGTCGCGCGGCATCGGCATCACGCTGATGGTCACGGCCACAGCCTTCACCGGCGCCTCGCTGCTGGGGCTGCTGCTGGCGCTCGGCACCTTGTCGCGGTTTGCCGTGATCCGCCAGTTCGTCCGCTTCTATGTGGAACTGATCCGCGGCATTCCGATCATCGTGCTGCTGCTCTACATCGCCTTTGCCGGTGTGCCGCTGCTGGTGGAAGGCTGGAACTGGCTCGCCGGGCACCTCGGCCTTGGCGAGGTCAGGACGCGCGATGTCTCCCTGCTCTGGCGTGCCGTTGCTGCGCTGATCCTTGCCTATTCCGCCTTTCTGGCGGAGGTGTTCCGGGCCGGTATCGTCTCGATAGCCCCCGGTCAGGTGGAAGCGGCCAAGGCGCTTGGCCTTACCGGCTGGCAGCGTTTCCGTCTGGTCATCGCGCCGCAGGCCCTGCGCGTGGTGCTGCCGCCCTTCGGCAATGATTTCATCGCCATGCTGAAGGACAGTTCCCTCGTCTCGGTTCTGGGCGTCACCGACATCACCCAGCTCGGCAAGGTCGCGGCGGCGGGCAACTTCCGCTATTTCGAGACCTACAATCTCGTCGCGCTGATCTATCTGTCGATGACCGTCACCCTCTCCGTCGCCCTGCGCCAGCTCGAATACCGCCTGCGCTGGCGGGACAAGCCGGGCAGCGGCGAAGCGCAGGGCGGGCAGATTTAGGTTATGGTGCCCATAATCCACCCACCTCTCCATCGTCATCCCGGCCAAGCGTAGCGCGAGCCGGGACCGGTGCGCCGGGGTGCAAGTTGGTTTAAAGAAACACGGCCGAAAGACTTCGGCTCACCGGCCCCGGATCTCCGCTTCGCTTTCGTCCGGGGTGACGATGGAGAGATACGGGCTGGAGCAAAACATCGCCTCACCGCGCCTTGCGGCTCCAGCCGGTGGCTTTGGCGACAAGCGGGAAATAGAGGCTGTAGGGCAGAAGCCGCAAGAATTTAAGCTGCCGCACGAAGGCCTTGGGGAAGGAAATCTCGAAGCCCTTGCGCGCCCGCAGCCCCGCCACAAAGGCCTTGGCCGCCTCTTCCACCGGCATCAGATGCGGCATGGGGAAAGGGTTTTCCTTGGTCGCAGGCGTATCGACAAAGCCGGGCGAAACCACCTGAATACGGATGCCCACCCGGTCGAGATCGAACTTCAGGCTCTCGGCCAGATTGATCAGCCCGGCCTTGGTCGCCCCATAGGCGGCCGAGGTGGGCAGGCCGCTGTAGCCCGCGACAGAGGCAACAATGGCGATCTGGCCGCGCCCCCGCTCCTTCATGGCGGCAATCGCGGGCAGCACCACATGCACGGTGCCCTTCAGATTGACATCGAAGGTCTGCGCGTAAGCCTCTGCAGAACCATCGAGACCATCGACAGGGATATAGACCCCCGCATTGGCGATGACGAGGGCAAGCGGCGCAAGCTGCGTCTCGATGCTGGCGGCAATAGCGGCCATGGCGGCCGCATCCGTGACGTCGCCCGGATAGGCGTGGATCGATCCGGCAAGGCCTGCAGCCTCCCCGGCAAGGCTCTCGAGCGCTTCAGCCGAACGGGCCGTCACCGCAACCTTGAAGCCCGCCCGCGCCAGCTCCAGCGCCACCGCCCGGCCGATGCCGGAACTGGCGCCCGTGATCCATGCCGAACCGTCCGAGGGGGTTGCCGTATAATCTGTCACCTGAAACTCCTGTGTCTGGAGTTTCTACGGACAAGGGCGGGCTGTGGATCTGGTTGGGGGCCGCATCCTCGCCACTCTGACCGCCCCGGCCTCACCTGGAACGCACTTGTTCGTGGAGGAGAGAATGTAGCTGGCAAAGGTGCGGTACTGCGGGCCTGCTAGCGCGAACGCAAATCCATAGACCGTTCATTCCGGCTTCGAGCCGTGACCTGTCAGGGAGGCACCATCCGGAACAACCGGCCACTCACTTTCCAGCAGCCTCTCATCTCGTCATCCCTGACGAAGCGCAGCGGAGATCAGGGACCGGTGAGCCTGGGTCTATCCTGCTGCCGACCTGAACCAGCCAACGCCCCGGCTCACCGGTCCCGGCTCGCGCTACGCTTGGCCGGGATGACGATGGAGAGGCTCGAACGCTGGAGCCACCGCCCGGGAGGCATGGAGGCCATCACACAAAAGCATGTCCCCGCTCAAGGCGGGGACAGCGCGGTCGAGCTATGACGCTCTGACTTTCAGCAGCACCGCAGTGAAACGGGCATACTTACCCTGCCCCACCCTCACATCCGCATGAACGGAGCAATGAGGCGGCCAAGGGGGCCGGTCAGCCTCAGGTGGCCTTCGGTGACGGCAAAGCAGATGCAGTCTTCATCGTCATCGGCAACGGGCTTGTGGTCGACGTGATCATCGGCAAAGGCGAGATCGCCGCGCACATAATGGCCGTCAGCATCCGAGAAGCCGCCCTGCAGCACGAGCGTCAGTTCCTGGCCGTCATGGGTGTGCGACGGCACGGCGCGGCCGGCCTTGATCCACAGGAGGCTGGCGGTGCAGCCATCCATTTCGCCGAACTTGAATTCCTTCACGCCCGGCATCAGGCTGCGCCACTTCAGGCCATCCAGCGTGTTGCGGCCCAGCAGGCCGCGCAGGCTGGACGGAAGACGCGGATCGAAGGACTCGCAGGGCTGGATGGCCCGCTCCGGCATGGCCGGAAGGCCGAGAATGGCCTCAAGACGGGCATCCCGGCTGGTCAGTTCCACCGGTGCGGTGGTGTCCAGTTCCGCTCCGGCCAATGCCTCCAGCGAGCGGACATAGCCGCGGTGGCGGGGCGAGAGTTCCAGATGAGACGATACGAGGACGCGCGCGGGTTCTGCCAGCCTTCCGGCGACATATCCTGCCAGCAGTTCGTCCAGTCCAGTGGTAGTTTCCATTAAAGTGCCTGGTGCCATCTTTTGAGTGAGCAGCTTTTCCTGCTCTACGGCGGTCTTTGGTGCCCGGATCACGTCTTTCTGCGTGTTAGTAAGGAAACCTAGATAAACTGCCCCTTCCCGGCAAGATGCCACCGGGGCCAAGGCGGGGGTTTTCCGTTTCCATTTAAGCGAAGATGCAGAAAAACCTTCCACGCATGACAGGTCAGATTGCAGCCGCGTCACTTGATCCGGCGCCTTTGGACCATTAGCTTGCGCACAAGCCGTTTCAACCAGAAAACAGTAACACCGGATCACCATGACCCTTTATTCCTCCGCCGTCGAAGCCATCGGCAACACCCCGCTCATCCGCCTCAACCGGCTTTCTGACGAGACGGGCTGCGAGATCCTGGGCAAGGCGGAGTTCATGAATCCCGGCCAGTCGGTCAAGGACCGTGCCGGCAAGCAGATGATCCTGGAGGCCGAAGCGCGCGGTGATCTGAAGCCCGGCGGCCTGATTGTCGAAGGCACGGCCGGCAACACCGGTATCGGGCTTGCGCTTGTCGCCCGCGCCCGCGGCTACCGGACCGTCATCGTCATGCCGGACAGCCAGAGCCAGGAAAAGAAGGACATGCTGCGCCTTGCGGGCGCCGAACTCGTCGAAGTGCCGGTGAAGCCCTTCTCCGATCCCAACAATTACCAGCATGTCGCCCGCCGTCTTGCCGAAGACCTGGCGAAAAGCGAGCCCAACGGCGTGCTTTTTGCCGACCAGTGGAACAACCTCGACAACCGCAAGGCCCATTTCGTCAGCACCGGTCCTGAAATCTGGCGCGACACGGACGGCAAGGCGGACGGTTTCATCTGCGCCGTCGGTACCGGCGGCACGCTGGCGGGCACCTCCACCTATCTGCGCCAGCAGAAGCAGGACATCGTCATCGGCTGCGCGGACCCGCGCGGGGCGGCGATGTACTCCCTCTTCACCACCGGCAAGGCAGAGTCCTCCCCCGGCGGCTCCGTGTCGGAGGGCATCGGCCTTGGCCGCGTCACGCCGATCATCGAGGACATCAAGGTGGACAAGGCCTATCTGGTGACCGATGAGGAAGCCATGCCGCTGCTGTTTGATCTGGCGGAGAATGAAGGTTTGCTGCTCGGCGGCTCCAGCGCCATCAACATCGCCGGTGCGGCTCGTCTTGCGCGGGATCTCGGCCGCGGCCACACGGTCGTGACCATCCTGTGCGACCACGGCTCGCGCTATCAGTCCAAGCTCTACAATCCGGACTTCCTGCGCTCCAAGTCCCTGCCGGTTCCGGCGTGGCTGGAGAGCCGGTCCGGGCTGAAGGCGCCTTTCCTGTGAGATAAGGACCACGCCCATGGGGGGCGCTGCCACGTCCATCGGCAGGGACGTCCTTACGGATGTCAGTCTCGCCGATACGATCCTGAACAATCTCGGCATCATCGCCGCGGTTACGGCAGCGCTTTACACCCTTGCAGCCATCTGCGCCGTGCGGGAAGTGATGAACAGCCGCACGGCGCAAGGCACCATCGCCTGGCTCTTGTCGCTGTTCTTCCTGCCCATCCCCACGATCCTGCTTTATCTCGTCTTCGGCTGGAAGCAGTTCGACGACTATGCCGATGTGCAGCGCAAGATGGGCCGGGACGAGCGCAGCCGCCGCGCCCGGCAGATCGGCATCGCCGACAAGGCCGCGACCACGGACTGGCAGGTGCTGTCACGCGTCGCCAACCTGCCCTTCATTTCCGGCAACCGCTGCGAATTGCTGATCGATGGCGATGCCACGTTCTCCTCGATCCTGCAGGGAATTTCCGAGGCCAGAACCGTGGTTCTGGTGCAGTTCTTCATCGTGCGCAGCGATGTGCTGGGCCGCACGCTGGCCGACCTCCTGATCGAGAAGGCCCGGCAAGGTGTCCGGGTCTATTTCCTTTATGACGAGATCGGCTCCAAGGGCCTGCCCAAGGCCTATATCCGGCGGCTGCGCCGGCACGGCATTCACGTCTCGGGCTTCAACGAAACGCATCACTATCTGCGGATCCTGGGGCCGATGCGGATCAACTACCGCAACCACCGCAAGGTCGTCGTCGTGGACAACCGGCATGCCTGGGTCGGCGGGCACAATGTGGGCGATGAATATCTGGGCAAGGACCCGGATTTCGGCCACTGGCGCGACACCCATGTGAAGATCAGCGGCCCTGCGGCACTCGGCTGCACCCTCTCCTTTGCCGAGGACTGGCACTGGGCCTGCGGCGAGCCGCTGGATTTCTTCTCGCCCGGCCCCTACGAGTCCCCCGGTGACGAAGCCGTCCTTGTGATGCCGACGGGCCCGGCCGACCCGCTGGAAGACTGCTCCATCGCCTTCACCGAGGCCATCTCCCGTGCCCGCCACCGGCTGTGGATCGTCAGCCCCTATTTCGTGCCGGGGCCGGACGTGCAGACGGCGCTTTATGCAGCGGCCATGCGGGGCGTCGATGTGCGGGTGCTGCTGCCGCAGAAGGCCGACCACCGGCTGGTCTGGCTGGCCAGCCACGCCTATGCGGATGACATGGTGAACCACGGCATCAAGGTCTACCGCTATCTCGAAGGCTTCCTGCATCAGAAGGTCGTGCTGGTGGATGACGAGCTGGCGTCTGTCGGCACGGTGAATTTCGACAACCGCTCCTTCCGGATCAATTTCGAAATCACGCTCTGGTTCACCAGCCCCGGCTTCATCGCCCAGATTGCGGCCATGCTGGAGGAGGATTTTGGCCGCGCGAGGCAGACCGGACCGGATGACCTCGACAAGCGCTCCTATGCCTTCCGGGTTCTTGCCCAGAGTGCCCGGCTGTTTTCGCCGATCCTCTAGAGCAACCCCGTCATCACAGGTCCTCTCAAGGCTTGCAGCAGCGGCAAAGCATGCTACCGTGCGGCCCCGCCTTGTCCGATACCGGAGCCTTTCAGATGACCGAGCCCCTTTTCCGCGATGATTCCTACCTGCGCAGCTGCGAAGCGCGGGTGGTGGAAATTACCGGAGATGGCGCCATCGTGCTGGACCGGACGGTGTTCTACGCCACCAGCGGCGGCCAGCCCGGCGACAGCGGCTATCTGGAGCGTGCCGATGGCAGCCGGATTGCCATCACCACCGCCCTCTATGCAGACGGCAAGACCGGCCACCGGCACATTCCCGCGGCCGGAGAGGCCCTGCCGGAGGAAGGTGAGGCCGTGAGCGTTCATGTGGACTGGACGCAGCGCTACCGTTTCATGCGCATGCACACCGCCCTGCACATCATCTGCGCCGTGCTGAAAACCAAGATCACCGGCTGTCAGATCGGCGCCGAGGAAAGCCGCATCGACCTCGACATGCCTGAACCGCCGGAACGCGAGACCATCGAGGCTGCGATCCGCGAAGCGGTGGGCCGGGACATGGCAGTGAGCATGGAATGGATCACGGATGAAGAGCTGGATGCCAATCCGGGCCTCATCAAGTCCATGAGCGTCAGCCCGCCGCGCGGCAACGGCAAGGTGCGCCTCGTGCGCATCGGCGAGGATTTCGACCTGCAGCCCTGCGGCGGCACCCATGTGTCACGCACATCCGAAATTGGGCTCGTTGAGATCACGAAAATGGAGAAGAAGGGCAAGCTGAACCGGCGGATCCGCATCCGCCTTGCTGATTGATCCCTTTCCCAGAAACAGACCAGAACCAGACCCGCCCCTGCAGCACCGGAGACCGGCATGAACCGCCCGCCCCTCGTCAATACCGAATGGCTCGCCAGCCGTCTTACAGCACCGGATGTTCTGGTGCTGGATGCCTCCATGCACCTGCCGGGCACGGGCCGCGATGCCAACGCGGAATATCTGGCGGAGCATATTCCCGGCGCCATCCGCTTTGACATCGACGCCATCGCCGACAAGGCAAGCCCCCTGCCCCACATGCTGCCGCAGCCGACGGCTTTCTCGTCCATGATGCGCAAGCTGGGCGTGGGCGACGGCATGACGCTGGTGTTCTACGACACGGTCGGCATCTACTCCGCCCCGCGCGGCTGGTGGATGCTGAAGACCATGGGGGCAGAGCGTGTCTTCATTCTCGACGGCGGCCTGCCGAAGTGGAAGGCCGAGGGGCGGCCGGTGGAAGACGGCAAGGTGACACGGCCGGAGCGCCACTTCACCGCCCGCCTTCACAATGGCGCCGTGACGGATATCGATTCCATGCGGGCGATCGTGGACAGCGGCAGCCGCCAGGTTCTGGACGCCCGCGCCGGCGCCCGCTTCCGCGCCGAAGTGAAGGAGCCGCGCGAGGGCCTGCGCTCCGGCCATATGCCCGGCGCCTTCAGCACACCCTTCACCGAACTTCTGAATGCGGACGGCACGATGAAGTCCAACGGGGATCTCAGCCAGGCCTTCCTGGACGCTGGCGTGGATCTGTCGCGCCCGGTGACCACCTCCTGCGGCTCCGGCGTCACCGCGGCGGTCATCACTCTCGCCCTCAGCCTGCTCGGCCACAAGGATCTGAGCCTCTATGACGGCTCCTGGAGCGAATGGGGCAGCCTGCCGGACACGCCCGTCGTCACGGGGTGACTACAAGGCTGAACTGAAAAAGACAGAAGGCCCGCGTCAGAGACTGACGCGGGCCCTTGTTTTCAGCACGGGTTGCCGGGCTCACATTAGCGACAGGCGCAGCACCGGTTCGGAATTGGCGTTGAGCAGCGTCAGGGAGCCCCGCTCCCCCCGGTAATCGACAGCCGCATGGACGGCTTCGACGAATTTGCGCTCCTGATCCATGATGGCAGGCGCACAGGCCTTGCGGGTGACCGCCAGCGGGCCGATCTTCAGAACGCCGCCACTCTGGCGGACCTGCCCGAAGATGGTGTTGCAGCCGCCGGAGCCCGCAACGGTTCCAGCTTCCTCGATCTGCAGGATACTGTCCGCGCCGCTCTGCGGCACCTCACCCTGAATTTCCTCCACCTTCCACTTGCCCACCAGATCGAAGGGCAGCCCGCGATCCTGTGCGGCGGCAGGCTGAAAAGCCATCAGCGCCAGCGCGGTGGCAGCGCAGGCACCGGTTTTGGCAGCAAGGTGGCGAAGAGTTCCAAGAACAGTCATGCGTCGAACAACCCTCTCATACCAAGGCTCCGGGATGCTGGCGCATCACGCCTTGAAAATGCTCAAACGCCGCAGGGGCTTGATCAGATCCCGATGAGGCAAGCTCACCGGGGTTTCGTATAAGGCATGAAATAACGAGCGGCCGGTGATTTCCGCGCTCCAGAATGCCCCAAGCCCGATAACGCGAAGTAAACCGGCAGGCATTTCCGCAAGACATGACTTACAGGCTGTTTACGGCAAATTCTTGAAAACGAATTTCGCAAGATAGCGAAAGGCATAGCGCTTTCGCGATGCTCCTTATTGTAAAAATACACAATCGTCTTTTCTTCAGGGGAACATTCACCGTCACATAAAAACAAGGCCCCGGACCTTGCAGTCCGGGGCCTGATTTTAACCTGCGAGCTGCGGCCGGAAAACCGGTCCGCGCTATTGCGGATCAGTGGTGCAGGATCTGGCTCAGGAACAGCTTGGTACGCTCGTGCTGCGGATTGAGGAAGAACTGCTCCGGCTCGTTTTGCTCCACGATCTGGCCGGCATCCATGAAGATGACCCGGTTGGCGACCTTGCGGGCGAAGCCCATTTCGTGGGTGACGCAGAGCATGGTCATGCCTTCTTCGGCAAGGCTGACCATCACATCCAGCACTTCCTTGATCATTTCCGGATCGAGCGCCGAGGTCGGCTCATCGAACAGCATGATCTTGGGGTTCATGCAGAGCGAGCGGGCAATGGCCACGCGCTGCTGCTGACCGCCGGAGAGCTGGCCCGGGTACTTGTGCGCCTGCTCGGGGATCTTCACCCGGGTCAGGTAGTGCATGGCGATTTCCTCGGCCTGCTTCTTCGGCATCTTGCGCACCCAGATCGGCGCCAGCGTGCAGTTCTCAAGGATCGTCAGATGCGGAAACAGGTTGAAGTGCTGGAAGCACATGCCAACCTCACGGCGGATCTCGTCGATCTTCTTCAGGTCATCGGTCAGTTCGATGCCATCGACGATGATCTGGCCTTTCTGATGCTCTTCCAGACGGTTGATGCAGCGGATCATCGTCGACTTGCCGGACCCTGAAGGCCCGCAGATGACGATGCGCTCGCCGCGCATGACCTTCAGGTTGATATCGCGCAGCACGTGGAAATCCCCGTACCACTTGTTCATGCCGATGATCTCGACCGCCACATCCGTGTCGGACACGGTCATCTTGCTGCGGTCAACGGCGATTTCGACTTCGGAGACTGCGTTCTCACTCATGGGTTTACTCCAGAATATCCAGGGATCGGAGGCGGCGCGGAGATCCGCGCCAGCCTGTCAACGGTCGCTCTAGCGTTTATGGCCCGTGTTCAGCCGCCGCTCCATGTAGATGGAGTAGCGCGACATGCCGAAACAGAAGGCAAAGAAGATCACGGCAGCAAACAGATAGCCTGTACGGCTGGTGACCGGCGTTGCCCAGGTCGGGTCTGTGAACGAGGACTGGATCTGGCCCAGAAGGTCGAACATGCCGACGATCAGCACCAGGGTCGTGTCCTTGAACAGGCCGATGAACGTGTTCACGATGCCCGGAATGACGAGCTTGAGCGCCTGCGGCAGGATGATGAGACGCATCATCTGCCAGTAGCCCAGGCCGAGCGCCTTGGCGCCCTCATACTGCCCTTTGGGAATGGCCTGCAGGCCGCCGCGCACCACCTCCGCCATATAGGCGGCGGAGAACAGCGTCACACCGATCAGCACGCGCAGGAGCCGGTCGAAGGTGATGCCTTCAGGCAGGAACAGCGGCAGCATCACGGATGACATGAACAGCACCGTGATGAGCGGCACACCGCGCCAGAACTCGATGAACATCACCGAGAACAGCTTGATGACCGGCATGTTCGAGCGCCGCCCCAGGGCCAGCAGAATGCCGATGGGAAGCGATGCGGCAATACCGGTCACCGCAATCACCAGCGTCACCAGCAGCCCGCCCCACAGGGAGGTCGAGACCACCGGCAGGATGACGTTGCCGCCGATGGAAAGCCCCGTCAGCAGATAGTAGGCCGCGATGGGAAGCCCGACGATGAACAGCACCGCGTTGATCCGCTTGTAGGGCACCGAGGGGATCGCCAGCGGAATGAGCAGCGCCGCGAAGAGCACAAAGACAATATCCACCCGCCAGGTCTGGGCCGCCGGATAACGGCCGTAGATGAACTGCGGGAAATACGCCTTCACATAGGCCCAGCAGGCCCCGACAACCTCGCCCGAGCCTTCCGGCACAAGACAGGCATTGCGGTTTTCACCGGTCCAGACTGCGGTGATGAGGGCAAACTCGATCAGCGGCTTGATCAGGGAATAGGCGATCAGAATGCCGATGAGGGTGAGAATGGTGTTGCCGATGGAGGAGAACAGGTTCGTTCTCACCCAGCCGATGGCACCAGCGGTCGAAACCGGAGCCGGAAGAAGCGGAGCCTCCTCCGTCCGGATGTGAAATGCAGATTTGGTTTCAGCCATGGTGTTCATCCTTACCGCTCCACCAAAGCCATCTTCTGGTTATACCAGTTCATGAAGGCCGATGTGATCAGGCTGAGCGACAGGTAGACCGCCATCCAGATCGCAATAACCTCGATCGCCTGGCCGGTCTGGTTCAGCACCGTACCGCCAAGGGACACGAGGTCGGGGAAGCCGATCGCAACCGCGAGCGAAGAGTTCTTCGTCAGATTGAGATACTGGCTGGTGAGCGGCGGAATGATCACGCGCATGGCCTGCGGGATGATCACCAGCCGGAGGGTCGGCGCATTGCGCAGGCCCAGGGCATTGGCTGCCTCGGTCTGGCCGTGGCTGACCGCCTGAATGCCGGCACGCACGATTTCTGCAATGAAGGCCGACGTATAGATCGCCAGCGCCACCGTGAGGGCCAGGAACTCCGGAATCAGCGTCATGCCGGTGCCGAGCGTGAAGCCCCGCTGCAGCAGCGGCCCGGTGTCGTTGAAGACCGGATGGCTGAACGAAACGGGCATGCCCGATGCCAGATAGGCCACCAGCGGCAGGCCGATGATCAGGCCGAGAGCCGTCAGGAACACCGGAAACTGCTGTCCTGTCGCCTCCTGGCGCTTGCGGGCCCAGGTCTTGATCACCGCAACGGCGGCAATGGCAATCAGCAGAGCAATGCCGATCGCCGAGGAGCCCGGCTCGAACACCGGCTTGGGCATCCAGAGCCCTGCGATGTTCAGATGGATCGCATCAAACAGCGACCACCTGTCCCGCTTGTCCGGGACTGACCGCAGAACGGCGAAATACCAGAAGAAGATCTGCAGCAGCAGCGGAATGTTGCGCAGGACTTCCACATACCAGTAGGCCAGCTGCGAGATGACCCAGTTCTTCGACAGGCGGGCAACGCCGATGAGGAAGCCCAGGATGGTCGCGCAGAGAATGCCGATGACGGCAACGAGCAGCGTGTTCAGGAAGCCCACCAGCAGGGCGTCCCCGAAAGTGGAGGTCTCCGAATAGTTGATCAGGCTCTGGGATGTGCCAAATCCTGCAATCCGGTCAAGAAATCCGAAGCCCGATGCAATTTTCTGGCGCTGGAGATTGGCGATCGTGTTGGTCACGATCACATAGCCCACGGTCACAAGGACCGCCACCAGCAGCAACTGAAAGAAAATACCTCGAACATGCGGGTCGTTGACCAGCGACCCTCTCGAAGAGGATGCTGCGCCGTTATCCCGTGTTGTCATATTGCCTCGCCAACCAATGACGCACCGGTGCTCTTGTAGCGGCACCTGTGATGCGTTGCCGTTCTCCAGACCCCGTCGACAGAGATACGGCAGTTTTCCCCTGATGCCGGTTGCTGCATTTTGCAGTCTTTACCAGCACCGTCATTACGCAAATCCCGGCCAGCTTGCACCGGCCGGGACGCAGATCCGGGGCTCCCGAAGGAGCCCGTAAAGTCTGGCTTAGCGGACCGGCGGGGCGTACTGCAGGCCGCCCTTCGTCCACAGGGCATTCAGGCCGCGGGCGATGCCCAGCGGGGTGTCCGGACCGACGTTGCGGTCGAAGGCTTCACCGTAGTTGCCCACGCCCTTGACGATGCTGACAGCCCAGTCGTTGCCAACGCCCAGCTGCTGGCCGTAGTCACCTTCAACGCCGAGCAGGCGCTTGATTTCCGGATTGTCGGAGGACTTCATCTCTTCGACGTTGGCCGAGGTGATGCCCAGCTCTTCCGCGTTGATCATGGCGTAGAGGCTCCACTTCACCAGATCGAACCACTGGTCGTCGCCATGACGCACCACCGGGCCGAGCGGCTCCTTGGAGATGATTTCCGGCAGCACGACGTGGTCGGCCGGGTTGGCAAGCTTCAGGCGCTCGGCGTAGAGACCGGAAGCGTCGGTGCTGAACACGTCGCAGCGGCCGGCGTCATAGGCCATGATCACTTCGTCGGCCTTTTCGAAGGCCACGACTTCATACGGCATGTTGTTGGAGCGGAAGTAGTCGGCGATGTTCAGCTCGGTCGTGGTGCCGGTCTGGGTGCAGACCGAAGCGCCGGACAGTTCCAGAGCGGAGGTCACGCCCAGCGACTTGCGCACCAGGAAGCCCTGACCGTCATAATAGGTCACGCCGGTGAAGTTCAGGCCGAGCGAGGTGTCGCGCGAAGAGGTCCAGGTGGTGTTGCGCGACAGGACGTCGATTTCGCCGGACTGCAGGGCGGTGAAACGCTCCTTGGCGCTCAGCGGGGAATACTTGACCTTCTCGGCATCGCCGAAAATGGCGGCTGCAACGGCGCGGCAGATGTCGACGTCGAGGCCGCTCCAGTTGCCCTGTGCATCCGGATTGGAGAAGCCCGGCAGACCCTGGCTCACACCGCACTGGACAAAACCCTTGGCCTTGACGTCGTCAAGCGTCGCTGCAGACGCAGAGGTCGCAGCAGCCGCAGCGACGGTCGCGCCGAGCATCATGGGAATGAATTTCGCTTTCATGGATTTGCAGCCTTTTTTTGTTACCCATCTGTGTTTTGCATCAGGACCCGGATGTTCCGCATGCGCTTTTTCCAGCTGCTGGACCCCCTGCCCGGCCGTGCCGGGCTCCAGTCCTCCCTCACGCAAAACGCGAAGTCGGAATAGCGCCGCTACCCGAGCCCCAATGTGGCCATTCGATGGCATTTGACGCGACGGGTCAAGAGGCCGCAGAGTGGTAAAACGATTATTTCATCGTGATACCCGCCCCTCTTCCACCTCCCGCTGCATAGAAAGTCAACACGAGTAACAAAATGGCAGAGATTGATCAGAAACTGGACACCGTGCTTGTTCACGCAGGCCGGCATCCGGATGACTTTCACGGATTCGTGAACCCGCCGGTGGTCCATGCCTCCACCGTCCTTTTTCCCAATGTCGAGGCGATGGCACCGGGTGCGCAGAAATATTCCTACGGCCGCCGCGGCACACCCACGACCGAGGCCCTGGAAGAGGCCATCGCCGCCATCGAGGGGGCAGCCGGCGCCAAGCTCGCCACATCCGGCCTCAATGCGATTTCCCTTGCCTGCCTCTCCTGCCTGAAGGCTGGCGACCACTTCCTTGTGGCAGACACGGTCTATGGTCCTACGCGGCATTTCTGCGACGCCATCCTGCCGCGCTACGGCATCGAGGTGGAGTATTTCGAACCCTGGGCCGGCGAGGGAATCAGGAAACGGTTCAAGGCCAATACGAAGGCGGTCTTTCTTGAAGCGCCCGGCTCACTCACCTTCGAGATGCAGGACGTGCCGGCCATTGCCGCTGCGGTCCGCGAAATTGATGCTTTCGTGCTGATGGACAACACCTGGGCGACGCCGGTGTTCTTCCAGCCGCTGGCCCATGGGGTCGACCTGTCGATCCAGGCCGGAACCAAATACATCGTCGGCCACTCGGACGTGATGATCGGCACGGTGGCAGCAAGCGCAAGGGCCTGGCCGGGCCTCCTAAACATGCACGGCAACCTTGGCCTGCATGTGGGACCGGATGATGTCTATCTCGCCCTGCGCGGCCTCAGGACCATGTCGGTTCGCCTTGAACGGCACATGCGCAACGCGCTGGACGTGGCAAACTGGCTGGCGGAGCAGAGCTGCGTGGCGGCAATCCGCTACCCCGCTCTGCCGCAGGACCCCGGCCACGCCCTGTGGAAGCGCGATTTCAAGGGCGCCTGCGGGCTCTTTGCCTTTGATTTCACGCCGGACGTCACGGAGAAGCAAGCGGTCGCTTTCCTCAATGCGCTGAAGCTGTTCGGCCTTGGCTATTCCTGGGGCGGCTTTGAAAGCCTGGCCATCCCGGTGAAGCTCAAAGGCCTGCGCACGGCTGGAACGCCGGTGCCGCTCAGCCAGAGCGTGCGCCTGCATATCGGGCTTGAAGACACGCGTGACCTGATTGCAGACCTGGCGCAGGCCATGGCGGCGATGAAGGCCTGATTCAGAAACGAGCGGTTGCCGCGATCTGGCGGCAACCGCTCCTTCTTGCAGCAAATGGAGGTGGACCGGCCGGCAGGAAGCCCCGCTCAGGCGATCTTCACATCCGCCTCTTCCAGCAGCACCGCCCATTGCGCGCCGTGCATGTCGCGGTCATTCGCGCTGCCCTGCACCACCGGGCGCGGGAAGCTGAACTTGATGACCGACAGATCCTCGATATCGAAGCGCTTCAGCAGCTGCGGTTCGGTGTGGAACAGCGCCGCCACATCCGCCGTCTTCAACGACGGCACAACCCGCTTGAACACCTCGTCAGAGCCGCAGAACACGTCGACGGTCACCCAGAAGGGACCGGCATTCTTGGAACGGACCTTCAGGACAGTATCACCCAGACGCGCCATATCAGACCTCCGTCACGTCAATGCGGAAGGCGGACATGGGGTCGTCCAGTTCCAGCACATGGTTGAGGGCAAACTCGTAGAGCGCGCCGCGGTCCGACTGGGCCGGAGAATAGGGAAACGCAAACGTCGGCAGTTCCTCGTTGTCTGTCAGCGGATAATGCAGCACGAAGGGGTTGATGAGCTTGCCGATTTCAGAGGCAATCGCCTGCGTTTCAGCGGTCACGATGCCCAGAACGCCGATCTCGACCGGATCGCCCTTGCGGTTTTCCATGGCCCCCAGCGCGCCGTCCACGCCAATGAGGCGGAACTGCAGGTCATAGGCGCCCGGCTCCAGCCCCATGCGCGAGCGGATTTCGCGGGTGAGGAAGCCGGTGAGGCGGTCCACCCAGGCGCGGGCCTCGCGCACATAACGGTCATTGCGCAAAATGGCCATGATGGTGGTCTGGTAGCCAGCCACACGGGCGCCCTCCAGCTTCACCGTGTACTGCCCTTCGACCCAGCGCGAGCCCTCGACCCGCACCCTCCGCTCATCCAGCGCCGTGTAGCGCGAACCGCGCACATCGAGATAGCCGCCCGGCTCATAGAGCTGATAGGGGTCCGAATTCTCGTAGAGCATATGGGCGGAAACGGAATGGGGCGTGCAGGCGGCATTGTCCGCCAGCGGCTCGACCGTGAAACCATCCTTGTCGAAGTCCACCATGATCACGCCGGAGGTGGGATTGGTGGAGCAGAGCGCGCCGCATTCGGCGATCTTTGCCCCATGCCAGGCCCCGCCCGGATGTTCACCGCGGGCAAGCGGCAGCGCGCAGATGGTCGCCGTGTCGGTGGTGCGTCCGGCGATGACGATATCGGCACCGGTCTCAAGGGCGGCCTGGATCTGCTCGGCACCGGCCAGCGCCACGATGTTGGAGAGCGATCCGATCAGGTCTGCGGAAATCTCCGGCGCCGGGGTCAGCGGCCGGATGCGGCCCTCTGCCAGCGCCTTGAGGATCCGCACTTTCGGCTGGGAGGAATAGACCCGTGCGATCTTGAGGCTCTGGCCAAGTTCGGCCGCCAGTTCGCAGGTGATCTCATACATCCAGTCCACGGTTGCATCGGCACCGCAGGTGCCGGCCGTGCCGATGACGAGAGGAACGCCGGCCTCGGCGCGGGCCTTCATCAGGTCGCGCCATTCGGCCTTGGTGGCGGCGCGGGAGTATTTGGATACCCCCGCCCCGAGTGAGAAGGGGCCACTGTCGGTGGACCCGCCATCAATGCAGATGATGTCGGGGCGGAGACGCACGCCGCGAGCCAGCGCCTCCCGGTCAAACCCCAGTCCGAGGACGCCTGAAGGCACCAGCACGCGGGTGGTCATGTCTTAGTCCTTGTCTGCCGCTGCTGCGTCAGCAACGGCCGTTTCACTGTCCGGCAGCGGCTTCTTGAGGAAGCGGCGCAGGAAGATGGGGGCAACGAAGCCCAGCACGGCCGCAGTCCAGAGGCCAATGGCAATGCCCGAAGAGAACAGGTAAGTCCAGTCCCCATCCGACAGCACCATGGCGCGGCGCAGGTTGTCTTCCATCTGGTTGCCCAGCAGGATGCCCAGGATCACCGGCACGGTCGGGATGTCCAGCTTGCGCAGGATGTAGCCCAGGGCACCGAAGGCAACCATCATCAGCATGTCGAAGGACGAGCCGGTCAGCGAGAAGATGCCGACGAAGGCAATCATCGTCACGCCGGGCAGCAGGATGTAGCTCGGCACCGACAGAATCCGCACGAAGATCTTCACCATCGGGATGTTGAGGACCAGGAGCACGAAGTTGCCGATGAAGAGCGAGGCGATCAGGCCCCAGACGATTTCCGGACGATCCGTGAACAGCAGCGGCCCCGGCGTGATGTTGAGCGTCAGCAACAGGGCCAGCAGCACCGCCGTGGTGCCGGAGCCCGGAACGCCGAGGGTCAGCATCGGAATCAGCGCACCACCGGCAGCGGCGTTGTTGCCCGCTTCAGGTGCGGCGATGCCCTTCGGATTGCCGGTGCCGAAGGTGTGCTTGTCCTTGGCAATGGCCTTTTCGCCGGCATAGGCAAGGAAAGAGCCAAGAGACGCACCAGCCCCGGGCAGAACGCCGGCAACGAAGCCGATGACAGTCGACCGCAGCATGGTCCAGCGGGTCAGCCAGATGTCTGCCCACGGAATCCGCGTGGACCCGAGCTTCACGCCGATGGCGCTGTTCTTGCCGTGGCTCTCGATGAAGAAGAAGATTTCCGAGACGGCAAAGAGCCCGACGATGGCGACAAGGAAATCGATGCCATCCATCAGATGCAGTTCACCAAAGGTGAAGCGCGGCATGCCCGTGGTCTTGTCCAGACCGATCATGGCAATACCCAGCCCCATGGCAGCGGCAAGGGCCGCCTTGGCCTGGTTGTTCGACCCCAGACCGCCGAGCGTGCAGAACGCCAGCAGATAGAGGGCGAAATACTCCGCCGGACCAAACTGGAAAGCCACGCGTGCAAGCAGCGGCGACATGACCATGAGGCCAACGGTGGCAAGGAAAGCGCCCACGAAGGAGGCCACGGCCGAAATCACCAGCGCATCCCCTGCCCGGCCCTTGCGGGCCATGGGGTAGCCGTCCAGCGTGGTCATCATCGCCGGCTCGTCACCGGGGATGTTGAGCAGGATCGACGAAATGCGCCCGCCATACATGCAGCCGTAATAGACCGAGGTCAGCAGCACCAGCGCCGACATGGCGTCAAGGCCGAGCGTGAAGGAGATCGGGATCAGCAGCGCAACGCCGTTTGAGGGGCCAAGGCCCGGCAGCGCACCAATGATGGTGCCGAGGAAGCAGCCGACAATCGCCAGGAACAGCGTGGTCGGCGTCAGCGCCACGGAGAATCCGAGCGCCAGATTAGACAGGATATCCATGATGTTGTCCCCTCACCCAAGCAACCCGCGCGGAAACGCCACGAGGCCGAGACCGAGCACGAACTTGAAGAGTGTAAAGAGGCCGATGGAAAGCCCTGCGCCGGTCAGGAGTGCCGGGACAGGCCGGGGCTCGATCTGATAGCTGATGATGCCGGCAACGATGAAGGTCGGAATGATGAAACCGAGCGGGCGGATCATCATTGCATAGCCAATCAGCAGAAGCAGCGTGAAACCCAGCTTCGCGAGCATCAGGCCATAGGGCCACTCGACGTCCGGGTCCGGACGCAGCATCATCGTGAGGGAGGCGAGAATGGTCACGCCGCCGATCATGTAGGGAAAAATCCGCGGACCGATCGGGTCCGAGATGAAGCTGGTCTCAATCTGTGTGGCGCTGGAGAGATACCCCAGCGCCACGAGGATCATGACCAGACCAAAGATCCGGTCACCCTTCATTACTTGATGATCCCGATCTCACGGGAAATCTCCTGGATTTCCGCGATGTTGTTGGCAACCCAGCCTTCGAACTCGCCGCCGATCAGGGCGTAGGGAGCAAGGCCGTTGTCAGCCATGACCTTCTTCCACTGCTCGGACTCGGCGACCTTCTGCAGGCGATCGACCCAGACGTTGAACTCTTCGTCGGAGATGCCCTTCGGGACATAGAAGCCGCGCCAGTTCATGGCCACGAGATCAAGCCCCTGCTCCTTGGCCGTCGGAACGTCCGGGAACGCCTCGACCCGCTCTTCGGCAAAGACGGCCAGCGCACGCACATCGCCCGACTTGATGAAGCCGGAGATCTCCGAGATATCGCCGGTCATCGCAGCGGTAAAGCCGCCCACGGTCTGGGTGATGGCATCAGCGCCGCCATCCACGCCGATGTACTTGATGGCGCGTGCGTCGGTGAAGCCGGCACGGTCCATCATCATCAGCACCTTGAGATGGTCGAAGCCGCCCACGGCCGAGCCGCCTGCGAAAGCGTTCTTGGCGGGATTGGCCTTCACGGCCTCGATCAGATCATTGAGGGTCTGATAGGGGCTGTCCTTTGCCACGACGATGACACCGGCATCGCCGCCAAGGGTGCCGAGCCAGCGGACCTGATCAGCCGTCATGCCTGCAAAGGCGTTCTGGGCAAGACGGGTGGTCGTTGCCGAGGAAGCGGCCACGAGGAGGTCGGCATCCGTGTCACGCTGCCCCACGACATGGGTGTAGGCCACACCGCCACCGGCACCGGCCATGTTGGTGACCTGGATGGGGTTCGGCACAACGCCGATCTCATACATGATCTGGGAGACCTGACGGCAGGTGAAGTCCCAGCCGCCGCCGGGGTTTGCCGGTGCAATGCATTCCGTCGCAGCAGCAACGGTGGACATGCCAGCACCGATCATGACGCTGAGTGCAAGCGCCTTAAGCGTAGTTTTCATCCCTGGTTCTCCTCCCTGGGGCATTGGTATCAGTCCGCAAGGCCGATCCGGACCTCTTGCGCCCGGCCATAGTTTCGTCCAAACCTGACACAAACCTGTCACAGGTATAAATTCTGGGGGGATGGCCTTGCGGTTCCTGCTTGTCGAGGACAATGGCGACCTTGCGCGTTCTGTTCGCGAGCGACTGACGTTGGAGGGCCATGCCGTCGATCACGCCCCGGATCTCGAAACCGCGAGATCCTGTCTGGCGTCAGCCGATTACGATCTCATCCTTCTCGACATCATGCTGCCTGATGGAGACGGCCGGGCGTTTCTCGCAGCACAGCGCCAGAAAGGCGATGCGACACCGGTGATCGTCATGACGGCACGGTCCGCCGTTTCCGACCGTGTGGGCACGCTCGACATGGGCGCCGATGACTACATCACCAAGCCTTTCGACTTCACCGAACTGGAAGCCCGGTGCCGGGCGGTTCTGCGCCGCCGCGGCGGCACGCCCAATGCGCAGCAGCGCTTTGCCGATGTGGTGTTCGATCCGATGGCCGGCCAAGTGATCGTTGCGGGCGAGAGCCGGGAACTGCGCAGCCGCGAACTGCGGCTTTTCGAGGTTTTCCTGGCCGCGCCCGGGCGCATCCTGTCAAAAGACCATCTGTGCGACCGGCTGTTCTCCTATTCCGAACCGGTCACGGACAATGCCATCGAGGTCTATGTGGGACGCCTGCGCAAGAAGCTGCAGGGCAGCAGCCTGCGCATCGAAACCCTGCGCGGCCTGGGCTACCGGCTGACCAGCCCATGAGCGCGCGCGCGGACGAGCAGAACACCGGAGAAGGCAGCGCCCCGCCCTACTCCCCGTCCCTGCGGCGCCGGCTGGTCACCCAGCTCCTGGGTCTTTCCGCCCTCCTGGCCATCGCCCTCTTCTTTGCCGTGCACATCAGTTCGGAGCAAGCCTCTCAGGCAACTCTTGACGGCATTCTGGGTGCCGCAACCATCGCCATTGCGGAGGAACTGCGCAGCGTTGATGGCGGCCCCGAAGTGGAGCTTCCCTCCGGCACTTTCTCCATCCTCTCGGCCATGGGCGAGGAACGGATCTTCTACCGGATCATGATCGGCGGGCGCGATCTGACCGGCTATGAAGACCTGCCCCAGCCCAGCCACACCCCGTCTTCGCTGGAGCCGGTTTTTTACACCACCCTCTACCGCGATGCCGAACTGCGCATCGCGGCTGTCGCCCGCAATCTGGTGATTGATGAGGGACCGGTCCGGCTGCTGGTCATGGTCGGGCACACACGGGAGGCGCAGAATGCCATTGCCGCGCGGCTTGCCAACCGGGCAGCCGCGCTTGGCCTTGCCGTGTTTCTCGCCGCCATTCCCCTGTCGCTGCTGGCAGCCTCGCGCCTGCTGCGGCCCATCGAAAAGCTCGCCGCAGCCATGGAGCGGCGCGGCCCGCGCGACCTGCGTCCGGTGCGCCACCCTGCCCCGGCCGAGCTTGTGCCGCTGATCTCTGCGCTCAACAGCTTCATCACGCGCCTGCGCGGCACGCTGGCACAGACGGAAACCTTCATTGCCGAGGCCGCCCATCACATCCGCACGCCGCTGGCCACCATCCGCAGCGAAGCGGAACTGGCCCTGCGCCTTGCTTCCGATGAAGCCATGCGCCAGCGCATGCGCGGCCTCATCCGTGCCGTTGACGAGGGCTCCCGCTCGACCGGCCAGTTGCTCGACCATGCGACCGTCGCCTACCGCGCCGGTCAGCAGAGTTTCAGTGAAGTCGACCTCGGCCGGGTGACCGCTGCACTGGCCGAGCGGTACCGGACGGCGGCGGATCTCAAGGATATTCACATCCGGCTGTCTTGCCCGGAAGAACCACTGACCACCTTTGGCGACGCCGTGCTGCTGGAGGCCGCCATCCGCAATCTCATCGATAATGCCATCAAGTATTCTCCGCCGGACACGGACATTCACCTGACGCTGCAGCGGAAGAACGAGATGGCCGAACTGACCTGCCGCGACCACGGGCGGGGCCTTGACGGCCAGAGCGGCGGCACTCTCTCCGGCCGTTTCCAGCGCGGCACCAATGTCGACGACGTGATAGGCTCGGGCCTCGGCCTGACCATTGTCAGCGAGGCGGCGGCTGTCATGGAGGGCCAGTTCAGCCTGGAGGCTGCCGAGGGAGGCGGCGCGCTGGCAACGCTGCAGCTGCCGCTTCTGGCGCAGCAGGAGGAAAGATCATGATACCTGCCCGTGATGCTGCGGCTTCCCGCGATGAGCTCAAGCGCCTCATGAGAACAGGACTGCAACTCCTTGCAGTAGCAACAATCTTTCTGATGCCGCTTAGTCAGGCCCAGGCGATGACCATCGAAGCGGAGCGCCGGTTCGGACCGGCCTCAGCGCCCAATGAAATCCGCATCGTCTCAAGCACGGACATCGAGGTGTTCCAGCCGGTGATCGAGGGCTATGTCCGTGAGCATCCCGCCGTGGCGATCCACTATATCGTCTCGCCCAGCCAGGGGCTTTACGATGCGGTGGCGACGGAACAGGAGAGGTTTGATCTGGTCATCTCTTCCGCGATGGATCTGCAGATGAAGCTGGCAAATGATGGCCTCGCGCAGCCGCTGCACGAGGAGATCATAGCCGCCCGTCCGCCCTGGGCGCGCTGGCAGGACCGGCTGGTGGGCGTGGCGCAGGAGCCGGCCGTCGTGCTCCTGGCAGATGAAGCCCTGGCGGGCGGCCTGCCCCTGCCGGGCACCCGGCGGGACCTGATCAACCTGATGCGCGACAATCCGGAGCGCTTCCGCGGGCGCATCGGCACCTATGATCCGGCCGTTGCGGGCGTCGGCTATATGTTCGCGGCTCAGGACGCCCGCATGAGCGACACCTTCTGGCGCCTTGCCGAGGTGATGGGCCGGCTCGACGCAAAGCTCTATTGCTGTTCGGGCGAGATGATCACGGATGTGCAGACGAAAAAGATCCTCATGGCCTACAATGTGCTGGGCAGCTACCTGCCGCGTGACAAGATGGAACGCGAAGGCTTCGAGGTGATCGAGCTGCAGGATTTCACCATCACTCTGCTGCGCACGGCGCTGGTGCCTGCCAACGCGCGCCAGCCGGGCCTCGCGCAGGACTTCCTCGCCTTTCTCGTCTCGCCCGAAGGCCAGAGCCTTCTGACCGAGCGGACCGGGCTGCCGCCGATTGATCCGGGCGTCTATGCCGAGCGCCCGCATCTGCGCCCCATCCGTCTGGATCCCGGCCTGCTGGCCCAGCTCGACAAGCTGACGCGCGCCCGCTTTCTGGAGGAATGGAACGCGGCCATGGAACAGCCCTGAGGCTGCCTCAGCCCCCGAAGAGCGAGGCAATCGTCAGATAGACCGGGATGAAGAGCGGCGGCAGGCCGAAGAAGGCATCGCCGAACAGCATGATCTTCAGGAAGAAGAACAGAAACGCCCCATAGAGCGCGGCGGCAAAGGGCATCAGAAAGCCCGGCGTGATCGGGGCCACCAGAGCCAGAAACGGATTGGTGACCTTTCGCAGCACCACGAAGAAGGTGATCTCGCGCTCGCCGAACACAAACTCCAGAAGCCCCCTGGCAAACAGGAATGCGGCGATCGCCGACAGGGCGTAGGCGCCCCCGAGATAGACGGCGACGATGCCGGGTGCCCCGCCGGCCAGAAAGGTGACGACCGCCAGAAGATAGGTGCCGGTCAGATAGAGGACGCCGTTAAGGGCGGTTGCCTGCTGCTGCATGAGTGCTTCCCGATTCTCCTGCGTCCTGCCGCAAAGGGGAGCGGCAGAGACAAAAAAAGCGCAGGGTCCAAAGACCCTGCGCCATCTTCTCTTTTGGCAGATCAGTGCCCTGAGACCATCATGGTACCGCCTTTCGGCAGACGCAAGCGGTCAACGAAGTCCTGCATCTCCTGGCTGGGGGCAGGCGTGACCAGCGACACCACATAGGTGACGACGAAGGCCACCGGCACACCGAAGATGCCTGCCGAGATGGCCTTGACGCCAAACCAGCTGATCTCGTCGCCCGTGCCCTTGACGAAGTCAAAGCCGTACACGTTGCCGATCAGGTAGTACATGGTGACGCCGAAGCCGGCGATCATGCCCATGATACCGCCCAGATTGGTCGCACGCTTCCACCAGACGCCCAGCACCAGCGGCGCGAAGAGCCCCGCAGCGGCGATGGAGAAGGCCCAGGCCACCATGGACAGGATGTCCGACGGCTTGGTGCGTGCCAGGAAGGCAGCGGCCAGAGCGACGACGACAAGAAGGATCTTGGAGATCATCAGGCGGCGCTTTGCGTCGGCCTTCGGATCGATCATCTTGTAGTAGACGTCGTGGGACAGGGCGTTGGCGATGGCGAGCAGCAGGCCATCGGCGGTCGACAGGGCCGCAGCGAAGCCGCCGGCACCGACGAGACCGACAACCCACACCGGCATGCCGGCGATCGACGGAGTCGAGAGCACGATCATGTCGTTGTTGAGCCGGAGTTCGCCATAGGGGAAGCCGTTGGCAAAGCCCTTGGCCTCGCAGGCCGTCTGGATGGCTGCGATCGTTTCAGCCTTCACGCCGCAGATCGTCACCAGCTGGTGGCCGGCGATCGAACCCCATTCCAGCATCCACGCCGGGATGGCGGAATAGGCCAGCTGATACTGTGCTTCCGCCCCTGCCCCGACGAAGAGACCCATCAGGTTGAACTTCGAGAAGGCAGCGTAGGCCGGTGCCGTGAAGTACAGCAGGAAGATGAAGAACAGCGACCAGCCCACCGACTTGCGTGCTTCACGCACCGTCGGCGTCGTGAAGAAGCGCATGAGGATGTGCGGCAGAGAGGCCGTGCCGACCATCAGACAGAAGATCAGGCTGAAGTAGTCGAGCGGCGTCAGGTTGACGAAGGGTGCCACGTGCGCCTTGGCAACGCCAAGGATCGCCTCGTACTCGGCAATCTGGGTCAGTGCACCGCCATAGGTGAGCTGCGGCAGCGGAATGCCGAACTGCACCGTCGACATCCACACGGCCGGAAGCAGATAGGCCACGATCAGCACGATGTACTGGGCCACCTGCGTCCAGGTCACAGCCTTCATGCCGCCCAGCATGGAGCAGACGAGAATGCCGGCAAGGCCTGCAAACACCGCGTACTGGAAGTCGATGCCCAGGAACTGCGAGGCGATGATGCCGGAGGCATAGACCTGTGCGGTGATGTAGGTGAAGGAGCAGGCGAACAGCACGACGATGCCGACGAGGCGTGCCGCATTGCCGCCATAGCGGGTGCCGAGGAAGTCCGGAACCGTGTAGGCGCCGAACTTGCGCAGGTAGGGTGCCAGAAGCACGGCCACCAGCACGTAGCCGCCGGTCCAGCCCAGAACGTAGGCAAGACCGTCATAGCCCAGCACGAAGAGCGTGCCGGCCATGCCGACGAAGCTGGCACCGGACATCCAGTCGGCGCCGGTCGCCATGCCGTTGTAGATGGCCGGAACGGAGCGCCCGGCGACGTAATATTCCGAGACCTGCGCCGTTCGCGACATGATGCCGATGAAGGCATAGATGCCGATTGTCGCCGCCATGTAGCTCCACATGATGAAGCGGTCGGGAACACCCAGCGCCTCGAAAATGGCCATCAGGACGACGAAGAACGCAAAGCCGCCGACATAGACCGAATAGATCTTGCCGAGGTTGTCGGTGAAGTCACCTTTCATGCTCAATGCCATGGTGCAGCCCCCCTCAGTCTTCGGCGACGCCGAATTCCTCGTCGATGGCGTTCTGGCGGCTTGAGAACCAGAAAATCAGCACGACGAAGATGATGAGCGAGCCCTGCGCAGCCATGTAGAAGCCGAGCGGGAACCCAAGGATCACGACGCTGTTCAGCGACGTTACGAAGATGTGGATCAGGAAGCTGAAGACAGCCCAGATCGCAAGCGTGGTCCACATGAGACCGCGTGTCTTGCTCCAGTGGGCTGCTGCAACTTCCGGCGGCAGCTTGTCGGTCAAGGTCATTCCTCCCGTAAACGCATCAGGGGCCGCAACAGCCAGCATGCCGGCACGGCCCGTACCCCCCACGCAATATTCCCCTAGACTAAAGTCTAATACTTCAAGCTTTTCGCAAGAGCAGCAATTTTCTATATTGCAGTGCGGAGATACTTGCACCTTGAGACTATTCCCTTCACACTCATCATGTGAAGTTATCCTAAAGACTAATTCAGCAGGTAAACAATAGCTGAAACACGGGAGGATCGCATTCAAGTGCTTGATTTCATTGGATCCATCCTGCCGAAACGGCAGCGTTCAGACTGGGCTTCCGCAGTGGAAGCCATCCGGGCAGGCGCCGCCTTCCTGGCGCAAGGTGCCAGCTACTCCTACTTGCGGGCCCGTTCGCTGCTGGCAGGGCCGAAACTTTTCCAGGATGCGGATTTCGGATTCGCGCTGCAGATCTGCAAATGGGAAGGCTTTGCCGTTGCAGCGCAGGATATCATCCTGATCATCGAGGCGGAGGTGCGCCCCCTGCTGCCGGCGCCGCCGCAGGAGCGGGCCGCCATCCTGTCCCGCCTCTACCGCGAGGTGCTGGCCAGCGAAGACCTGCCGGAGCACCGCAAGGACCGGGGCTGGGGAGATGTGGAAGCAGAGTTTGACGCCCGGCTTGCCCACCTGATGGACAAGACACCGCTTTCGCCCGACGCCATCACCACGGCGACGGCGCTGCGGCTGCTGCAGCATGCCCCCATCACCGACGATGTGCGCGCAGCGGACAAGATGATGGTGGTCAACAACGTGGCCTTCCGTTTCATCGACTATCAGGCCACCTTGCGCAAACGGATCGACCTTCCCGCCTTTGCCCGCCAGCTCTGCGCCCTCACCGGGGAGAAGGCCGCTTGAAGCAGCCCGTCAGCCCGGTCACGCCGCTCATCGCACTCAACACCGTGGTCCTCGACACCGAGACCACGGGGCTGGACGTGCGTTCCGACCGGGTGGTGCAGATCGGGGCTGTCCGGCTCTACGGCCAGGAGATCCAGGACGAGGCGGTCTTTAACGTCATCGTTGACCCGCATATGCCGATCCCGGAGGTCGCCCGGCGCATCCATGGCCTGTCTGATGCGGATGTGTCAGGAAAGCCGGGCATTGCCGAGGTTCTGCCGCAACTGGCCGCCTTCATCGGCGATGCGGTGGTGGTGGGTCATTCCATCCATTTCGACTTGGCCATTCTGCGTCACGAGGCGGAACGGCACGGGGTAAAATGGACAGAGCCCAAGGCGCTGGATGTGGCGCTGATCGTCGCCGGCCTCGACCGCGCCCTGATCGACACCTCGCTGGACAGCCTTGCCCTCAGTCTCGGCATTGCCATTGAGGGCCGCCACACGGCGCTGGGCGATGCGATGGCGACAGCCCGCGTCTATGCGGGCCTGCAGAACCGGCTGCTGGCCAGCGGCATCCGCACGCTGGCGGAGGCCGAAAACCTCTGCCGCAAGCCGCAAAGCCTGATTGCCCGCCAGGAGGAAGCCGGCTGGTTCGACCGGCCGCGCGAACAGCACGACTTCTCCCGCCTCGCCCTGAAACAGGGCACCCAGCGGGCCATCGACAGCTATCTTTACCGCAACCGGCTGGGCGACGTGATGAGCAGCCCGCCGATTTCGATCAGCGAGACCGCCGATCTGCACAGTGCCGCCCAGCTGATGGCGGCCTGCCACATTGGCTGCCTGATCGTGACGCGGGAGGGCGGAGAGCCGGGCATCCTGAGCGAACGCGACGTGCTGCATGCGCTGGCGGCGCGCGGTGCGGAGGCGGGCAAGCTGAAGGTTGGCGCCCTGATGAGCTTTCCGGTGATCAGCGCCCCGGCCGACACCTTCCTTTACCGCGCCCTCGGGCTGATGGCCCGCAAGAACCTGCGCTATCTCGGGGTGAGCGATGACGGCGGACGTCTGGCCGGCATTTTCACCCTGCGCACGCTCCTGCGCGAGCGGGCACTGGCGACACTCACCGTGGGCGACGAGATCGCCATGGCCGGGCGCCCGCGCGATCTGGCCAAGGTGCAATCCGCCCTGCCCACTCTGGCGACCGGACTTCTCGCCGACGGGCAGGATGCGCGGCAGGTCTGCGCCATCATCTCGGCCGAGAACAAGGCCATGACCGCCCGCGCCGCCGAAATAGCCGAGGCCGAGCTGGAGGCTGCCGGGGCGGGCCCTGCCCCCGCCGCCTATGCGGTGCTGATGCTGGGCTCCGGCGGGCGCGGGGAAAGCATGCTGGCCCCCGATCAGGACAATGCCCTGCTGATTGCCGATGACTACACCGGCGACCTGACCTCGCCCGATGACTGGTTCTTCCGCTTTGCGACACGGCTGAACGAGATCCTTGACCGGGCGGGCATTCCCTACTGCAAGGGCGGTGTGATGGCGCGCAACATCCAGTGGCGCCGCCGCCTGGGAGAATGGCAGCACCAGGTGGAGGAATGGGCCCATCACCCTTCTCCGCAGGCGCTGCTCAATGTGGATATTTTCTACGACTTCACCCCCGCCCATGTGTCCGGCAGCACCGGCGCGCGGCTGGCGGAGACCCTGCGCCACTTTGCGGCGGATACCGCGCGCGGCTCGCTTGCGCTGGTCAGGGCCCTGGGCGAAACCGCCGCCTCGCATGCCCCGCCGCTGGGCCTCTTCGGGCGCATCCGCAAGGATGATCAGGGCCGGGTTGATCTCAAGTCCGGCGGGCTTCTACCCATCGTCGCCGGGGCCCGGGCGATTGCGCTGCGCCACGGGGTGACGGCCCTTTCCACGCCCGAGCGTATCCTGCAGGCCGCACATCACGCCGGACGCTCGCAGGCGGACGCGGAAATCCTCGCCAATATCCACGGCTTCCTCATCCGCCTGATCCTCACCCAGCAGATCAACGATCTGGAAGCGGGCATCGCGCCGTGCAACCGGGTGGAAGTTGCGCGCCTGAACCACCGGGATCAGGACGAGCTGCGCGAAGCCCTCGGGCGCATCGACCTCATCACCCACATGCTGCGCGATCTGCTGCAGGGGATCTGAGTTTGACAGCCGCTCAGGGCTATGAAGAGACGTGACGCCGGCATGGACCGCTGTCATGCTGGCGAAACAGGACTCGGCTATTCGCGGCTCTCATGAAAATATCTCCCTCGACCCTTGGTCTGGGTGTTTCCATGACCATCGGTTACGGAACGCTCTATTACTCCTTCTCCGTTCTGGCGCCCGAGATAGCCCGCGCGTTCCGCTGGACGGAGAGTTTCGTCTTTGCGATCTTCTCGGCCGGGCTGCTGGCCGGGGCCGTGTCCGCCCCCGTCATTGGCCGGATGATCGACAGATATGGCGCCCGGCCGGTGATGAGCCTCGGGTCTGTCTTTGCCGCACTGACCCTCGCCCTGATTTCCGTGATGGAAAACGCCTGGCAATTCATCGTCATCGCCCTGCTCGCCGAATTCGTGGCCATTGCCGTGCAATATGATGCAGGCTTTGCGGCCCTTGCACAGCGTTATGGCCGCAATGCCCGTGCCGAAATCACTCTTGTCACCCTAATCGCGGGCTTTGCCTCCACCCTGTTCTGGCCGCTGCTGCAATGGCTGCTGACGCTGATGAGCTGGCGGGAGGTCTATCTGGTGCTGGCCGCGATGAACCTCGTCATCGCACTGCCGATTCACCTGACCATGCCGAAGGGAAGACAGGGGCCGAAGGGAAGACAGGGCCTGCCGGACCGGCCGCAGCCGCTGGCCTCCTCTGCCTCTCCCCAGGCTCCGCAGATCTTGCAGGCGGCCTCTCCACGGCCGGGTCCCCGCCCGATGGCGCTTCTGGCCATCAGCTTTGCCAGCGGCGGCTTCGTCATGTCCGCCGTCGGAGCGGCGCTGCTGGTGCTGCTGGGGGACCTCGGCTTTGCAACGGCGACGGCCATCGCGGCGGCCAGTTGCATCGGCCCTTCGCAGGTGGCCGCCCGTTTGATTGAATATCTCCGGCGCAACCTGTTTTCACCGCCAGCGACCGCCGTCATCGCCGCCTTTGCCCTGACGCTGGGGCTTGTGCTTCTGGCCGGAACCGTGTTCGCGCCGGCGCCGGTCCTGCTCTTTGCCTTTGCCATCACCTATGGTGCAGGCCAGGGCCTCACATCCATCGTCCGGGGCATGCTGCCGCTGCATTATTTCGGGCCGGAAGGCTATGGCCGGCGCACCGGCACGCTCTCGGGCATCCGCATGGTTCTGTCCGCAGCCGCGCCCTTTACCGTGATCTTTCTGAAGGAGCAGCTTGGCACCTCCGCCGCCCTTGCCGCCCTCGTGCTGGCAGCGCTCATTTCCACGGTATCGGTGCTGGCGCTCGTCCGCCTCATGGCGAAAGCCGAGCCAATCTGAGCTGCAGTACAGAGCCCGTCAGCCGGCGATCATCCGTTTCGCCTCGTCATATTCGCGGATCAGCCGCGCCACGAGGTCCCCGGCAGGCAGAATGTCGTGGATGCCGCCGGTGCCCTGCCCGGCGGACCAGACGGTCTTCCAGGCCTTGGCCTCATGCTCGAGGTTCATCTTGCCAGCCTGCGGCAGGTTGTCGGGATCGAGCCCGGCGCGGATGATACTGGGCTTGAGGAAGTTGGCATTCACGCCGCTGATGGCGGGCGTATAGAGAATGTCGCTGGCGTCGCTTTCAACAATCATGTTTTTGAAGTCCGGCTCGATCGTCGCCTCCTGCGTCGCCAGAAAACGGGTGCCGAGATAGGCCATGTCCGCGCCCATGGCACGGGCCGCGAGCACCTGCGCGCCGGTGTTGATGGCACCGGCCAGCACCAGCGTGCCGGACCAGACCGAGCGGATTTCGGAAATCAGCGCGAAGGGATTGAGCGTGCCCGCATGGCCGCCCGCGCCGCAGGCGACGGCGATGATGCCATCCACCCCGGCCGCCGCCGCCTTCTCGGCGTGGCGGGCGTTGATCACGTCATGGAAGACGAGCCCGCCGTAGGAATGCACAGCATCCACCACATCCTTCACCGCCCCCAGCGAGGTGATGACCAGCGGCACCTTGTGCTCCACCGTCTTCGCCAGATCCGCTTCGACGCGGGAATTGGACCGGTGGACGATGAGGTTGATGCCGAAGGGCGCAGCGCCTTCCACGCCATCGAGCCGCGAGGCGATTTCCTCCAGCCAGGCGGCATAGCCTTCCGTTGTGCGCTGGTTCAGCGCCGGAAACGTGCCGATCATGCCGCCCTTGCAGGTTTCCACCACCAGATCAGGGCCGGACGCCAGAAACATGGGCGAAGCAATCGCCGGGATCTTGAGACGGCCCTGGAGACTTGCGGGCAACGGCATGGCAGCACCTTTCGCATCGGATGGGAGAGCGAGAGTGCTGCGGATTTCCGTTTACGTCAAGGGAATGACGGCGCCTTACCCTACTCCCTTTGGAGGAGAGCGCCGCCCTGCCAGACGACGGCAAGGCTGAGATCATCCGTCAGATGCAGCACATCGGCGCGGCGTCCTGCTGCCAGCGCACCATGGCTGGCGCCAAGCCCCGCCACCTTTGCAGGGCGGCTCGTGACCATGGCGAGCAGCGCCTCCGGCGGCACGTCCGTATGCGCCTTCAGATAGCGCAGCGCCTGCGGCAGGCTGACATCAGCCCCCGCCAGCGTGCCATCCTCCAGAGTCAGCCGGCCTTCACGGCGCAGGATCTTCCGCCCGCCAAGGGTGAAGCTGTCAAGCTCCGTCCCGGCCACGGCCATGGCGTCGGTCACAAGAAACAGTCCCTCGTCCTGCTTCGCCGCAAGGGCGATGCGCAGGGCCGGCGCGCTGACGTGGACGCCATCGGCAATGATACCGGCCGCCACTGGCCGGTCCAGCACGGCCCCCACCAGCCCCGGCGCCCGGTTGCCTAGCTGGCTCATGGCATTGAACAGATGCGTTGCGCAGGTGACGCCATGGTCGAAGGCCGAAAGCGCCGTCTCATAAGCGCAATCGCTGTGGCCGATGCTGAGGATGGCACCGGCTTCCTTCAGCCGGACGATCTGGTCCATCCGCACCGCCTCCGGCGCGATGGTGATCATCAGCACCGGCAGATGACGGGCGGCATCGCACAGAAGCTCAAGGTCGGCGTCATCCATCGGGCGGATCAGCGCAGCGTCGTGAGCACCCTTGCGCCGCACATCGAGATGCGGGCCTTCCAGATGCAGGCCGAGGAACCCCGGCAGTTGCTTGCGCGCCGCCCGGATTCCGGTTTCGATCACCGCCCGTGTGGCTTCCCGCGTGTCCGTGATCAGCGTCGGCAGCAGGCCCGCAGTGCCCAGATGGCGGTGGGCATCGAGAATGCGGGTCAGCTTGCCCTCGTCCACAGAGCCATCCAGCATCAACCCGCCGCCGCCATTGACCTGCAGATCGAGAAACCCGGGGGACAGGATACCGCCGGGCAGTTCCACATGGGAGCCATCCAGCGCCCGCGCCTCCGCCTCCGGCGCCAGCGCCTCGATTGTTTCACCGGAAAGGACAAGGCTCATCCCCTCCCGCAGGCGGGTGCCGTCAAAAATCCGGGCGCCGTGAAGAACTGTCCGCATCAGTGCGTTTCCGTGACCTTGTTGAGATGGGGCGGCACATCCGGATTGAAGCCGCGCCGAAGGGCAAAGCCTTCCACAAACCGGTAGAAGGCGGCGATCTGCAGCAGCGGCGCGGTCAGGGGATGCACGCCGTCCAGAACCGGCAGGCGGTTGCAGCCAGGCGCATCAAAGCCGGTTGCGAACACATCCGCCCCCTGCCCCGCCAGCCGCTCCGCCGTCGCCCGCGCATGGGGCAGCGCCGCATCATCCACACTCAGCGCCAGCACCGGTAAGCGGCCGCTGGCAATCGCCGCCGGGCCGTGCAGCACTTCGGCCGAGCTGTAGGCTTCGGCGTGAAGGCCGGAGGTTTCCTTGAACTTGAGCGCCATTTCATTGGCAATGGCAAGGAGAGGCCCGCGCCCCAGAACATAGAGCGACTGCGCCCGCACCAGACGGTCGGACAGGGGCGTCCAGTCCAGCTGCAGCGCGGCGGCAAGCTGCTCCGGCAGGCGGGCAACCGCCTCCCGCAAAGCTGCATCTTCCTGCCATTCGGCGAGCAGCGTGAGACCGGCCAGAACGGAAGTGACATAGGTCTTGGTGGCAGCGACGCTCTTCTCCGGCCCGGCACAGATCGCAAGGGAATGATCCGCCGTCTCCGCCATGGGCGAGGCGGCATCATTGGTGATGGCGATGGTCAGCGCCCCGCCCTCGCCCGCCCGGCGCAGCATCTCGACGATATCCGGGCTGCGGCCAGACTGGGAAATGCCGATGGCAGCCGCGCCCTTCAGACGCAAGATGCGGCCATAGATGGACGCGATGGATGGCCCGACCGAGGCCACCGCCAGCCCGGCCTGCAGTTCCACCGCATATTTGAGATAAGAAGCGGCGTGATCGGACGAGCCACGCGCCACGGTGACGAGAAAGGCCGGATCCCGCTCCCGCAGCGCCGCCGCAGCCGCTGCAATGCTGTCACGGGCTTCACGCAGGAAACGCTCGGCGGCTACGGGAATTTCGGCAACCTCGCGGGCCATGTGGGTTGTGCTGGTCATCATGCGTCTCCCGCTTTCAGCTCAACGGCAAAATCATAGGCGTCCCCCCGGAACAGCGAGCGGGTGAATTCCACCGCGTTGCCGCCGGGCAAATAGGCCACGCGCTCGATCTTCAGTCCTGCAGCGCCGGGCGCCATCTGCAACAGGTCAGCCTCCGCCGCCGTCAGGTTCACCGCCGACATGCGCTGCACGGCCCGGACGGGCAGAAGATCGCGGGCGCGCAAGTAAGCATAGAGCGAGCCGCCCATGGCTGACGGGTCCGGCAGGACTTCGGCAGACAGAACCGAGCGCTCCAGCGCCATCGGCATGCCGCCGGACCAGCGCACGCGCTCGATCCGCGCCACCTGTTCCGCCGCGCCCAGCCCCAGCGCCATCATCTCTTCGGGCGCTGCCGGGCCGGTTGCGGCGGAGAGGATCTGCGAGCAGGAATCGCGCCCGCGCCGGGCCATGTCGGCAGAAAAAGACGTGAGCTGCGACAGACCCATCTCGAACCGCTCCACCGGACGGGCCACATAGGTGCCCGAGCCGCGCCGCTGGACCAGGAGCCCCTGACGCACCAGATCGGCAATGGCGCGGCGCACGGTCACGCGGCTGAGGCCGGTGCGCGCGGCAATTTCCCGCTCCGCCGGCAGGCTGTCACCGGGCTTCAGCCTGCCCTCGCGGATTGCCGCCTCAATCCGCCCCTGCAGCACGGCATAAAGCGGGCCTGCTCCGGCAACAGGCGTGAAGACGTCATCCATGCGCTGCCAGATCCTCCGCCGCCATCCACATGGCCCCGTCGAGCGCGGAACCCAGCGGTTCGGCCTGCGGCCACTCACCGGCCAGCGCCTTTGCATAGGTCACACCCAGCCCGCCGAGGAACACCACAGGCACCTCGCCGCCCTGCTGCAACAGGGCAATCGCGGCGCGAACCTCCGCCACGCCGGCCGCCAGCACCGCCTCTGCCGCCGGGTCCCCCGCCCGCGCTGCCGCCAGAATGAGCGGCACCAGCGCGGCAAATTCGTCGGGCCGTGTTGAGGGCGCATTACGGACAATCGCCTGCGCCCCGCCGCCATGTTCCAGAATGTCACACAGGAACGGCGTGATGAGGTGGAAGCCGTCGATGGCCTTCAGTGCCCGCAGCACCGCATGGCGGCCGAGCCAGGAGCCGCCGCCCTCGTCGCCCATCACGTAAAAGCCCCAGCCGCCCACCTGCCGGATGACGCCCTGCCGCTGCACGGCGAAGATGGAGCCGGTGCCGATGGCCGCCAGAATGCCGTCGCCGCCCCTGAGCGCGCCCCTTATCGCGGCGATGCCGTCATTGACGACGCGGACGGTGGTGAAGGGCACCCGCTCCCGCAGGGCATCTGCCGCCGCAGGCACCCCGCCCCCGGCAACGCCCAGCACCGCGCAAACCGGCAGCGGCGCCTCTGCGTCCATCACGCTCCGGCCCAGCACCGGCGCCAGCAGCGTGTCGGCAGCCGCCAGAATGTTGGCGCGGGCCTGATCTGGATTGCTGACGATGTTCGCCGGCCCGCCGGAAACTTCCCCCAGCACCGTGCCATCTGCCGCCGCCAGCCGCACCCGGCACCCGGTTCCGCCCCCATCCACGCCCAGAAGATACATGCTGCCGTCTCCAGATTTGATGCGGCTAAGATAATACCAAAATAAGACCAAAAGCAAGGTGGGGAAATAAACCAACGCCCGGCCATGGCGTGTATCTCACCGGACGGACCTCACACTCCGCGCCGCCCCGGCCTTGTGCCGGGGCCTGTCAGGAGAAGCACGGCCTATCCGAGCGCTGACAGAGATCCGGATTTTTTCAAAGATTTTCAGGACTCCATCACTCCCTTGCGCCCCTCACAGGTCCCGGCACAAGGCCGGGACGGCGCGGTGGAGAGGTTTGCGCCAGACTCGGCTGAGGGAATGTCCGCAGCACATCAGTGGAAAGCCCTATCTCATTCCGGTCCCTACCAATTCAATCAATCACCAGAATCTCCGGATCATCCACATAGACCTCGTCCGGCCCGTCGCGGCTGTCGAGGCGGTAGCAGGAGGGGCTGGCGCCGAGGTGCTTCTTGAACAGGCGGGAGAAATAATAGGGATCGGCAATGCCGACCATGGCGGCCACTTCCTTCACCTTGCGGCCCGAAGACAAAAGGTTCATGGCCATTTCCATGCGTTTGCGCTCCTGGAATTTCTGCGGCGTCAGGCCGATGCGGGCGCGGAAGGCGCGGCGGAAATAGTCGCCGTTGAAGGGCACGGAGCCGAGCGCCTTTTCCAGCGCGGCAGCGCTCAAGGGATCGGCGGCGATGCGGGCCGCCACCAGCATGATCTGCACCGACAGCTGATCGGGACTGTCCAGCGCCCCGCCCGCCCCTTCCTTCCAGCCGAGAAACGCGCTCTCGATATAGGCGAGCAGGATCACCATGAAGAGGTGATGCTGCGCCAGAGTCGTCATCGAAAGCGGCGCCATGTCGCGGTAATGCGCCACCATGGCGCTGATCCCCTCCCACTGGCGGAAGGCGGCAACGGGCCGGAGATTCATCTGGCCGATGAGATCCACCGAGCCGAACAGCGTCAGCGTGAAATGCTGGGCGACGCCGGTGTAAAGCTCGTCCGAGAGCGACTCGCCGACGAAGCGGCTGCCGGCCGGGATCAGCATGGCCATGCCCGGAGCCAGAGACTGTTCCACCCCGTCGAGCTCGTAGCGCGCAGACCCGGTCAGGCAGATCACCAGATCATGCACCGCGTTGGACTTGTCGACGCGCCAGGCGCGCGAATGCTGCATCTTGATCGCCGAACGGGCCAGAGCCAGCGTCAGCGCGGCGGGCGACAGACCGGCGAGCACATCACCTACGTTTTTGTCCATCTTTTTATTTCAGTCCGTCAATTTCGGCCAGCTTGCCGGTTAGAATATCGTCTCTGTCACAAAATGACTATCGCAACCCTTGCGAGACGCACCATGGGAGGAGGCGGCTTTGCGGGCGGGAGCTCTGCGCCCTTGCGCAGCCTTGCCCCTTCGCCGGATCGGCATTTGAAAACACCAGAAAACCCTATCAGAACGGCCTGTTCCGGCGCGAATCTGACCGCTCTTGCGGCAGCAGATGCAGCGTCAGGTCTTGCAATCCGAGCCACAACCAGAGCGGAGGCCATCTGACATGGGTGGAGAAAACCGCTTCCTCGGCCTGGCCTATGTCACGCCCTATGTCTTCGGCCTGCTGCTGTTCACGGCCGTGCCCTTCGGCGCGTCGCTCTATCTCGCTTTCACGGATTACAATCTCGTCAGCAGCCCCAGCTGGGTCGGGATGGACAATTTCGAAAAGCTGTTCACCCGTGACCGTACCTTCACCCGCTCGCTTAATGTCACCCTGCTCTACGTGGGGCTGACGGTGCCGCTGAAGCTGGCCTTTGCGCTCTTCATCGCGGTCATCCTCAATTACAAGCTGAAAGCCATCAACCTGTTCCGCACGGCCTATTACGTGCCGTCCATTCTGGGTGGCTCGATCGCCATTGCGGTGTTGTGGCGCTATCTCTTCTCCACCGAAGGCCTCGTCAACATGGCGCTGGCGGTGGTGGGGCTTGGTCCGGTCAACTGGTTCGGCGACCCGGCGAATGCGCTCTTCACCATCACGCTCTTACGCATGTGGCAGTTCGGCTCTGCCATGGTGATCTTCCTCGCCGCGCTCCAGTCCATCGACAAGTCGCTCTATGAGGCGGCGGCCATCGACGGCTCGGGCCCCTGGTCCACCTTCCGGCACATCACCCTGCCGCTCATCACGCCGGTGATCTTCTTCAATCTGGTCATGCAGATGGTCCAGGCCTTCCAGGAGTTCAACGGCCCCTACATCATCACCCAGGGCGGCCCCCTCAAAGCCACCTACTTCCTGCCGCTCTACATCTACGAGCTGGCCTTCAAGAAGTTCGACATGGGCTATGCCTCCGCTGTCGCCTGGGTTCTGTTCATCATCATCATGGCGCTGACCCTCGTGGCCTTCTGGTCCTCGAAGAAGTGGGTCTATTACGCCGGCGACAAGAGGAGCTGAGATGTCCCCGTCCTTCGTCGCCCCCGATGCAGGCGCGGCCGCCTTTGCCGCCCGCCAGCAACGCCGCCAGCGGATCTCGGCGATCATCCGCTACACATTGCTGACGCTGGTCGGCGTGCTGATGCTCTATCCGCTGGTCTGGCTCATCGGGGCCTCGTTCAAGCCGAACTCCGAGATCTTCTCCAGTGCAGGTTTCTGGCCGCAGAACCCGACCCTTGATGGCTACATCAAGGGCTGGCAGACCTCGACGCCCTACACGTTCGGCCATTTCTTCATGAACACGGCCTGGATCATCATCCCGAAGGTCATCGCCACGGCAGTGTCCTGCACGGCAGTCGCCTACGGCTTTGCCCGCTTCGACTTTCCGGGCAAGAAGATCCTGTTCGTCACGCTGATCGCCACGCTGCTGCTGCCGAATGTGGTGACCCGCATCCCGCAGTACCTGCTGTTCCGCGATTTCGGCTGGCTCGACAGCTATCTGCCGCTGTGGGTGCCCTCGGCCTTTGCGGGAGACGCCTTCTTCGTCTTCATGCTGATCCAGTTCCTGCGGGCGATCCCGCGCGACATGGAAGAGGCGGCCCGCGTCGATGGCGCCAACTCCCTGCAGGTGCTCGTCTATATCGTCGTGCCCATGCTGGCCCCGGCGCTCATCTCGGTCTGCCTGTTCCAGTTCATGTGGACGATGAACGACTTCCTCGGCCCGCTGATCTACCTGTCCTCCATCGACAAGTACCCGATCAGCCTGGCACTGAAACTGTCCATCGACACCTCGGAAGCATTCGACTGGAACCGCATTCTGGCCATGTCGGTTCTGGCGATCACGCCCGCGCTCGTCGTGTTCTTCCTCGCACAGAAACATTTCATTGAAGGCATCTCCAGCGGTGGGGTGAAAGGCTAATGGCACGTTTGCAGATTCAGAACCTGGAAAAGGTCTACGGCAGCGGCTTCAAGGCGGTCCATGGCATCAACCTGGACGTGGAGGACGGCGAGTTCATGGTGCTGGTCGGCCCGTCGGGCTGTGCCAAGTCCACCACCCTGCGCATGATCGCAGGCCTTGAGACGGTGACGGGCGGCGCCATCCGCATCGGCGGCCAGACCGTCAACGACCTGCCCCCGGGCAAGCGTGGCATCGCCATGGTGTTCCAGAACTACGCGCTCTACCCGCATATGAAGGTGAAGAAGAACCTCTCCTTCGGCCTGCGCCTGCAGAAGAAGAAGACGGCGGAAATCGATGCGGCCACGGACGAGGTGTCCGGCATTCTGGAAATCGGCCAGCTGCTCGACCGGCTGCCCAAGCAGCTGTCCGGCGGTCAGGCCCAGCGTGTGGCCGTGGGCCGGGCGCTGATCAAGAAGCCGGAAGTTTTCCTGTTTGACGAGCCGCTGTCGAACCTGGACGCCAAGCTGCGCGCTTCCATGCGGGTGCGCATCACCGACCTGCACAAGCAGCTGAAGGCAAACGGCCTGTCCTCGACGGTGGTCTATGTCACCCACGACCAGACCGAAGCCATGACCATGGGCGACCGGATCTGCGTGATGAAGGACGGCCACATCATGCAGGTGGCCGATCCGCACACGCTCTACAACCGGCCCGCCAATGCCTTCGTCGCCGGTTTCATCGGCATGCCGGAAATGAACCTCGTCCCCGCCACGCTCGGCGGCAGCGGCGACGGGGTGACGCTGACGCTGCCTGGCCAGACGCTCGGCTTCGGGCCGGAGCTTGCCCGCCGTCTGACGGCCAAGGCCGGTCCCGTCACCCTCGGCATGCGCCCGCAGCATCTCGGCCTGCTGCCCGCCGGCACGGAGAATGCCGTAACAGGCACAGTGCAGACCATCGAGTTCCTTGGCCATGAAATGAACCTGCACATCGACCTTGGCGGCACCACGCTGGTGGCCGTGCTTCCTGCGGCGGAGGTACCGCAGGGCCTGAAGCGCGGCGATGCGGTGGCGGTGCGGCCCATCGAGAGCAACCTGCATATTTTCGATGCGCAAAGCGGCGAGAACATCTCGCTGGCCCCGCTCGGCTGAGGCCGCAGCAAGTGATCAAGCCTTTCCGGAGCGGGGTTCAGATGCCCTGCTCCGGCGGAAAACGGGAGGAGAAAACCATGAGAAAGACAGCAACTGCCCTTGTGAGCCTTGCGCTCGCCTCAACCTTTGCAACGCCCCTGCTGGCGGCGGACCTGCGCATGTCCTGGTGGGGTGGCGACAGCCGCCACAAGGCAACGCAGGAAGCGCTGAAAGTCTGCGGCGAAAAGCACGGCCACACCATCGCGCCGGAGTTCACCGGCTTTGACGGGCACCTTGAGAAGCTGATGACGCAGATCGCCGGCCGCACGGAAGCCGATATCATGCAGGTCAACTGGCCCTGGCTGCCGCTGTTCTCGATCAAGGGCGACGGTTTCGCCGACCTGAACGAGTTCAGCGAATATATCGACCTCAGCAACTGGACGGAAGACCAGTTGGCGTCGGGCAGCATGAACGGCAAGCTGAACGGCCTGCCCGTTTCCACCACGGGCCGCGTGTTCTTCTTCAACACCACCTCGTTCCAGAAGGCCGGGCTGCCCCTGCCCGCCACCTGGGATGATCTTTTCGCCGCCGCCAAGGTGCTGAAGGAGAAGATCGGCCCGGACGCCTATCCGATGAACGCCATCAAGGAGACCGCCGTTCTGCTCGTCTCGCTGCGCGCCACTCAGGCAACCGGCAAGGACCTGATCGACCCGGAAACCACGACCGTGGCCTGGACGCCGGAAGAGCTGGCCGCGGCCATCGACTTCTACGGCAAGATGGTCGAAGGCGGCGTGGTGATGTCGCAGAAGGATGCGGCGGCGGAGGGTAACATCAACCTGTTTGAAAGCCCGAAGTGGGCCGACGGCCGGATCGCAGGCTCCTATGAATGGGATTCCACCTATTCCAAATTTGCCGATCCGCTGCAGGAGGGCCAGAAGCTGGAGGCCGTCAAGCTGCTGGCCAGCCCGGATGCCAGGACCGAAGGCGTCTACCGCAAGCCCTCCATGGTGTTCTCGATCTCGAAGAACTCGAAGAACCCGCAGGCGGCCGCCCAGATCGTCAACTGCCTGCTGAACGAGCCGGAAGGCATCAAGGCCCTTGGCAGCTCACGCGGCCTGCCCGCCAGCAAGACGGCCGCCAAGGCTCTGGCTGATGCCGGTTCGACCGAGATGGAACTGATCGTCGCCAACGCAATCGTCACCGCAGGCGCCGGTCCGACGGTCTCCCCCTTCAACGAGCACCCGGAAGTCCGCAGCATCTTCATCGACGCCCTGGAAGAATTCGCCTACGGCCAGATCGATGCACAGACCGCTGCCGAAGAGATCATCGACGGCATCAACGGAGCCTTGAAGAAGTTCCGTTCCTGAGGGGGATCGCGACTGCGGAACAGCAGCGTGAAGGCTGTTTGCAGCAAGGCCTCACCGCCCCCCTCCCCCTCGTGGGGAGGGGGGCGGAGAGGTCTGCATCAGAACCCGGCCGCCGGTAAAGCCGCGCTCCATCACAAAAACTGCCGGGAGGCATCAGGTCTCCCGGCCGCCACAACGCAGGAATACGCCCGCCATGTCCACCGAACCCGCAACCGGCTCCCTCTGCCTCAGCGCGATTTCCCCGCGGCACATCACGCTGCGCTATCACGTGCCGGGGGCGCGCTATCACCTGCCGGAGCCTGCTGCCTGGGTTCTGACGGACCAGGGCAGCGGCGAAACACGGCAAGGGGTTACCGGCCGGGCGGTGTTTTCGATTTTCGGCCTTACACCCGGCGCAGACTATGTTCTTGCCATTGAAGGCGTAGAGCCTCTGGCCATCCCCATGCCGAAGTGCTTCGGTCTGGTTGACGCCCGCGACCATGGCGCCGACCCGGCCCTTGCGGACAACGGCGCTGCCCTTGCCCGGGCGATTGCAGCAACGCCCTCCGGCGGCACGCTGCGCATTTCCGGCGGCACCTACCACACCTCGCCGCTCATGCTGAAGTCCGGCATGACCCTTGAGATCGATGCAGATGCAGGCCTTGCCGCGATCCATGACCGCAGCCACTGGCCCATTCTGCCTGCCCGCGATGAGGATGGCCTGCCCCTGTCCAGCTGGGAGGGCGTGCCGGAAGCGGCCTATGCCAGCCTTATTACAGCAACCTCCTGCACATGGCTGACCATCTGCGGCGAAGGCTTTCTTGATGGCGGCGGGGCGCAAGGTGACTGGTGGAGCTGGCCGAAGGAGACCCGCAACGGCGCCCGGCGCCCGCGCACGCTCTTCCTCAGCCGCTGCACCCATGTGACGCTGGCAGGAATCACCTTGCACAACTCCCCCTCCTGGACCGTGCACCCGCTGTTCTGCAATGGCGTGACCGCGTCTGACCTCAGGATCTGGAACCCGTCCGACTCCCCCAACACAGACGGCCTCAACCCGGAAAGCTGTGAGGATGTCTGGATCGAAGGTGTGCATTTCTCGGTCGGCGACGACTGCATCGCCATCAAGGCCGGCAAGCCGGAGCCGGAGAGCGGAGCGCGCGATCACCTTGCCCCCACCCGCAATGTTTCCGTCCGCAATTGCCTGATGGAACGCGGTCACGGCGGTCTTGTCATTGGCTCTGAAATGGGGGGCGGCGTGCATGATGTGACCGTGGAGCATTGCAGCTTCCGCCAGACGGACCGGGGCCTCAGGATCAAGACCCGGCGCGGCCGCGGCGGGGCGGTCGGCAATGTGCGCTTCTCCGACTGCGACATGGACGGCGTGGATACGGCCTTCGTGGCCAATGCCTTCTATTTCTGCGATGCGGACGGGCACTCGGACCTCGTGCAGTCCCGCGCGCCTTACCCCGTCACCGGCGAAACGCCGTCCATTGGCGCGATCACCATCGAGAACATCAAGGTCACCAACCTGCGTCTGGCGCTTGGCGTCTTCCTCGGCCTGCCCGAAGCACCGATGGGGCCGGTCCGGATCTCCAGCGTCGAGGCCTCCTATGATCCTGCGGCGAAAGCGGACGTGCCGGTGATGGCCGATCACGTCCCGCCCATGCGCCACGAGGATCTGGTGTTCGAGGGCGCGCATGTTGAGGACCTGCGCCAGCGCCCTGCCCGCGCCAGCCCGGCGGCCTAGCTGCCCCTTCCCGCCAGCCCCGCGAAGGCTGGCCACAGATTTCGCAGCGCCGGATGGCCTGCATGACACTTCCAACCGGAAAGACGGACACGGATGCTGTGCCCGGATGCTTTCCCTCGCAGTCAGGACGGCCCGATGACCCCGCGCTATTTCAAGGAATATCTCGCCCGCTACACCTACGCCAAGGATGGCAGCTGGTGCTACGAGGACGGCTGCGTCTACCGCGGGCTGGCGCTGCTGCATGACCAGCAGCCGCAGGAGATCTGGCGGGATGAGCTGCTGCGGCTGATCGGACCGCAGGTCGGCGAGGATGGCGCGCTGGCAGGCTATACCCAGGATGAGTTCAACATCGACCACATTCTGGCCGGGCGCGTGCTGTTCTTCCTCGAAAAGGCAGCCCCCGGTGCCCACTGGAGCCTTGCCATCGAGCATCTGGCCGGGCAGTTGACCCGTCACCCGCGCACGGACGGCGGCAATTACTGGCACAAGAAGCGCTATCCGCAGCAGGTCTGGCTCGACGGCCTCTACATGGGCCTGCCGTTCCAGATCGAATACGGCCTCTCCCGCAACAGGCCGGACCTGGTGGACGATGCCATTGCCCAGCTGAGCCGGGCGCTGGACCTGACCCATGTGGCGGCAACGGGCCTCTACGCCCATGCCATCGATGAAGCCCGGGCGCAGGACTGGGCCGATCCGGCAACCGGCCTCTCCCGCGCCCACTGGGCCCGCGCTCTTGGCTGGCTCGCCATGGCTCTTGTGGATGTGACCGGCCTCATCGGGCCGGAAAAAGCCGCCTCATCCGGGCTTCCAGAGCGGGCGTCCGCCCTGCTCACCCGCATCGCCGCCCTTGCCCGGCCACAAAGCGGGCTGTGGCTGCAGGTGATCGACCAGCCGGAGCTTTCCGGAAACTACGAAGAATCCTCGGCCAGCGCCATGTTCGCCTATGCGCTGATGAAGGCCGCAAGGCTGGGGCTGGGAGACCATCTGGCCGCCCCCGGCCTCAAGGCACTCGCCAGCCTCGAAACCACCCAGCTTTATGCGGGGGATGACGGCATCATCCGCCTGCAGAATGTCTGCGAGATGGCCGGTCTCGGCGGTTTCGGCGGCCGCCTGCGCGACGGCTCCCCCGCCTATTACCTCAGCGAGCCCCTGCGCCCCGACGACCACAAGGGCACCGGCGCGCTGATGATGGCCTATGCCGAACGGCTGGCCTCGGCCAGCGCAGAAGCCCGGCGGGCCGCGAGCTGACAGAAAGAATCACAAGGGCCGCAAGCGACTGCGGCTCTTGTTTTTTGGGAGAGGCGGCATTGGTCTTGCCGGCTTCCCGGAAGGACATCCACTCACAAGCTTATAATGTTTCGTCATGCCATGACTTGATCATGGCATCCATTCCCTGATCTATCCATAAAGACGGTCTCTGAATATGCATTTCCAGGACCTTGCCTCAATCTCCAGCAGGTGAAAATCGAGAGGTAACGGCATGGATGCCATGATCAAGTCATGGCATGACGGAGCGGGATGGGTCGAGATCTTGTAAAAAACAGGACTTGCTGCCCCGAGGTTGATGACAAAGCAGGAACTCTTCTCTTTCGTCATGACCGGGCTTGTCCCGGCCATCTGCAAGCCACTCATTTGTACAGATCCTCGGCACAAGGCCGAGGATGACGAAGGAGAGGCGGCATTGGTCTTGCCGCCTCCTCAGAAGAATATCCACTCACAAGCTTATAATTTTTCGTCATGCCATGACTTGATCATGGCATCCATTCCCTGATCTATCCATAAAGACGGTCCCTGAATACTCACTCCAAGGACCCGCCTTCAATCTCCAGCAGGTGAAAAGCGAGAGGTAACGGCATGGATGCCATGATCAAGTCATGGCATGACGGAGCTGAGAGGAAGGAGGTCTTTCATGAAAAACATTCTCTTCCCCTCACCTGATCCGTCTGCCCGACTCATCTGCCGTGAAATACATCGTCTGCGCCGGATCGAAGCTGATACCGGCCTGATCACCTGCACGAAGGCCCATGTCCTCGCGCTGTTCGACAATCAGCTTGCTGCCGTTCGCGGCCATCAGATGCACGTAGGAAACGCCGCCCAGCGCCTCGACCATGTCCACCTTGTGCGTGGTGCCGGAGCGCTCGATGTGCAGATGCTGCGGGCGCAGGCCGAAGGTGACCGGGCCATCAGCGACCGCCACCGCCGGACGGGCAAAGGCCGCATCGCCAAGCCCCGGAACCTTGAGCCCCTCGCCGCTGACGCTGGCGTCGAGGAAATTCATGGCCGGTGAGCCGATGAAGCCCGCGACGAAACGGTTGTCCGGATCGTTGTAGAGATCGAGCGGCTTGCCGACTTGTTCGATGCGCCCGGCACGCAGCACCACGATCTTGTCGGCCAGCGTCATCGCCTCGACCTGATCATGGGTGACGTAAATCATCGTCGCGCCGATCTCACGGTGCAGACGGGCGATTTCGACGCGCATCTCGACGCGCAGTTCGGCGTCAAGGTTCGACAACGGCTCATCGAAGAGGAAGACTTCCGGCCCGCGCACGATGGCGCGGCCGATGGCGACGCGCTGGCGCTGGCCGCCGGAGAGTGCCTTGGGCTTGCGCGCCAGCAGCGGCTCCAGCTTCAGGATCTTCGCGGCCGCCGCCACCTTCGCCTCGATTTCCGCCTTGGGATGGCCGGTCATCTTCAGGCCGAAGCCCATGTTTTCCGCCACCGTCATGTGCGGATAGAGGGCATAGGTCTGGAACACCATCGCCACGCCGCGTTCGGCCGGGTCAAGGGCGGTCACGTCACGCGAGCCGATCCGGATTGCGCCGGATGTGGTGCTTTCGAGCCCCGCCACCATGCGCAGCAGCGTGGACTTGCCGCAGCCCGAGGGGCCGACGAAGACACAGAATTCGCCATGCTCGATGGTCAGGTCCACCCCGTGGATGACCCCGACTTCGCCGAACTTCTTGACCACGTTCTCGAACGAGACGCCAGACATGGATTTCCTCCCTCAGATATTCTTGCGCTCCGGGAACCGCCAGGCCTCCACGTCCGCGGCAATGGCGTGTGCGCAGGCCTTGAGCTGGGGAGCCAGTTGCTCCAGCCCGTCGAGGCTGTTCCGGGTTGTTGTGGATGTGACCGAAAGCGCGCCCAGCACGCTGCCCCCGGACGACAGAACCGGCACGGCGAGGCAGATGATGCCCGGCTCGTGCTCCTCCCGGTCGAAGGCGTGGCCGCTCTTGCGGATTTCCTCAAGCTCGGCGAGAAGCTCCTCGCGCGAGCCGAGCGTCTTCGGCGTGAAACGGTAGAAGGACTGGCGCGCAACGGCCTGCTGCTTTGCCGCCTCCGGCAGGAAGGCGAGCATGGCCTTGCCGACGCCGGTGCAATAGGCAGGCCCGACCTTGCCGGCCTGGCTGAACATTTCCACCGGCCGGGCGGCGTTGCGCTTGTCCACATAAAGCACCTGCCCCTGATCCAGCTGCGCCAGATGCAGGGTTTCGCCCAGCTCTGCCGACAGCCTGTCGAGCCAGGGGCGTGCCAGCGGGGCAAGCGAACTCTGCGACCAAGCCGCATGGGCAAGCCGCACCAACCGGACGCCGAGAGCATAGTTCTGGCTGTCCGCATCATAGGCGAGCATGCCCTGATGGGTCAGGGTCTGCAGCAGCCGGTAAAGCGTGGCCTTGGGATAGGGGCTGATGGCCAGAATATCCGTGAAGCGCACCGGGCGGCCGGCCTGCGCCACAAGATCCAGCACGGCCAGAGCCTTGCCGACGGTGCCATCACCGCCCTGCTCCGCCTCCGCCCCGCTGATGCCGGGCCCATCCGCCTTTGGCTGTTTCGTGCTCATCGTCTTGCAAACCCTCGCCCGGCACACCGGGGTGCGCCTGCTGCTTGACAGTCCTAAAGCTTCGCATCATAGTTTTCAATATGCAAGACTTGGTTTCATTATTTGGAACCTCCTTGCCAAAGAACGCAGTCCGGGAGGAGACAAGATGACTGTTACACCGCTCAAGCTGGCGGCCTTTGCCGCTGCGCTGATGATGTCCGGTTCGGCGCTGGCCGCACAGAGGACCCTCGTTTTCAACACCGACATGTCGGACCCGGCACCGAAGGCTGCGCTGGAAGAACTGGTCACCATGTTCGAGGCGGAAAACCCGGATGTGAAGGTGAAGGTCAACATCTTCGACCATGAGGGCTACAAGACCGCCATCCGCAATTTCATGACTGCAGATGCGCCGGATCTGGCCAGCTGGTACGCCGGCAACCGCATGGCGCCCTTCGTCAAGGCCGGGCAGTTCATGGATGTCAGCGATGTCTGGGAAGAGAACGGCCTCGGCCAGAAGCTCTCGGCGTCCAAGGCTTCGATGACCATCGACGGAAAGCAGTGGGGCGTGCCCTATACCTATTATCAGTGGGGCATCTACTACAACAAGGATGTCTACAAGCAGGCGGGCGTTTCCGAGCCGAAGACCTGGGACGAGTTCATCGCCAACTGCGCCAAGTTCAAGGCGGCAGGCATCGACTGCGTCACCACCGGTTCCAAGGCCCTGTGGCCGGTTGCAGGCATCTTCGACTATCTGAGCCTGCGCACCAACGGCTATGAATTCCACATGGACCTGACCTCCGGCAAGATTGCCTGGACGGATGACCGGGTGAAGGCCGTCTTTGCCGAATGGGCGAAGCTGGTGGAGCCGGGCTATGTCACCGCCAATCACACGGCCATCGACTGGCAGGATGCCGTTTCCCTTCTGGTTCAGGGCAAGGCCGCCAACTATGTCATGGGCAACTTTGCCGTCGCCGCCTTCAAGGATGGCGGCATGACCAATGACAACCTCGGCTTCATAGTCTTCCCGGAGATCACCGCTGGCCTGCCGCGTGCTGAAGAAGCCCCGACGGACACGATCCACATTCCGGCCGGCGCCAAGAATGCGGAGGACGCCAAGACGTTCCTCGCCTTCGTCACCCGTGCCGATGTGCAGACCGCCCTCAACAAGCGCCTCGGCCAGCTGCCGGTCAACAACGAGGCCACGGTGGATGCGGCGGATCCGTTCCTGAGCCAGGGCTTTGAAACGGTGTCGACCGCTTCGGCCGTTGCCCAGTTCTTCGACCGGGACGCCCCGGCCGAGATGGCCAAGGCTGCCATGGAAGGCTTCCAGGAATACATGGTCAAGCCCGACCGGCTGGAGCGGATCCTCGACCGCCTCGAGAAGGTGCGCCAGCGCGTCTACTGAGCCCTGCACCGCCGCCCCTTGCTGGCGGCCCTCCCAGAAACGTCCTCCGGAGCTGATCCGGAGGACATGTTCCCGAAAGATCCGAGGCCGAGATGACCGCCTTCTGGAAAGCGCGCCAGCGCATGCTTGCCCCGTGGCTTTTCCTTGCGCCCGGCGCCCTGATGTTCGTTTTCTACGTGATTGCGCCGGTCTTCCAGTCGGTCAGCATCTCCTTCTATGACTGGGACGGCATCGGCGCGGCCCGGTGGATTGGCGCTGACAACTACGCCGAGCTGCTGGATGACGAGGCCTTCTATGTCTCGCTGAAGAACAACGTCATCTGGCTTGCGCTCTACATGCTGGCCATTCCGGCAGGCCTGATGATCGCGATTTTCCTGAACCAGACGGTCTGGGGCATCCGGGTCTACAAGTCCCTGTTCTTCTTTCCCTTCGTCATCAGCCAGGTCGTTGTCGGCCTGATGTTCTCCTGGTTCTATGCCCCCAATTTCGGCCTGTTCTACAAGCTGATCGAGGCTGTGACCGGTCAGGGCGTTGCCATTCTGGCGGAAGAGAACCTCGTCACCTACGGCATCATCGCTGCGGGCCTGTGGCCGCAGATCGCCTATGTGATGATCCTCTATCTCACCGGCCTCAACAATGTGGCGCCCGACCAGATCGAGGCAGCGCGGCTGGACGGGGCCAAGGGCTGGAAGATGCTCTGGTACGTCATCCTGCCGCAGCTGCGCCCGGCCACCTTCATTGCCGTCATCGTCACCGTCATCGGCGCGCTGCGCTCCTTCGACCTTGTGTCGATCATGACATCCGGCGGCCCCTTCGGCTCCTCGCGGGTGCTCTCCTTCTACATGTATGAGCAGGCCCTGTCCGAATACGGCTTCCGCATGGGCTATGGCGCGGCCATTGCCGTTGTCCTCTTCGCCATCATGATGATCTTCATTTCCGGCTTCATCTGGAAGATGTGGCGCGACGAGAAGGAACACTGAGCATGTTTCCCCGTCCCATCCAGCAACTCCCGGCCCCGGCCCGGGCGCTTTACAAGGCGGCCCTGCCGGTGGCGCTCGTCCTGTGGCTGCTGCCGCTTCTTGGCGTAGCGCTCACCTCGCTGCGCCCCTCTTCCGATCTGGCGTCCGGCAACTATTTCGGCATGCCCTCGTCCATCGCCTTCGACAACTATGTCACCATCTTCCAGAACTCGCCCATCGCCGCCTACATCCTCAACAGCTTCAAGGTGACGATCCCGACCGTCATCGGCGCCGTGGCGCTGTCCTGCATGACGGGCTTTGCGCTCGCCATCTACAAGTTCCGCTCAAACCTGCTGGTCTTCTTCCTGTTTGTGGCGGGCAACTTCGTGCCCTTCCAGATCCTCATGGTGCCAGTGCGCGACCTGACGCTGCAGATGGGGCTTTACGACACGATCACCGGCCTTGCCCTGTTCCACATCGCCTTCCAGACCGGCTTCTGTACCCTGTTCATGCGCAATTTCATCAAGGCCCTGCCCTATGAGTTGATCGAGGCGGCGCGGGTGGAGGGCGTGAGCGAAGTGAAAATCTTCTGGTACGTGGTCATGCCCCTGATGCGCCCGGCCATTGCCGCCCTGTCGGTGCTGATCTTCACCTTCATCTGGAACGACTATTTCTGGGCCATGGTGCTGACCACCGGCGCCGACACCCAGCCGGTCACCGCCGGGCTCAACTCGCTCAACGGCCAGTGGATCGCCGCCTGGCACCTCGTTTCCGCCGGGTCGATCATCGCCGCCCTGCCGCCTGTGCTGATGTTCTTCCTGATGCAGAAGCACTTCATCGCCGGCCTGACGCTGGGAGCCGTGAAATGACCGGGAACACCGCACAGCACTGGCGCCTTGATTGCGCAGGACAAAGCCTTGTCCTCACCTCCTCCGGCGGCGTGCCGGAGGCCATCTACTGGGGTCCGGCCCTGCCGCAGGAGGAGGACCTTGAAGCTCTTGTAACCGCCAGCCGGTCAGACCTCACCGGCGGCATGCTGGATGCCCTGCCCCCGCTCAGCCTCTGTCCGGTGCAGGGCAATGACTGGCAGGGCCAGCCGGGCCTCGTGCTGCGCTCTGCCGATGGTGAGCTGCTGCAGCCCCGCTTTGCCTTCCGTGAGGCCCGCCAGAGCGCCGGACGGCTGGAACTGATCTCCACTGCAACAGGCCTCACCCTCACCCATGTGATCGAGGCGGCAGAGACCGGCGTTTTCGTGCTGCGCACCCGGCTGGAGTCCCTTGCGCCCGTCCGCGTCGACTGGCTCGCCGCGCCCGTATTGCCAGTGCCGCAGAGCGCAGACCAGATCCTTGATCCGGCCGGCAAGTGGATCGGCGAATTCCGCATGCAGTCCACACCCTGGACCACAGGCATCCGCCAGCGCGAAGCCCGCACCGGCCGTTCGGGTCAGGAACACCCGCCCTATGCGCTGTTCACGGAACCGGGCTGCCGCAACACCTCAGGCGAGGTGCGCGCCCTTCATTACGCCTGGCCCGGCGGGCACCGCTTTGTGGCCGAAGAGCTTTACGACGGGCGCAGGCAGGTGCAGTTCGGCCATGCCAGTAACAGCGAGCGCGAGGCTGGAACCTGCTTTGAAACGGCAGCCCTCATCGCCGCCGTTTCCACGTCCGGCCTCAACGGCATAGCCACTCTCTTCCAGCGCGACATCCACGACCGGGTGGTGACATGGCCCGATCCGGCCCGCCCCCGGCCCGTGCATTACAACTGCTGGGAAGCCATCTACTTTAATCACGAGCTGGGCGCCCTTACCGAAATCGCCGCCAAGGCGGCCGCCATCGGGGCGGAGCGTTTCGTGCTGGATGACGGCTGGTTCGGCCGGCGCGATGATGACACCACGAGCCTTGGCGACTGGACCGTGGACCGGCGCAAATGGCCGGACGGGCTGACGCCGCTGATCGAGGCCGTTCACAAGCTGGGGATGCGTTTCGGCCTGTGGTTCGAGCCGGAAATGGTGAGCGAGGACAGCGACCTTTACCGCGCCCATCCGGACTGGATCCTTGGCCCCGCAGACCAGACCCGCGGGCGCAATCAACTGGTGCTGAACATGGCGCTGGATCCGGTGCGTGATCATCTGTTCGGGGCGATCTCCGCCCTGCTCTCCACTTATGCCATCGACTACATCAAGTGGGACCACAACCGGCTGCTTCCCGTGGTGGACGCAGCGCAGGCGCGCGGCACGCTGTCGCTGCTGGCACGGCTGCGCGCCGCTCATCCGGCGGTCGAGATCGAAAGCTGCGCCTCCGGCGGCGGGCGGATTGACGCCGGCATCCTCACCCACACCCAGCGGGTCTGGCTTTCGGACAGCAACGACGCACTTGAGCGCCTGCGCATCCAGCATGATGCGGCGCTGTTCCTGCCCGCTTCCGTCACCGGCAGCCATGTGGGCCCTCGCCACTGCCACACCTCGGGCCGTGTCCTGTCCATGAGCCTGCGCACCCGCGTGGCCGCCCAGCGGCACATGGGCTTCGAGATGGACCTGCGCGAACTCGATCCGGAAGAAACGGCCGTTCTGACCGCCGTTACCGGCTGGTGGAAGGCCAACCGGGACTGGCTGATGCGCGCGGATATCCTGCGCCTTGATGCGGCGGATCCGTCCGTCACCGCCGAACTGCAGCTGGCGCGGGATGGCAGCCGCTTCGTGCTGTCCTCCGGTCAGGCGGCAGCGCCCGCACAGGCCCTGCCCCGCCCGCTGAAGCTGACCGGGCTGGAACCGGCGGCGCGTTACCAGCTGGTGCTGCTCAACCCGGAAGATGTGCCGCCCCAGTCTCGCGGGGCCTGCGCCCTGAAGAGCGGGCCGGTGACGCTCTCCGGGGCCGCGCTGATGCAACAGGGCATCATGCTGCCCGTCGCATGGCCGGGCACAGTTTTCACGGTGGAAGGAACCCGTCTGTGAGGCCGGACGGCTTGTCCGGTCTCCCGATCCATCGGCATAAAGGCACACACTGAAATATCAGCGGCGGCACACGCAGCAGCGAAGCCCGCCCGCAGGAACCTGAAGGGGCTACATCATGAACGCACAGCCGGTCTTTCCCGATCTCAAGGGCGCATCCGTCTTCATCACCGGTGGCGGCTCCGGCATTGGCGCCAGCCTGACGGAAGCCTTCCTGCGGCAGGGCTGCAAGGTCGCCTTCGTGCAGCGCTCCGATGCCTCGGGCTTCTGTGACGAGATGGAAGCAAAAACCGGCAGCCGCCCGCTGTTCCTGCCCTGTGACATCACCGATATCGACGCCCTGAAGGGCGCGATTGCCAAGGCAGCGGAAGCCCATGGCACGATCACGGTTCTCGTCAACAACGCTGCCAACGACCAGCGCCACAACACGCTGGACGTGACGCCGGAGTACTGGGACTGGGCCATGGCCATCAACCTGAAGGCCTATTTCTTTGCAGCTCAGGCGGTCATCCCCGGCATGCAGAAGGCGGGCGGCGGCTCGATCATCAATTTCAGCTCCATCAGCTACATGATGGGCAATGGCGGCTATCCGGCCTACACCTCTGCCAATTCCGGCATCAACGGCCTGACCCGCAGCCTTGCCCGCGACTTCGGCCCCGACCGCATCCGCGTCAACGCACTCGCCCCCGGCTGGGTGCTGACGCAGAAGCAGAAGGACCTCTGGGTGACACCGGAAGCCCTTGCAGGCCATGTGGAGCGCCAGTGCCTGAAGGACACGCTGGCGCCGGAAGACATCACCGGCGGCTGCCTGTTCCTGGCCTCCTCTGCTTCGAAGATGATGACCGGACAGGCGCTTGTGATTGACGGCGGCGTGGTGGTGACGGGATGAGCGCGGCCCTCTCTCCCGAATGGATCGCCGCGGACTGGGGCACCACGCATCTGCGCGTCTTTGCCATGGAAGGCACCAGCGTTCTGGCGCAAGCCTCTTCGCCCAAGGGCATGGCAAGCCTTGCAAGAGACGAGTTCGAGGGCGCGCTGCTGGAACTGGTCGCCGGTTGGCTGCCAGCGGGGCGCAAGACGCTGGTCATTGCCTGCGGCATGGTGGGCAGCCGTCAGGGCTGGGTGGAAGCGCCCTATGCAACGGTCCCCTGCCCGCCGCTGCAGGCCAGCGCCATGGTCGAGGCCCCCGTTGCTGATCCGCGCCTGTCGGTCTGGATCATTCCAGGCCTCAGCCAGACCATGCCTGCCGATGTGATGCGCGGCGAGGAAACCCAGATCGCTGGTTTCCTCGCGGACAACCCCGGTTTCTCCGGGACACTCTGCCTGCCCGGCACCCACAGCAAATGGGTGCGGATCGAGCGCGGCACGGTCACGTCCTTCAGCACCTTCATGACGGGCGAACTCTTCGCGCTCCTTTCCAAATCCTCCGTTCTGCGCCATGGCATGGCGGATGATGGCTGGGATGCGGCGGCCTTTGCAGGTGGTGTGACAGCCAGCCTTGCCCGGCCGGACATGCTGGCAGCCGCCCTCTTCCCGCTGCGGGCAGAGGGACTGCTGCATGGCCTTGGTGCAGCTTCGGCCCGCTCGCGCCTGTCCGGCCTCATCATCGGTGCGGAGATCGCAGCGGTGCGGCAGGACGTCTCAGGAGACGTCACACTGATCGGCGCCCCGGCGCTTTCGGCACACTATCTGGCGGCGCTGAAACTGGCGGGCCTTGACGCGCGCGCAACGGCGGGCGAAAGCCTGACACTGGCTGGACTTGGGCTTGCGCGCCGGGTCCTCACGGAAAACCAGAAAGGCTGACTGATGCGTCCCTTGATTGCCATTCTGCGCGGCATCACCCCCGCCGAAGCCCTGCCGGTGTGCGAGCGCCTGATCGCTGCCGGTTTCACCCGCATCGAGGTGCCGCTCAACTCGCCTGATCCCTTCACCAGCATCGCCGCCATGGTGCGCGAGTTCGGCGACAGTGCCATCATCGGCGCAGGCACCGTGCTGACGGTGGAGGACGTGATGAAGCTCTCCGACACCGGCGCCCGCATGGCCGTGTCGCCGAACTGCGATCCGTCCGTCATCCGCGCCACCAAGATTGCCCGTATGCAATCCTTCCCCGGCGTGATGACCCCGACCGAGTGTTTCGCCGCCCTGCAGGCGGGCGCCGACGGGCTGAAGCTCTTCCCGGCCGGTCTTCTGGGCTCTGAAGGCGTCAAGGCCATCCGCGCCGTGCTGCCGAAGGAAACCCGGCTCTATGCGGTGGGCGGCGCCGGACCGGACAATTTCGCCGACTGGCTGAAGGTGGGCGTTGATGGCTTCGGCATTGGCACCGCACTCTATGTGCCGGGGCTGACGGTCGGAGACGTTGAAACCCGCGCCCGCGCCATGGTGCAGGCCTTCGACATTGCCAAGGGAGGCGCCAGATGAGTTCTGCCGCTGCTTCCTCCGTCTTTGACGCCACCGTCTGCGAACTGGGCGAAGGTCCGCTCTGGCACCCGCTGCGCCGCCAGCTGTTCTGGTTCGACATCCTGAACAAGAGCCTGCTGACCCAGGAAAACGATCACACCCGCATCTACCGCTTCGAGACGCTGGTTTCGGCGGCCGGATGGGTGGACGAGCGCAAGCTGCTGATTGCCAGCGACCGGGAGCTGTTCTCCTTCGACGTGGAAACGGGCGCGGCCCGCACGGTCTGCGCGCTGGAAGCGGACAATCCGGCCACCCGCTCCAACGATGGCCGCGCCGACCCCTATGGCGGCTTCTGGATCGGCACCATGGGCAAGAACGCCGAAAAGGATGCCGGTGCCATCTACCGCTGGTACCGGGGCGCACTGCGCAAGCTGTTTGCGCCCATCACCATTTCCAATTCCATTGCCTTTGCCCCGGATGGCGAGACGGCCTTCTTCTCCGACACGGTCACAGGCCGCGTCATGCGCGTGGCGCTGGATGAGGCCGGCTGGCCGAAGGGCGAGCCGGAGGTCTTCCTCGACCTGACCTCCGAAGGCCGCAATCCGGACGGGGCCGTGGTAGATGAAAGCGGTCTTCTGTGGCTGGCGGAATGGGGCTCCTCCCGCGTTGCCGCCTACGCGCCGGATGGCAGCTTCGTGCGGGCCATCACGTTTGATGCGCCCCACACCAGCTGCCCGGCCTTTGGCGGGGATGACCTTGGCACCCTGTTCTGCACCAGCGCCCGTCAGGGCCTCGGCGCCAGTGCAAGGGCTGCAAAGCCGCTTTCCGGCATGACCTTTGCCGCCGCCAGCGGGGCGCGCGGCCAGAAAGAGCATCGAGTGAACCTGTGACCGACCGTACCCGCGCCCTTGGCGTCTGCTACTATCCCGAACACTGGCCCGCTGCCCAGTGGGCCGAAGATGCGGCCCGCATGAAGGAGATCGGCCTCACCTATGTGCGCATCGGCGAATTCGCCTGGGCGCGCATCGAGGCCGAGCCCGGCGCGCTCGACTGGAGCTGGCTGGACGAAGCCATCGGGGTTCTGGGCAAGGCAGGCCTCAAGGTGGTGCTGGGTACGCCGACCGCAACGCCGCCGCGCTGGGTGCTGAACCGCCATCCGGACATGATCGCGCTGGACGCGCAAGGCCGCCCGCGCGGCTTCGGCTCGCGCCGCCATTACTGCTTCTCCCATGAAGGCTACCGGCAGGAATGCGCCCGCATCGTCGCGCTGATGGCCGAGCGCTATGGCCGCAACGAACATGTGGCCGCCTGGCAGACCGACAATGAATACGGCTGCCACGACACCATCCTCAGCTATTCCACCGCTGCCCGCGATGCCTTCCGCAACTGGCTGGCGCGCAAGTATCAGTCGCCGCAGGCGCTGAACCGGGCCTGGGGCAATGTGTTCTGGTCGATGGACTATGCCGGTTTCGAGGAAATAGACCTGCCGAACCTGACCGTGACCGAGCCGAACCCGGCCCATGTCATGGACTTCCGCCGGTTTTCCTCCGATCAGGTGGTCAGCTTCAACCGGCTGCAGACGGACATCATCCGCCGCCATTCCGATGCTCCCATTGCCCACAACTACATGGGCCGCATCGTCGAATTCGATCATTTCGCGGTGGGCGCCGACCTCGACATCGCCAGCTGGGATGCCTATCCGATCGGCTTCCTCTCCGACCGGCTGGAAGCCAGCCCCGAGCACAAGCGCCGCTATCTGCGCCAGGGAGACCCGGACTTTCAGGCCTTCCACCACGATCTCTACCGCGCCGTCGGCAAGGGCCGCTGGTGGATCATGGAGCAGCAGCCCGGCCCGGTGAACTGGGCGCCCTACAACCCCGATCCGCTGCCGGGCATGGCACGGCTCTGGGCCTGGGAAGCCTTTGCCCATGGGGCGGAAGCGGTGTGCTATTTCCGCTGGCGGCAGGCACCTTTCGCGCAGGAGCAGATGCATGCCGGCCTGCTGCGCCCCGACAGCGCCGCCGCCCCCGCCTATCATGAGGCAGCACAAGTCGCCGATGAGCTGAAGGCCCTACCCGTCACCGCTGCGGCAAAGGCGAAAGTGGCTCTCGTCTTCGACTACGAAAGCGCCTGGGCCTGGACCATCCAGCCGCAGGGCAAGGATTTCGATTACTTCGCCCTGCTGTTCCATATCTACAAGGGCCTGCGCCGTCTCGGCCTTTCCGTCGATATCCAGCCGCCCACGGCGCAGGATTTCAGCGGCTACAGCCTTGTGCTGGTGCCGGGGCTTTTCACCCTGACAGAGACGCTGAAGACGGCGCTCACCACTTCAGGTGCCGCCGTCATCGCAGGCCCACGCTTCAATTCCAAGACCCCGGACTTCACCATTCCCGTGCCGCTGCCGCCCGCCCTGCCGGGGCTGGACTGCCTTGTGGCACGCGTCGAAAGCCTGCCACCCACGGCGCCGGTTCCGCTTGTCGCGGGCGGTGCCTTCACCGGCTGGCGCGAGGTTCTGGAAGGCAGTGCCGAAGTGGTGGAAGAGGCCGTGGACGGCACGCCTGCCGCCATGCGCGCAGGCAACATGACCTATCTCGGCGGCTGGCCGGACGAGGAAGCCCTCGACCGCATCCTGCGCAGCGCCGTCATCGAGGCGGGGCTGGAATTCACGGACATGCCGGAAGGCATCCGCCAGCGCGATACGGCCACGCACCGCTTCCTCTTCAATTACGGCCCCGAGCCGGTCCATTTCGCCGGGCATCATATTCCGGCAGCCGGTGCCGTCTGGATGCCGGTTGGGTAAGACAAAGTCCCCGCCGAAAACCTTCGGCGGGGCGATCATTCTGTTTGAAAATCTGTCTTCTGGTTGCGTGGCGGCCGGCGCGGGACTGCCAATCCGAGGAGGCCACTCATCGGGCAGACACCGCGCCGGCCTTGCCCCACGGACCCAGGAGATGCGGCGGACCCAGGCGCTCCGTAGGGTATTCAGTTCAATCAGCTGAAATAAATGCCCTGCTTTCCCGCAGGTGCCCTTTAAATACAGGAATTACAGTAGCGAATCGGCACGGGAAATCAATCAGCGCAGCTGCCACATCAGTCAAATCGTAAAAAGTTAGTAAACTTGTAACCTTAATTCACGCACCAGCCCTTGCGGAAACCCGTGAGCCTCCGCAGAAGGTGCAGAACGGCGTGAGGATCACGCCTCTCCCAGATAGGAGCGCACCGTCTCCAGGAACTTGGTCACGGAGATCGGCTTGGAGATATAGGCCTCGCAGCCCCCCTGCCGGATGCGCTCTTCATCGCCCTTCATGGCGAAGGCGGTGACGGCGATGACCGGGATGGTGCACAGGTCGTCGTCTTCCTTGATCCACTTGGTCACTTCCAGCCCCGACACTTCGGGCAGCTGGATATCCATCAGAATCAGGTCCGGCCGGTACTTGCGGGCCAGCTCCAGCGCTTCAATGCCGGTGCGGGTCTGCAGCGTGCCATAGCCATGTGCTTCCAGAAGGTCGTGAAACAGCTTCATGTTGAGTTCGTTGTCTTCAACGATCAGCACGGTCTTGGACATGCAAAACAGCCTTCGCCGGTCACGGCACGGAGGGAAACGGCAACAGGAGAGATGACGGCGCAGCACCGATTGGCTGGCGTCTCTCCCCTGCCCGCATTACTTAAGAACAAATGGTAGCGCGGATTCGTTTCGGAAAGGCAAAAATGCAATGGCAATTCCTGAGTCTCGGAGCATGAGCTTTGAAAAAGCAGAAGAAATGGCCTTGGACGCGCTTTTGCACCTGACGCGCGACCCGGAATTGACGGGCCGGTTCCTTGCGCTCTCCGGTATCGGGCCGGAATCGATTCGCTCTGCGGCTGCGGAGCCTGGATTTCTGGCAGGTGTTCTTGAGTTTTTCATGACGGATGAGCCGCTGCTTCTCACCTATTGCGAGAATTCCGGCGTCCGCCCCACCTTGATTGCCGCCGCGCGCTATGTGCTGGCCGGCGACCCGGACGCCTGAGCGCCCCATGTCCACATTAACCGCCCCCGGCCGGGGTGTCCTCGACCAGATCTCCCTGCTGCCCCGCTCTCCCCGCCCGCTGATCATCTGCGACGTGGACGAGGTGGTGCTGCACATGATCCTGCATCTGGAGGAATTCCTGGCCGCGCGCGGCCTCGTGTTCCTCGCCTATAGCTACCGGCTGACCGGCAACATCGCTGAAGAGGCCTCCGGCCGGCTGCTGGGCGCGGACGAAGTGCACCGGCTGGTACAGGGATTTTTCGAGGACATCGCGGACCGGCAGACCATCGTCGATGGCGCAGCCCCGGCCCTCACCCGCCTGTCGGAAGCCTTCGAGATCGTCTTTCTCACCAATCTGCCAGGCGTTGCCAACAAACCCTTGCGCGAAAAGCTGCTGGCCGCCCATGGGCTGACCTTTCCGGTCGTCACCAATTCCGGCCCCAAGGGCGGAGCTGTCGCGGCGCTCTCTGCCGGGCGCGGCCAGCCGGTCGTCTTCATCGATGACAGCCCGCAGAATCTGCAGTCGGTGGCGCAGGCGCTGCCCTCAGCGCGGCTGATCCAGTTCGTGGCCGATGCCCGTTTCCGCCAAGCGCTCGATCCCCTACCCGGCCTTGATCTTGTCTCCGGCGACTGGCTTGAGACAGAAGCCCATATCAGGACTATGATCGCCTCCCGGTAGGATCAGGGCCAAAGGCATGGGTGAAGCGGGCAGCACAGACGCAGCAGCGGCGGGGCAGCGCCCCCGGCCGCTTTGCCGTGACTGCGGCGCAAGGCCGGAGCCCGGACGCCAGCGCTGCAAGGCCTGCGGCAGCCCGCGCCTTGTCAGCCATCCGGAGCTGGACCAGCTCGCAATCGCCCATATCGACTGCGACGCCTTCTATGCCTCCATCGAAAAGCGCGACAATCCGGAGCTGCGCGACCTGCCCGTCATCGTCGGCGGCGGCCAGCGCGGCGTTGTCTCCACCTGCTGCTACATCGCCCGCATCCACGGGGTGCGCTCGGCCATGCCCATGTACAAGGCGCTGGAAGCCTGCCCGGATGCGGTGGTGATCAAGCCCAACATGGCCAAATACGCCGAAACCGGGCGGCTGGTACGCGAGCGGATGCTGGCGCTGACGCCGCTGGTGGAGCCGCTGTCCATCGACGAGGCGTTTCTCGATCTCACCGGCACCACCCGGCTGCATCACGCCACGCCCGCCGAAGTGCTGGCCCGCTTCATCCGCGAACTGGAGAGCGAGGTGGGCATCACCGCCTCCGTGGGCCTTGCCCCCAACAAGTTCCTCGCCAAGATCGCCTCGGACCTCGACAAGCCGCGCGGCTTTTCGGTGATCGGCTCGGCGGAAGCCAAGAGCTTTCTGGCGGAACGGCCCGTCGGCCTCATCTGGGGCGTCGGCAAGGTGTTTCAGGGCAAGCTCGCCAGCGACGGCATCACCACCATCGGCCAGTTGCAGGGAATGGACCCGTCGGACCTCATCCGCCGCTATGGCACCATGGGCCTGCGGCTCGCCAAGCTGTGCCAAGGCGTGGATGACCGCAGCGTCTCGCCGGAGCGGGAGACCAAGAGCATCAGCGCCGAAACCACCTTCGACAAGGATATCGCCCAGGTGCCGGTGCTGCGCCCCATCCTGCGCGACCTGTCGGAAAAGGTGTCGCGGCGCATGAAGAAGGCGGGCTTTGCCGGACGCACCGTCACGCTGAAGCTGAAGACGGGCGACTTCCGCACGATCACCCGCTCCCGCCAGCTGTCCAGCCCGACGCAGCTGGCCGGACGCATCTTCGCGCTGGGGGACGAGCTTCTGGCGGACGCCGCCAAGGGCCAGCATTTCCGCCTCATCGGCATCGGCCTGTCGGATCTGTGCGATGCAGACCTTGCCGATCCGGCCGATCTTGTCGATCAGGAAGCCGGCCGTCAGGCAAAGGCCGAACGGGCCATCGACGCCTTGCGCGAGAAATTCGGCCTCACCGCCGTCGAAACGGGCCTGACCCATGCTGCCAAGCTGAAACGGCGGCCGGAGGTGGAGTAAACCCGCCCTTTCCTCCTTCCATCGTCTTCCCGGACGCGCTTGCGCGATCCGGGACCGGTGAGCCGGGGTGTTGGTTGGATTTCGGCTGAACCAGAACCGAAAGGCCTTGGCTCACCGGTACCGGATCTTCGCTTCGCTTTCGTCCGGTATGACGAAGGAGAGGTTGTACCTGCTTCGCAGGCAGCTCTCCCCCGCGCTTACTACTTGCAGGGAGCGGCCGCCGGGAGGGCCTCGAAATTGGTCAGCTTGCCTTCCAGCTTGAAGTCGCCGTAGTCGAGCTTCAGCTTGCGGCTGACGCCGTTTTCATAAAGCAGGAAGCTGATCTGGTAGACGGGCGTTGCCTCGCCGCCATGGTCGAGTTCCGGATCGAAATAGGCAATGGTCACCGGCCAGCGCTGGCCCGCGCCGATGCCGGACACGGCCTTGGCCTCTTCCTCGCCCGGCGCATCCTCACCTGATTGCGGCGCGCCGATGACAGCCGCGGTGCCATAGACCTTTTCACCCGTCTCCGCCCCGTCGAACACATCCGCCTCGAAGAAGGAGCCGCCCTCTCTGGCCGCGTTGATCAGCGCCTGAATGTGGGAGATCGGGTAATAGACATCCTTGCCAGTCTCGACCTTCTTCTCCTCAGGCTCGGTGAGGCTGATGGTCAGGCGGTTGTCCTTTTCCTCGGCCGTGCCACGGGTTTCCATGGTCAGCGTCTGGCCGGAATAGGTCTGGCTGAGGAACTCCAGCGTGTTGGCGTCCGGTTCCTCGAAGGTGGAATTGCGCAGATCGGTGATGCTGGAGGTGCCGCTGTCATCCACGAAGCGGGTGACGATGCGCAGATTGACCGAATAGCCCTCGCAGGCCGAGCCCGTCATTTCATAGACCATGCGCCCGGTGATGTCGGAAATGCTGACACCATCCCCCGCATCCGACAGCTTCATGTCATAGACGGCGCGGTGCGGCATCAGCGGCAGTGGTCCGGACTGGGCGGAAGCAGCGGCACTGCCCGCCCCCGCAAGCCCGATCATGCCGGACAGAAAGATTGGCCAGGCGCGCCAGGATCCCTTGAAGATAGGAACGGCTGCTCGTTTTCCCGACATCAATCACTCCTCATCGAACCCATGAACTGTCAGCCAACAGCCCTTTCCCTAGCACACTCGCTGGCAATTCGGGCAAGTTTGAAGCAGCGCGGAACAAGTTTGCCCCCAAAGATGCTGCAAGTCAGCTTCCCGCCCTCAGTTTCGGACGGCTGAAAGCCCGGAAGCCCTTGCCGGGCGTGTAAATTTGCGCAATCACTGGCGCCGGTTCCCGCCCCTTTTCAGAGGAAGATTCCATGTCTGGTACCATCGAAGCCCGCCTTGCCGAACTCGGCGTCACCCTGCCGGTTCCCGTCGCGCCGCAGGCCAATTATGTTCCGGTGGTGCGCACCGGCAACCTGCTGTTCATCGCCGGCCAGATTCCGATCGGCCCGAACGGCATCGAATATGTCGGCAAGGTCGGCGCGGAATTCAGCGTTGAGGAAGGTGCCGCCTGCGCCCGCCTGTGCGCCATCAACATCCTCGCCCAGACCAAGTCCGCCATCGGTGACCTCGACAAGGTCGTGCGCGTCGTCAAGCTGACCGGCATGATCAACTCCACGCCGGAGTTCATCCAGCAGTCGCAGGTCGTCAACGGCTGCTCCGACTTTATCGTCGACGTGTTCGGTGACAAGGGCCGCCATGCCCGCACCTCCGTCTCCGTCGCCTCCCTGCCCTTCGGCGTTGCCGTCGAGGTCGAGGCTGTCATCGAAGTCGAATAATCTTCGGCTAAAGCTCCGGGCGGGCTGCCCGCCCGGACCTTGTTTCCCCCTTGCTGCGGCCATTGCCGCCATTCCGGATCATTCCCCATGACCGATCATTCCTGGATCGTCTCCCGCCCGATTGCCCACCGCGGCTTCCATACGGCTTCCGCCGGCATCATGGAAAACAGCCCCACCGCCATTGCCGAGGCGATGACGCGCAACTACGCCATCGAGGTGGACGTGCAGGAAACCGCCGACGGCCGGGCACTGGTGTTCCATGATGATGATCTGGACCGGCTGGCGGAAGGCACGGGGCCTGTGCTCGCCCGCACCGCTGCCGAGCTGACCGCCATCCGCATGCAGAAGGGCACGGACCGGCTGTGGCTGCTGGAAGAGCTGCTGGAACAGGTGAACGGCAAGGTGACACTGGTCGTCGAGATCAAATCCCTGATGAAACCGGATGCCCAGGCGGATTTCGTGCGCAGTGTCGCCGATACGGTGCGCGGCTACAAAGGCCCGCTGGTGCTGAAGTCCTTCGATCCGGACATGCTTTCGGTGCTGCGTGAGCACGCCCCGGAAATCCCGCGCGGCATCGTTGCCGACAGCACGCCCAACAAGGGCGAATACCGCCAGCTGACGCGCATGCAGCGCTTCATCCACCGCCACCTGCTGCACGCCCCGCGCACCCGGCCGCATTTCATCTCCTATCATTACAAGGACTTGCCGATGATGGGGCCGAGCATCCTGCGCAAGTTCTTTGGCTTGCCGATCATGACCTGGACCGTGCGTGACCCGGCCGACCGCCAGCGCGCCCTCGCCTTTGCCGATCAGATCATTTTCGAGGGCTTTGACACCGACAAGGTGTGATACCAAAACCCGGTGAGCTGGACTCATCGGGTTTTGGTCAAGCCCTTGCGGCGTCTGAGCATTTCAAAGGCGTGATGCGTCAGCATCTCAGAGCCTTGATACAAGGCCTTCTCCGGCCGGACCCGGACACCCGCAAAATCTGCGCCCTCCCCCTTGCGCCGCGCTCTACAGGCTCTACCCTTTGAGCGAGGCGCAAACCTCCCGCGCCAGTCAGCCTTGAGGATAGCGGTCGCATGAGCGGCAACACACCGGCAGATCAGGACGGCGGCCTTGCGGTGACGCTGCGCATTGCCAATGGCCTTGGCGGCGTTGCGGCAGAGGACTGGGACAGGCTCGCCAATCCCGGCTGGAGCCTGGGTCCAGGCGGCCACCTCAAGCCTTCAGAAACTGAGTCCGGCGCGGACTTCAACCCCTTCATCTGCCACGCCTTTTTGCAGGCGCTGGAGGAATCTGGCTGCGCTTCGACCCGCACCGGCTGGGCGCCGCGCCATCTGCTGCTGGAAGCGGCAGACGGCACGCTGCTGGGGGCGGTTCCGGCCTGGCTGAAGAGCCATTCGCAGGGTGAATATGTGTTCGACCACGGCTGGGCCGAGGCATTTCACCGGGCGGGCGGGGAATATTACCCGAAGCTCCAGGTCAGCGTGCCCTTCACGCCCGCAACGGGCCGCCGCTTTCTTACTCATCCGGATCTTGACCGGGAGACCGGCATCGCTGCCCTGTCGCAGGGGCTGGTGGAGGTCTGCCGCCAGTCGGGCGCGTCCTCCGTCCACGCCACATTCCTGACGGAACCGGAATGGAACCAGCTGGGCGATGCCGGCTATCTCCTGCGCACCGACCAGCAATTCCACTGGGAGAACCGTGGCTACGCGAGTTTTGACGGCTTTCTGGAAGAGCTTGCCTCGCGCAAGCGCAAGGCCATCCGCAAGGAGCGCAAGGAGGCTCTGTCTGCCGGCATCGAGGTGGAATGGGTGACGGGCCCCGGTCTGACCGAGGCCCATTGGGATGCTTTCTTCGCCTTCTACATGGATACGGGCGCGCGCAAATGGGGCCGTCCCTATCTCAACCGGCGCTTCTTCTCGCTGGTGAGCGAGCGCATGGCGGAGCGCATTCTGCTGGTCATGGCCAAACGCGAGGGGCGCTACATCGCCGGGGCGCTGAATTTCATCGGCTCGGACACGCTGTTTGGCCGCAACTGGGGCTGCACGGAGCATCACCCCTTCCTGCATTTCGAGCTTTGCTACTATCAGGCCATCGACTTTGCCATTGCCCACGGGCTGAAGGTGGTGGAAGCGGGCGCGCAAGGCGAACACAAGCTGGCGCGCGGCTACCTGCCCCGCCTCACCCGCTCCGCCCACTGGATCGCCCATCCGGGCCTCAGGGCCGCCGTCGCCGATTATCTGGAGCGGGAGCGGCGGGCGGTGGAGATGGATGCTGCCCTCCTCAGCGAACATGCCCCCTTCCGGAAGGGCGGCCAAGATCAGGCGCCGGAGGCCGCATATGACGCAGAGTCCTCAGAGGGTTGAGAACCGCGTTTCACACACTGAGTCAGCGGCTTCACAAACAGAGTCAATGCCCCGCAAATGCCCGTTGCCCGGCTGCAAGGGTGCCGTTAGGGTGCCCGCAAACACCCTTGCACGGAGAGACTGATGACCAGCCCTGCCTATGACGACAGCAACGTCTTTGCCAAGATCCTGCGCGGCGAACTGCCCAGCCACAAGCTCTATGAAGACGGCAAGACGCTGGTGATCATGGACATCATGCCCCGTGGCGACGGCCATGTGCTGGTGATCCCCAAGGCGCCTTCCCGCAACATTCTCGACATTGCCGAGGAAGACCTCTTCGCCGTCATGGCCACCGTGAAGAAGATGGCACAGGCCGTGATGAAGGCCTTCAGCGCCGATGGCGCGACCATCCAGCAGTTTTCCGAAAGCGCCGGCGGCCAGGTGGTGTTCCACACCCACTTCCACGTCATCCCGCGCTTTGAAGGCATTGCCCTGCGCCCCCACACCAGTGCCATGGCCGATCAGGCCGTGCTGGCCGAACAGGCAGACAAGATCCGCGCTGCGCTGGCCTGAGGCACGGACGGCTGATCTGAACAACAAGGGCCGGAGGCGAAGACCTCACCTCCGGCCCTATGCTGGATCTCAGCGGCCCGCCGGATCAGCCCGCGCGCGCCGCGGCAAGGGCCGCAGCAGCTGCCTCATGCTCGGCGTCCAGCCGGATCTCATCGGCAAAAACCTTCTGGAAGCTCGGACGGCTGGTGATCCTTGCGGCATATTCCGTGAAGACCGGAAGCTCCGGCAGCAGCTTGAACATCAGCAGCCAGCGGAATGCTGCGCCCCAGATGATATCGGCCACCGAAATCCGGTCCCCCAGCATGTAGGGCGCGCCCTCCAGATGCGCCGCAAGGATCTCGATCACCTTGTCATATGAGCCGTAAGGCGCCGTTTCCGGCGGGATCACATTGCCCACAGCCCTGTCGACGACAGCCGGCTCGAAGGAAGCGGCATAGAAGACCATCCAGCGCATGTATTCGCCGCGGCGCGGATCGGTGAGCGCCGGCGTCAGTCCGGCCTGCGGATAGAGATCAGCCAGATAGAGCGCGATGGCAATGGCTTCGGTGACGATCGTATCGCCATGCTGCAGCGCCGGAACCTTGCCCAGCGGATTGATCGCCCGATAGGCCGGCGACCTCAGCTCACCGGCCCGCATATTGAGGACATGGAGGTCATAGGGCATGCCGAGCTCATCCATCAGCACGCGGATGGTGCTGGAGCGGCTGCGGGGGGCATAATGAAGGATCAGCTTGCTGTCGGACATGTCGGGTTCCTGTTGTCTTGCCAGGCGGCGGATTGCCTCTTGTAGCAGCTCCCTCCTGACAGTTTCTGTCAGGAGCCTGTTAGAAGCCAGCCGCCGATGAGAACCGCTTCGGCGGCAAGAACACCGGCGAACACGGTCTGCCGGGCGGCATGGAAGGCGGCAAAGCCGCATACTGCGGCGGCCACACGCAGCCAGGCGGAGGTCTCGGCCAGCGCTCCGCTCGGGAAAAGGATCAGTTTCGAGATCACTCCCGCCACCAGAGCCGTCGCGATGGAGCGCACGAAGATCAGGATTTCGCTGTCCTCGCGCAGGTTTCCCGCCGCCAGAACGCCGAGCCAGCGCCAGATATCCGTCGCCAGCCATCCGGCGAAGATGATCATCACATAGGGCCACCACGCTGTCACGCCCTGCATGAAGGCTGTATCTGCCGCCATCATTCCGCCCCCCACCCTGCCCGGCGGGCGATCCGCACGGCAAGATAGGCCGTGGTGCCGCCGGCCGCGCCGGTGATCAGCAGATCCGGCCCCGGCACAAGCCAATAGACCAGCGGCCCCAGCACGAGGCCAAGGATCATCGCCAGCTTGTCGGTGGGCAGGCGCCCTGCCGTCCACAGCGAGCAGAGAAAATAGACCGGTGTCAGCAGGAACAGCGCTCCGGCCACCATCGGCGGCATGGCGTCGATCAGCACATAGGAAACACCGGTAACCACCGTCACCGTGCCGGTGAGGAAACAGGCAAAGCCGAGGAAGAACGGCAGCCGCCCGGATCTTGGCAGATCCGGCAGGTTGCGCATGGCAAAGACCCAGGCGGTGATGGCGACGAAATGCGAGGCAAAGAGCAGCAGCCAGGTTGGCGCTTTCTTCTCCGCCCGCAACACCGGCATCAGCGCGACGGTCATGGGCATCAGGCGCACGGAGGCCAGCGCCACGGCAATGGCCGCCGGGATGAGCCCCATCCCGGAGGCAATCGCCCCGGTCAGCACCACGATGCTGGGCAGCGCCCAGACGAGGCCGGCCATCATCAGGGTCTGCGGCAACGTCAGCCCGCTTTCCCGCGCCAGCCCCGCATAGCCGACGAAGGCCGCAGCGAGAATGAAGCCCGGAATGGAAATGGCGGCCCGGACGCCCCTGAAAGCCCAGACCCGCGCCGGAAGAACCGTCTCAGTCTCCGATGCAGGGGCTGCCCCTGTTCCCGTTCCGGGAGGCGGCATGTCTGATTGCGTCATGATCCGTGATCCGTCCGGATGGACCACGGCCGGAGCCAAGCACCCCAGACCACGGCAGCCCACCCGCTTGCAGAACATTGGCACACACGGAAGCGGTGTGCGGCAGGAGGCCTATTGGTAGCACCGCCAAGCTGTACCGGCCAAGGCCGGAAGCGTGAAAAAGGTCCACCACAGAGGGAGATTAGATTTAAGCAACCCGCGATCAAGATATAAAGAATCAAAAATAAAATAATATCCAAATAATCAATTATTATCTCCCAATTCCTCAAAATAATCATGCACTTCAAGCGATCTCATTGGAATATTATGAAACATTGAGTCAAGATCACATTGAGTAATTTTTAATTTAAATGAATCACTCTCCTCTTGAATTTCCTTAAAGTAGATCTTTCTACGCCTATCATATAGCGCTTTGACTATTGAAAATTTAACAGCAAGATCGCAACGGAGTCCAAATATAACACCATCAAGTTCTAGAGGAGAATCCGTCAAGCCTCTTTTTCCAATTAACCTCCACTCTTTTTCGTAACGCCAGCTACCTGCCTTAGTTAGGAGAGCCGCCTCTTCGACCCGCTTCTTTGCAGCCTCATCCGACTCCATATCGCGGATATCACTTGCGAGAACCTTTCGGCTCCCATCGTAAATGACCTCCCGCAAATTCGGCACTCCTTGGTCAGGTACCGAGTAGACAACACATACACCACGATGCTGATCTGCGTAATGACTCCACATCAAAGGACATTTCGCCGTCGTGCTAAACGACACGATACCATGCTCATTTAAACGCAACATTTCTTGAGTAATATAGCTAATTAAAACCGATCTCTTCGGACTTTCAAATTCACCATACTCCAGATTACCCGCTTGACAGGAAATATCTTCAAGTAAAATTTGAGCCTGACTGGAGCTTCTTCTCCTAATGTAATCTTCAGTTATTGACCCACTCGACCCAAGTGACCGAGCCGCCATCCTCATTTCACGACTTACGCGTTTCTCATGCATGCTAAAAAGCAGTTCCTCTAATTGAGAATCTGTCAAATCACCCTCAATACTAGGCCTGCACTCCATAGGGTCATTAAAAGCCGATGGAGAGGCGAAATAAACTTGATCCATCACAAGCATTTCGAGAAGAAACGGGCTAAAAGATTTGTATTTATAAAATTTCTTTGGTATTCTCATTCTTGGTTTATACATAATTTGCCCCGACTGAAGAATGCAAGATTACACTTCCTTTGTAGCAGTGCGATTTCAGTCAAAAATTGAGAATTTTCAAAATTTCAACAAAAAGAGCGGATCCCGCACCAATCTCGACCAGCATGCACCGCCTAGAATTTTTATCCCACCTCCCTGAGGAGCATAGCGCTCGGCGGCTTGTGGCTGCTCTCGGCCTATACTCACAAATATGGCTTTCACATCGGCCCGGGCTTTTGGTGTCCAGACAAGCCTAGCCGCCATGGCGCTTGCTCAGAGCCAGTTCCTCGCGGGCCTCGTCCAGCATGCCGTCGAAGTCCATGTCAGAGGCGCTGCCGCTGGCCTTGCCCTCCTGCCAAAGGCTTTTCAGGTGCTCGATATCACCGCGCCGCTGTGCCCATTTGGCGGACCAGTCGCGCAGGGCCTCGCGGATGACCTCACTGCCGCTGGCATAGGCGCCACTGGCAACAGCTTCGCGCAGCAGGTCGGCCTGCTGCGGCGTCATGGAAACGCTGATCTTTTCGACATTGGCCATGAAGCATCTCGCCGTTGGATTGGTAGTAAAGATTACCACCGCATATGGCAGGCTTCAAGTTTCCACACATGAGAGATGGCAAGGCTCCCGGCCTTGAAGGATAGCGCCTCGCAAAGGCTCACAGCCGCAAGAAGATGCCTGTTCCCGGGGAGCTGGCCCGTCCGGGAACCGGAAGACTGCAAGCCATCAGCCGGTCAGCATTCCGGCAAGTTGACGGCGATGCCGCCCTGGGATGTTTCCTTGTACCTGTCGTTCATGTCCCGGCCGGTATCGCGCATCACGCGGATGCAATTGTCCAGCGGCAGGAAATGCGTGCCGTCGCCGCGCAAGGCAAGGCTTGCGGCTGAGACGGCCTTGATCGCGCCGAGGGCATTGCGCTCGATGCAGGGAACCTGGACGAGGCCTGCGGCAGGATCGCAGGTCATGCCGAGGTGATGCTCCAGCGCGATTTCCGCCGCGTTCTCGATCTGCGCATTTGTGCCGCCCAGAACCGCGCAGAGCCCCGCCGCCGCCATGGCCGAAGCCGATCCGACTTCTCCCTGACAGCCGACCTCGGCGCCCGAGATCGAGGCATTGTGCTTGATCAGGCCGCCGATGGCGGCTGCCACCAGCAGATAATCCCGGATCTTCTGCTGGTCCGCCCCGACGCAGTGGTCGATATAATAGCGCCCCACCGCAGGCACGACGCCGGCTGCACCATTCGTGGGCGAGGTCACAACCCGGCCACCAGCCGCATTCTCCTCGTTGACGGCCATGGCATAGACGCTGAGCCAGTCATTTGCCTGATGGGGCTGGCTGAGGTTCTGCCCACGCTCCCCTTCCAGCTGCCGGTGGATCGAACGGGCTCTGCGGCGCACCTTGAGGCCGCCCGGAAGGATGCCCTCCTGCGTCAGCCCGCGCGTGATGCAGCCGTTCATGGCGGCCCAGATCACGTCGAGCTTCTCGTCCAGCTGCGCGCCCAGCTGCGCCTCCTCGTTGGCGCGCTTCATCTGGGCGATCGTCCGGCCGGAAGCCGCGCCCATCTCCAGCATCTGTGCCGCCGTCTCGAACGGGAATGGCACGGCAGCACCGTCCTGGACGGGCGCTTGCCCCGCCTGGGCCGCCTCCAGCTCGGCGCTGGTGACGACGAAGCCGCCGCCAATCGAGTAATAGGTCTGCTCGTGGCAAACCTCCCCCTCGGCATCAAATGCCTTCAGGATCATGCCGTTCGGATGGCCCGGCAGTGCCGGGCCATAGTCGAAGACGAGATCGCGATCCGGCTCGAAGACCAGGCTGCCAAGCCCCTCGGGGCTGACACGGCCAGTGCTGCGCACCCCGGCCTCAATCCCGTCGGCGCGGTTGGGGTCCATCGTGTCCGGACGCAGTCCGCACAGGCCCAGGATCACCGCACGGTCCGTCGCATGCCCCTTGCCGGTGAAGGCCAGGCTGCCATGCAGGCTTGCATAAAGCCGGTGCGGACGGGCCATGCCAGTGTCTCGGCTGCTCCCGCCACGCAGGTCGTCGAGAAAACGCGCAGCCGCGACCATCGGGCCCATCGTATGCGAGGACGATGGGCCGATGCCGATCTTGAAGATGTCAAAGACCGAGAGGAACATTCATGCCCCGCAGATTGGAAAGCGGCTGCACATTGCCTTGACTTCGGCGCGGATGGAAGCTTCGAGAGCCGCGTCCCCCTCCGGGTTTGCCCCCAGAGCGCGCAGGACACGCAGGATCATCTGCCCGATCTGCCGGAACTCGGCCTCGCCAAAGCCGCGCGTGGTGCCGGCCGAGCTGCCGAGACGGATTCCCGAAGTCACGAAAGGCTTTTCCGGATCAAACGGAATGGCGTTCTTGTTGCAGGTCAGGCCCGCCCGCTCCAGGGCGATTTCCGCCGCCTTGCCGGTGACGCCAAGCGGGCGCAGATCGCACAGGACCATGTGGCAGTCCGTTCCGCCCGAGACGATGCCGACGCCACCCTCAATGAGCGTATCAGAAAGCGCACGGGCGTTGGCGATGACCGCTTTCGCATAGTCCTTGAACGAGGGCTGCAGCGCCTCGCCGAAGGCAACGGCCTTGGCCGCGATCACATGCATCAGCGGGCCGCCCTGATTGCCGGGGAATACGGCGGAGTTGAACTTCTTCGCCAGATCGTCGTCATTGGTCAGAATGACGCCGCCGCGCGGGCCGCGCAGCGTCTTATGCGTGGTCGACGTGGTCACATGCGCATGCGGCACCGGGTTCGGGTATTCGCCCGCAGCAATCAGACCTGCGTAATGGGCCATATCCACCATCAGATAGGCGCCAATCTCATCCGCAATGGCGCGGAAGGCGGCGAAATCCATGTGGCGCGGATAGGCAGAGGCGCCCGCCACGATCAGCTTCGGCCGCTCGGCCAGTGCCTTCTCGCGGACCTTGGCCATGTCGATGAGATGCGTGTCTTCTTCGACCTCGTAGGACACGACATTGAACCACTTGCCCGACATGGTGACGGGCGAACCGTGGGTCAGGTGGCCGCCATGGGCCAGCGACAGGCCCATGATCTTGTCACCCGGCTGCAGCAGCGCGAGGAAGACAGCCTGGTTGGCCTGAGCGCCGGAATGCGGCTGCACGTTGACATGTGCGGCCCCGAACAGCTGCTTCAGGCGGTCGCGGGCGATATCCTCGACCTCGTCCACGAATTCGCAGCCGCCATAGTAGCGCTTGCCGGGATACCCTTCGGCGTATTTGTTCGTCAGAACAGACCCCTGAGCCACCAGAACGTCAGGCGAAACAATGTTCTCCGAGGCGATCAGCTCGATCTGATCCTGCTGGCGCACCAGTTCGCGGGAAATGGCACCGGCGATGGCCTTGTCCGAAATCGCCTGGATATTGGTGTCGAACATGCGAAATCCTTTCTAGAGAGCGTGATGGCCCGCGGCCGGCAGGCCGCAGAAGCACATGTCAATGTGGTACGGCTCAGAGGCCGGCCTTGAGCTCGGCCGAGACCTTCGCCAGGATCGCCCGGACATGGGGCAGGAAGCTGCGCCACACGTCTATGCGGAAACTGTCCGGCCCGTCGCGCCACAGGATCACGGTCGCGCTGTCGAACAGCGTGCGCACAGCGCGGCCGGCCGGCAGCGCATCCACGTCACGCGGACAGGCCGCCGTCAGTGCGGTCAGCGCCTGCGGCCCGGACAGGCGCAGCGTGATCTCGCGGTCGCTGATCTCGACGAGGCTGTGCGGGATCCGGGCATAGGCCTCAGCTCCCGCGGCAATCAGGGCCTGGCGCCCGGCTTCGGGCACAAGGATCACCCATTCGTCAGGGCCGGTGCACAGAACCTCGGTTCCCCCGGCACCGGACTTGTGGCTGACACGGTCCGGCAGCTCCAGCCCGAGGGCCGCAGCAAGAGCCGCGCGGTTCTCCTGCTTGACCCGCAGGGAGAACCGGGGAGACGAGCCCAGCTCTTCCAGCAGGAAAGGTCCGTTGGTGAAGTCATGGCGTTGTATGGTCATGTCGCGCTCCTCAGGCCTTCAGCCGTTCGCCTTCAGGGTCGTAGAAGTCCGTCGAAGTGATCGTAGCGCGCACCGTGCCATGCGGCATCGGAATATGCACCGTCTCACCCATACGGCCATGCCCGCCCGCAATCAGTGCCATTGCAATGGGCCGCCCGAGCGCAACCGAGTCGTAGGATGAGGTGACGTGCCCCACCATCGTCATCGGCAGCTTCTGGTTCGGATCCAGCACGATCTGCGCGCCCTCTTCCAGTCTGGAACGGTCCTCGGTCAGAAGACCGACCAGCTGCTTGCGGTTCGGCGCGACGATGTCGGGACGGGCGAGCGAGCGCTTGCCGACAAAGTCCTTTTTGGCCTTGCCAACGGCCCAGTCGAGGCCCGCATCCTGCGGCGTGACCGTTCCATCCGTGTCCTGCCCCACGATGATGTAGCCCTTCTCGGCGCGCAGGACGTGCATCGTCTCCGTGCCGTAGGGGCAAATGCCGTAAGGCTGCCCGGCGTCGAAGATCGCCTTCCAGAGCGCCAGCCCGTGGCGGGCGGGAACGTTGACTTCAAACCCCAGTTCGCCGGTGAAGCTGACGCGGAAAAGACGCGCCGGGAAGCCTGCGACGGTGCATTCGGTCACCGACATATGCGGGAAAGCCGCGTCGGACATGTCCAGCCCCTTGACCAGCGGCTCAAGCAGCTTGCGGGCATTCGGGCCGTTGACCGCAACGGTTGCCCATTGCTCGGTCGTGGAGGTCAGCCAGACGTTCAGGTCCGGCCACTCGGTCTGAAGGTAGTCCTCCATCATGTTCAGCACACGGGCAGCACCGCCCGTGGTGGTGGTGACATGGAACAGATCGTTCGAAAGCCGCCCGATCACGCCATCGTCCCGGATGAAGCCATCCTCGCCCAGCAGCAGGCCATAGCGGCAGCGGCCCGGCTGCAGCTTGGTCCAGGGGTTGGTGTACATGCGGTTCATGAACTCCACCGCATCAGGGCCCGCGACCTCGATCTTGCCGAGGGTCGAGGCATCGAACATGCCGGCGGAGGCCCGTGTCTCACGGCATTCGCGTGCGACGGCGGCGTGCATGTCTTCGCCCGCTTTCGGGAAGTACCAGGCCCTGCGCCACAGCGAGACCGGTTCGAACACCGCGCCTTTCGCCTCGGCCCAGGGATCGATGGGCGTCTTGCGGGTCAGCTCGAAGGTGTCACCCTTGTGATAGCCCGCAAAGGCACCGAAGCTCGTCGGCGTATAGGGCGGACGGAAGGTGGTCAGCCCCACCTCGGGCGGCGCCTTGCCCAGCGCATCGGCGGCAATCATCAGGCCGTTGATGTTCGACATCTTGCCCTGATCGGTTGCCATGCCGTTCGTGGTGTAACGCTTTACATGCTCGATCGAGCGCATGCCCTCCCGGACGGCCAGACGGATGTCCTTGGCCGTCACGTCGTTCTGGTAGTCGACGAAAGCCTTGGCCTTGCCCGCACTGCGGTCGGTCGGAAGCTCGGTCTGGCTGGAGCCTGTTCCAGGACGGTCGCCCTCGACCCTTGCCGCCAGCGGCTGGCCGGTCCGGCCCAGCGCCTCTGCCACGGCAAGCCCGGCGCGCGCGCCGTCTTCCAGCACCGGGCCGTAGCCCCAGAGCCCGCGTCCCGCACCTGCGATCTGGCAGGCTTCGGTCTTGTGGCCCGGCAGGAAGGTGCGGCTCTCCTTGTCCCAGCTCAGCGAGCCTTTGGTGTGGGAGAAGAGATGCAGCGAGGGCGTCCAGCCGCCTGAAATCAGCAGAGCATCACAGGCAATCTTGCGGCCAGCTCCGGCCTTGCCATTGTGGACCGGGTTCACGCGCACGCCGCTGACGCGCAGGCGGCCATAGGTGGCGGTGGCGGTGTGGCCGGTCAGCACCTCAATGCCACGGCGGCGGGCGGCCTCGACAAGGTCGGGACGGATCTGGTCACGCGTGTCGGCAATGGCGGCAATCCGGCAGCCTGCCTCCGCCAGATCGAAGGCGGCATACCAGGCGCTGTCGTGGCTGGTCACCACGGCGGCGCAATCACCCACCTTCACGCCATAGCGGTTCAGGTAGGTCTGTGCAGCGCCTGCCAGCATGACGCCCGGGCAGTCGTTTCCGTCAAAGACCAGCGGCTTTTCCAGCGCGCCCTGCGCCAGCACGACCTGACGGGCGCGAACCCGCCACATCCGCTCGCGGGGAGCCCCTTGCGGAGGCTGGTCCAGATGATCGGTCAGCCGCTCGGCCAGACCAACCATGTTCTGATGATAGTAGCCGATGGCCGTTGTCCGCGTCATCAGCGTGACACCCGCCGCACGCAGCTGCGAAAGCTGCTCGGAGAGCCAGGACCAGGCGCTCAGCCCTTCGATCTGCACGGCAGGATCCGACAGCAGAGAGCCGCCCATTTCCGGGTTCTCGTCCACCAGCACGACCTTGGCGCCGGACTTCGCGGCGGTCAGCGCTGCCGCGATACCGGCCGCACCGCCACCGACAACAAGCACATCCGTATGCAGATAGCGCGAGGCATAATTGTCCGGATCCGGCTCGGACGGCGATTTGCCGAGGCCGGCGGCCGCGCGGATGAAGGGCTCGTAGACCTTGTCCCAGAAGCTGCGCGGCCACATGAAGGTCTTGTAGTAGAAGCCCGCGGAAAAGAGCATGTAGGCGCGGTCGTTCACCGCCCCGATGTCGAACTTCAGCGACGGCCACTTGTTCTGGCTTTCCGCCACCAGCCCTTGGCGCAGTTCCTGCACGGTGGCGCGGGTGTTCGGCTCGAACCGGCCAGGACCGCGCGAGGTGCCGATCAGGGCGTTCGGCTCTTCGGAACCGGCGCTCACCGGTCCGCGAGGCCGGTGATACTTGAAGGAACGGCCCATCAGATGCACGCCATTGGCCAGCAGCGCCGACGCAACCGTATCACCGCGAAGACCTTCATAACGGCGGCCGTCAAACGTGAAGCTGACAGGCTCGGCAGGATCTGTCCGGCCCAGGCCGGGGACGCGATAGCGGCTCATTCCACGCCCTCCAGTTCGGTCTCTGCCGGACGCTCTTCGCCGGCCTTGTAGGTCTTCAGGAACCTGTCGCTAACCGTGTCGCGGCAGGCGTTGAAAAAGCGGCCGCAGCCATGGACATGGCGCCAGCGTTCAAAGTGCTTGCCGCGCGCATTCGTGCGGATGAAGAGGAAATCACGCCATTCCTCGTCCGAGAGGGCCGAGGGGTCTGCCGGGCGCGCGATATGGGCCTCTCCCGCATAGGCAAACTCGAGCTCGGGCAGGGTTTCGTCGCAATAGGGACAATGGATCAGAAGCATCGGAAACCTCTCAGTGCGCGACGGCGGCGGCAGCGGCCTCGTCGATCAGACGGCCGGTGGTGAAGCGTTCCAGGGTGAAGGGTGCATTGACCGGATGCGGCTCATCCTTGGCCACGGTCCAGGCCAGCGTGTGGGCAGCGCCCGGCGTCGCCTTGAAGCCACCGGTGCCCCATCCGCAGTTCACATAGAGCCCCTTGACCGGCGTCTTGCCGAGGATGGCGCTGCGGTCGGGCGTGACGTCCACGATGCCGCCCCACTTGCGCAGCATCCGCATCCTGTTGAAGATCGGGAAGACCTCGCAGATTGCCGCCACCGTGTGCTCGATCAACGGCAGGCCGCCGCGCTGGCTGTAGCTGGTGTACTGGTCGGTGCCCGAACCGATCACCAGCTCGCCCTTGTCGGACTGGCTGATATAGGCGTGGACCGTGTTCGACATGACAACGCACGGGAAAATGGGCTTGACCGGTTCGCTGACCAGAGCCTGCAGCGGGTAGCTTTCCAGCGGCATCCGCACACCGGCGCTGTCCATGACGACACTGGTGTGACCGGCGGCCGAAATGGCGACCTTTTTCGCCTTGATGAAACCCTTGGCAGTTTCCACCCCGATGACGCTGCCATCCGGCCCGCGGCGGATCGCGGTCACCGGGCAGTTCTGGATGATATCCACCCCGCGCGCTGCCGCCGCCCGCGCATAGCCCCATGCCACCGCATCGTGCCGCGCAGTGCCCGCCCGCATCTGCAGCGCCGCACCCATGACCGGATAGCGCGCGTCCGGGCTGATGTTCAGTGGCGGACAGAAGGCCTTGGCTTCGGCCGCCGTCAGCCAGCGGTTGTCCACCCCGTTGAGCCGGTTGGCGTGAATGTGGCGCTGGAAGGACTGCACGTCATGAACATTGTGCGCCAGCATCATCACGCCGCGCTTGGAATACATGACGTTGTAATTGAGTTCCTGGCTGAGGTTCTCCCAAAGGTCCAGGGCATGATCGTAAAGCCGGGCGCTTTCGTCATAGAGATAGTTGGAGCGGATGATGGTCGTGTTGCGTCCGGTGTTGCCGCCGCCCAGCCACCCCTTGTCGATCACCGCGACATTGGTGATGCCGTGTTCCTTGGCAAGGTAATAGGCCGCGCCCAGACCATGCCCGCCTGCCCCGACGATGATGACGTCATACTCGGCCTTGGGCTGGCTGTCCGGCCATTGTTCGCGCCAGTTCTTGTGGCCTGTCAAAGCGTTCTTGAGCAGGGACAAGGCAGAGAAACGTTGCATGGCGGGATCCTCTCAATCGCAGCTGAGTGTCACATTATGGTCTTGGATCGCACCTTGAATGTAGATTTGCGCCAGGTGTCATGTAGGATCGCGTCATGACAGCTGCCCGCACCATCCCCCCTGCCCGCCTGCGTGTTGCCTTCCTGCTGGCCGACCAGTTCACCCTGTCGGCTTTTGCCAATTTCGTGGATGTCCTGCGGCTGGCGGCGGATGATGCGGACAAGTCACGGCGGATTCTGTGCGACTGGACCGTGCTGGCCGACCGGATGGATCCGATCCGTTCCAGCTGCGGCGTCCGGGTGCAGCCGGACACGCCGCTGCGCCGGGCGGGAACCTTCGATTATCTGGTGGTGGTTGGCGGGCTGATCAGCGACCGGGCGGCCTTCGGCCCGCAGGCGCTCGGCTTCATCGCGGAAACGGCGGCGCAGGGCGTGCCGCTGGTCGGGCTTTGCACCGGCGTGTTCACGCTGCAGGCTGCGGGCCTGCTGCAGGGCTACCGGTGCTGCGTCAGCTGGTTCCACCATCAGGACTTCATCGACCGCTTCGACAATGAAACACCGATTTCGGATCAGATCTTCGTGGTGGACCGGGACCGGCTGACCTGCTCGGGCGGGCACGGAGCTGCGCATCTGGCGGCGTTTCTGGTCCAGCGCCATGTCGGGCAGTCTGCCGCCACGAAAAGCCTCAACATCATGATGATCGAGGATGCGCTCAGCGGCCAGCGCGCCCAGCCCGGCCAGATGCTGGCAAGGCAGGCAAGGGACGAGCTGGTCAAGCGTGCCGTCTTGAAGATGCAGCAGAACATCGAGCAGACGCTGAGCATCGACCAGATCGCAACTGCGCTCGGGACGGCCCGCCGCACGCTGGAGCGCCGGTTTCAGGCCGATCTGGGCCAGTCGCCCCGGCGCATCTATCTGGAAATCCGGCTGGACCGCGCCTCGGCCCGGCTGCGCCGGACCGAACAGTCAGTGACGGAAATTGCGCTCGCCTGCGGCTTCTGCGACGCGCCGCATCTGGCGCGTGCGCTGAAGACTGAGCGCGGCCTCACACCCGGCGAGATCCGCAGCGGCAGGCTGGCAGGCGCCGGTTCTACGCCTCAAGAGTGACCGTGCCGCGCGGGTTCGAGCAGCAGGCAAGGATGTAGCCTTCCTCGATCTCGTCGTCGCTGATCCCGCCATTGTGGACCATGTGCACCTCGCCCGACAGCTTGCGGATGCGGCAGCTGCCGCACACGCCCATGCTGCAGCCGAAGGGAATGGCCACACCGGCCGCGCGGGCCGCGTGCAGCACAGTGTCCATGGAACTGCAGTCGTGGGTGACACCGGACTCCTCGAAGACCAGCTTTGCCGTCTCAACCGGCGTATCGGCGCTCGTGCCGGTCTCGACCACGGGAAGTTCACCAGCCTCAGGCGCGCCGAAGCTCTCCTGATGGTAATGCGCCATGTCGAAGCCAAGGCCTGCCAGCGCCTCGCTGACCGCCTGCATGAAGCCGTCCGGCCCGCAGCAGAACACCTCCCGCTCAAGGTAGTCAGGCGCCATCAGGCCAAGCATCAGCTGGTTGAAGCGCCCCTGGTAGCCGGTCCAGGGCTGATAGATGTCGCTCTCCCTCACCACCCATTTCAGGTCCAGGCCCTCGATCCGGGAGGCCATGTGCTCAAGCCGGCGCTTGAAGATGATCTCGGACGGGCGCCTTGCGCAGTTGACGAAGACGATGTCGCAGTGCCGGCCAAGATCATAGATCTCGGTCGTCATCGACATCATCGGCGTGATGCCCGAGCCCGCCGAGATGAAGAGATACTTCTTCGCCGGGAAATGGGTGGACGTGAAGCGTCCGGCCGGCCCCCTGACCTTCAGTCTTGTTCCGGGCCGCACATTGTCCATGATCCAGCGTGTGCCGACACTGCCCGGCTGTGCCTTGATCGTGATCGTCAGCGACTTGGGCCGCGTCGGCGCGGATGAGATCGTGTAAGTCCGGTAGATCGGGCCACCCGGGACCGGCAGTTCCAGCGTGAGGAACTGGCCGGCCAGAAATTCGAAGGGGCGGCCCGACGGAGCCTGAAAGCAGACCGTCACGACATCAGGGGCTTCCGGCAGGATCGAGACGCACTCCAGAGGTTCGTCATCGGTCCATTTTGCCGTCACGGTCTGCTGGGCATCAATCATGTCAATCTCACTCCGCCGCGACTGCAAGGCCCGGCTGACGGGCCTTGAGGCGGTCCAGGTACCAGTTCACGAACTGGATAACACCGTCCTCGTGCAGGGTCGAATAGGGACCCGGTTCGTAAGCAGGCGAGCAAATGCCCTGCTGATTATGCTCGACGACGCGGCGGTCCTCGTCGTTCGTGTGCTCCCAGACCGTGGTCAGGTTCTTCAGGTCGTAATCGACGCCTTCAACCGCATCCTTGTTGACGAGCCAGGTCGTCTGGACCTCGGTTTCCATCGGGCTGATCGGGGTCACGCGGAAGGTGATCGAGTGATCGGTCAGGAAGTGGTTCCAGGTCGTCGGATAGTGGAACAGCAGCAGCGTGCCTGCATCCAGGAACGGAACCCGGCCAAGCCGCTTCTGCACCGCGATCTTGCCGTTGACCGTGTAGCTTTCCGCGCCATCGAGCAGCGGCATCCGCGCCACCCGGAACTGCCCGTCCGGCGCAATCTTGAAGCGCGAGGGGGCGCCGGCGCCTTCCATGCGGTTGAAGTGATTCTCAACCTTTTCGGGGAAGGTGCCATCCGGGCTCACGCCGGTGATCGAGGGGTCTTCCGGGTAGGTCCGGCAAAGGTCGGGGTGGTTGCCCGCGCAGTGATAGCACTCGCGGTTGTTCTCCCAGACCAGTTTCCAGTTGCCGTTCTCGATGATCGTGGACTGGAACGCGACCTTGGCATCGCTCAGATCGTGAACGCCAAGATAAGGCGTCACGGTGCTGGCAAATTCATCGAAATCGGGCGCATTGGCCGCAAGGCAGATATAGACCAGTCCCGACACCACGCGGCAATGAACAGGCTTCAGGCTGTGCTGGGAGGGGTCGAACTCCTCGCCCATGTCGCGCGCCCAGACCAGCTTTCCATCGAGGCCATAGGTCCACTGATGATAGGGACAGGTCAGCTTGGCCAAACGCCCCTTCGACGACGTGCAGATGACCGAACCGCGGTGCCGGCAGGAATTGTGGAATGCCCTGATCTCCCCCTGGTTGTCGCGCAGCACGACAACATCATAGGCGCCGATCCGCAGCCGCTGGAAGCTGCCTGCCCTGTCCAGCAAGCAGGCCGGAAAGGCAAAGAGCCAATCGCGGTAGAAAATCGTCTCCATGTCCTCGGCGAACACCTCGGCCGAAGTGTAGAAGGCCTGCGGCAGGCCATAGCCGGGCTTGTGCTGGGCGATCAGATCGGAAAGGGGCTGGGAATGTCCTGGCATGATGGCATCCTGAAAAGCCGGCAGGTTGATCATTTGCGGCGAAGCCAGTCCGGCGGCTTCTTGGCAAGAGGATTAAATCTCAACTGGAGTTAGCCCTGTTAAGGGCTTTCCGCATCGTCACAACAGCGACCGTTCCTGTGCCGGATGCGACATCATTCCCAGGCCCTGCAACCTTCCCCGATCCAGCGGTCCTGCCTGCCCTGAGGCTGCGGCCCGGCACCTGCATTTCAAGCACGCCCCGTCCGGAGCACACGCGTTTCAAACCAGAGACCAGTCACCGCATCAGGGCACTGGAGAAGGACGCGAATCCCTCGCATTTCCTCAGTTTCCGGCAGGGTCCGCCGCAGCAGACCCTGAACAGCGCAAGCCCTGATCAAGCCGCTCTCAGGGGTTCAAGAGCAGCATCATTGACCTCCGCCCGCAGGCGTAAGGTCAATGACTTTTGCACAGCGCCCCTCCGCTCAGCCTCTCGGCTTGAGGTTCTCCGGGTCATAGAGGGGCGCGTAGCCGATGCCGGCAACTTCGACGGGGTAGAGCTCGTCGAAATAGCTGACCTGCAGCTTGCGGCCCAGCTGGCAGTAGTCCCAGGGCAGATAGGCCAGCGCGATGTTCTTGCCGACGGTCGGGCCATAGGCAATCGAGGTCGTGTAGGAGCGGCGGCCGAGCGCATCGACCAGCACCTTGCCCGTGTCCGGATCCATCACCGGAAGAGTGCCGACGGGATAGCGGGCGGTGCCTGTGCTGTCGGTGTTTTCGGTCATCACCAGCGTGCAGAGCATTGCCGGCTGATGTTCGCGGGCACGGTATTCGACGTGCTTTGCCTTGCCGACGAAATCCGGCTCCTTGACCTTGGGACGGGCAAGATCGGCCTCGAAGAGGTTGTATTGCGTCAGAAGGTCGGCGTTCTGCAGGCGCAGCGACTTTTCCAGACGGCGCGAGTTGGCATAGGTCTCGACGCCAACGGCCATCACCCCTGCCCCGCGCAGCGCGTCCCAGACGGCCAGACCGTCGGAATAGCGCATGTGCAGCTCCCAGCCCTGCTCGCCTACATAGGAGATGCGGAAAGCCATGACCTTGCAGCCCGCGATCTCGATCTGCCGGATGGCCGCGAAGGGGAAGTTCGCCACATCCAGCGCATCAGGATCGGCGACGACCTTCTTGAGGTTCTCGCGTGCGTTGGGGCCCCAGATGCCGATGGTGGTGTAATCTTCGGTCACATCCGTGATGGTGACGTCGAAGCCCTTGTCCTGCGCCACGCGGCGCATGTACATCTGATCGCGCGGCCCCGCATCGGCGCCGTTCACCAGACGGCAGCGGTCCTCCATGCGGAAGACGGTGAAGTCGGCTCGGACCATGCCTTCCTCGTCCAGCATGTGGGTGTAGATGCCCTTGCCGATATTGGCGTCACCGCCGATCCTGGCCGCGCAGAGCCATTCCATCAGGGCCACATGGTCCGGGCCCGAGATGTCGGTCATGTGGAAATGCGACAGGTTGATGATGCCGCAATCGGCGCTCATCTCCAGCTGCTCGGCGTTGGACACGCGCCAGAAATGGCGGCTGTCCCATTCGTTCTCGCGCAGCGGAACCTGATCTGCATATTTCTCCAGAAGGTGCTCGTTGGCCGCGTAGCCATGAGCACGCTCCCAGCCGCCCAGCTCCATGAAATAGCCGCCCAGCTCCTTCTCACGCTCGTGGAACGGCGAGCGGCGGATGCCGCGGGCATTGGCGAAGGGTTCACGCGGATGGACCGGCGGGTTGTAGATCTTGGCCGCGGTTTCCTCACAGCGGCCCCAGATGAAGTCCTCGGTCAGCTGGAAGTCGCTGAACCGCGCATAGTCGATGCGGTTGTGGTCGATATCCGTGCGGCCCTTGGTCATCCAGTCCGCGATCAGCTTGCCCATGCCCGGGCCGTCCTTGACCCAGATCGCGACGGCGTACCACAGGCCCCGCAGCTTGCGGCTTTCGCCCATGGAAGGTCCGCCGTCGGTCGTCGTCTGAAGAAGACCGTTGAAGGAATGGCTCTCGTTGAAGCCCAGCTCGGCCAGGATCGGCGTCAGTTCCATCGCCCGCTCAAGCGGCTCGATCACATCTTCCAGCACCAGATCGCGCTGCGAGGGCGACAGCCGCGCTTCGTGCTTTTCAAGAAGATCGCGCGGATGAACCATTCGCACGTCCTTTTCATAATAATAGCCCCACTCGATCTGGCCGCCTTCGGTGGTGTTGGGATCACCGGTGTCGCGCAGATAGGCCGAATTGCCCTGATCGCGCAGCAGCGGACGGCCGATCTCAAGACCGGTGCCGGCAAATTCATTGTAGGGGCCGAAGAAGGTCAGCGGGTGATCGACCGGCATCACCGGCAGATCCTCGCCCGCCAATCCGGCAATCAGGCGGCCCCAGAGGCCGGCACAGACGACGACATAGTCGGCCATGATCGTGCCGCGTGACGTGCGCACGCCGGTGACGCGGCCGTTCTCGTGCAGAAGCTCCAGCGCCGGGGTGTTGGCGAAGATCTTCAGCTTGCCCGCCGCCTCGGCCATGTCCACGAGCTTGGCAGCAACCGTCTGCGAACGCGGCACGACAAGACCGGCATCGGGGTCCCACAGCGCCCCCTGAATCTGGTCTTCTTCCAGCAGCGGGAACTTCTCCTTGGCTTCTGCCGCCGAAATCATGGTCACATTGGTGCCGAAGGCGCGGCCGGAGTCCACCTTGCGCTTCAGTTCGGCCATGCGGGCGTCATCGCCCACGCGCGCGACCTCGAGCCCGCCGATGCGCTGGTAGTTGCCGAGCTTCTCGTAGAAGTCCATGGAATACATGGTGGTCCAGCAGGACAGGAAGTCATGGCTGGTCGCATAGCAGAAGTCGGAGGCATGGGCGGTGGAGCCGATGTCCGTCGGGATGCCTGACTTGTCGATCCCCACGATGTCATCCCACCCGTTTTCGATCAGGTGATGGGCGACGGAGGCACCGACAATGCCCCCAAGACCGACAATGACAACGCGGGCACGGGACGGAAACGTGGACATGTTCTTTTATCCTCAAAGGCTGCGGCCATACGGCGGGGCCGCGGGTCATGGGTCTGGGTCATGGTCCCGCCGCCCAAGGCGGCAGGAAAGTCGTCGTGTCAGTTGAACGCAGGAAGGCCTGCGCGGCGGCAGGCGGCAATCAGCGTGTTGTGCATCAGTGTCATGATGGTCATCGGCCCGACCCCGCCCGGCACAGGCGTGATCGCCCGCGCCCGGAGGTTGGCACCGGCAAAATCGACGTCTCCAACCAGATGGTTCTTGCCGTTCAGGGGCACGCGGCTGGTGCCGACATCGATCACCGTTGCGCCCGGTTTGATCCATTCTCCGCGGATCATCCCGGCTGAGCCGACGGCGGCCACAACGATATCTGCCTGAGCAACCTTGCCGGCCAGGTCAACGGTCCGGGAATGCGCCAGCGTTACGGTGCAGTTTGCAGCCAGCAGCAGTTGCGCCATCGGCTTGCCGACGAGGATCGAGCGGCCGACAACGATCGCGTCCAGCCCGGCGAGATCCCCGAGGCTGTCCTTCAGCAGCATCAGGCAGCCAAGTGGCGTGCAGGACACCAGCCCCGGCAGACCCGAGGCAAGATAACCAGCGTTTACGGGGTGCAGACCGTCCACGTCCTTGGCCGGGTCAATCGCCTCAATCACGGCGAGACTATCAAGGCCCTGCGGCAGGGGCAGCTGCACGAGAATGCCATCCACGGCATCATCCGCATTCAGCTGCGCCACCAGCGCAAGAAGGTCAGTCTGGGAGACCGTTTCAGGCAGCACATGCTCGAAGCTCTCCATCCCCAGCTTGCGGGCCATGCGCCCCTTGCTGCGGACATAGACCTCGCTGGCGGGATCCGTGCCGACGAGCACCACGGCGAGACCGGGCCTGCGGCCGGTGTGCCGGGCGAAGTCTTGCACCTGCTGCGCGATGCGCGCACCGAGCGCATCGGCATGAGCCCGGCCGTCGATGATCGCAGCCCTCCCCGCATGGTGTTCGGCAGCAGTCATGGTGCTCACAGGGCGCGCTCCAGCTCGGGCAGGACGTCGAAAATGTCACCGACAATGCCGTAATCGGCAACCTGGAAGATCGGCGCCTCGGCATCGGTGTTGATGGCGACGATGATACGGCTGTCCTTCATGCCCGCAAGATGCTGGATAGCACCGGAAATGCCGCAGGCAATGTAGAGATCCGGCGCGACGACCTTGCCGGTCTGACCGACCTGGAAGTCGTTCGCAGCGTAACCTGCATCCACCGCAGCGCGGCTAGCTCCCACAGCGGCGCCCAGCTTGTCGGCCAGCGGATTGATGACCTGCTCGAACCGCTCTTTGGAGCCAAGCGCACGGCCGCCCGACACAACAATCTTCGCCGAGGAGAGATCGGGACGGTCGCTGACCGACAGAAGATTCTCGCGGAAGACGGACAGGTCCGGTGCGGCAGGCATGTCGACGGGAACCACCGGAACGGGAGCAGTGCCGGAGGCGGCCGGTGCGAAGCTGGCGGTGCGGATGGTCAGCACGCGGACCGGTCCCGGCGCCTGTACGACCTCAATGGCATTGCCGGCATAGACCGGGCGCTTGAAGGTGTCCGGCGCAAGGATCGCGGTCACGTCGGAGACCTGCATCACGTCGAGAAGCGCGGCGGCGCGGGGCAGCACGTTCTTGCCGCTGCTGGTCGCGGGGGCAAGGATGGTGTCATAGCCGCCGGCGAGCGAGACGAGGAGCGCGGCAGCCGGTTCCGCCAGCCGCTCGGCGAGCGCGCCGCTTTCCGCCAGAAGGACGCGGCGGACGCCTGCAAGGGCTGCAGCAGCCTGTGCTGCGGGCCCGGCGTTCTGGCCCGCGATCAGAATATCCACCTCACCGCCGATCTGCAGCGCGGCGCTCAGGGCACGGGCGCTGTGTTCGGACAAGGAGGCATTGTCGTGGTCGGCAAAGAGAAGAATGGCCATGTCGTTGTCTCCCGGGATCAGATGACGGCGGCTTCGGTTTTCAGCTTGTCGAGAAGCTCGGCGACGGTGGCGACCTTGATGCCGGTGGCGCGAGTGCCCGGCTCTTCGACGCGCAGGACACGAAGACGCGGGGCAATGTCCACGCCCAGTTCCTCGGGCGTCTGCTGCACCAGCGGCTTCTTCTTGGCCTTCATGATGTTGGGAAGGCTGGCATAGCGCGGCTCGTTGAGACGCAGGTCCGCAGTCACGACCGCGGGCAGCGTCACTTCGATCTGCTGAAGGCCGCTGTCGATCTCACGCGTGACGAGCGCCTTGCCGTCCGCCAGTTCGATCTTCGAGGCAAAGGTGGCCTGGCTCCAGCCCAGCAGTGCCGACAGCATCTGGCCGGTCTGGTTGCAGTCATCATCGATGGCCTGCTTGCCCAGAATCACGAGCCCCGCCGCCTCAGCCTGCGCCACCTTCTGCAAGATCTTTGCGACAGCCAGAGGCTCGACGCGGCCCTCGGCAAGGATCAGGATTGCCCGGTCGGCGCCCATGGCAAGGGCGGTGCGCAGCACCTCCTGTGCCTGCGCCGGGCCGACCGATACGGCGACAATCTCCGACGCCTGCCCGGCTTCCTTCATGCGGATGGCCTGCTCGACCGCAATCTCGTCGAAGGGGTTCATCGACATCTTCACATTGGCCAGATCCACGCCTGTACCATCGGGTTTGACGCGGATCTTGACGTTGTGATCAACCACCCGCTTCACCGGGACAAGGATCTTCATGGCGCTTCCCTTCTGTCAGCCACCTAAAGGAGTGGCATGTCCGATTGCGGCCCCTGCCGCCGCTCCGCCCGCCCGGTTGTGACAGGGGCAAGAGATGGCAGCAGGCGCTTCTGCTTATGCCCGACTTTGCCGGATCGATGCTCTGCGCAACAGGACATTTGCGTCATCAAAGGATTAGAGCTACGACATGAGTGCGACACTTTGAACCACAGGCCCCATCATGAGCCTTGCCCCCACCCAGCCCAGCCCCCCGCCGCCACGGCCCGCCCCGCATCCGGTGCGCCGCCAGCAGGGCAACACGCGCCTGTCCGTCGGTTTCATTCTCGCCCGGCGTTTCACGCTCTGCGCCTTTGCCAATTTCGTTGACGTCCTGCGCCTTGCCGCGGACGAAGGCGACCGCAGCCGTCCGATCCTGTGCAACTGGACAGTGCTGTCGGACACGATGGAGCCGGTCACCTCAAGCTGCGGAATCAGTGTCCAGCCCAAGGAGCGTCTGGGTGACCCGGCCCGCTTCGATTACATCGTCGTCATTGGCGGACTGATGGAGGATGAAGCGGTGCTGCCGCCGGGCTATCACCGCTTCCTGCACGAGGCGGCTGCGGCGGGCGTGCCACTGGCCGGCGTCTGCACCGGGGCCTTCCTCCTGCACCAGGCAGGACTGTTGAATGGCTACCGCTGCTGCGTCAGCTGGTTTCACCATGCCGACTTCCTCGAGCAATTCGAAGGGCTTAACCCCGTCACGGACCAAATCTTCGTGGTCGATCGCGACCGGCTGACCTGCTCCGGCGGGGTCAGTTCCGCCCATCTGGCGGCCTATCTGGTCGACAAGCATGTCGGCCGCGCCCAGGCCAGCAAGAGCCTGCACATCATGATCATCGACGAGGCGCTTCAGGCGGACAAACCGCAGCCCGGGATCACGATGGACTTCAAGACCCGCGACCCGATGGTGCTGCGCGCCCTTCTGATGATGCAGCAGAACATCGAGCAGCCCTTCACCGTGGCCGAGATCGCCAGCCGGATCGGTCATAGCAAGCGGCAGCTTGAACGGCACTTTCAGGCTGCGCTCGGCACGTCGCCGCAGTCAGCCTTTCTGGACATGCGCCTGTCTCTTGCCCATCACCTGATCGTCACCGGCGAGCGGCCCATCTCCCAGATCGCGCTGGAGTGCGGCTTCTGCGACAGTTCGCATCTGAGCCGGATGTTCCGCCGCCGCTACGGGCAGACCCCGCAGGGCTTGCGGCAGGCCCGGAGCTGACAAAAAAGCGCCCGCAGCATGTGCGGGCGCTTTCTCTTGCGATCCAGAAGTTCAGCGCGGCTCGCTGGCCAGGCCCTTCCAGATTGCGACGCACATCAGCAGCAGCAGCACCGTGAAGGGCAAGCCGGTCGAGATGACCATCGACTGCAGAGAAGACAGGCCTCCCGCAGACATCAGGAGCACGATCGCGACGATCCCCTCGAACACGCACCAGAACACGCGCTGCGGGACCGGGGCATCCACCTTGCCGCCTGCGGCGATGGTATCGATCACCAGCGAGCCCGAGTCCGATGACGTCACGAAGAAGACGATCACCAGCACGATCCCGATGAATGAGGTGATCTGGGCCAGCGGCAGTCCGTCCAGCATCGTGAACAGCTGCAGCGGCAGAGCAGAGTCGCGAACGGCGCCATAGCCGTCACGGACCAGCTGGCTGATCGCCGTGCCGCCAAAGATCGACATCCAGATCACGCAAACGAGTGACGGGATCAACAGGACACTGATCAGGAACTCACGCACGGTGCGGCCGCGCGAGACACGGGCAATGAACATGCCGACAAAGGGTGACCAGCTGATCCACCAGGCCCAGTAGAACGAGGTCCAGCCCTGCATGAAGTTCACATCATCGCGCCCAACCGGGTTCGACAAGGCAGGCAGATACTGAAGATAGGCCAGAAGAAAATCGCCCATATCCGTCATCAGCAGAAGCGTCGGCCCGGCGAACAGAACGAACATCAAAAGCCCGAAGGCCAGAACCATGTTCAATTCGGACAGGCGCTTCACCCCGGCTTCGAGCCCCCGGATCACCGAATAGAGCGCGATTGCCGTAATCCCGATGATCAGAATGACCTGAGATGTCTCATTGACCGGCATCCCGAACAGCTTGTTGAAGCCGGCGTTGGCTTGCACAGCTCCCAGGCCGAGCGAGGTCGCCAGCCCGAACAAGGTCGCAAAGACTGCAAGAATATCGATGACGTGCCCGGGCCAGCCCCAGACACGCTCGCCGAAGATCGGATAAAAGGCAGAGCGGATCGTCAGCGGCAGACCCTTGTTGTAGCTGAACAGCGCCAGGCTGAGCCCCACCACCGCATAGATCGCCCAGGGGTGCAGCGCCCAGTGGAAGATTGTGGCAGCCATGCCCAGCCGGATCGCCTCCTGCTCGCTCGCCGCAGCGCCAAGGGGGGACCAGTCCGTGCGGACCCCGTCTGCGCCCGCCTGTATGCCGCCCGCCGCGGAACCGAAGTGACTGAGCGGTTCGCTGACGCCATAGAACATCAGACCGATGCCCATGCCGGCGGCAAAAAGCATCGAGAACCAGCTCAGATAGCCAAAATCAGGCACTGCGGCCGCCCCGCCAAGCCGGATCTTCCCAAAAGGGCTGACCACCAGCACGAGGCAAAGGATGACGAAAACATCCGCCGCCCCGATGAAGAACCAGTCGAAGCCCTTCGTCACACTGGAAAAAACAGCCGAGAAAACATCCCCTGCGAGCGACGGCAGCGCCAGAGTGAAAACGACGAAGGCTATGACGCAAAGGGCGGAGATCAGAAAGACGGGATTGTGAACACTGTAGCCCAACGGCCCCAGCCGCCCGTCTATATTGTCCTGGCCGACCTCGTAGCCGGTCTGTATTGCACTTTCGGGCGGATGATTTCTAATCCGCTCTCCGGCGTGTTCGCCGTTCTTTGTCACATTGGTCAAGCTTCCATCCTCCTGAAGTTGGCACAGTGCCTGCCTGAAGGGGAGTCTCGCCGACGAACGCCGTCTTGATTTTTGGCATGAAACAAAGCGTCCCCTGCGGCCGGAGCGCAAAGCACCGCCCGTTCAGGAAGGAGGAAAACCCTCCGGCGTTTTTTTCATGCGATTTGCGGCTGGCTCGAACGAGAGACGAGACAAGCAACTGGTACCCGTACGGTTATGGGTCGAAGTGACGCAGTTCCGCAGAACGGGAACGACATTCCACCAGTAGTATTGCGTCCTGCGGACAATACACCGAAAGGCGTTCCGCCTTGTGAGCTTGCCGAGACCTGCAGGCCATGGCGGCCTGACGCAAAGCTGCTGGTCCTGCGTCGCAAATCTTCACGCCCGAACCTGCCGCAACGGCTACGGCTAACAAACAGGCCGGAGCCCTCTTCGCAACTTCCCCGGCCCCCGTCCCCTGTTCAGCGGCCGCGAAAAGGAAATTGCCGATGTCCCAGCTTATCCTGACATTATCCTGCCCCGTACGGATCGGGGTTGTCGCGACGATCTCGTCCTTCCTGGCGAATGCCGGCTGCAATATCCATGACAGTTCGCAGTTCACCGACGTGCAGAACAACCGCTTCTTCATGCGGCTCAGCTTCGTCTCCGAGCAGGGCCGCACGCGCGAGGAGCTGGACGAGGCATTCCGCGCAGAGATAGCGGGCTCGGACATTGTCCATTCCTTCCATGATCTCAACGAGAAGATGAAGGTCGTGATCATGGTCAGCCGTTTCGGGCATTGCCTGAACGACCTGCTCTACCGCTGGCGGATCGGGGCGCTGCCGATCGACATCGCGGCCGTCATCTCGAACCATATGGATTATCAGAAGGTGGTGGTGAACCACGATATTCCGTTCCACTGCATCAAGGTGACCAAGGAGAACAAGGCACAGGCCGAAGCCGAGCAGATGAAGATCGTCCGCGATACGGGCGCCGAGCTTGTGGTTCTGGCCCGTTACATGCAGGTTCTGTCGGACGAGATGTGCACCAAGATGTCCGGCCGGATCATCAACATCCATCACAGCTTCCTGCCCAGCTTCAAGGGTGCCAACCCCTACAAGCAGGCCTTTGACCGCGGCGTGAAACTGATCGGCGCGACCAGCCACTATGTGACGGCCGACCTGGACGAAGGCCCGATCATCGAACAGGACACGGTGCGCGTGACACATGCCCAGAGCGCCAACGACTATGTGAGCCTCGGACGTGACGTCGAAAGCCAGGTTCTCGCCCGGGCAATCCACGCGCATATCCACCGCCGCGTCTTCATCAGCGGTGACAAGACCGTGGTGTTCCCGGCAAGCCCGAACGAATATGTATCCGAGCGCATGGGCTGATCATCCAGCCATACATCTTGCCACTGCCAAAATGAAAAACGCCCTGCAGCTCCTCATCAGGAGCTGCAGGGCGCATTGTTTTAAGGGACCGGTCAGTCGGCCAGCGGCACCTTGGGAACGCTGGACTTCTTCGGGCCGGCCTTGGGCGCAGGCTTTGCCGCGGGTTCGGCGGCCTTGGCGGCGGGAGCCTTGCGTTTTTTCTTGGCCGGCAGCGTCTCGGGTTCCGGCGCGGGGGCAGCCTTGCGCTTTTCCTCGACGGTTTCGAGAAGCAGCCCTGCCCCGTCCTCGCTGACGGTGACCTTGACGGTGCCGCCTTTCTGCAGCTTGCCGAACAGCACCTCGTCGGCCAGCGGCCGCTTGATGTGCTCCTGGATGACGCGGCCAAGCGGGCGCGCGCCCATCTGGCTGTCGTAGCCCTTGTCCGCCAGCCATGCGACGGCTTCCGGTGTCAGTTCGAAGGTCACGCCGCGGTCGGCGAGCTGCGCCTCCAGCTGCATGACGAACTTCTCCACCACCTGGTGGATCACCTGAACCGGCAGATTGCCGAAGGGGATGACCGCATCGAGACGGTTGCGGAATTCCGGCGTGAACAGCTTGTTGATCGCCTCCTGATCATCCCCTTCCCGCTTCAGCTTGTTGAAGCCGATGGGGGCTCTGGCCATGTCGGACGCACCGGCATTGGTGGTCATGATCAGGATGACATTGCGGAAATCGACCTGCTTGCCGTTGTGGTCGGTCAGCTTGCCGTGATCCATCACCTGCAGCAGGATGTTGAAGAGGTCCGGGTGGGCCTTCTCGATTTCATCCAGCAGCAGCACGCAATGGGGATGCTGGTCGATGCCGTCGGTCAGCAGGCCGCCCTGATCGAATCCGACATAGCCCGGAGGCGCGCCGATGAGGCGGCTGACCGTGTGGCGCTCCATATATTCGGACATGTCGAAGCGCAGCAGCTCAACGCCAAGCGAGGCGGCGAGCTGGCGGGCGACTTCCGTCTTGCCGACGCCGGTGGGGCCGGAGAACAGGTAGCTGCCGATCGGCTTGTTGGGTTCGCGCAGGCCCGCACGGGCGAGCTTGATGGCGCTGGAGAGCGTTTCGATGGCCTTGTCCTGGCCATAGACCACGCGCTTCAGGTCTTCCGTCAGGCTCGACAGCACGGCTGCATCGCTCTTCGACACCGACTTGGGCGGGATGCGGGCCATGGTGGCAATCGTCGTCTCGATTTCCTTGACGCCGATGGTCTTGCGGCGGCGGCTTTCCGGCAGCAGCATCTGCGAGGCGCCGGTTTCATCCAGCACGTCGATGGCCTTGTCCGGCAGCTTGCGGTCATTGATGTATTTGGCCGACAGTTCCACCGCCGTCTTGATGGCCTCGTTGGTGTATTTGACCTTGTGGAAGTCCTCGAAATAGGGCTTCAGGCCCTTGAGGATCTCAATGGCATCCGGCACCGAGGGCTCGTTCACGTCGATCTTCTGGAAGCGGCGCACGAGGGCCCGGTCCTTCTCGAAGAACTGGCGGTATTCCTTGTAGGTGGTCGAGCCCATGCAGCGGATCGCGCCCGAGGCCAGCGCCGGCTTCAGAAGGTTGGAGGCATCCATCGCCCCGCCTGAAGTCGCGCCCGCGCCGATCACCGTGTGGATTTCGTCGATGAAGAGCACCGCACCCGGATACTCCTCGATCTCCTTCACCACCTGCTTCAGGCGCTCCTCGAAGTCGCCGCGATAGCGGGTGCCGGCCAGCAGCGCGCCCATGTCGAGCGAGAAGATGGTGGCATCCTGCAGCACTTCGGGCACGTCCTTGTTGACGATGCGCCGCGCCAGGCCCTCGGCAATCGCGGTCTTGCCCACGCCCGGGTCGCCGACGAAGAGCGGATTGTTCTTCGAGCGGCGGCACAGGATCTGGATCGTGCGCGTCACTTCGGCGTTGCGGCCGATCAGCGGATCGACCTTCCCGGCCTTGGATTTCTCGTTGAGATTGACGCAATAGGCCTCGAGCGCGTCATTCTTCTTCTTCGGCTTGGATTCAGCTTCTTCCGGCATGGCAGCTTCATCCTCCACGCCCTGGACCGGGCGCGGCTCAGACAGCCCCGGCCGCTTGGCAATTCCGTGAGAGATGTAATTGACGGCATCATAGCGCGTCATGTCCTGCTCCTGCAGGAAATAGGCGGCATGGCTCTCGCGCTCGGCGAAAATCGCGACAAGCACGTTGGCTCCCGTCACCTCTTCCCGTCCCGAGGACTGGACATGGATAACGGCACGCTGGATGACCCGCTGGAAGCCGGCGGTCGGCTTGGCATCCTCCTCGCCACCCGTGACGAGGTTTTCCAGCTCGGTCTCGATATAGTCGACAAGATTGCGGCGCAGGAGATCGAGGTCAACGCTGCAGGCGCGCATCACGGCTGCCGCGTCCTGATCATCAACCAGCGCCAGCAGCAGGTGCTCAAGCGTCGCATATTCCTGCTGCCGCTCGTTGGCGAAGGCCAGAGCCTGATGCAGGGCTTTTTCGAGGCTTCGGGAGAATGACGGCACGTGTCTGGTTCCCTTACTTTTTCTCCATCACGCATTGCAGCGGATGTTGATGCTTGCGGGCGAAGTCCATGACCTGGGTCACCTTCGTCTCGGCCACCTCATAGGTGTATATTCCGCACTCCCCGACACCATGGTGGTGCACGTGGAGCATGATCCGTGTCGCTTCCTCCCGGTTCTTCTGGAAGAAGCGCTCGACCACATGAATGACGAACTCCATCGGGGTGTAGTCGTCATTCAACAACAGCACCCTGTACAGATTGGGCCGTTTTGTGACCGTCTTCGTCTTTGTGACGACGACCGTCCCGGCATCTCCATCCTCATTCCGGCGCGATCCGCTTGCCATTCCCGTGCCCATCTTGTCTTTTCTGCCGCTCAACTCCCTGCGGAGGAGCGGGCTGCCCCGCAGGCCGGTTCACGGCATTGTGAGCAGCTGTCATTCAATCCCAATGCAGCTCTCTGCAAACCCTGTACCAAGGCCTGCCGGACCATGATGTCCATCAGCCTACACCGCCGTATGTTACCACAGTCTCACCGCCACACCGGGCAGGAGGCCATGTGCCCCATACTATAATGACTCATGCCAGAGCCCCATAACAGATCCTGATCCTGACGCCGTTACGGCGCCCGTGCAATGGCCTGTTTTGCAGATGGCGCCAAGTCCGGTCCTGTCAAGCCCTGCAGCGGCCTCCGGTCTTCTACCAAGGCTCTGAGATGCTGACGCATCACGCCTTGAAAATGCTCAAGCGCCGCACGGGCTACCGACGCTCGAAGAGTCAAGCTCATCGAGCGCCGGTCTTAACCAATGTAGGGATGGCATCGCATTATGGAAGAGGCTGCCTGCGCCAGGCTGGAGCGCGGCACGTGCGGAAACCATCGCACATGCGGACATGTTCCTGGGCGGCCTCCCTGGCACCTGCGCAAAGAACAGGCAAAAAGGCAGCGGCGGCCGCCTCCGGACCCGTGGTATTTTTTGCAATGCAAAAAGGCCTGACTGCCGGGCAGCCAGGCCTTTTCATATTTCACAGGCGCGGCGCTTCAAAGCGCCGGAAAGCTCACTTGCCGAGCTTGGAGAACATGCCTTCGTAAGGCTTGTACAGATCCTTGGCCATGTCGGTGTACATTTCACCGATCTTGGTCATCTCGCTGACAACACCTTCGTAGCTGGTCTTGAAGAACTCGCTCTGAGCTTCAAAAGCCTTGTCGAGGGACTTGGCGGACACGATCTTTTCCATGGCGGCAGAGCTTTCCTCGAAGGACTTCTTCTGGAAGTCTGCAATCTCGGCAGCAATCGCCTGCAGGGACTTGCTCATGTTTCCAGCAGCCTGCATGGCCTGGTCCATGTTTTCCTTGCCCAGCTTCTGGATGTCGTCAAAATTGTTCATCATGTCCTGCCCTCGCTCGTGAACCCGCTATGGGAAATCTTGCTCGGCGCGTTTCGCGTCGGGTTGCCTAATAATGACGCAATGCACAAGAATGTCAACGTTCTTTTTTGCACCGCAATATAACGGAGACTACGTAGACACGCTGTTAGGGTTCACGAGCGATTAAAATTGACCCTGCTTTACTGATTTGTAACCGCGTTCCGGGCAAGGTGGCTTCACGGGGAGCGTTGGGACGATTGCTCGCGTCATGCGCAGAGATGCTGCGTGACGGGGACCGATCCCTTCCGGCTTGGTTGAACCCAGAACGGGAAGTTGAGAGTTCGGTTAGTATGCCTGATTTGCACGCAGCATCCTCTTTCATGAGATTTGCAAGACGAGCCCTTGGTGCAGTTGTCATTGCACTGAGCCTTTCGGTCACTCCGGCCTCAGCCCAGCAGAATCCGAGATATGCCGGGATTGTGGTCGACGCCAAAACGGGAAAGACGCTCTATTCCGCCTCGGCGGACGAATTGCGCTTCCCTGCGTCGCTGACCAAGGTCATGACGCTTTATATCGTGTTCGAGGAACTTGAGGCGGGGCGCCTGCGCATGGACACGCCCCTCAAGGTCTCGGCCTATGCGGCGGCCCGCCCGCCCTCAAAGCTTGGCCTGCGGCCGGGCTCCACGATTCAGGTCCGGGATGCGATCCTGGCGCTGGTGACGAAGTCTGCCAATGACGTGGCGGCCGTTGTCGCGGAGAATATCGGCGGCTCCGAAGCGCGCTTTGCCGACCGCATGACCCGCACCGCCCGCCAGATCGGCATGAGCAAGACCACCTTCAAGAACCCGCATGGCCTGCCGAATGCCGGTCAGCGCACCACCGCGCGCGACATGGCAACCCTCGGCCGCGCCATCCAGGACCGTTTCCCGAAGCATTTCGAGCTGTTCAAGACCCGTTCCTTCACCTACCAGGGCCGCACCCACGGCAACCACAACCGCCTGCTGGGCGCGGTTCCGGGTGTGAGCGGCATCAAGACCGGCTACATCAACGCCTCCGGCTTCAATCTGGTCACCTCGGTTGAGCGTGACGGCCGTCAGATCGTTGCCGTTGTCATGGGCGGCAACACGGGCCGCTCGCGCGATGCGCAGATGGTGAAGCTGATCAACGAATATATGCCCAAGGCGAGCCGCGGCCCGCGGACGGCACCGCTCCTGGTGCACAACACCTCCTCGGCCATCGTGGCCGATGCCAAGCCGACGGCTCCGATCCGCGTCAACGCACCGCTGCGCGCACCTGTTCCCAACAGCAAGCCTGACTCCGAGCCGGCCGTCCTGCCCTTTGCCGTGGCTTCTGCCGCAGATGCTCCGGCGCCAGTTCCGGCACCTGCGCCGCAGGCACCGGTTCAGGCCGCTGCCGCTGCTGCAGCTCCTGCCCCTGTTCCGGTTCCCGCCCCGGCTCCGGCCGTCGCCGCAGCCCGCACGGTTGTGCAGCCGCAGCAGGAGATCCAGATCGCATCGGCCGATGGCAATGTCGCCCTGCCCTCACCGGCCCCTGCGATTGTCGTCGAAACCTCGACCATCACGCCGGGCATCAGCCCCAAGCCGTCTCCGCGCGTGGCCGCTGCCTTTGCCGTGATCGAGGCAGCTCCGGTGGAAACCGTGCCGGCGCCTGAAACGGTTGCCCACACTCCGGCGCGCGCCACTGCCGCGGAAAAGACAACCGTGACCGTGGCCACCAACAACACCGCTGACGCCGCTCCCGGCTGGCAGGTTCAGATCGGTGCAGCCGTGTCGGAAACGGCGGCCATCGGCCTGCTGAAGAAAGCACAGGCGGCGACGGGCTCTGCCCTGCGCAACCGGGATCCTTACACCGAGGAAGTGACCGCGAAAGGCCAGACCATGTACCGCGCACGTTTTGTCGGCTTCCAGGACAAGAACCAGGCACAAGCCGCCTGCCAGTCGCTCAAGCGTGCGAAATTCAATTGCTACACCATCTATCAGTAACTGCGTGGGGTGGGATCAATGTCCTCTGAGAAGCTTGTCTTTAGCCTCGTTGAGTTTCGCAGCCAGGAAGCTCGTCCCGCCGTGGTCGGGATGGAGCCGCTTCATAAGCCGGCGGTGCGCAGCTCGGATTTCCGCTTCGCCGGCGCCGGGCGCAAGCCCCAGGATCTGGTAGGCCTCCTCATCTGTCATGGCGCCCGGGCCCGCCGTGCCGCGATGCCGGTTTGCGGCATCCGCCTCGAAGTGTACACGCCAGCCGGGCAGCCGGCCGTCGAGGTAAGCTTCAAATAATCTGCGGCTGGCGGGATCTGCCGCCAGCTCTGCCCACAAGTCCCTGAGCTCGCCGGACTGAAGCGAGTTCAGGGCGCGTCCGGTGAAACGTCCGGCCTTTACCGCCCCCCGCACCTCCCCGCTCTGCCCATCCCGCTCCATGACGAGCCAGGGCGTTTCCTGCCGTCCGATGCGCAGGCCGCCCTTCTGCCAGGGCAAGGCCCAGCCGAGCAACGGGGCGCCCAGACTGGCCGCAACAGCCGCCAGCCCGATCCGCCCGGTGAGCGCCAGGATAACGGCAATGGCAAGCAAGGTGATGCCGCCCACAGCGCGGGTTCTGCGCGCCAGAAGCTTCGGCGAGGCCGAGGTGAAGGATTTTCCGGCCAGCAGGAAAACAGCGAGCAGCAGAAGGCCAAGCAGCAGATACGGCATAAAGGGATCCCGGGTGCGTCACTGCCGGACTATCCGGCCCTGCCCCATCCTGCAAGACCCTCTGCCGCCTGCGCAAGCCCGGAGCCCGCAAGCCCAACTGCCGCGATGACCTAGAGGAGCCCGAGTTCGGCCAGTTCCCGGCGCATTTCCTCGGGCATGTCGCCGCCCGTGCGGGTGCCCTTGATGTCGGCGGGGGCTTCGTTGTCCTTGAGATAGCGCCAGCCCTGGAACGGGCGGCGGGGCTGCATCTGGGTCAGAATCAGCCTTGGCTCCAGCACCAGATCGCAGCGGTTGACACCCGCCTCGTCCGTGAAGGGGCGGATATCCGTCAGTATCTGCCGCACCTGAACGAAGCCCTTGATCACCCAGTAAAGCGAGCCGCCATCCAGCAGCTCTTCCTTCCGGGTCGGGATCATCCGCGTCGTATGGGTCTGCTCGGCCGGCTGCCCGGCTGCGCGCAGCTGATCCATGCGGAAATCGATCCACGCCTGAAGGTCCTCGACGCTGTCGGCGCCAACACAGAGCTTTACCAGATGAAGTGCCATGCCCCGTGCCTAGCAGAGCCTCCCGCCCCCGGTAAAGAGGCAAAAAACCACCGCCGGGGAGCATGGCCGGAAGAGGCTGCCAAAGAGGGGCTTTTGCACAGGCAGGATGAACAGGCTTGCCATCCCCCGGCGAAGCAGCTTCACTGGTTCACATGGATGTGTTCCTTACCGGTGCGACCGGCCTCATCGGCAGCGCGATCCTGCGGCGTCTCCGCCAGGACGGGAGACGTGTTGCGGCACTTGCGCGTTCCAGCGCCAGCGCGGAAGAAATCGACAGCCTCGGCGCCATTCCCGTGCCGGGTGATCTTGAAGAACCGGAAACGTGGATCCACAGCGCCTTGTCCTGCAAGGGAATCATTCACGCGGCTGGCGGCCCTGCGGCTGCGGAGCGGCACTTTGCTGCCGTCATGCGGCAGGCCTGCCTGCAGGCCGCAGCACCGCCGCGACTGGTCTACACGGGCGGAATCTGGCTTTTTCCGCCCTCCGGTGAAGCGGTGCTGAGCGAAAGCACCGCCTTTGAACCGCTGCCCGCCTTCGGTCATTCGGCCGAGATCATCCGGTCCCTGCAGAACGTGCAGCGCATGGGTGTCGCCGTCATTCATCCCGCTCTCGTCTGCGGCCCGGATGCCGGGCCCCTGGCGGAGATGGCTGCGGCGGCCTGCAGCTCAGAGCCCTTCCGCACGAAAGCAACGGAAGACACGCTCTGGCCGCTTGTGGATGCGGATGATCTGGCGGAGCTCTACCTGCTGGCACTCGATTCAACCCAGTTCCGCCTCAGCCTCTTCGGTGCCGGCATCGGCTCGGCCCGGGTTGGCGAGATTGCCGGACTGGTGGGCGAAGCCTGCGGAGCACCGGTGACGCTTGAGGCGCTGAGCGGGACCCCGGAGGACCCGCGGCTCGACTGGCAGGCAGGCTATGGCCGCTCGCAGACCGTCTCCCCCGCAAGAGCGGTCAAGATGCTGGGCTGGGCGCCGAAGCGCACCAGCCTTGAAAGCCTCGTCGGCATTGCGGCAGGTCCCCTGCCCTCCCCGCTGCCCAGGCGGGAGACGCCCGGGCCGGCCACCGGCTGAATGCAAGGCACATGGAGTGCTCATGAAAGAGTACCCATGAAAAAAGGCGCGGTGTTGAGCCGCGCCTTCTTCCTGGACATCTGGGGCTATTATCCCGCGATTGCGACCGCCGTCTTGGCAGTTTCTGCATCAGCGAACAGCATGACCAAAGCCAGCATGCCCCCGAGAACGATCACCGTCCACGCGGTGACGCCCCAGCAGGACTTCTGTACGTTTTCGTCCATGAAAACCCTTGTCTGTGGGAACGCCATAAGGCACTTGCCTCAAATATGGCGTCTTTGCGGCATGATATTTAATGAAGGGCTAACGCCTTCGCAAGCGCAAAATCGCCATAGCTGCTGTGCCGGCTATGCATTCCTGGGAATTTCCGTGACCGGCCATGGACTTGCACCGCCCGCTCATGCATCTGATAGTTCTGGATAATCCGGACCGCCGTCTGATTCCGGTAAGGTTTTGGCAAGGTTCCGGAAACTTTTAGGAAAATTTCATGGCAGCGCTGTCCACAATGGATCTCATCGCCCTTGGCATTTTTCTGGCCACCTGGCTCAGCTTCAACATCCTTGTGGAACTGTCCCCCTTGCGGGAACGCACCTTGTCCAAAATGATGGAAGAGTACCGCTTCGCCTGGATGCGGACCATGGCACTGCGGCAGGTGCGGATCATGGACACGGCGATCCTGACCGGGCTGCAGCAGGGTACCAGCTTCTTTGCCTCCACCGCCCTTCTGGCGATCGGCGGCTCCTTCACTCTGCTGAATGGCACGGAGCGTATCCTGCAGGTCGCAGGCGATCTCTCGGTGCCGATCGAATACAATCGCACCGTCTGGGAAATCAAGGTGATCGGCCTGATGCTGATCTTCGCCTATGCCTTCTTCAAGTTCGGCTGGGCCTACAGACTTTTCAACTACTCCAGCATCGTCATGGGGTCGGTGCCGGACGCGGTCACGGGCGACAAGGACGTGATCCTGAACACCTCCTACAAGGCCGCCCGGCTGAATGCGCTGGCAGGACGGCATTTCAACCGGGGTCAGAGGGCCCTGTTTTTCTCCATCGGCTTTCTCGGCTGGCTGGCAGGCCCGTGGGGCCTGATCATCACCACTGTCTCCGTTGTCGCCGTGCTGCTGCGCCGTCAGTTCGCGTCGAATGCCCGCACGGCCGTCATGGCATCGCTGCAAGGGCTGGCACAGGGCGAACCGCCCAGCGGCGGAGAAAAGACCGAAACCGGCTCGTCGAACCCCTTCACGTAATAGGTGCCGACCTTTCCGCTCTGGCACCCCAGCATTCCGGCAACCGCCTCCGAGGCGAGGATTTCCCGGTCGAGAGCCTTGGCAAGGCCGGCAATGCGCGAGGCGAGATTGACGGCCGGGCCGACGACAGTGAAATCCAGCCGCGTTTCGCTGCCCACATTGCCGAAGAACACATCACCGGCATGCAGTGCGATGCCCACCTTGATTTCCGGATTCTCCGCGCAGCAATTGTGGTTCACTTCGGCAATGCGCATCACGGCTTCCTGTGCCGCAAAGACAGCACGCCGCGAGGCCTCCTGCGCTTCATCCGCGGACTCATAGGGGAAGATCGCCATCACCTCGTCACCGATGAACTTCAACACTTCCCCCCCTTGCGCCTCGACGGCAGATGCCATCGCGCCAAAATAGGTGTTGAGCAGTTCGATCAGCTTTTCACCCGGCAGCCGGTTGGAAAGGGTCGTGAAGCCGCGCAGATCGGCGAAGCTGATCACGGCGGAGATCAGTTCGCCGCCGCCGCGCTTGATACTGCCCTGCAGCACCCGGGATCCGGCGCGCGGCCCGACATAGGTGTCGAGCAGCGTTGACGCCGTGCGGCGCAGGGTGTTGAGTTCGCAGATCAGCCCCAGCGGCCGGGCGATGGACTCAAACACGGCAAGATGGGCGGGCGTAAACCCGGCTTCAGAACGTGTTGCCAGCGTAAGGGCTTTGTTGGTGCCGTCCGAGAAGGGCAGCGGCATGGCGATGTAGTCCTTGAAGCCCCCGTCCCGCAGCTCGGGAAGAATGCCGTATTCACCCTCTTCCGGTTCCGGCGTGACCCGGATACGGACGGAACGGCCCTCCACATAGACAACCTTCAGCGGGCTGCGGTCATAGGATGCCTGCAGATCCGGCGCTTCCATGTAGCGGCGCAGCTCCGTTTGGCCGTCACTGGTCCACAAGGCGCTCTCCGCCCGCACATTTGGATGCAGCAATGCAATGCCGGTGCTGATCCTGTCGACCGGAATGCGCGCTTCCCGAAGGCGCTGGCCCAGATGGCGGACCAGCTCCTGGCTGTCCTGCACCTCGACCGCTTCGCCATAAAGCCACTGAATGATGTCAGCCGCAGCAAGCGGCGCCTCGAAAGACATCGGAGTCTCCGTATCCGGCTATCAAGTCTTGAAGATAGGAGCCCGGGGCCGCGTTGGGAAGATGGCTTGTGCTTTACCAGTGCGTTCACACCGGCTCTACAGATCCTCAGGCGAGGGGAACAGGGACGAACTGCGCCCGCTCATCCAGTAGACGGCGAGGCCAACCCATTCCTTGACGGCGATATCCACCCGCAGGAACCCTTCGGACGAGGACCCGAACGGGCGCCAGATATCCTGCGGGCCACGGGTGCGCCAGTCGACCGGATAGGCGATGACACCTTCCCAGCCCGCCTGCCGGAACACGCCCATGGCGCGCGGCATGTGATAGGCTGACGTCACCAGCAGGAATTTTTCGCCCGGCTGCGGCGACAGCAGAGCGCGCGTTTCCACCGCGTTCTGCCAGGTGTTGCGCGAACGGTCTTCCATCACGATCCGTTCCGGATCGATGCCGAAGCCTTCAAACACACGCTCCGCCGCAACGGCCTCGGTGGTGGCACTGGCAAAGAGCAGGCCCTCCCCGCCCGAATGGACGACCTTCGCCTGCGGATAGCGCCGCGCCAGTTCCGGCACCACGGTGAGCCGTTCCGCCGCCATGGTGATGCCCGGATAAGGCCGGGAGCTTGAAACCGTCGTGTCGAGGGCGCCGCCCAGAACGATGATGGCGCTCACCTCGTCCGGCAGCGTTTCAGGTGCGGGAAATCTGTCCTCCAGCGGAACGGTGATCATGTTGCCGAAAGGCGAAAGGCCAACCAGAACATAGAGGAGAATGCCGGTCCCGCTGAGAAAAATCCCGAACTTGCGCAGACGGGAGACGAGCAGGCAGAGAAAACCGGCGCCGAAAACGAGCAGGATGAAATTCGACGGACGCATGAAGAAGAAGGCAATCTTGGAAAGATAGAAAAATACGTTCTCAGCCAGTTCCATGTCCGCGTCCGCCTCGCTCCTGTTGACCGCCCCGCGCCGCTTGTAGCGCATCACACCGGCCGCTGCATGGCAAAAACCTCAAGACGAGGGGTGATCCCCGGCCCCGGCGCGTCTCAGCCTGTCATTTCTTACAATTTCGATAGATTGCTGCAAGCCGTGACCCAGATCACAGGCCCGTGAAGCCGCCTGACGCACTCTGACACCCGGCTGGAGACAGGGCATTTCAGCAAGGGGCAGAGACATGACACTTTATATCGAACTGGGCGGACGTTCCGTCATCGAGCGCGCGGTGCGGCAGGTCGTGAACGCACGCAGCGGGAGCCAGTCAGGCATCAGCGGCATGTTCACGCCACAGCAGACTGCGCAGGCCAGCGAAGATCTGACCGAGTTCCTGACCTTTCTCTTCGGCGGCTCGCCATTCTATGAAGGTCCGGCCATTCATCTGTCCTTTTCCTGCCTCTGCACGTCCCATGCGGCCTTCGATGAGGTAAGGGACCTGTTCACGCGGGAGCTGACGCTGCGCCCGCAAACGGCCGGATTGCGGCCGCAGGTACATGCCGCGCTGGAACAGATCCGCCATCATGCCGTGCGCCAGCCGCATCCAGCGCGTGCGCAGGAGAGGCCGCAGTTTCAGGCGCGATCCTTCTGACCTTTTGTCCGCAATGCAAAAAGCCGCCGGCAGAACCGGCGGCTTTCGCATGTCAGGGGCATAAGTCCGGATTACTTCACTTCATCAGCGCTGCTGACGACCTTGCCGACGAGGCCATAGGCGATGCCCTCTTCCGGGCTCATCCAGTAGTCGCGGTCGGTGTCCTTTTCGATGCGCTCGATCGGCTGGCCGGTGGCATCGGCAAAGATCTGGTTCAGGCGGTCGCGCATCTTGATGATTTCGCGGGCCTGGATCTCGATGTCGGTCGCCATGCCGCCGGCACCGCCGGACGGCTGATGCAGCAGGAAACGGGTGTTCTTGGTGCAGTAGCGGCGCTCTTTCGGCACCGACACGTAGATCAGCGCGCCAGCGCTTGCCACCCAGCCCATGCCGAGGATACGCACCTGCGGACGGATGAAGCGGATGGTGTCGTGGATCATGTCGCCGGATTCGACGTGGCCGCCGGGCGAAGAGACGATCACCGTGATCGGGTCGCCGGAAACCTGAGCCAGAGCCAGCAGGCGTGCGCAGACGTCACGGGCCAGTTCCTGGGTGATCGGCCCGGTGATGAGGACGGTGCGCGCATCGAACAGATGCTTGTCGACCTGAACCGACTGCGGCGTCTTGGTCTTCTCGTCCTCGTCGTCATCGAGGCGGGCCGGCACCGGATTCATATAATTGCTCATGCGCAGGAAAGCTCCATTGTCACGGTGCGCCGGCAAGGCCGGCACGGGTTCTCATAGGCCCATACTTAAGCGAAGCGCTGCCGCCCCGCAATGAAGACACGCATTTAGACACACAAGGGTTATCAACTGGGCAACAACAGCGGCCGTCTTCAGGATTGCGCGCCTGGCGCATAGTCACCGGCACCGGCCGCGGCGATGGCTGGGGACGGCGCGGCGCCCTTGCCGCCTGCAGCATCTTTGCCGTGCAGGCCCTCCACCTCGACACAATCGCGCCCCTTGCGTTTTGCAGCATAAAGCGCCCAGTCCGCGCGCTGCAGCAGCCCATCCACATCGGCGGCGGTCACCGGCATGATGCCTATTCCGGCGGAGACGGTGATCCTGAAATCGGGGTTGCCGCCAAGCATGGACAGAACGCGCGTATGCACGCGAAGCCCTTCGGCCAGGCCATATGCTGCAAGTGCGGCATCCCCCGTCAGCAGGCAGGCAAATTCCTCGCCGCCGATCCGGCCGGTCAGCCCGTGCGGCCCCAGACGGTCCCGCATCAGCTGGCTGAAGGCCTGCAGCACCGAATCTCCGCCCGCATGGCCGAAACGGTCGTTGACGGCCTTGAAGTGATCGAGGTCGCACAGGATCATGCAGACAGGCGTGCCATCCCGGCGGGCCGTCTCAAGGGCAACCGCGGCAGCACTGCGGAATGCCCCCCGGTTCAACAGGCCGGTGAGAACGTCCTCCTCCGCCTCACGCCGCAAATTCTGCAATTGCCCGTCGCGGAAGAGCATTGCGCTGGCCAGAATGGCAGCGGAGGACAGGAGGATCGCCACCAGAAACTGCAGGACACTGCCCTGTGCGCCAAGGCTGGAGAAATACTCCGTGGTCTCCGGCGCGCTGATCAGGAGCACCATGCGGGAGGCGTGCATCAGCGAGGCACCAGCAAAGAGAATCGCGAAGACCAGCCGCACCGGCTTTGACAGAAGCAGCGCACGCTGGAACTCGAAGGCCGTGACGGCGGACACGAACATGAGAATGAAAGACAGGGACGTCAGGCGCAGCGTGGTGTTTTCGAGGAAACCCGGGACGATGCAGAGCCCGTTCCACAGGATGATCGGGGTGAGCATGGCCAGCAGCGAAGTGTGGCGGCCCGAAAAATGGCGGGTCGCAGCGTAGCCAAGACCTGCCCCCAGACAGAGAAGGGAATGGCCCAGATGCAGCACCCAGAGCCCCGTGAGGCTTTCACGCGAGGCCAGCAAGACAAAGCCGGGCACCCGCACAAGCAGGCTGACGGACCAGAGCAGAATGCCGGCGTGCTCTCGCTCAAGCCGCCATTGGCGGAAGAGCTGAAGCCCGCCGGCTAAAAAAAGGCAGGCGAACACAGCCAGCATTGATGGAGTATCAATGGTCAAACCAATCCCCTGCACCTTCCCCGAAGCCACGTTAGGCTGACAGGATTTAGCGGGAAGTTAAATCAGTTCAGTCGCTTGAGGTTTTTTCATCACACGGTGTTTCAAGACCGGGCGCCCGCTTTCTGAATATTTTCAAAAGCGGGCGCCCCCGACTCAACCGCTCAGGCGGTCTTGTTGAAGATCTCGCGGCCGATCAGCATGCGGCGGATTTCGCTGGTGCCTGCCCCGATCTCGTAGAGCTTGGCGTCGCGCAGCAACCGGCCTGTCGGATAGTCGTTGATATAGCCGTTGCCGCCCAGAAGCTGGATCGCATCCAGCGTCACCTTCGTCGCGTTTTCGGCGGCATAGAGGATGGCGCCTGCAGCGTCTTCCCGTGTGGTCTCGCCCCGGTCGCAGGCCTGCGCCACCGCATAGACATAGGCCTTGGTGGCGTTCATGGTCACATACATGTCCGCCACCTTGCCCTGCACCAGCTGGAAGGTGCCGATGGGCGCACCAAACTGCTGGCGCTCGTGAACGTAAGGAATGACCACATCCATCGCCGCCTGCATCAGGCCGATGCAACCGGCTGCCAGCACGGCGCGCTCGTAATCCAGCCCGGACATGAGCACGTTGACGCCCTTGCCCACCTCGGCCAGCACGTTTTCTTCCGGCACTTCGCAGTCTTCGAAGACGAGTTCGCCGGTCTCCGAGCCGCGCATGCCCAGCTTGTCCAGCTTCTGCGCCACAGAGAATCCCTTGAAGCCCTTTTCGATCAGGAAGGCCGTGATGCCGCGTGACCCTGCTGCCGGATCGGTCTTGGCATAGACGATCAGCGTGTCGGCGCAGGGGCCGTTGGTGATCCACATCTTGGTGCCGTTCAGCACATAGCGGTCACCCTTCTTGTCGGCCCTGAGCTTCATCGACACTACATCCGAACCGGCGCCCGGTTCGGACATGGCCAGCGCGCCCACATGCTCGCCGCTGATCAGCTTGCCGAGATAGCGCTTTTTCTGGTCCTCGTTGCCCCAGCGGCGCAGCTGGTTGACGCAGAGGTTGGAATGAGCGCCGTAGGAGAGGCCAATCGAGCCCGAGGCCCGGCTCACCTCTTCCATGGCGATGCAGTGCTCCAGATAGCCAAGCCCCGCCCCGCCCCAGTCCTCTTCCACCGTGATGCCGTGCAGGCCGAGCTCCCCCATCTCGGGCCACAGTTCACGCGGGAACCAGTCGTCCCGGTCGATGCGGGCCGCCAGCGGCGCGATGCGGTCCTGCGAATAGGAGCGCACGCTGTCGCGCAGCATGTCTGCCGTTTCGCCGAGGTTGAAGTTGAATGACGGAAAGTCATTGCGGATCATGGGCTTTTCCTCCAGTCGCCCGGCCCTCCCGGCCGTTCAGCGGGTGTATTTGATGAAAGGGGTAACCTTGCCAATGCGGTCGTAGAGCTGGCGCGCCGTGGCGTTGAATTCCTGCGTCAGCCAGTAGACGTAAGGCGCGCCCTTCGCATCGGCGGCGGCATAGACCGCCTCGATCAGCGCCCGGCCCACGCCGCGCCCGCGCACGGACGGGTCGGCATAAAGATCCTGCAGGTAGCAGTAAGGGCCTTCGGTCCAGCAGGAGCGGTGAAAGATGTAGTGGACGATGCCGACCAGCCGGCCGGTCTCATCGACTGCGCAGAGCCCATGCGGATCTTCATCCGGGGTCATCAGCCGCGACCAGTTGAGATCATATTGCGACTGGGGCTTTTCGGTTTCGTAGAAGACGAGATAGGCCTTCCACAGCGCCGCCCACTCGGCATGGTCCTGCGGCTGAAGCGGGCGGATGGTGATGGCTGCTTGCGTCATGGGTCCTCACTTGCCTTGCAGATCCTCAGTCCTCGACGCCCTCAAGGCAGATCATCGAGAACAGGCCGGTGGCCACGTGGATTTCTCTGTCCCCGGTCACGCCATAGACATCCGAGCGGCAGATGGTCAACGTGCGGCCCGGCTTGATGACACGGCCGCGCGCCACCAGCTTCTCGCCCTTGCCGGGATTGAGCAGGTTGATCTTGAATTCTGTGCTGAGCACGCCGGTGCCGGCCGGATAGAGCGACAGGGCGGCATAGCCGGCAGCGCTGTCGGCAATCGACGTGGTGGAGCCGGCGTGGAAGAAGCCGTGCTGCTGGGTCAGTTCGGCCCGGTGCGGCATCACGATATCCACCTCGCCGGGGGCCAGATGGCTGAGGCTTGCCCCCAGATGGCCCATGAAGGGCTGGCGGGCGAAGCTTCTGCGGACCCTCTCCTCCCAGTTCGGATCACGCGGCTCGAATGCTGTCATGGTTCCCTCCTCCCCGGTGCAGAGCCTCAGCCGTTTTCCCGCGGCACACCCAGTTCATCCAGCCGCGCCAGACAGCCGCGCTCGACGTCGGCGAGTTCGGCCAGCGTCAGCTCGATGTCATTGCGCTTTTCTTCGAGTTCGGCGCGCCGTTCGGCGATCTTGCGCATGAGCAGCTGCAGCTGCCCCGCCTCCCCCGGCGCCTTGCCGTACATGCCGATGATCTCGCTGATCTCGGTCAGCGAGAAGCCGAGGCGCTTGCCGCGCAGGATCAGCTTCAGCCGCGTCCGGTCCGCCGGCTTGTAGAGCCGCTGGCGGCCGCGCCGCTGCGGCGTGATCAGCCCCTGCGCCTCATAAAAGCGCAAGGTCCGGGTGGTGATCCCGAATTCCTGCGTCAGCTGGGTGATCGTATAGAGCCGCGGTTCCATGAAGCCTCCATCCTGCGGCCAGCTTCATGGACTTTTACGTTAAAGTCAATCAGATGATTTATATATATATTTTTCAGTTAGTTAAAATAAATCAGAGCGGCAGGCGGAACCAGAGCGCAGCAATGCCGAGAAAGGCGAAGAAACCGATCACATCCGTCACCATCGTAACGAACACGCTGGAGGCGATGGCCGGATCTGCCTTCAGCTTGTCGAGCGTGACCGGGATCAGCAGGCCGCCCAGCCCGGCACAGACCAGATTGACCATGATGGCGGCCGCGATGACGACGCCAAGGCCGGGCATCTCGAACCAGATGGCTGCGGTGGCCCCCATCAGGGCCGCCAGCGCCATGCCATTGAGGACGCTCACCATCACCTCACGGCGCAACACGCGCCAGATGTTGCGGGTGTCCAGTTCCTGGGTGGCCAGCGCGCGCACGGCAACCGTCATGGTCTGCGTGGCCGCATTGCCGCCCATGGAGGCAACGATGGGCATGAGCACCGCCAGCGCAACCATGGCCTCGATGGTATCTTCAAACAGGGAGATCACGCTGGCCGCCAGAAGCGCCGTGCCCAGATTGACGATCAGCCAGACAATGCGCGAGCGGGCGATGGTGATCACCGTATCCGAAATCTCTTCATCACCCACACCGCCAAGGGCGCGCATGTCCTCTTCGGCTTCTTCCTGGATGACGTCCACGATGTCATCAACCGTCAGCACGCCGACCAGCCGGCCGCTTTCGTCCACGACGGCAGCGGAGACCAGGTTGTAACGCTCGAAGAGGCGGGCCACCTCTTCCTGATCATCCGTGGCGCGCACGCGCTTGAGATCTTCCTCGAAAATGTCGGAAATCTTCGCAGCGCGCTGTGTGCGCAGGATCCTGTCCAGCGACACGGCACCAGCCAGCCGGAAGCCGGGATCGACCACATAGATTTCGTAGAATGTGTCCGGGAGATCCTTGTCCTCGCGCAGATAATCGATGGTCTGCCCCACCGTCCAGAACGGCGGCACGGCAATGAAATCGGACTGCATGCGCCGGCCGGCGCTGTCTTCCGGGTAATCAAGGGCGCGTTCCAGCTGGACACGTTCGGACAGCGGCAGCTCATCAAGGATCGCCGCCTGATCTTCCGCATCAAGGTCTTCCAGAATGTAGACCGCGTCGTCCGAATCAAGCTCGCCAAGACCTTCGGCGATGTCGGCAGCAGGCAGCTCTTCCAGCAGGCGGACGCGCACCGCCTCGTCCATTTCCGTCAGGGCGGCATAGTCGAAGAGATCGCCCATGAGGCGGACGAAGACAGGGCGCTCGGCCTCGGGCAGAGCATCGATGAGTTCGCCCACGTCTGCTTCGTGCAGATCCCCGGCAAGCGTTCGCACCGCATCCTCATCCTGCGCCGCAACAGCTTCGGCAACAGCCCGGATGAAGGCCTCGTTCAGCCAGCCATCTTCACCATGAATGGGGATTCCGGCTTCCGCCGGCTGAGGTGTTTCTGGCCCCTCGCCGGGCGTCATCGGGTGCGGGGCAACAGGGGCAAGGTCAGGTCCTGCGTCGTTTTTGCCGGCGTCAGTCATGGCTCCCTCCTGTCATGCGCACCCAGTGGGCCGGAGGCAGCGGCCCGCGCCTCACACCTAGCTGTCTTACGCTGCTTTGGCTATTGAAAACCGGACGCTTCCGGCCTCCCGGCACGAGTTTTCACATGCCGGTTGCGGCACCGCACCATCACGGCTTCGCAGGCGGCAGACTCAGCCCGGCTGACAGCCCTTCAGGGCTTCCACCTGACGGACCGCGGCCAGATAATCGCGCACCTGAGAGGGCAGAATCCCCTCATCCGGCGACAGACATCTCCTGTTGCGGAAAAAGGCGCGCTGCTCGCGCTCGCCGCGCGGACAGATGCCGCCATCGGCCCGGATCTTCTCGCGCAGATACCAGAGCTGATCGCAGGCAAGGCGTTCCAGCTCCTCGGGGGACTTCTGCATGTTGCGCCGCTGCTCGGCCGAAACAAATCCGGCCAGCATGCCGCCAAGCGCCACGATCAGGATGGCAAAGCCTATGCGCCGCATGGAGAACCTCCCCTGTTGCCCGGTTACCCGTCCAGACACACGGGTTTTGTGGCAAGGGTGCGGCGGCAGCCAAAGACAAGGAGGGACCGTTGCACCAGCCGGAAAAGCATAAAGCCGCCGAGGTTTCCCACCGGCGGCTGTCAGCCTTTTGTTGAAGAGCGGCAAATGCTTGCAGCGTCTTCTTGAAGAAATGGTGCGGTCGAGAAGACTCGAACTTCCACGGGTTGCCCCACAGCGACCTCAACGCTGCGCGTCTACCAATTCCGCCACGACCGCGATTTCTTCATTTCCCCGGCGCAATCAGCGTCGAGGCGCCCCATGTAGCAAATCGGATTCTGGGGCGCAAGGGGCTTCTCCGCTTTATTTTTAAACTCCCCGAAAATGCCGCGGGCCTGTGGGTAACTTTTTACCCAAGCCCCGGAAACTCAAGGGATTTCGGGCGTTTCAGATCGAGCTGGCAAAGGTCTCCAGTCCGGCTGCCGTTTCGATCAGCCCCTGACGCCTCAGAACCGCTAGATATTCATCAGGATCCAGCGGCGGCGTCTTCAGGCGTGACCGCACTTTTTTCACTGCAGCGCAGAACAGTCCCGGCACACGAGAAAGGTGCGCGAGCAGGAACTCGTCCGGATTTTGCGCTTCAATGCCATGAGGAGCCAGCGCCTCTGGCGGAAAATCCCTGGTGTTATGTGTCAGGATAACGCCACAGCGCCCGGCAATCGCCGCCGCAAGCACATGGCAGTCATCCGGGTCAGGCAAGACAAGCGAGGGGAGAATTTTCTCGTATCCATGAATGAGGCAGTCACTTATTGCCTCATTCATAAGGTCCCTTGTCCGCTCAAGCGCCCGGCGCTCGCGCCACGGCTGCCTGCGCAACAGCGCCTCAATCCACTCGCAGTGTATGCGTTCGGTCCATGCCGCAATAATAACGTCCGAAACGGCAAGCTGGAGCAACAGATCCCGCAGTGGGGCCGGGTAAAGTACATTTGCGTCGAGCAGAACCCGAGCCTGATTCACCTTGCGCCGTATCCCATGTCCTGCTCCTGCGCTTCGGCAACCAGTTGGTCCAGGATTTCCTCCCGCCTGCGATCCATGATGCGCTTGTAAGCAATCACGTCCTGCATGAGCGCCCGCCGGTGCTTCCCGACCTTGCGATGGGGAATTTTACCTTCCTCCAGGAGCCTGATCAGGAAGGGCCGGGACACATTCAGAAGCTCTGCAGCCTGTACCGTGGTCAACTCGGCATCATCGGGAACAACCGTTACCCCCTGCCCCGCCGCCATGGCCTTGAGAATTTCCATCAGCAGAGTAACTGCCCCTGCCGGCAGTTCCACCACCTCTGTCTCTTCGTGCCCCGTTACGCGCAATTTCAGCGGCGCTCCGTCACGCGCGTGGCCGGCAAGGGCCTGCTCGGAAACGCGCGCAACCGCTGCCTCCTGCCGGGTTGGCCTGCGCTGACTGCGTACCGGGAATGTCATGGCATCATCCTTTTCTTTCTCAAGCAATTCCAGCAGAAACGGGAACCGTTTTGCAGCCGGATTGCGTGAAAACAAAGAGATAGAACACTCTCTGCGGCTCCAGTTTCAACGGACGTGCTCTAACTTCAGGATAACGCTCAAGTGCAATAAATGCAACGAACGAAATATTCGCAAGGGATCTCACGGACAGATCCAAAGACCCGGCAAACAGAAACGCCCCCGGTGACGGACCCGCCTCACAAGGGCGCTTTACAAGCGCTAATCTTACAGGGGCCCGTCGGTGCGCATGGGCCGGGCTTCGGGCGGACGCATCAGGACCTCGGTGATGGAAATGCCGATCCGCTCCCCCAGAAGCACCACCTGCCCCTTGGCCACCAGCGTGTTATTGGCATAGATGCTGACGTCATCCTCTTCGGCGACATCCAGATCGATCACCGCGCCGCGCCCCATGCGCAGCAGCTGGTGCACCGGCATCTGCGTTGTGCCCAGCACCACGGAAATGTCGACGGTAATGTCATCAAATGTGGCCATTTTGCTTTTCCGTCCGGCCTTCCGCCTGTACAAGTCTGCAATCCTGACGCCGTGGACCTGTTCAGGCTCCTCCGGCATCTTGCCTTTCCCTCAGTTTAGCCTGACCACAGGGCGCAAAGCCACCGCCAATGCAGCCTGACCCCATGCAGATCACCGGCCGTTCCGAACTCGTCCCCGATTTTCATCCCCTGCCCGGCAGCCCGGCGGTGGAGTGGCGGATCTCTGACGAGCCCGTCCCCTATGAAGAGGCCATGGCCTTCATGGAGAAGCGCGTCGAGGCGATTGCGGCGGGCGAGGCGGATGAATGCGTCTGGCTGCTGGAGCACCCTCCCCTTTATACGGCCGGCACCAGCGCAAGACGCGAGGACCTGCTGATGCCGGACCGGTTCCCCGTCTATGACGCCGGGCGCGGCGGGCAATATACCTACCACGGGCCGGGCCAGCGCATTGCCTATGTGATGCTGGATCTGAAGCGCCGGCGGCAGGACATCCGCGCCTTCGTGGCAGCGCTGGAAGCCTGGGTCATCGGTTCGCTCTGGCAGCATCATGTGCGCGGCGAGCGGCGGGAAGACCGGGTCGGCGTGTGGGTGCGTCGCCCGGACAAGGGGCCTGAGGTGGAGGACAAGATCGCGGCCATCGGCATCCGCGTGCGCAAGTGGGTCACCTTCCACGGCATCAGTCTGAACGTCGACCCGGATCTGGAGCATTTTTCCGGCATCGTGCCCTGCGGCGTGGCGCAGCACGGCGTGACCAGCCTTGTCGATCTGGGCCTGCCGGTGACGCTTCCCGAGGTCGATATTGTCCTGCGGCAGGAATTCGAAAAGCTGTTTGGCGCTTCAGCCAGCGCATCCGGCGAATCTAAAGCCGTCTAACCAAATAAATCTACCGCAGGGATGTGATATTTATTTAATTAGAAAAATATATTAGCAAACCAGAACTTCAGCAAACCTGTCACATTAAGTTCAATCATAGATCATAGCTCTTCGCGGCCCGCTATTTCGCGAGTACTACCCAGGAGAGTAGATCTCATGTCTACGACTGAACAAAACATGAGCCGCCGTGACTTCCTCAAGTCGACAACGGCCGCGGCAGGCCTTGCCGCACTGTCCACGATGATCGTCTTCCGCGCCAATGCCGCTGCGGGTCCCGGCGAACTGTTGATGAGCCCGGCGACTCCGAACCCTCAGGGCGCATTCGAGCGCCTGTTCCTGCTCAAGGGCGATCCCTTGGCCGGTCCTGTCCGCGCCATCGTCACGGAAGCCGGCAATCCGGTGCCTGCCCCATCGCTCGCTCCGGGCGAACGCCGTGTGCTGCGCCTGATGCATTTCAACGACATGCACAACCACCTGACCGACCAGCACAGCAAGAAGGGCGACACCCACCGCCTGTCCCAGATGGTCAAGATGGTTCGCGAGACCCGCGCCGCAGCCGGCGACTCGGAAGCTGTGTTCTTCGTATCCGTTGGCGATGATCACACCGGCTCGGTGTTTGATGAACTTGTCGGCTGGTCCCCGGAAGACTTCGTCACCGATCCGGCATACCGCGCCTATTCCGCCGCCGGCCTCGACATCGCCGTTCTTGGCAACCACGAGTTTGACCGTGGCGCGGAGCTGCTGCGCATGGGGCTGAAGCGCGATGCCGCCTTCCCGGTGCTCTCGGCCAATGTGCATGGCTCGGCCTTCCTCGCCCGCGATGAGGACTATGTCTGCGCCGCCATTGCCGAGGCCAAGGGCCTGCGCGTCGGCTTCATCGGCCTGACCACCGCCGTGGACACCCGCGTTGGCCAGCCCTCCGACCCCAGCCTTGCCGTCGCAAGCCCGGTGGAGGCCATCCGCAACGTGCTGCCTGCTGTCGCCGAAGTCTGTGACGTCGTGGTGATCCTGTCTCACTGCGGCTTTGGCTCAGGCTCGCACCGTTCTGGCAAGGCCGGTGCGGCACGCATGATCGGCGAAGGCGACCTGGACATTGCCGCTGCGGCCGGTCCTCTGACCAGCAAGCCGATTGTGCTGCTGGGCGGCCACTCGCACACAATGCTCAACAGCGGCGGCATCGACACGGACAATGTTGTCGAGGGCGTTCTCATTGCGCAGGCCGAAGCCAACGGCAAGTTCCTGGGCGACATCAGCATGTCCATCGCGGCCGAGAACGGCCGCAAGGCCTGGTTCTCATCCGTCAGCCTGCATCCGGTCAAGAACCGCGACGACCGGGTCAAGGCGGATGAGCCGTCCTATGCCGCTCTGGAGCATGAGGGGGACTATGACGCAGCCTTTGAGGCAGAAACCATTGCACCGCTGCTGAAGGCCCTCGATTCCAAACTGGCCGAGGAGATCGGTCAGGTTGCCAGCGATGAACTCGTCTCGACCGAGCGCACCCTCGCAGACCGCTATATCCGTGAAGTGGCCATCGCCAATTTCATGAATGACGCTCTGGTCCAGCGCTCCTCGACGTTCCCGGGAGGCCAGATCGACATTGCTCTCTTCAATGCCACCGGCCTGCAGACCGGCATCAGCCAGGGTCCGCTGACGTTCAAGGCCTGGTATGATGTCATGCCCTATGCCGACAATGTGCATGTGGCCACCATGACGGGTGCGCAGATCCTCGAGATGCTGGACAACAATGCCAAGCGCTTCGTCCGGCCAGAGGAACTGGCGGCAGGCACGCTGGACCTCACCCAGTTCGTGTCCCGCGGTCTTCTGCATTTCTCCAGCGCCCTGCGCTACCGGGTTGACCTTGGGGCCTCGGCCGCGCAGGCCAAAGCCGTGGATGTCACGATCGCCGGCACACCCATCGGGGAGGTGCTCGACAAGACATACAAGGTGGCATTCAACACCTATGTCTCGCTCGGAGCCTTTGGGGAAGCCTGGAATGGCAAGCCGGTCTCCGGCGGCGTACCCGGCGACATTCCCAGCATGGATCTGCGCAAGCTCGATTACGACCATACGGGCCTCGTCTACCGCAACGAGATCATTGCCCATATCCGTGATCTGAAGGTCATTTCAGCGGAAACCGGCGCCCGCCTGGACGGGCGGCTTGCCATCGGCTGACGCATCGGGCCTTGAAATGCTCAAGCCCCGCATTCCAACAAGCTGTCCGGGAGCCCCCCGGACAGCACCTGCGGCGCCTCATCGCTCTCAGGGCATGATGCCCTCGCGCCCGGCCCTTCGGGCCTTTACCGGACAAAGCATGCCCTTGTGCAAAACACCGGAAATCCGGGCTGCGGCGCAAGCCTGCCGCAAGGTTCATCAGCATATATAGCAAGGGTCTGCTGAATCTTGTTCCGGCGCCTTTGGGGACGGGCACAAATTTACGCTGCCTGCGACCTCTTTACGGAGATCTTTGCCGCTCATGGACCTGGTGTCACCAAGCCCCACGCGTACCGAATACATCCATGATGACCGGACCCAGACGCGCGTCGCCATGGTTATCATCGGGTTCGGAGCGGCTGCCTGTGTGGTGGGAAGCCTGATGGCCAACAGCATCTGGCCGGCGGCTCTCGCCAGTCTGATTTCCGGCTCCATCATTCTGCGGCTGCACCTCCAGACAGCCCGCACCCGGGTGATCTTCGACACCCATGGCAACAAGCTGCTGCTGGAACACCGCACTCCCTCGGGCCGGCTGCTGGGCAGTGGCCGGTACGAGCTGTCCAGCCTGGAAAATGTCGTGGCCGAGAAGGCCGGGCCCTTGCACAATTTCATGTCCCGCAAGGTCTGGCAGCGTCCGGTGATGATCATTGCGGGCCACCGCGTCCCCCTCACCTACCGCAGCTTCGAAACCGGCAGCGGCACGGAAGAAATCGTCACGCAACTGCGTGACCGCTTCGGCCTGCCCCGCTCCGCCCGTTCCATGGCGGAACAGGAGGACAACGGCTTCATCGAGGTGAGGCAGCCCCGCGCCAGCCGTGCAGCCAAAGGCGACGAGGACGAAGACAACCTCACCGCCATCGCCAAGAAAGCCCGAGCAATCCGCGAACAGAGCGTCGGAGACGCGTAAGGTCCAGGGCTTTCGATGCTGACGCATCACGCCTTGAAATTGCTCAGGCACCGCACGGGCTTGATCAAGGCTCCGGGATTGACGGTCCCCTGAAGGTCATCATGGGCCGGCCTGCTCTGCTTATCCCTCTGGACACACAAGAACAGGCCAGGCCTGTGAGACCCTGCCCCTTGGAGAGCTTCAGATCGGATAGCGGCCTGGCAGGGTTTCCATGGTCAGCCAGCGCAGATCGGTGAACTCGTCGAGCCCTGCCTTGCCGCCGAAGCGGCCATAGCCGGAGGCCTTGACGCCGCCGAAGGGCATCTGTGCCTCGTCATGCACGGTCGGGCCGTTGATATGACAGATGCCCGACTGAATGCGCCGCGCCACCCGCAGGCCGCGTGCGGCATCCCCGGTGAAGACGGAAGCCGACAGCCCGTATTCCGAATCGTTGGCAAGCTCGATGGCATGCTCCTCATCACGGGCACGGATCAGCGCGACAACGGGGCCGAAGCTTTCCTCGCTGTAAAGACGCATGTCTTTCGTGACATCCGCGATTACGGTTGCCGGAACCAGCACTCCATCAGCCGGAGTTCCGGTGAGCTGACGGGCGCCCTTGGACAAGGCGTCCTCAACAAGGCTCTGGAGCTTTTCCACCGTTTCCAGGCCGATGACGGCGCCGAGCGGGTTCTTGCCCTCCACCGGATTGCCCGCCGTAAGCGTGGCAGCCTTGGCGCGGAACTTTTCCGCAAAGGCATCTGCCACTGCATCCACGACGATGATGCGCTCCGTCGACATGCAGATCTGGCCCTGATTGAAGAAGGCACCAAAGGCAGCAGCAGCAACGGCCGCATCCAGATCGGCATCATCCAGCACGATCAGCGGCGCCTTGCCGCCCAGTTCCAGCAGAACCGGCTTGAGCTGGGTGGCAGCCCGCACAGCGATCAGCTTGCCGACGCCGGTCGAACCGGTGAAGTTGATGTGGCGCACCGCCGGATGATCGATGAGGCCGTTGACGATCTCAGCCGCATTCTCCGGCGCATTGGTGACCGTATTGACCACCCCTTCCGGGAAACCGGACGAAACGAAAGCGTCCGCAATCAGTGCATGGGTCGCAGGGCAGCGCTCGGATGCCTTGAGGATCACGGTATTGCCGCAGGCGAGCGCCGTGGCAATGGCACGAACGCCCAGAATGACCGGGGCATTCCAGGGCGCAATGCCGAGGCACACGCCCTTGGGCTGGCGCTCGGAAAAGGCAAAGCAGCCCGGCTTGTCGGACGGGATGACCTCGCCGCCCACCTGCGTCGTCAGGGATGCAGCTTCCCGGATCATATTGGCCGCCAGCGTGACGTTGAAGCCGGCCCAGAGCTGGCCGTCGCACCGGTTTCCGCCGCCATGAGACGCACGAAATCGTCCATCTTCCCGGCCAGCGCATCAGCGGCCTTCAGGAGGAGACGGCGGCGCTCGCCGGGCCCTGTCGCCGACCAGGCCGGAAAGGCGGCCTGCGCCTTTTCGGCAATCGCACAGGCAGCTGCCACATCCATTGCCTCGCAGGTGCTGGCCACAGCGCCTGTGACCGGGTTCAGCCTGTCGAATAACCGGTTGCGGGTGATCTGGTCCATTTCGTCCTCCTCGTTTCACACAACCGCGCCGGGCGCCGCCCGCAGCCCGGCGGCCTCGATGCCGGCAACGGCACAAAGTTCGTCATTCGGGCCAAGATCGCCGGAAATACCGGCAGCCCCGATGACCTCTCCTTCGGCATTCAGGATGAGAACCCCGCCGGGCGAAGGCACCATCCGCCCGCCGCTGACGGGGACAAGAGCCGAGAAGAAAACCGGGTTTCCGCTCGCCCTTTCCGTCAGCTCCCGGGAGCCGAAGCCCATTCCGAGAGAGCCCCAAGCCTTGCCGAAGGCGATCTCGAACCGGACGATACCGGCACCATCCTCGCGCTTGTAGGCGACAAGATGTCCGCCCGCATCCAGAACGGCGACGGCCAGTGGCGCCAGATTCCGAGCCCGCGCTTCGGTCAGAGCTGCGGCGATGATGGCATCCGCTTGTGAAAGCCTGAGCATGTGTCTTCCTTGTCTTTCTGAAGAAAAAGGCGGCAGCGGCAGTCTGGCCGCTGCCAGGTTCGTCACAGGAACATGGCCAGAATGTCCCGCTGGGAGGCTGGCCGGGGCACCTTGAAATTGACGCTCAGGCAATCGGCAGCAGCCGGACGGGCAAGGCATGCCTCCAGCCAGCGGACCATGGATGGCCATCGTGAAATATCGATACCGGCAACGGGCACCATGTGCATTACGGCAGCCACATTCAGATCCGCCGCCGTGAACCGCTCTCCAACCAGGAACTCCCGGTCCTGAAGATAGCCATCCAGGGCCGTCCAGGGCCGGGCAAGCTTGGCGAGCGCCAGTTCCAGTTCCTCGCCATCCGGCTCGTGCGGATCAAACAGGACGCACAGAGCTGCGGCCAGCAGCTGCGGCTTTTCGATCTCCGTCACCACCCAGAACGACCACTGGGTCATCAGCGCATCTTCTTCAAGGCTGCGGGGGGCAAGCGGGCCACCATGCTTCTTGGCCAGATAGAGATTGATGGCGAGGGATTCGAACAACGTGAAGCCGCTGTCGGTCAGCGTCGGGCATTTGCCGTTCGGGTTAAGGGCCAGAAATTCAGGCGGCTTCGGCTGGCCGGGCCGGAAGGCGAAAGGCTGGCGCTGATGGGCAAGGCCCAGTTCCGCCAGCATCCAGCTGCATCGGTTGGCGCGGGTCCGGCTCACATCGCCATAGAGCGTGATCATGCTTGTTGCTCCTCCTCCTCAGGGGCAGCAGCCGCACCTGCAAGATGCGGCCGCCGTGATGTTTCAGAAGCCCCGGTCCGCGCCCAGCGCGCTTCCCGGAACCCAGATGCCATGGAAGCCCTCATGCACCCGGCACGGGAACTTCAGAATGGCAACCGGCCCCTGCGACAGGTTGCGGGCATCGAGAATGACAAGATCCGTGCGGTTTTCGGCGCGGCGCCCCACCATGGTCATCAGCCAGCCGTCACCCTCCTCCGCATCGGGGCTGCGCGGCACAAAGCAGGGCTCTTCCGGAGAGGAATCGGGCCCGGCGTAGAACAGGCTGATCTTGCCCGTGTGCTCGTCGAAGTGGCCAAGACAGGTGAAGGGCGGCCCCTTGGGACCTGCCGGCAGCATCGGCCATTTCGCCGGATGATTGGTGCCGAACCAGAAGTGGCGCGTGCGGCGCATGGAGAAGCGGCCATCGACCACCGGCATCTCGCCGATGTGGTTGATGAAGCGTTCGATCTGGACATCACCGCCCGCCGTGGACAGGTCCACGATCCAGCGCTCGCCGAAGGGCGGCAGTTCATCGGCATCCGGATTGTGAATGTCCGGGAACTGGCTCAGCCAGCCCGATTCATTGACGAAATGATCCAGCACCAGCCGGTTGCCATCGTCCCAGGCGTTGAACGTGTGGGTTTGCATCGCAATCTTGGGCGCGGTGTACCAGCGGATGGCGGAGACCCCCTGATCGCGCGGGATGACGGCAATGTAGGTTTGCTTCTGGCTGTCCCAGTGCCAGTAGGATTCGCCCTTCTTCACCCGGTCCCACTCGCAGACCATCGGGCAGATGACGAAGGCGATGAAATTGCGCGACACGAGGAAGTCATGCACCATCGAGCAGTAAGGCGCCTTGAACCGTTCGGTCTTCAGGAACTCACCGTCCTTGCCGATACGGTAGACCTCGATCTCGTCGCTGGCGACGCCTTCACAGTTATAGGCAAAGGCGATGCACTCTCCCGTCAGGGGATCGATCTTCGGATGGGCGGTGAAGGTCCGGCTCTTCAGCTGGCCGCCGAAATCCGTTTCGCCGCGCGTCGTCAGATCGTTCGGATCGAGTTCATAGGGACGGCCGGATTCCTTCAGGGCATAGAGCTTGCCGTGATGCCAAAGCACTGAGGTGTTTGCCGTGTTGGCATCCTCACCGGCTACCTCGGGAGCATCCGTAAAGGGATTGCGGTAGGCTCCGAACATCGCCCGGCGGGCGGAGCGCTCAAGCTGGAACTTGCGCGTCCGCACATAGCGCATGGTCAGATCGGCATGGCCGTTCTGGATGCGGACCGAATGCACCATCCCGTCGCCATTCAGAAAGATGTCCTTGCCATGCAGCGGCGGATAGGCGTGGTCGGCGCTGTTGCGGATATACATGCCTTCAAGCTCGGGCGGTATCCGGCCGATCACTTCAAGATCATGCACTTCGCCCTCGATGCGGACCGGCGCGGCATAGCCGTTGAAGACCACATCATCGGGAAACTGCAGGCCCGTAGATGTCATGACATGCTGGTTCATGGTCTCTCTCCATCTGGAACATGTTTTTGGGATCAGGCCACGGCAGGGGCAGTTTCCTGCGCCCTGCGGGCAAGCTCGCGCTGCGCCAGAAGCAGCAGCGTGACAGCGGTGGCGGCAATGCCCATCACTGCCCAGGCAAGGCCGGAATATCCGGCAGCCATCACCACCGTTCCGCCCAGCGCCGGGCCCATGGCGGAGCCGGACATCATCATCGCCGGAGTTGCGGCCACAGCCCTGCCGCTGGCATCCACCCGCGCCAGCAGGCCGAAAAGGAACGTGTGGCTGAAGATCACCAGCGACACATAGAAGGCGACGGGAACGGCGTAGAAATAGAAGCCCGCCGCCGAAGTGATGCTCAGGGCAAAGACGGCCTGCAGGATGGGACCGGCAATACCAACCGCCAGCGGCGGCAGGCGGTGCTGCAGCAGGGCAGCAAGGATGCCGGGAGCCAGATTGACGAAGCCCATGACGATCAGAACCGACTGGACACGCCCCTCACCATAACCGCTTGCCACACCGACCCGCTCGACGAAGGCAAAGACCGTTGCCTGGCTGAGGGCAAGGCAGATGATGGCGCCGATCAGAAACCAGGCCGCCCGTGGAAACCCGCCTGCGGCAGCAATACGGGCCTGCGCCTCTTCCCGGACAGCTTCCACCTTCGGAAAGAAGAACAGGGAGAAAACGGCTGCCACGGCCATGGTGATGGCGAAAGCCCGGAAGATCACCGGACCGCCGATGGACGCAATCATGCCCGGCAGCACCGCAAACATCGCGATCGCCAGCACACCCATGGCCACATTGACGATGCCGAACAGCCGGTGCGGATTGTTTGTCCGGCCAATGGCTCCGTGGGTCACGGAAAGCGCCGAACCGGCGCCGAAACCGGCCAGAAAATGCAACACGATCAGCAGCGGCAGGCTCTCCGCCCCGACCGGCAATACCGAGTTGCCGGCGAATGCGGCTGCCGAGAGCAGAAAGCCGCCGGCTGCAAAACTGCGGTGCGGCAGGCGGGTGAAGCGCGGCGCAAAGACGATGCTGGCAAGAACGGCGGCGGCGAGAAAGGCGGTGACCGTCAATCCGGCCTGTTGCGGCTCAAGGCCGTAGTGGCTCATCAGAGCGCCGATCCACAGCGGCAGCGCGGCCAGATCGATCATTCCCGCCATATGGCAAATGCTGAGCGTCAGATAGCCGCCCACACTGTTCAGTCTGGTCATAATTCCCCTCCCAGGATGTGACCACGCAGCGGCAGGGACCCTGACAGGCGTGCCGTGCGGGATATCTCCCGAGCGAAGAAGCTTCCGTCCCCTCCCCGCTCAGGGCTGACGCATCCAATCCCCCCGCATGACCATCAGGCCTGCCGCCAACCCTAGGGGTCTCTCTCCGGCAGCAGCCTGACGTGTCTCTCTTCCCTGCGGAGAGGTCTCAACTGCATCAGCACGGCGATGATAGGCCCGCCCAAACCACCAACAAAACAGATTGCATTGATATGAATCATCGATAGGATCAATACTTACGAAATTGCCGGGGCGGCCATGAGACTGGACAAGTTCGACCTCAATCTGCTCGTTGTGCTGGATGCCTTGCTGGAGGAACGCAACGTCACGCGGGCAGCCGAGCGCCTGCACATCGGGCAGTCGGCCGCCAGCGCGGCACTTGGACGCCTCAGGGACTATTTCGGCGACAGTCTCATGGTTCAGGTCGGCCGCCGGATGGAACTGACACCGCTTGCCCGAAGCCTCGCGCAGCCGGTCCGCGATGCGCTGCTGAGCGCCCGCACCGCCATAGCCATCCGGCCGGAGTACGAGCCTGCCGCTTTCAAACGGGTCTTTTCGATCGCCGCCTCCGACTACATGCTGGATGTGATGCTCGCCACAGCCGTGCGCAGCCTCGCCTCCACGGCTCCCGGCATAAGGCTGAACATCAGACGGACTCCATATGACGTGATGGAAGCTTTCGAGCGGGGTACGATCGATCTGCTGATCATGCCCGAGCAATATGCCAGCCGCCTTCAGCATCCTCAGGCCGAGATATTGCGGGATGAGCACGTCTGCATGATGTGCGCAGAGGCCGCCCGCGGCATCGAAACGCTGACACTTGAGGAATACTTCGAGAGAGGCCACGTGGCGATCCGCCTGGGAGATGACGGGACACTTGCCTTTGAGGAGTGGTTTCTACCGCGCTACGGCCGCCAGCGCCGCGTGGAATGCACAGTGGACCAGTTCAGCGTCGCACCACTGCTCGTAACCGGAACAGAACGCATCGTGACAATGCACCGGCGCATGGCGGAAGAAATGAGCCGCCGCTTTGCAGTCAAACTGTTCCCTGCCCCCTTTGCCATGGAACAACTCTGTGAGGTCATGGTGTGGCCGCGTTATCTGGATGAGGATCCGGCGCACCGGTGGCTCAGATCGGCGATCCTCAGCGCCGGAGAGCTGACGGCCAGCTTCCAAGATTAGCCAGATCAGCATATTCGCGTATGCCGCTGAGTTTCATGCAGCACCATCCGCATATCTGGCTGATAAATACTACAAATCGGATATTCTCTTCACCAGAACAACAGGAAAATCGCTCACCGTTTAGAGCGTTTTAAGCATCCACCGATAAAAACCATCGGGGAGGAAAGAAGTGGAATAGCCTCATCCACCAGCCAGAAAGAAACTTCGACGATGACGCAGACCGCCCGCTCAGGCCGCCGCCGCAGTCTCATGACCAGGATCCTTGCGGCAACGGCCGCCTCGATCCTTGGGATTTTCGCCATCTTCGCCCTTTACAACGATGTCGTCATGCGCGAGCAGACGGAAGAGCGCGTGAACAGCAACCTGTCGATGGTTGGCAGTTCCGTTGCGAAAAGCGTGTCGAACTGGCTGACGGGCCGCACGATGCTGACCGAATTCGCCATGCAGTCGCTGGGGTCAAAGCCGGCTTCCGAAATGACGCAGGAACAGTTCAACGTTCCTCTGCTGACCTCCACCTTCCTGATGACCTATTACGGCAACACGGAGGGTGAGTTTTTCCAGTGGCCGCCGTCCACGCTTCCCGAAGGCTATGACCCGCGCAAGCGCCCCTGGTACAAGGCCGCTGCGGATCTTGGAAAGCTGACGCTGACCGAGCCCTATATCGCGGCTTCCTCGAACGAGTTGAACATCACCGCAGCCGCCCCGCGCTACATGAACGGCCAGCTGGTGGGCGTTGTCGGTTCCGATTTCTCCATCCAGATGCTTGATCAGATGCTGAAGGACGCCAATCTGGGCGACCTTGGCTACCTGTTCATCACCGACCGCTCCGGCAAGGTGCTGATCCACGCCAGTCAGGACCTGATCGGCAAGACCCTGGCCGATATTTATCCCGGCGCGCAGGTTTCCACCGGTGTCATGCAGGACGTGGACAGCGCCGAGGGCGCGCGCCTGCTTGGTTTCCAGCCGATTGCCGGCCTGCCGGGCGTGGACTGGTATGTTGCCATGTCCATCGACAAGGGCGTTGCCTTCGCCGAGCTGTCCGACTTCCGCCGGTCGACGCTGATTGCGACCCTCGCCGCCGTGCTCATCATGCTGGCGCTCATCGGCACCTTGTTCCGCAACTGGCTGGCCCGTCCGCTGTCGAGCATCACCGGCGCCATGAGCCAGATTGCCGACGGTGATCTGACCGCCGCCATTCCCGGCCTTGGCCGCAATGACGAGATCGGCGCCATCGCCGGTGCCGTCCACGTCTTCAAGGAGCATTCCCTGGAACGCGAGCGTCTGGAAGCAGCCCAGAGCGCCGAGCAGGAAGCCAAGCAGCGCCGCGCCGAGGCCGTCGACCGGATGATCAACGCCTTTGCCTCTGAAGTGGGCTCGGCCCTGCAGACGGTCAGTTCCGCCACGCAGAATGTGGTTTCCACCGCACGCCAGCTGACCCAGACGTCCGAGTCCAGTTCGGAAGGAGCAAATCTCGCCGCTGCCGCATCGGAAGAAGCTGCCGCGAACGTCCGCTCTGTTGCGGCGGCCTCTGAAGAGCTGAATTCCTCGATTGCCGAGATCGCCCGCCGGGTGGAACATTCCAACGAGATCGCCAACCGCGCCTCGGATGCCGCCAGCGAGACCAACCAGACGGTTCAGAGCCTGGTGCAGACGACGGAAAAGATCAGCCAGATCGTCAAGCTCATCAATGACATTGCCGCCCAGACCAACCTTCTGGCGCTCAATGCCACCATCGAGGCAGCGCGTGCCGGTGATGCGGGCAAGGGCTTTGCGGTCGTTGCCACGGAAGTGAAGTCGCTGGCCAACCAGACCGCTTCGGCCACGGAAGAGATCGCCACGCAGATCCAGGCAATGCAGGCCGTCTCCAATCAGGCCGCCATGGCCATCGGCAGCATCGCCGATGTCATCGGCCAGATGAGCCACATCTCCACCGACATCTCCGCCGCCGTGACCCAGCAGAGCGGCGCAACCACCGAGATTTCGCGCTCGGTGCATGAAGTGGCAACCGGCACGCAGAATGTCTCGGAAACCCTGAGCCATGTGTCGCGCGGTGCCAGCGAAACCGGCGAGAGCGCGCAGGTGCTGCTTGATGTCGCCACCCAGCTGACCCAGCAGACCGGCAACCTGCGCCAGCGCATCGACGCCTTCTTCGCCGAGATCCGCGCCGCCTGAGACAGGCACAGACAAGACATGAAAAGGGCGGCCTCACCGGGCCGCCCTTTCTGATTCAGACCACCGCCAGATCGCGGCTGAGACCGGAGAGGATCTCGCAGCCGGTTGCCGTCACCACCGCCACTTCCTCCAGCCGGATGCCGAAGCGCCCGGGCAGATAGATGCCGGGCTCGATGGTGAAGACCATCCCCTCCTCCAGCATCAGATTGCTGGTGCTGGTGATATAGGGCTGCTCATGCACCTCGGTGCCGAGGCCGTGGCCGGTGCGGTGGGTGAAAAACTCCCCGTAGCCGGCATCCATGATCACCTGACGCGCCGCCAGATCGACGCTGCGGGCGGGCACGCCAGGACGGGCCGAGGCGATGGCCGCCTGAACGGCGGCATCGACCACCTCATGCACCTCCCGGTATCCGGCCGGCGGCTCGCCGAGGCTTGCCATACGGGTGATGTCGGAATTGTAGCCGTCCTTGAGGCCGCCAATGTCCACCAGCACCACATCGCCGCGCTTCAGCCGTGCCTCGCCGGAGTGATGGTGCGGATAGGCACTGTTCGGGCCGATGGCGAGGATGGCAAAGGTGGGCTGCGCACCGTTGGCGGCAAAGGCAGCCTGCACGGCCTTGGCCAGTTCGCTCTCGCTCACGCCTTCGGCCAAGGCCGCACGGGCAGCGGCCTGGGCAAAGTCGGCAATCTTGGCGTTTTCCTTCAAGAGCGCAATTTCTGCGGCGCTCTTGACCATGCGCAGTGCGCCAACGGTGGCGGAGGCAAAGCTGCGGGTGGCGCGCGGCAGCGCATCCACCAGCATCAGCGCGTGGTCGGCACGCATGGTCTCATCCAGCGCAAAACTTCCGGCCTTGGGCGCGGCAAAAGTCAGAGCTTCGGCCAGGGCCTTGTCCGGACCGGTGTCGTCCTTCCACTCGAAGAAGGGCAGATCCGTGTGCTGGCGGCTGTCTTCGGCATTGAGGGCCGGCATCAGGAAGCAGGCCTGCTTCTGGCCGATGAGGCACAGCGAGGCGCGCTCGTCCGCTGCCGGGACAAAGCCCAGCAGCCAGCGCAGATGCGCTCCGGGCGCCAGCGCCACCAGATCGGTGCCTGTATCTGCCATCTTGCGGCGCAGGCGCGCCAGACGCTCTGCGGCCTGCGGCTTTGCGGATCCTTGCGTCATTCACGCCTCCATCGGCACGCGGGCCATGGCGTCCAGCAGAGCAGCGCGGTGCTCTTCCACCAGCGCCTCCAGCTTCGCCACCCGCTCGGGCGTGAAATGCCCCTCAGCGTCCAGAATATTGACCGTGCCCACGACCATTCCGCCATCCGGCACGGGAATGTTCATGGCCGAATGGCAGCCGAGCTGGTTGATGAGGGCATGATCGGAAAAGTACACCGCAAATTCCGGCGTGGTGTTGGCGATAAAGCTCTTCTGTTCGCCCAGCACGAGATCGGTCCAGCCATCCGAACGCATCGGCTTGGTGCCGGACGTCGGGTATTCGGCCGGATGCGAGGTATAGGCGCGGCGGCTGAGGCCTGCCTTGCGGTCGAGAACCGTCACCGTGAACAGGCGTGCGCCCACGGCGGTGCGGGCAGCCTCATGCAGGGCGGCAAAGACGGTATCGGGGGATGAGGTCATGATGGACTTCCGGGGCGTTGGGATGAGAGAGGATTGAGGAGCGGTGGTGGTGTGGCTGGTGAAATCCTCCCGCCCCTCCATCGTCATCCCGGACGCGCCTGCGCGATCCGGGACCGGTGAGCCGGGGTGGAAGTTGTTTCAAGGAGATACAGCCGACAGGCCTTGGCTCACCGGTCCCGGATCTCCGCTTCGCTCTCGTCCGGGATGACGATGGAAAGGCTTTTCCAGTGCCCGGAGGGCAGTCATGCCGCCCTCCGGAATATCTTTCAGGCAGACTGCCTCAGTTCTTGGTCACGAGACGGTAGTAGACGAAATCGGACGTGGCGCCGTTGACATAGCCCTGCACCTTGCCGTTCATGGCCACCTGCTTGACGGCCTGGAACATGATCACGTAGGGCGATTCCGCCTGCATGGCCTGCTGCAGTTCGCCATACATTTCGAGGCGCTTTTCCGGCGACTTTTCGGTCAGCGCGGCCATGGTCTTCTCGTTGATCTCCTGCGGCGGCATCCAGGCATTGCGCCAGGTGGTCGTCGAAGCATACTTGTCGTCCGAATTATCCGCGTTATAGGCGAAGGCCTTGGCGTTGGAATGCGGGTCCATGAAGTCCGGGCCCCAGTAGAGCAGCATGCCCTGATGGGTGCGGGCGCGGTACTTGGTGATCACCTGCGCGCCGGTGCCGGGGATGATCTCGAAGTTGATGCCCGCCGGAGCGAAGGACGACTGCAGCGCCTGCGCCATGTCGGTGAAGGGGCTGGAGTTGATCACATCAAGCTGGATCGTCAGCGGCAGCGTGACACCGCCATCAGCGAGGATCTGCTTTGCCTTTTCCAGATCATACTTGAACGGGGTGTCATTGACCGCACCCGGGAAGCCTTCCGGCCAGAAGGCCTGATGCACCATCATCTGGCCCTTCAGGAAGGTGCTGGCCATGCCGTCATAATCGACGAGATAGCGGGCAGCCTCCCACAGCGCCTTGTTGGTCAGGGCCTCGGTCTTCTGGTTGAAGGAAATCCAGTGAACGGCCGCCTGCGGATAGGTCTCGACCTTGATGTCGGACTTGCCTTCGAGACCCGACACCTGATCCGGCGTCAGGTTCTTGGCCATGTCCACATCGCCGGATTCCAGCAGCAGGCGCTGGGTGGCCGCTTCCGCCACATGGCGGATGACCACCTGCTTCATGGCCGGTGCGCCGCCCCAGTAATCCGGATTGGCTTCGAGCGACAGCATTTCGGAAGGCCGGTAGGCGCGCAGCTTGAACGGGCCGGTGCCGGCAGAGTTCTTGTTCAGCCAGGCATTGCCCAGATCATCATTTTCCTGATGCGACATGACCGTTTCCATGTCGACCACGGAGGCGACACGGGCGGCCAGAACGTTGAGCACGAAAAGCGGCGAGAAGTCACCGGCATAGCGGACGGTGATCTTGCTGCCGTCCACGGTCACCATCTCTTCGATGTTGTCCGGGGTCCAGCCGAGATTGGCGAGAATGAAGGCGGGTGCCTTGTTGAGCACCAGCACGCGCTTCCACGAGCCCAGCACATCCTCGCCACGCAGCGGATTGCCGGAGTGGAACTTCACGCCATCCCGCAGCGTGAAGACGATGGTCTTGTTGTCCGCGTCGATGGTCCATTCGCTGGCAAGGCCCGGCGCCAGCGCCGTGGTGTCCGTTGCGTCGTAATGGACGAGCTGGTTGTAGACGTTGACGACATATTCGCCGGAGGAAAACTCATAGGCGGTCGCCGGATCGATGGTGACGATGTCATCGATGTTCTGCGCGACGACGAGGGCCGTGCCCGGTGTTGCGGACTGGGCCGGCAGCGCGGTCAGCGTGGTCAGGGCCGTCAGCGACAACAGACCGGCGGCAAACGCGGTTCTGAAAAGCTTCATTGTCTTCTCCTGAAGGAAGGCAGGTTTGTCTTGGCCGCAGGCATGCCCCCCTACGGCTGTTCGGGGGTTCGGCCAATGAGCCGGGGCGTGTTGCCGGTCCACAGGATGCGGACGGGCCGGTCTCCGGCATTGGCGAAGGAATGGGGCGTGTCGCCCATGAAATGCAGGCTGTCTCCGGGGTTGAGCGTGAAGACCGCTTCGCCCAGCGTCTGGCGCAGCGTGCCTTCCAGCACGACGATCAGTTCCTCGCCCGTATGAGATGTCTGTTCCGAGGCATAGCCAACCGGGATGTGGACGATGACCGACGACAGCGCGCCGCCCGGCAGCACTGTGTTGAGCCGCTCGTAGGACAAGGCCCCCTCGCCCAGCGAGAACAGCTCGCGCTCGCCCGAGCGGGTGACGCTGTTGGCGGGCCGGGGTGTCGCCACGAACCAGTCGATCTCGACACCCAGGGCATCGGCAATGGCGGCCAGCGTGCCCAGCGAGGGCGTTGCCTTGCCGCGCTCCACCTGCGACAGGAAACCGACGGAGATGCCTGCCTGATCGGCCAGCTGCTGCAGGGTCAGGTCCCCCTTACGGCGCAGTTCGCGGATACGGCCGCCAAAATGCGGCGTCGGCGCAACGGTTGCACTGGCCTGCGTCTCCTCAGCGTCCTTGAGGGCGTTGCTCATCACGGATCTCCAAAATTTCTTTGACGCTAGTAAAAAAATTTTGCTACGTCAAAAGAAGTTTAACTGGCAAGGAAAACGCCGTGAGCAACGCCACCCTGACCGGCCGCCGGGGCGCCCTTCCTGCCCGGCTCGCTTCCCTGCTGTGGTTTGCCGCCACGATTGCGCTGACCTTTCTCGGCCTGCTCGCCATCACCTTTGTCATCGGCCGCGTCGTGCCGATTGACCCGGTGCTGGCTGTCGTCGGTGACCGGGCGCCGAAGGAAGTCTATGATGCGGTGCGTCTGCAGATGGGCATCGATGATCCGCTGCCCGTCCAGTTCGTCCGCTATGTGGGCGATGTGCTGCAGGGCGATCTCGGCCGGGCGGTGACGACCTCCAATCCGGTGATCGAGGATCTGGCGCGGGTGTTCCCCGCCACCTTCGAGATGGCGACGCTCGGCATCATCATCGGCGTTGCCGTTGGCGTACCGCTGGGTGTGTGGGCCGCCGCGCGGCAGGGCAGCGTCATCGACCAGATCATCCGCGTCATCGGCCTTGCCGGCTATGCCGTCCCTGCCTTCTGGCTCGGGCTTGTCGGCCTCGTTCTGTTTTACGCCAAGCTCAAATGGGTTGGCGGGCCGGGGCGGATCGACATCTTCCTTGATGGCATGGTGACGCCGCGCACCGGGCTGCTGCTGGTGGACAGTCTGATCGACCGCGACATGGACAGCTTCAAAAGCGCCTTCGCCCACATCATCCTGCCGGCCACCATCCTCGGCTTCTTCGCCCTCGCCTATATCGCCCGCATGACCCGCTCCTTCATGCTGGAGCAGCTGGGGCAGGAATTCATCACCACCGCCCGCGTCAAGGGCGCGCCGGAGCGGGTCGTGATCTGGCGCCACGCCTTCCGCCCGATCCGCGTGCAGCTGATCACCGTCATCGGCCTGTCCTATGCCGGGCTGCTGGAGGGCTCGGTGATGATCGAAACCGTCTTCTCCTGGCCGGGCATCGGCAACTACCTCACCAACGCCCTGCTCAATGCCGACATGAACGCGGTGCTGGGCGCGACGCTGGTGATCGGCGCCGTCTTCATCTGCATCAACAAGCTGTCTGATGCGCTTTATCTCCTTCTCGACCCGAGGGCCCGCGCATGAGCTCGACCCGCGACTGGCTGCTGGACGAAACACCCGCCACCCGCCTGCAGGCCCAGCTGGGCCAGGCCTACCGCACCTTGCGCGCGCTCTTGCGCAATCCGCTGACGGTGGTGGGGCTGGTGATCATCCTCACCCTGCTGCTGACGGCCGCCTTCGCGCCATGGATCGCCCCCTACAGCCCGATTGAAGGCCAGCTGACCGAACGCCTGCTGCCCCCCTCCGCCGCCCACTGGATGGGCACGGACGAGTTGGGCCGCGACATCTTCAGCCGCGTTGTCCATGGCGCCCGCATCACGCTGTTCATCGTGCTGCTGGTGGCGATCATTTCCGCGCCGCTCGGCCTCATCATCGGCGCCGTCTCCGGCTATTTCGGCGGCGTGGCCGACCGCATCATCATGGGGATCACGGATATTTTCCTCTCCATGCCCCGGCTGATCCTCGCCCTTGCCTTTGTTGCCGCCCTCGGGCCCGGCATCGAGAATGCGGTGATCGCCATCGCCATCACCGCCTGGCCGGTCTATGCCCGCCTTGCCCGCGCCGAAACGCTGACCATCCGCAAGGCGGAGTTCATCGCCGCCGTGCGGATGCAAGGCGCGAGCCATGGCCGCATCATCCTGCGCCACATCCTGCCGCTGTGCATGTCCTCCACCATTGTCCGCGTCACGCTGGACATGGCGGGCATCATCCTGACGGCCGCAGGCCTCGGCTTCCTCGGCCTTGGGGCGCAGCCGCCGCTGCCCGAATGGGGGGCGATGATCTCCCGCGGACGGGCCTTCATTCTGGATCAGTGGTGGGTCGCCACCATGCCCGGTTTTGCCATCGTCATCGTCAGCCTCGGCTTCTGCCTCTTCGGCGATGGCCTGCGCGACGTGCTTGATCCGCGCCAGCGCACGAAATGAGGGACCGGTCATGAGCACGCTTCTCGACGTTCAGAACCTCAAGGTCCGTTTCCCCACCGAGCGCGGCGAGGTGGAGGTGGTCAAGGGCATCAGCTTCTCGCTGGGCCGCGAGCGGCTTGGCATCGTGGGCGAATCCGGCTCCGGCAAGTCCATGACCGGCCGGTCGATCATGGGTCTGATCGGCCATCCGGGCCGCGTCACAGCCGACCGGATGATGTTTGACGGCATTGACCTCACGAAAACCGGTGAGGCCGGATACCGCCGCCTGCGCGGGGCGCGCATGTCCATGGTGATGCAGGACCCGAAGTTCTCGCTGAACCCGGTCATGCGCATCGGCGAGCAGATCGGCGAGGCCCTCGCCTTCCATGCGCGGATGAGCGCAAAGGCGCGCAAGGCCAAGGTTCTGGAAGCGCTGGAAGCCGTGCGGATCAATGATCCGGAGCGGGTCTATTCGCTCTATCCGCATGAAGTTTCCGGCGGCATGGGCCAGCGGGTGATGATCGCCATGATGGTGATCCTGGAACCGGACCTGATGATTGCCGACGAGCCGACCTCGGCGCTGGATGTCTCCGTCCGCGCGCAGGTGCTGGAAATCATGGACGATCTCGTCCGCCGCCGCGGCATGGGCCTGATGCTGATCAGCCACGACCTCAACATGGTCTCGCACTGGTGCGACCGCATCCTCGTCATGTTCAACGGCGAAATCGTCGAGGAATGTGCCGCAGGCAAGCTGCAGGAGGCGAAACACCCCTACACGCAGGGGCTCATCGCCTCCCTGCCCCGCCTCAACGAGACCCGCGAGCGCCTGCCCGTGCTCGACCGCGCCGCACTGGAGAAACTCAAATGATCGGCGTTGAAGGCCTCACGGTTGTCTATGGCAACACGGCGGTGGTGCGGGATGTCAGCTTTTCCGTCGCCACCGGCGAGAGTTTCGCGCTGGTTGGGGAATCGGGCTCCGGCAAGTCCACCATCCTGAAGGCGCTGGCCGGACAGGTGGACAACTGGTCCGGCGCGCTGACGCTCAGCGGCCTGCCGCTCGGCCACAAGCGCACCAAGGCGATGATGCGCCACGTGCAAATGGTGTTTCAGGACCCCTACGGCTCGCTGCATCCGCGCAAGACGGTGGATGACACCTTGAGCGAACCGCTGGCAATCCATGGGCTTGGTGACCGGGACCAGCGGGTGCTCTCCATGCTGGATGCGGTCGGCCTTGCCCGCAAGTTCCGCTTCCGCCTGCCGCATCAGCTCTCCGGCGGCCAGCGCCAGCGTGTGGCCATCGCCCGCGCCCTGATGCTGGAGCCGGAGCTGCTGCTGCTGGATGAGCCGACCTCGGCGCTGGACGTGTCGGTGCAGGCGGAAATCCTCAACCTGCTGAAGTCCCTGCGCGAGGAGCGCGGCCTCACCTATCTGCTCGTCACCCACGATCTGCCGGTGGTCTCCTTCCTCTGCGACCGGCTGGGCGTGTTGCGCCATGGCCAGCTTGAGGAAATCGCCCCTGTGTCCGCCCTGAAGGCAGGCGCCCTGACCAGCGCCTATGGCCGCGAACTGGTGGAGCGCAGCGAGGCGTTCTGAGAAACTTCCTCTGACGCTGGACTAATGGAGCCCTGAAACTCCGACCGGTAGCGGGATGGCGGCACCGTCATGATCCGGCGGAAATGCAGGCGGAAGGTTTCCGGCGCGCCGAAGCCGCAGCGCGCGGCGATGGCATCGATGCTTTCGCTGCTTGCCTCCAGCAGATGGCAGGCATGGCGGATGCGGGCGCGGATCAGCCAGTCGAGCGGGGCCAGACCCGTGGCATCGCGGAAACGGCGGCTGAGGGTGCGCAGGCTGCAGCAGGCGGCATCCGCCATCCGCTGCAAGTCCCACTCCTGATCAAGCTCCCGCTCGATCCGCTCCAGCAGGGGCGCCAGCGAGCCTTGAGGAAAACGGGCAACGGGCCTTGGCACAAACTGCGCCTGCCCACCCTCCCGCTGCGCCGGGACCACAAGGCTGCGGGCCAGCGCATTGGCCGCCTGCCAGCCGAAATCCCGGCGGACCAGCGACAGGGAAAGGTCGATCCCGGCCGCAGACCCCGCCGCCGTCAGCACGGTGCCATCTTCCACGAACAGCACGTCCTCGACGATGTCAGAGGCAGGCGCGACACGGCGCAGGTCCGGAATGTAGCGCCAGTGGGTCGTCGCCCTGCGGCCGTCCAGCAATCCTGCCGCTGCGAGCAGAAAGGCGCCGCTGCAAAAGGTGACAAGCCGCGCCCCGCGTCCATGCGCCGCCTGAAGCCTGTCCTTGAGGCCGGGCGGCAACCGGTGATCCCGCCCCGGCCAGCCGGGCACGAGAATGATATCCGCCTCATCAATGAGGCTCAGCGGCGCGTCTGCCCGCACCGAAACGCCGCCGCTGGCCGAGACAGTCTCCATCTCCACCGCGACTGCGGCGAAGCGGTACCACGGCCCCTCCACCTCCGGCTTTTTCGAGGCAAAGACCTCCGTGCAGATGGAGAATTCAAAAAGGCTCAGCCCCTCATAGACCAGCGCCACCGCGAGCGGCGTCTGCTCTGCCGTCTTGCGGCTGATGGCCTGCGCCTGAACACCCATAATGCCCTCTTTGATCACATGGCACGATCCTACCGAACAATGGCATTCAGGCCAATGGTGGCGAAACGGATTTCCGGCAATCTTCAGCCCATCCCAGCCCGGCCCTGCCGCAGTCAGACGCGCCGGAGAAACACGAGGATGAGACGATGCCCAGTTCCGTGACCCAGTTTCCCGCTGCCCCTTCGGCTGAAGCTCTGGCCCATTTCGAGGCACGGCTCGGCTTTGAGACCGATTGCTGGGACGTGCATCACGCCCTTGCCACGGGACAGCAGGACTTCGTGCTCCTGGATGTGCGCAGCCCCGCGCTGTACGGCAGCGGCCATCTGCCCGACGCGCTCAACCTGCCCCATGGCAAGATGACGGAGCGGCGGATGGCGGAGTTTCCGGAAAGCTCGCTCTTCGTCGTCTACTGCGCCGGGCCCCATTGCAACGGCGCCAACAAGGCCGCCGTCCGCCTCGCCCGGCTCGGCCTGCCCGTCAAGGAACTCATCGGCGGCGTCACCGGCTGGCTGGACGAGGGCTTTGCCCTTGCCAGGGGCATGGAACCGGGCAGCGTTGCGGAGCTGGAGGGGACGGTGGTTTGAGGCCTGCAGGCTCTCACGCCGCCTGTGCTGTCAGGCGGCCCGCGCGTCTTTCGTCGGCCAGAACGAGGAAGGAACCGGCAAGGATAAGGGCAGCGCCCGGCCAGAGGTAGCCTTCCGGTGCGAAGCCGAAGGCGAGCCAGCCGGCGAGGATGTTGAGCGGCAGTTTCAGGTGATCGAAAGGCTGCACGAAGGCCGCATCGGCTCGGGCATAGGCCAGCGTCAGCAGATAGTTGGCGCTGACGGTGAAGAACCCGGCGCCCAGCGCCAGACCAATGCCCCAGCCCTGCGGCAGCACCGTGCCGCCGTCGGCCAGCGCCATCAGCGCGTTGGCAGGCGTCAGCAGCATCAGGAGGAAGAGGGTCACCGTCTCGGGCTCTTCCTCACCGGTCAGGCGCTTGGTGACAAGCGAGGCCCCACCCCACAGGGCGGCCGCCAGAACCGGCAGAAGGCTGGCCAGCATGAAGTCCTCCGACCAGGGCGCCAGCAGGATCATGCCGCCGGCAAAGCCGGTGAGCGTCGCCAGCCAGCGCAGAGGGCTGACGGCTTCGCCCAGAAACAGCCGCGCTCCGGCGATGACGAAGAACGGCGAAGTCATCACCAGCGCAATCGCCTGCCAGATCGGCACATGGGCCAGACCGAAGGCCCAGGCCTGCACGCCGCCAACGGCCAGCACGACGCGCAGCGCATGTAGGCCGGGACGGCGCATGGTGAAGCGCCTCAATCCGCCGCGCAGCACCAGCGGCAGAGCGAAGAGGAAGGCGACAAAATACTGCCAGAAGGCCGCGCTGGAGGCGGGCAGCCCGTGCAGCATCGTCGCGCCTTGCAGGCACAGATTGACGATGGCAAAGGATGCCCCTGCCCCCACCATGCAGGCGGCGGCCGCGAGCGGCTGGCGGGAAAAGCTATTTGCGGACATGCACGGCGCTCCAACGCTGTCGTCATGTCCCCGGGGACAATCATGCGCATGGCAAGCCACACCCGTTTGCTGAGGGCGGGCCAGCTGGCGCACAAGCTCTCTTTCATCCGGACTATACCGTCGGCTCCGGCATCGCACCGGATCTGCTGACCCTCTCCGGCAAACCGGACAGGCGCTCGCGGGCTCCGGGCAGAAACAACACCGCCCGATACCGCCGGTGGGGAATTGCACCCCGCCCCGAGAACTTCTGTGCCAAGGCATAGACCCGCCTGCCCTGTTGACGCAAGAGGGCAGATCAGGATTTTTCAGTCAGACTGAAAGCCAGCTGCCGATATCAGCTGGCTCGGCGGCGATCAGTGCGGGCTTTTCCGCCTCCAGCTCCTCGCGCGAGCCATAGCCCCAGAGCACGCCGATGCTGCGCAACCCGTTTGCATTGGCGCCGATCAGGTCATGCTTGCGGTCCCCGATCATGACACACTGCCCGGCCTCGCGCCCCTCTTCGGCCAGCAGATAGGCGATCAGCTCCGCTTTGGCCGAGCGCGTGCCGTCCAGCTCCGAGCCATAAACGCGGACGAAATCCGGCATCAGGCCGAAATGCTCGACGATCTTGCCCGCATAGGCATGGGGCTTGGAGGTGGCGACATAGAGGGTGAAACCAGCTTCGGCCAGCTTGCGGGTCAGCGGCGCCATGCCGGTGATCAGCTCGTTCTCGAAAAGGCCGGTGGCCGTGTAGCGCTCGCGGTAAAGCGCCACGGCCCGGTCCAGCAGCGCCCTGTCACTGCTGTTGAGCAAAACGGCAAAGCTGTCCCATAGCGGCGGGCCGATGCACCAGCCGAGTTCTTCGGCTGGCGGCACAACGGCGCCCAGGGCTGCGAGGGCATGCTGGATGGACCGCGTGATCCCGGTGAAAGGATCGGTGAGGGTCCCGTCCAGATCGAACAGGACCGTATCGATCCCGCCAGAGGACTGCGTCATTCAAACTCCATGATCACGGCATCCACCGCCAGGCTGTCGCCGGGCTTGGCCTTGATCGAGGAGATAACACAGTCACGTTCGGCGCGAAGCACGTTTTCCATCTTCATGGCTTCGACGATGGCCAGCTGCTCACCCGCCTTCACCTCCTGCCCTTCGGTGACGGCGATGGAGACGACGAGGCCCGGCATCGGGCACAGCAGCAGGCGGGAGGTGTCCGGCGGCAGCTTTTCGGGCATCAGCGCGTCCAGCTCCGCCGTGCGCGGGGTCAAGACGCGGGCGATGACGGAGAAGCCCTGCCAGTCGAGCCGGTAGCCGCTGCGCACCGGGCGCACCTGCACCGTGACGCGCTTGCCGCCCACCGTGCCGTTCCACAACGCATCCCCCGGTACCCAGCTGGAGGTGACCGTCACCGGCGTGCCCTCGCCCACGGCAATGTCCATCTCGATGGGCGTGCCGGGGTAGCCTTCGGTGAGGCGCACGGGGATATAGGCCTTGCCGACCTTCACGGTCCATGCCTCGCGCACCGCACCCGAATGCGGGCGCAGGCGGCCCGGCAGATGGTCCAGCCGCTCGCGCCGCAGGGTTTCCATGGTCAGCGCCACGGCCGCCAGCGTTTCCAGCGCAGCCGCATCCGGCTCCGCCGGAGCAAAGCCTTCGGGATACTCTTCGGCAATGAAGCCGGTGGAGAGGGTTCCGGCACGCCAGCGCGGATGGTTCATCAGCGAGGTCAGGAAGGGCACGTTGTGCTGGATGCCATCCACATAGAAGGCATCAAGCGCTTCGGACATGGCCTCGATTGCCCCGGCCCGGTCCGGCGCATGGGTGACCAGTTTGGCGATCATCGGGTCGTAGAACATGGAGATTTCCGAGCCCTCGACCACGCCCGTGTCATTGCGCACGGTCACGCCATCACTCACTTTTTCCTCCGGCGGGCTGTAGCGCACCAGCCGGCCGATGGAGGGCAGGAAATTGCGGTACGGATCTTCCGCATAGATACGGCTTTCCACCGCCCAGCCGTTCAGCTTCACATCGGACTGGCTGATGGAGAGCTTTTCACCGGCGGCAACGCGGATCATCTGCTCGACCAGATCGATGCCGGTGATCAGTTCGGTCACCGGATGCTCCACCTGCAGGCGGGTGTTCATTTCCAGGAAGAAGAAGCTCTTGTCCTGCCCGGCGACAAATTCCACCGTGCCGGCGCTGTCGTAGTTCACAGCCTTGGCGAGGGCCACCGCCTGCTCGCCCATGGCGCGGCGGGTGGCCTCGTCCAAGAGCGGCGAGGGGGCTTCCTCGATGACCTTCTGGTTGCGGCGCTGGATCGAGCATTCGCGCTCGCCCAGATAGATCACGTTGCCATGCTTGTCGCCCAACACCTGAATTTCAATGTGGCGCGGATTCTGGATGAATTTCTCGATGAACACCCGGTCATCGCCGAAGGAAGATGCAGCTTCCGACTTGGAGCGGGCATAGCCCTCATGCACTTCGCTCGCGTTCCAGGCGATGCGCATGCCCTTGCCGCCACCACCTGCGGAGGCCTTGATCATCACCGGATAGCCGATTTCCTCCGCGATCTGCACGGCCTCTTCGGGAGACTCGATCACACCCAGATAGCCCGGCACGGTGCTGACCCTGGCCGCATTGGCGAATTTCTTGGATTCGATCTTGTCGCCCATGGCCTCGATGGCCTTGGGGTTGGGGCCGATGAAGACAATGCCTTCCGCTGCCAGCGCTGCCGGGAAGGCGGCGCGCTCGGACAGGAAGCCATAGCCCGGATGCACGGCCTCGGCGCCGGTCTGCTTGCAGGCGGCGATGATCTTGTCCATGACCAGATAGGACTCGGATGCGGCGGCCGGGCCGATATGCACCGCCTCGTCGGCCATTTCCACATGCAGGGCGTCCCGGTCGGCGTCGGAATAGACGGCTACGGTCCTGATGCCCATCCGCTTCGCGGTCTTGATGACCCGGCAGGCGATCTCGCCCCGGTTTGCGATCAGGATCTTTGAAAACATGCCTCGCCTGCTCCCGCGTCCATCTGGCCCGTTCCGTCGCGTGATGAACGGTTTGCCAGCGATATTTGTCAGCCTTCCTTGGGTTTTAGGCGGGCTGTACCTGCGGCGCAATATCACCAAAGGATGAGCCGGTGCAGCATTGCCAGCCGGCAGGCATCTGCGGCCTCAAAGCCCGGCGCTGGATTTTCCCCCGCCAATCGCCTATCACCCGCTGGCCTGCCGCCCCTGTCTGCTGCGGCACCAGCCTGTGAGCCCTCCATGGATGCCATTCACCTCGAAGATCTTGCCTTCTACGCCTATCACGGGCTCTACGAGGAGGAGATCCGGCTTGGCCAGAGATTCATCGTCGACATGAGCTGCTGGCTCGATCTCGGGCCCGCCAGCCGCGAAGACGAGTATGACCTTACGGTCTGCTATGGCATGCTGGTGAAGACCATCGAAGGCGTGGTGCTGAACAACCGCTTCAATCTCATCGAGCGCCTGGCCGGGGCGATCATCGAGGCGGTTCTGGCGGCCGACAGCCGGATCGAAAAGGTGCGGGTGCGGGTGCACAAGCCGGGTGCACCTCTTCCCATTGCACAGGGGCGCGCCAGTGTCGAGCTGGAGCGCACACGCGATCGTTAAGGCGTGCGGGCTGCCCTGCCCTTGCCGCCCGTCTGCGGGAACCTAGGTTCCTCCGGGCCGTTATATCTCAAACCGGCAGGTGTTTCCCCGGACTTGCCGCTTCCCTTGAGGGAGCAGAAGGATCGGGTGCGTCTTGATGGAGATGATGATGTCTGGATTCATGCGACATGCGGCCCTTGCGCTGACGGTCCTCGCAGCTGGCACGAGCGTTGCCGCAGCAAGGCCCGACCTGCGGCAGATGACCTGCGCCGAAGCTCAGCAGACCGTGCTGCGCAATGGTGCCGTGGTCTTCACCACCGGGCCTTACACCTATGACCGTTTCGTCGCCAATCACTCCTATTGCGACCGCTGGGAAGAGGCGGTGCCGGTGACCGCCGCCACGCGCGACACGCCGCAGTGCCCTGTGGCCTACAAATGCCAGGAACCGGCCTTCAACAACCGCTTCGGCTGGGATGACTGATCTGCCTTCACACCCGTGACCGGGCAAGGCGCAGGATCAGGTCCATGTCCATGTGGCGGGCCAGATGCCCGGCCAGTTCATCCAGCACTGCGTCAATGGACGCTGTGTAGGAGACTTCCGCTGCCGCCCCGAGGCCTGACAGCCAAGCGGCGCGGAAGGCGTCTCCCGTGAAAAGCCCGTGCAGATAGGTGCCCAGCACCCGGCCATCGGCGCTCTGCGCCCCGTCGTGCCGCAAGCTGCCTGCACTCTCCCGCAGACTCAGAACAGGCCTTGCACAATCCGGGCCCGAGGTTTCGCCAAGGTGGATCTCATAGCCGGAGATGGGCACCTGCGCAGGCAGGAAGGTGCCCTGCGCCTCGCGCAGCTTCTTGTCCGCCGTCAGCACCGTATGCACATCGAGGAAACCGAGCCCCTCAACCGTGCCCGCCCGGCCCTCGATGCCCTCCGGATCGGCAATGGTGCGCCCCAGCATCTGGTAGCCGCCGCAAAGCCCGATGATCCGCCCGCCGCGCCGGTGATGGGCGGCAAGGTCGATGTCCCAGCCCTGCGCCCGCAGGAAAGCGAGATCCCCCATGGTGGATTTGGTGCCGGGCAACAGCACCACATCCGCATCGCCCGGCAGCGGCTGGCCGGGCTGCACCAGCACCAGCGTCATCCCCGGCTCCTGCCGCAGAGGATCGAGATCATCGAAATTGGCGATGCGGGCCAGAACCGGCACGGCGATCTTCACCGGCCCATTGCCGAGACCATCCTCAAGACCCAGCGCATCTTCGGCCGGCAGCAGCCCGGCCTTTGCAAACCACGGCACCACCCCGGCTGAGGCCCAGCCCGTGCGGCGGACAATCTCTGCAAGGCCATCATCGAACAGCGACGGATCGCCCCGGAAGCGATTGATGAAAAAGGCGCGGATACGGGCCTGCTCCTCCGGCTCCAGCACCGCATGGGTGCCGACCAGCGAGGCAATCACCCCGCCCCGGTCGATATCCCCGCACAGAAGCACCGGCAGGTCAGCGGCTTGTGCAAAGCCCATGTTGGCAATGTCGCCCTGGCGCAGATTGATCTCCGCCGGACTGCCTGCCCCTTCCACAAGCACCAGATCCGCCTGTTGCGACAGAAGAGCGAAACTTTCAAGCACCTTCGGCAGCAGTTCGGCCTTGCGCGAACCATATTCGCGCGCCCTCATGGTGCCGAAACGGCGGCCTTGCACGATCACCTGAGCGCCCGTATCCGTCTCCGGCTTCAGCAGCACCGGGTTCATGTGCACGGTGGCCGGCATGCGGCAGGCCATGGCCTGCAACGCCTGCGCCCGGCCAATCTCCCCGCCATCAAGTGTGACAGCAGCGTTGTTCGACATGTTCTGCGGCTTGAAGGGAGCAACCTTCAGGCCCTGATTGGCAAAATGGCGGCACAGGCCCGCGACGATCAGGCTCTTGCCCACATTCGATCCCGTGCCCTGCACCATCAGGGCGGGCTTGCGGATGCCCGCCTGCGCCATCAGTATTCCACCCCAGCCTGCGGCTTCACGCCGGAACGGAAGGGGTGTTTCACCTGCTCCATCTCGGTGACGAGATCGGCCACCTCGATCAGCTCATCCTTTGCGTTTCGGCCGGTGATGACGACATGGACGTCTTCCGGCTTCTCATCCTTCAGAAACGCCACCACCTCGGCAATGTCGAGATAATCGTAGCGCAGCACGATGTTCAACTCGTCGCAGAGCACCATCCGGTAGTTACCGCTGGTGATCATCTCCTTGGCCGCATCCCAGGCTTCCTGTGCCGCAGCAATGTCACGCTGGCGGTCCTGCGTTTCCCAGGTGAAGCCCTCGCCCATGCGCTTGACGGTCACGAGATCGGCAAAGCGCTCCAGCGCATGGGTTTCGCCCGTGTCGAGACGACCCTTGACGAACTGCACCACGCCAACCCGGTGGCCATGACCGAGCGAGCGGAACACCATGCCGAAGCCTGCGGTGGACTTGCCCTTGCCCTTGCCGGTGTGGACGATGGTCAGACCCTTCTCGATGGTCTTGGTGGCCATGATCTTGTCGCGCGCCGCCTTCTTCTTGCGCATCTTCTCGGCATGGCGGGCGTTCAGGTCTTCTTCGGTCTGAATCTCGGTGTCGGTCTCGGTCACGGCGGTCAGGCCCTCATGGCTTGGGATGTGAGCTGGCTGGAGAGGCCAGCATGGACGGAGTTGCGGCGCGGCGTCCAGAGCCCGCGCCGGATCGCTTCGTCAAAACGCTGGAGAATGTCCTCATAGGCGGCAGGATTGGCACGGGCCAGAAACTCCCGCACGGCGGCATCCTCGATATAGGCGGTGTAAAGCTGATCGAAATGATGCTCGCGCACTGCCCTTGTCGTCGCGGCGAAGGCAAAGAGATAATCCAGCGTCGCGGCGATCTCGAAGGCGCCCTTGTAGCCGTGGCGCATGACCCCGGCGATCCACTTCGGGTTCGCCGCCCGGCCGCGCACCACGCGGGAAATCTCCTCCGACAGCGCCCGCACCACCGGCCGCTCGGGCCGCGAATGATCGGTGTGATAGCTGACGGGCGCCTCCCCCCTCAGCGCCTCGACCGTTGCCGCAAGCCCGCCCTCGAACTGGTAGTAATCGTCGCTGTCGAGCAGGTCATGCTCGCGGTTGTCCTGATTGTGCAGCACCAGATCGACGCCGCTCAGGCGCGTCTCGAAGCGCTCGCGCACCGACTCGCCTTTCGCCCCGCCGCCGTAGGCATAGGAGCCCCAGGCGAGGAAGGCATCGGCGAAATCCTGACGCCCCTGCCAGATCCCCTCATCCATCAGCGCCTGAAGACCGGCACCATAGGCACCGGGCATGGAGCCGAACACACGGATGGAGGCCTCGGCAAAGGCATCATCCCGGGCAAGGCCCCTCGCCTGCAGCTCCGCCCGCTCGGCCCGCACCCGCGCGGCCATCGGATTGGCGCTTTCAGGCTCGTCGAGCGCGGCCACCGCCCGCACCGCACTGGTGAACAGGTCCATCTGATGCGGGAAGGCATCGCGGAAGAAACCGGAGATGCGCAGCGTCACGTCGATGCGCGGACGGCGCAGCTCCGACAGGGGCATGATTTCAAAGCCGGTGACACGCCCGGAGCCCGGCTCCCACACCGGCCTTGCGCCGATCAGTGCCAGCGCCTGCGCAATGTCATCGCCGCCGGTGCGCATGTTGGCGGTGCCCCAGCAGGTCAGCACCAGCGCCTTGGGCCACTCGCCCTCATCCTGAAAGTAGCGCAGCGCCACTTCCGCCGCCGAAGCCTGACCCAGCCGCCAGGCAATCTCGGTCGGCACGGCGCGCACATCGACCGAATAGAAATTCCGGCCCGTCGGCAGCACATCCGGCCGGCCCCGCGTCGGCGCGCCAGACGGCCCCGGCGGCACGAAACGGCCATCCAGCGCCGCCAGAACCGCCGCTGTTTCCGCAGATCCGGAGGCGGCGACGGCAGGCCTCAAAGTGGATTCAATCTCCTGAAGAACAGAAGCTGTCGCAGTCAGATCCGGACATTTCATTTCCCCGGAGACAAGAAGAACAGCCAGTCTTTCAAGCCGCTCCACCGTGTCACCACAAGAGCGCCACAGGGCATCAGACATGCCCGCCAGAAGCTCCGGCTTCGGCCCATTCCAGGGGGCGGAAAAATCGCAGGACAGCGGATCGAAATCTGACGCATCGGCGAGCAGATCACGCGCCAGCGCCCGGATCAGGCTTTCATCCTGAGGCCTGCTGCCACGCGGCACGCGCACCAGTGCCACCAGCAGGTCATGCAGCAGCCGCCCCTGCGGGCTCTCGCCCAGCACATGCAGCCCGTCGCGGATCTGCAATTCCTTGAGGTCACACAGATGCGCATCCAGCCGCGCCAGACGGGTCGTCTCGCACATGTCCGGCGTCAGGCCGATATCCGCATCAAGCCCGTGAACGGAAGCAAGCTCCAGAATGTCCCGCGTCAGCACCTTCTGCCGGCGCGGATCAACACCGCTCGCAAGGTAATATTCATCGAGCAGGTTTTCCATTTCATTGGCAACGCCATAATTCTCCGCCCGCGTCAGTGGCGGCGTCAGGTGATCGACAATTACGGCAGAGGCCCGCCGCTTGGCCTGCATGCCCTCGCCCGGATCATTGACAATGAAAGGATAGACGTTCGGCACCGGTCCCAGCACGGCTTCCGGGTAGCATTCTTCGGACAGCGCCAGCGCCTTGCCCGGCAGCCATTCCAGATTGCCGTGCTTGCCGAGATGCACGACGGCATCGATACCGGCCACCTCGCGCAGCCAGATGTAGAAGGCAAAGTAGTTGTGCGGCGGCACCAGATCCGGATCGTGATAGGTCGCCTTGGGGTCGATGTTGTAGCCGCGCGCAGGCTGAATGCCTGCATAGATGCTGCCAAAGCGGGTCAGCGGCAGTTCGAAAGCGCCATCGCGCACGGCCGGATCATTCTCCGGCCCGCCCCAGCGCGCGGTCACCTGCGCCTGCACCGCCTCTGGCAGGGACGCAAAGGCCTTGCGGTAATCCGCAAGTGCGAAACGCACATCCACCCGGCGCCCGGCCCGCCCATGGATATCATTGGTCACCCCCGCCGTCAGATGGGCCATCAGCGTTTCGGAAGTAACCGGCGCATCAACCGGGACGTCATAGCCTGCGTCCCGCAGATCCGCGATCAGCGCTGCGCAGGAGGCAGGCGTATCCAGCCCCACACCATTGGCAATGCGGCCGTCGCTGTTGGGATAGTTCGCCAGCACCAGCGCCACCTTGCGCGCGGCAGCGGGCTTGCCGCCCAGCTTCGCCCAGTTTGCCGCAAGAGCGGCCACATAGGCCATGCGGCTTTCTTCGGGCCTGAAGAGCACGGGGCGGAACTGGGTGGCGGGATCAAGGATGCCTTCTTCCTTGAACGATACCGCCCGCGTCATCAGCCGCCCGTCCAGCTCCGGCAGCACCACATGCATGGCCAGATCGCGCACGGAAAGGCCCTGCGTGCTGTCGGCCCAGCCCGCACGGGAAGAAGAGGAGAACACCACCTGCAGCACCGGACGGCCCGGCACATCCAGCGGTGACGGCTGATGCACACGCCCGCCACTGGAAACGGCAAAGGCCGTCGCGTTCAGCACCACGGCAGGCGGCAGCGCCTCGAACAGGGCCGACAGCACGGCAGCCGATTCCGCATCCTTCAGCGAGGCCACGAAGATGGGCAGCACGTTGAGCCCCTGCCCCTCCAGATGACGGCAGAGCGCCTCGGCAGGCGCCGTCTCGCCCGCCTGCACCAGCGCCCGGTAGAAGACCAGCGCCGCCACCGGCCTTGCCGGATCTGCGAAGCTGGCCGTCAGATCATCGAGCCCCGGCGCGGTGTGGCCGGGCAGGAAAATGCCCGCACGCGGCAGCGGCGCAGGCAGCGGCGGCTCCTGATCCTTGCCAATGAGATGAGCGCAAAACCTCAGCGCATTGCGGTAATTCTCTGCGCCACCTTCAATGCAGTAGCGCCACAGCCGCCGCACGGCGTCCACCGGCACGGTGGAGAGAGCGGCCAGATCCTCATCCCACTTGTCGCAACCCGCAAAGACGGCCAGCTGCAACCCGTTGCGGTTGACTTCCTCCCGCAGCCGGTCGAGCCCGTAGGACCAGTAGCCCGCCCCGCCCAGCAGCCGCAGCACCACAAGCTTTGAACCGGCCAGCGTCTTTTCCGCGTAAAGATCGACGGAATAGGGATGGGTCAGCGCCAGAATGCTGGCCAGCCGCAGCGAAACGGCCCCGCCAAGGGAGGCATGCGCGGCGGCGAAAGCCGATAGTTCCGTATCGGCTGCCGACAGGAACACCAGATCGGCCGGGTCCTGCGCGAGGTCCACGGCATCGCCGCCGTCATCAATTCGCCGGGTTTGACTTGCGAGGATATGCATCTGGCACGCCTTCAATAGGCTCAGACTGGGTGTGCCTGTCCCCGCGTCCCGCCCCTTGCGCATGATGCGTCAGGAGCGGGGCGGCGGGGGTCCACACCGCGAAGGATCAGGCCGCGCGGCCTGCCTGCAGGGAAGCGAGTGCGTCCGTGACGGCGGCGAGATCCAGCCCCTTCAGACCGATCACCACCAGCTTGCCGGGCGCCTTGGCACCTGCCGCGAACCAGGCCTCGACACGCGGGCCAACCGCCTGCACCAGCGCAGGCGCGGCCTTGCCGGAGACCGTCACCGCGCCCTTGATGCGCAGCACGCCCTTCAGCGCCATGGCCTGCTGCACCACCGCCTCAACGTCCTTCAGCGAGGCAAACTCGGGCGCTGCGACCACGTGGCTCTCGAAATCATCGTGGTGGTGATCATGATCATCATGGTCATGGTCATGGTCATGGTCATGGTCATCATCGTGGTCGTGGTCATCATCGTCATGATGATGGTGGTGATGATGCGCACGGCGGGCGGCCAGATCATCCTCGGCCGCAGAGGAGCGGCCCAGCAGTACGTCGATGGGCAGCGAGCCCTTTTCAGCGGCGATGATCTCCACCCCGGCGCGCACATCTTCGGCGATATGCTCACGGATATGCTCCAGTGCGTGATCATCCACCAGATCGGCCTTGTTCAGCACCACCAGATCGGCGCAGGCGAGCTGATCGTGGAAGAGTTCCTCCACCGGATTGTCATGATCCAGCGTTTCGTCGGCAGCGCGCTGCGCGGCAAGGGCTTCCTCATCCAGCACGATGCGCCCTTCGGCGAGAGCTGCCGCATCCAGCACGGTGACGACACCATCCACCGTCACCCGCGTCTTCACGCTGGGCCAGGTGAAGGCCCGCACCAGCGGCTGGGGCAGCGCGAGGCCCGAGGTCTCGATGACGATGTGATCCGGCGGCGTTTCGCGGGCCAGCAGCATTTCCATCGCCGGGAGGAAATCATCGGCCACGGTGCAGCAGATGCAGCCGTTGGTCAGCTCCACCACATCATCGGCAGAGCAGGACGGATCGGCACAGCCATCCAGCAGCGAGCCGTCAAAACCCATATCGCCGAACTCGTTGACGATCAGCGCAATGCGCCGCCCGCCCGCGTTGGTCAGGAGATTGCGGATGAGCGTCGTCTTGCCCGCGCCCAGAAAGCCGGTGACGATGGTGGCCGGGATCTTGGCCACGGCTGGGGTCTGAAAATCGGTCATAGGGAGATATCCGGTTGGGAGGAAGGCTTGAGCACGAGCGGCAGACCGGCGGCCACGAAGACCACCCGGGTGCAGACGGCAGCAAGCTCCTGATTGAGACGGCCCTGCGCATCGCGGAACTGACGCGCCATGGCGTTGTCCGGCACGATGCCGAGGCCCACTTCATTCGAAACGAAAACAACAGGCGCAGGCAGATTGGGCACAAGCGCGCAAAGCGCCTGCGTGGCGGCAGCAAGGTCTACCCCGGCCATCATCAGATTGGTCAGCCAGAGCGTCAGGCAATCAACCAGCACCGCCCGTCCGGGCAAGGCTTCGCGCCGGAGCACGTCCGTCAGATCCAATCCGACGCCGCCCTTGTCCTCGATGGTGCGCCACTCTACCCCGCGCCGGGCGCGGTGCAGGCCGATGCGGCCTTCCATCTCCCCGTCCCATGCGGCGGAGGTCGCCACATAGACAGGCTCAAGCCCGCTTCCGAGGATCAGCTGCTCTGCATATCTGCTCTTGCCGGAGCGTGCGCCCCCCGTCACCAGAACGGAAGATGCGGCCCCCTGCCCTTCAGCCTGCGCCATGGGTCAGCCGCAGGCTTGCGGCATGGCAGCGTCGGGCTCTCTTGCGGACGCGCGGGCGCGATCCGCCCTGCCATCCGCCCAGTCTGGGGGAGTAGAAATCATGTCAGGTCCTCCGGTCCGCCCACCCGGCGGCCTTGGGGTTGCACCACATCAGGCCGGTCTCCTGGCTCGCGGGTCTTCACCTTGCCGCGCCTTCCCGCAAGGGCTGGCCTTGCAGTGGCATGAGGCGGCAAGATTCTCCGCTGACAGTTGCGGGGGCAGCTGCGGCTTTGGAGCCCCGGATTGAGTCGCTCCGCACCGCATTCCCGTTTCATCCCCTTGGGCTTGGCCCGCCGGGGAACCTGATCCTCTCCTTGTAACGGCTTGACGCCAGCGCAGCAAGGACGCCCTTTGGGCACCTCTGCGGCGCAATCGCCGCCCCCGCATCCCGGGCAATGGGTGCAAGGACCGGCACGGATGGGTTATCCACTGGCCCAAGCCGTTGAAAGACCGCAGATTTCCGCCAAAGCCGCCCCTGTGGAAAACTTTCTTGAAGAAAGGGCTTGGCAAATGCTCAAGGCCTTTGTTATACGCCTCTCACCGACGGCGGCGCACACAGCCGCCACCGCAAAGGGCACTGCCCTTCTGGTGATCCGCGATAGCTCAGTTGGTAGAGCGTTCGACTGTTAATCGAATGGTCGCAGGTTCGAGTCCTGCTCGCGGAGCCAACCTTTTCTCTTCCCTGGATAAAATCCAAAGCTTGCCAGCAACGGCAAGGCTTTTTGCGTTTGTGCGGTAGACTGCGCCTCACGCGGGCTTGCGGTAGAGCAGCCAGAGGAAATACGGCCCGCCGATGAAGGAGGCGAGGATGCCGGCGGGGATCTCGTAAGGAAAATCGAGCGTGCGGCCCAGCCAGTCGGCGCTGACCATCAGCGCTGCGCCGATGGCAGCAGCACAGACGATCCGCAGCAGCGCACGCCCCGGCGCCACAGAGGCCGCAATATGGGGCGCGATCAGGCCGATGAAGCTCAACGGGCCGGTGATCAGCGTTGCGGCGGCCGTCAGCAGGGCCGAGAACGCCAGAAGCACGGTGCGCGAGCGGCGGGGCGAAAGGCCCAGCGCCCGGGCTGTGGTGTCGCCCAGCGGCAGAATGTCGAGCCAACGCCCCATCAGCGGCAGCACCAGCAGCACAACGAGCAGGATGCCGGAAGCGGCAAGGGCCGTCAGTCCGGCGGCGCGGTAGGTCGGCCCCATGGACCAGGCCAGCACGAAGACCGCACGCGGATCACCGCTGGCCAGAATGAAGGATATGAGCGCGGCGGCAAACGTGCCGATGGCAACACCGGCCAGCAGCACCGGCCCCGGTGCGTGGCCGGACTTGCGGGTGATGGCCAGTACGAAGAGGAAGGCAAGCACCGCCCCGCCCGCTCCGCCCCCCAGCAGCAGGAGCGGCGAGAAGGAACCGGTCAAAAGCAGCGCCCCGGTGATGCCGAGCCCCGCCCCGGAACTGACGCCCAGCCCCTCGGGACTGGCGAGCGGATTGCCGGTCATCGCCTGAATGAGACCTCCGGCCAGCGCCAGCATCGCCCCGGCAGCGGCTGCGGCCAGCATCCGCGGCCAGCGCCCTTCAACTAGTTCTCCGGCGGAGAGGCCGCCGGGATGCAGCTGGCTGGTGAGGGAAAAGACCGTGAGCGCGGCAAGACAGGCCAGAGCCAGCAGCAGGACGAGGCGCTGACGGCTGGCGGCCAGAACGGATGGCGCCGGCATGTGTGAACCGCCGATGCGCGTGCTCGCAGGCATGCGGCGCAGCAGCACCAGCAGCAGCACGGCTCCGGCCATGGCGGTGGCTGTTCCCGTGGGCACTTCGGCAATCATGCCGGACAGCGCCAGGACGATGCTGTCGGCAAGCAGCAGCAGCGCCGCGCCGATGATGGGCGCAGAGACAAAACGCCCGGCAAAACTCCGGGCACCGGCCAGCGTTGCCAGATGCGGCGCGGCAAGGCCGACGAAGGCAATCACCCCCACGCGCACCACCACCAGCGCGGAAAGACAGCAGGCCAGCGACAGGGCAACAAGCCGGATCGTGCGGATGGAGAGGCCCAGGCTGCGGGCGCTGGCATCATCGAGCCCGGCAACCGTCAGCGGCCTGAGCAACAGTGCCAGCAGCGGCACGCAGACCGCAAGCCTGACGGACAGGGCCGAGGCATCGGAAAAATCATTCTGCACCAGCGAGCCGCTGGCCCAGATGAAGACCGAGCGCAGATATTCATGCTGGAACAGGGCCAGCACAACGGAAGCCGATCCGGCAAAGAAGCTGACGATCATGCCGCACAAGAGCAGGGTCACCGGCGAAAAACCGTGGCGGGAGGCAAGCATCCCCACCAGCGCCAGTGCGGCAAAGCCGCCCGCCAGCCCCGCCGCCTCGCGCTGCCACATGGCGAGTGCGGGCACGAGCAGCGTTGCCGCCATGATGCCAAGCTGTGCACCGGAAAGAAGACCAAGGGTTGCCGGTTCCGCCAGCGGGTTCTTCAGTACCTGCTGAAACACCACTCCCGCCAGCGCCAGGGCGGCCCCGGCCAGCACCGCCACAGCAAGGCGCGGCAGCAGCGCATAATGCAGATAGATTTCCCCGAAGACAGCCGGGTCCGGATCAAGCAGCGCCGCGCCCAGCGCAGACAGGGGCACATGGGCGCTGTAGGACAAAAGGGTCAGGACGGCGGCAGGCACCAGCAGCGCCGCAAGAAGCAAGGGAAGACGAAGCGTCATGAGGTCTGCAGGGCCTTGGTGAGAATACCGGCAAAACGCAGGGCGGACGGCAAAGCTCCGAAGACCCAGACCGGTGGAATGCTGACAACGCGCCCTGCCCGCACCGCCGGGATGGCCCGCCACAACCCGCTGGCGGCGAGCGCTTCCGGCGGACCAGGCTCGATGATGACGATGCGTGCTTCCGGGTTGGCGGCAATCGCGTCGAGGCCTGCGGTCGAGAAGCCCCAATGACTGCCGCTGTGCTGCCAGGCGGATGGCAGGCCGAGACGGCCCAGCACATCGTGGAAAAGACTGCCGGGGCCGTAGATATCGGCGAGCCGGTCACTGGCGAATTTCAGGATCAGCAGAGGGCGGCCATCATAGGACTGAAGCTCGTTCCGCAAGGCTGTGAACTGGAACTCAGCCTGTTCCAGATAGGCACGCCCCGCTTCCTGAAGCTGCAGGCGGGCGGCAATCACCTCAAGTCCCTCTTCAGCCCGTTTCAGCGGCTGGCGCTCCGGCGTGTAAAGCGGCAGGGACAGCACGGGCGCCACAGGCTCCAGCATGGCCGCCGGAACGCCATAGCCGGTCTGGGTGACAATCAGGTCCGGCCGGAAGGCCCGCAGCAGTTCCACGTTGGGCCAGGAGCGCAGGCCCAGATCCATGGTGCCCTCCGCCAGCGCCGGGCTGACGACACGCGCGCCATAGAGCGGAGCTTCCGCCACCGCGGCAGGCGCCACGCCCAGCGCCAGCAGCGTTTCGGCCCAGGCCCAGTCCAGCACGGCGATGCGCGGCAGCTCCTCCCCTGCCCGGCAGGTCCGGTCCTGAAACGGCAGGGAGGCAAGCCCAAGCAACGCGGCGGCAAATTGCCGCCGCGTCAGAGCATTGGTTCCAGACGTCCTCCGCTCCGGCATCACCAGCTGTATTTCAGCGTGGCATAGACCGTGCGGCCCTCGCCCCAGTAGCAGCCCGTCGTGCTGAGACAAGTGGAGACATACTTCTTGTCGAAGATGTTGCTGACATTGAGCGAGGTCTTCAGCCCGGCGAGCTTCGGATCCACCTTGCCGAAGTCATAGCGCAGCGCCGCGTCAAACAAGGTGTAGTCCGGCACATCGAAGGCGTTGGCATTGTCGCCGAATGTCTGCCCCATGTAGCGGGCGCCGCCGCCGAAGCTGAGCCCACCCCAGGCCTGATCGGACTGGACGGTGTAGTCCAGCCAGAGCGATGCCTGGTGCTCGGGCACGAAGGCCAGACGCTTGCCCTTGTTGCTGGTGCCGCTGGAGGTGGCATTGTCGCGGGTGATCTCGCTGTCCGTATAGGCATAGGACCCCGTGAGCGAGAGACCGGAGGCGAGCTCGGCCTTGCCTTCCAGCTCGATGCCGCGCATGCGCACCTCACCGGTCTGCACGCGGAAGCTCGTGTTGACCGGATCAGGCGTGAGCACGTTCTGCTGCGTCAGCTGATAGGTCGACAGGGTGATGAAGCTGTTCATGCCATTGGGCTGGAACTTCACCCCGGCCTCGAACTGCTCGCCCGTGGTCGGGTTGAAGGGTGAACCGCTGCGGTCCGTGCCGCTTGCCGGGTTGAACGAGGTGGAGTAGCTGGCATAGGGCGACAGGCCATTGTCGAAATTGTAGACGAGGCCCGCCCGCCAGGTGAACTTGCCGTCCTGCTGGTTCACCGGGGTGTTGGTTGTGGCTGTCCGGGTGCGCGTGTCAGTGTTGGCCCAGTCATAGCGCCCGCCAAGCGACAGGACGAAGTTGTCCCACTCGATCTGGTCCTGCGCATAAAGCCCTGCCTGCGAGCGCTGCTGGTCGATCCAGGTCGCCGTCGCAGGGCGGGAGATGCTGGTTGCCCCATAGACCGGATTATAGGCGTTGAAGGGCGTATAGATCACCGAAAGCGCCGATTCTTCAAACGAGCTGTCCTCGAAGGAGTAGTCGAAGCCGAACAGCATCGTGTGCTTCGCACTGCCGGTGCTGAACCGCGCAATGGCGTTGTTGTCGACCGTGAAGAGGTTCGAGGTTTCCGGGAAGGCCCAGGCATAGCGCAGCAGCGAGGATGAGTTGCAGCTGGCCGCAGACAGGCAAAAGGCCTGCACGCGCTGTGTATCGGTATCGACGAAGCCATAGCGCAGGTTCTGCCTGAACGACCATGTGTCGTTGAACTCATGGCTGAATTCATAGCCGATGAAGGCCTGCTCGTTTTCGAACTTGTCATAGCCCGGTTCGCCGACGAAGGCGTTGCGCGGCAGGGCGGAATAGGTGCCGGTGTATAGCGTGCCATTGGCAGGCAGCGCCGGAGCACCGCCGCCGCCGGGGGAGTCGATCTTCTGGTATTCGCCCAGAACCGTCAGCGTCGTGGCATCGAACAGCTTGAAGGTGAAGGACGGCGCGATGTAGCCCTTCTTCTCTTCCACATGGTCATACTGGGTGTCGCTGAGGCGCCCCACGCCGACGATGCGGTAGAGCACGGCACCGTCCTGATCGAGCTTTCCGCCAAAATCGAAGGCGGTCTGGAACCGGTTGTGGCTGCCATATTGCAGCTCGACTTCCCGGATTTCCTCGTTCCGGGGCCGCTTGCTGACCATGTTCAGCATGCCGCCGGGCTGGCCCTGACCATAGAGAACCGAGGCAGGCCCCTTCAGCACTTCGGCGCGCTCCAGCCCATAGGGCTCGATCCTCGGCTGGGAATAGCCGCGTGCACCGAAAGGCAGGCGCAGGCCGTCCTTGTAGCGCCCCGGCGTGAAGCCACGCACCGTCAGCCAGTCGTGGCGCACATCCGTATCGGCATATTGTGCAACGACGCCGGGCGTGTAGCGCATCGCCTGCGTGATGGTCGCAGCGCCCTTCTCCGCCATCTCGTCACGGGTCACGACATTGACGGCTTGCGGCGTGTCCCTGAGTGACGTTCCGGTCTTGGTCGCCGTCGCGCTCTGGGTGGCGACGATGCCATTCACCGGGCCCCAGGCGTTTTCGCCCTCGATGGTCACCGTCTGCAACTGTGTCGCGCCATCCACCGTGGCGCCTGTGGCAGCGGCTGCGGCCGGATCAACAATGGTCACCGTGTTGGCGGCGGTAAAGCGGTAGGACAGGCCGGTTCCAGCCAGAATCCGGTTGAGCGCTTCGGAGGGCGTCAGCGTGCCGGAAACGCCCGGCGACGTCTTGCCCTGCACGAGAGCTGCCGGATAGAGCACCTGCAGATTGGACCGGTCGCCAAAACGGGAGATCGCTGTACCCAGCGGGCCTGCCGGAACGGAGTAACTGACAATGGCCGCCTGCTGCGCCGCTGCCGGGCCGGTGTAGATCACACTTGCGGTGAAAACCGCCGTTGACGCCAGAAGCGCCAACCCCAAACCGCTCATCCGCGCTGCCCGCGCCCCGGATGCCCTTTGCCCAAACTGCTTTGCCATGACCCCTGTCCAACTCTTGCATTTGCATTTTGTCCGGGCGCGAACGCACCCGTCTGATGCAAGGACGGTTTCAAAGGCCAGACACCTCACCCCCAAAGTGGAAAATAATTATCAGGTTTCTTTTCCGGCAGTGTCCACCCGGTCAGACCGGGTGCAACACGACCAGCCAGGGCGAGATCTGGAAGCTTCTCACCGGCAGCGTCTGGCGGATCGCCTCCAGAACGCCGTCCGGATTGCGGATGTCGAAGATGCCGCTGACACGCATGTTCAGAAGGCGGCTGTCCGTCACCCGGATCGTGCCGGAGCGGTAGCGGTTGACATCCGCCAGCACCTGCCGCAGCGGCCTGTCCTCAAAGATCAGCTTGCCGCGCCGCCAGGCGATTTCCGCTTCCATGTCCACAGGCCGGATCTGACCCAGATGCACATCGTCATAGGTGACAAGCTCGCCAGCCTTCACCACGGTATCCGACTTGTCCGGCCCGACCACCGAAACGGCGCTTTCCTCCACCAAAACCGTGACAGCGCCGCCCCATTCATGAACAACGAAACGGGTGCCCAGTGCGGTTGTGGAACCGGCGGCCGCCAGCACGGTAAAGGGGCGGACGGGATCTTTGGCCACATCGAAGAAGGCGCGCCCGCGCAGCAGGCGGATGCTGCGAAGGGTCTCACTGAAATCCAGGGCAATGGCGGTATCTGCATCAAGGTCCACCCGGCTGCCGTCCTCGAGCGTCAGGCTGCGCTGTTCACCGGTGCCGGTGACGTGATCGCTCGTCAGGAAGTCCGGCGGGCCGGCAACCGCCACCACACTGGCGGCAGCGAGCGCTGCGGCACCAGCGGACAGGAACGCACGGCGCGAGGCAAAGCCCTTCCGGGCAGAGGGCGGAACCATGGCCCCGGACAGGTCCAAGGCCTCGCGTGGATCCGCAATCCGGCCGAGATCCTGCCAGATGCCGCCGAGCCGCGCATATTCGGCCCGGTTCAGCGGATCGGCGGCCATCCAGCGTGCATGGCCGGCGCGGTCCCCTTCTCCCGCATCACCTGAGTTGAGACGGACGAACCAGCTCAGAGCCTCATCGCGAGCTCTCTGCTGTCTGTCTGTATTCGTTGAACCCATCATGGCCACCGGCTGTTTCCCCGTGCGCGGCCGCACGGCACGCCCTTGCGCGCATATCCTTCCCATAGACGGATTCGGTAGCGTCTCACCTCACCCATATCGCGCATCTTTTTGCCGGATTCAGTCAATGAGTGTACCCATCCGGTCGCGCAGATGCGCGAGCGCCTTCATGACCAGCTTCTCGACAGCGCTTTTCGTGATGCCCAGTTCAGCGGCAATCTGCGTGTGCGTCAGACCATCGAACTTGTGCATCAGGAGCACCTGCTTCTGGCGCGGCGGCAGCTCAGCGATGGCTTCCTGCAGGCGCACGAGGCGCTGGCGGTAGTCGGTGATCTGCTCCGGCGAGGCGCTGTCATCCACGGCAGCGGCCAGTTCCTCGCTGGGCGCGTAGCCCACCGCAGAGCGCTGCCCGCGCAGCCGGTCGGTTGCAACATTGTTCGCCATGCGGAAGAGATAGGACCGCGGATTGCGGATGTCGCTCCCGGCGGGAATCGCTTCAAGCCGCAGATAGGTATCCTGCATCACATCCTGCGGATCGAGATCACGGCCGAAGCGGCGCGAGAGATGGCGCGACAGCTCCGTGTAACTGGACACGAAACAGTCAAGCATACTCTTCTTCTTGTCTTCGGCCATGCAGGAACCAATCGGGGCAGGAACCAGTCAGGAGCTTCGCCGCTCACGCACAGGCCCGAACGGACAGAAATCTCTCACGGCAGCATGCGGGATGAAGCCCGACGCCGCCGTGTCCCGTCTTTAGCAAAAGTCTACTTTAAAAATCCAGTTTTATAAGCAGCTGCATGGGGACTGTTGAACAGACCTGCGGGGAAAGTCCGCATGACGGGTGTTTCAGCCCCTTCAGCCATCCTTCCGCTGCGTTTCAGCCCCCTGCCCTGCGGCCTGCAGGATCCGCGCGCGCAGCCAGCGCAGGGCCGGGTCCCTGTCGCGGCTCTTGTGCCAGATCTGAACGTAAGGCACAGGCGGCAGCGGAATGGGCGCCGGCAGAATGATCAGATGATCGTCCAGAACAAGGTCCCGCAGGCTGCCTCTGGCGACCGTGAGGATGAGGTCCGTGCCCGCAATCAGCTCCGGTGCGACGCCCCAGTGCGGCAGCACCAGCGCCAGCCGGCGGGTGTGGCCGGAGCGGGCCAGCGTTTCGTCCACCTCATTGATGGTGTCATCACGCATGGCGACCATGGCATGGGGCCGCGAGAAATACATTGCAGCATCCAGCGGCTTTCCCTCCAGCGTCCGCCGGTCCAGCAGGCAGGCATAGTCATCGTTGATGATCAGTTCCGACCTGACCTGCGGCGGCAGAACGGGAAACACCCCGAGCCCGAGATCCAGATCACCATCGCAGACACCGGCGGCCATGGCTTCACGGCTGAACTGGCTGATCGCAAGGTCGATGCCCGGCGCATGCTGCCGCAGATCGCGCACCAGATGCGGCAGCAGCATGGCCCCGCCATAATCCGACATGGACAGGCGGAACCGGTGGCGGGGGTGCCTTGCGGGTCGAAACCCTGCGGCCCCAGCACGCCGCGCACCCCGGCCAGCGCATCGGCCAGCGGCTGGGCGATTTCCAGCGCCCGGATGGTCGGAACAAGGCCGCCGCCCTGGCGCACCAGCAGCGGATCCCCCAGCAGTTCCCGCAACCGCGCAAGGGCGTGGCTGACGGCGGGCTGGCTCATGTTCAGCCGGGCGGCGGCGCGCGAAACATGGCGCTCCGTCAGAAGCGCATCCAGCACCACCAGAAGATTGAGATCAACCGACCTCAGATTATGCAGCTGATGCATGTCTGTCCGCCTGATACGAATTTCACATTCGCAAAGACTATATCTAAACCGGGGCCGAAGTTCATCAGAAAGGACAGTCCGATGCAGTTTCCAGCCCCCTTCACCCTTCTTGGCGCCGCCCTTCTGGCAGGGGCCGTCGTCCCCTTCCAGGCCGGAGCCAATGCCGCGATGGGCCGGGCCCTCGGCCATCCCCTCTGGGCCACCGTGGTTTCCCTCGGTGTGAGCATGCTCTGCGTCATTCCGGTGATGCTGGCCATGAAAGTTCCGTTCCCCAGCCTCAGCAATCTCGCCGGACAGCCCAAATGGATCTGGACCGGAGGCCTTGCGGGGGTCATCTACATCACGGCGGCAATTCTGGTTGCGCCGAAGCTTGGAGCAGCCGGCTTCATGACGGCCGTGATTGCCGGGCAGCTTGCCGCCTCGCTTCTGGTCGATGCCTATGGTCTCATGGGCTTCAGCGCCCGCGATATTTCGCCTTCCCGTCTTATCGGCATCCTGCTCGTGGTGGCCGGAGTTGCACTGATACAGGGCGCCGCTTTCCTGAAGGTCTCGCCTGTATCCGGCAGCGGAAGCTGACACAGAAGAGCGGCCGCCCTTACAGGGCACTCACCTGAAGCTTAGTATGAACGCGTTCAATAAAAATTCAGTCAACATGGTTTTCCGATTGACCACCTACCGGCCCAACTGTAAACGCGTTTATTGAACTAATTCATTAAACGCGATCAGGTAACATCATGCCAAGACCCGCAATGACTGATGAAGAGCTTGCTGCCGTTCAGGCCCGCATTCTGGCTGAAACCGCACGCATCGTTGCTGCCGAGGGCTATGCCGCCCTGTCCATGCGCAAGCTGGCCGAAGGCCTCAACCTGACGGCAGGAGCGCTCTACCGCTACTTCCCGACGAAGCAGCATCTGATGATCGCCTATTGCTCCAGTGCAATCGAGACGCTGAACGAGCGGACCTTTGCCATTCATGGCATGGACCTTCCCTCGGTCGAAATCCTGCGCAAACTGATCATGGCCTATTCAGAATTTGCCCTGGAAGATACCGACAGGTTCCGGCTCATGTTCCTTGATCTGGAGATGAGCCACCAGATGGAAATCGCCTTTGCTGACGATAAGCTGACCGGCTACGAGTTGCTGAAAGCACGGATGGCGATCGCAATGGAGGAGGGAGCCATCCGCCGCATGGATCCGGGCCATGCAACCCATCTCCTTTGGAGTGCGGTGCATGGTGCCGTCGTGCTGCTGCTCAACGTGAAGGACCTGGATCTTGGCGATCCGTGCAGCCTGATCCGTGATGCAGCCGAGATGGCCCTGCGCGGCCTTGCCCCGGACAGCGCAGGTGCCGAAACCCGCGAGACACGGGCAGCCTGACGCCATCAGGGCCTGACTGCGGCACTGCGGTCAGATCTTGTAGTACTCACGGTACCATTTCACGAATTTTGCCACGCCTTCGCGCACACCTGTGCGGGGGCGGTAGCCGGTGAGCGTCTGCAACAGGCTGGCATCGGCCCAGGTGGCGGGCACATCACCTGCCTGCATCGGCATCAGCTTGCGCTCCGCCGTGCGGCCGGTCGCCTCCTCAATGGCGGCGATGAACTCGGTCAGCTGCACGCTTTCCGAATTGCCGATGTTGACGACGCGCCAGGGAGCGACCGGCGACAGGCTGTCGCCTTCCGGAACGCCTGCGCCCTCTTCGGGTCTCACGGGAGCTGCATCGATCAGGAGGCGGATACCCTCCACCAGATCCTCCACATAGGTGAAGTCCCGGCTCATGTCGCCGTAGTTATAGACCTCGATCGGATTGCCTTCGAGGATCGACTTGGTGAACTTGAACAGCGCCATGTCCGGGCGCCCCCAGGGGCCATAGACCGTGAAGAAACGGAACATGGTGATGGGCGTGCCATAGAGATGGGCATAGGAATGAGCCATCACCTCGCAGGCCTTCTTGGTCGCCGCATAGAAGGACATCTGGTGATCGGCCTTCACCGTCTCCTGAAACGGCATGTCCGTGTTGGCGCCATAGGCCGAAGAGGTGGAGGCGATCAGCAGGTGCTGCGGCGGGAAGGCTCTCGCGGCTTCCAGCATCTCGAATGTGCCGGCAATGTTGCTGTCGAGATAGGAGCGCGGCGCCTCGATGGAGTAACGCACACCCGCCTGGGCGGCCAGATGCACGACAACATCCGGGCGGTTGACCTCGAACAGCGAGCGCACCAGGTCCCCATCCTCGACGCGGCCTGTGACGGCGGTGAAGTGCTCGTTCTGCAGCAGCATCTGGTGACGGCGCTCCTTGAGCCGCACGTCGTAGTAATCCGTCATGGCATCGAGGCCGATAACGCGGAACCCCTCTTCCAGCAGCCGGGTGCAGAGAAAATATCCGATGAAGCCGGCCGAACCCGTCACGAGCGCAGTACGCATGATTGAAACCCTTTGAAGAAAAAGCTGAAAGCAGCAGCAAAATATGCAGCGCCGGAGCCGTCATAGCATCCGGACAGCCCACAGCCAAGGATTAGCACCGCCGGACCGGCCAGTCCAAAAGCAGAAAGCGCCAGCCTTGCAGCCAGCGCTCTCCGGATCGGGATTGTCTTGCGCGGTCAGGCGACGGCGCGGGCCAGCGCGCAGCGCGACCACAGGGCATTCAGCGCGCCGACCAGATGGTCGATATCGGCATCCGAATGGAACGGCGTCGGCGTGATGCGCAGCCGCTCGGTGCCCTTCGGCACGGTCGGGTAATTGATCGGCTGGACATAGATGCCGTAGTTGTCGAGCAGGATGTCCGAGATCCACTTGCACTTGGACGCATTGCCGACCATCACCGGAACGATGTGGCTGGGATTGTCCATATGCGGGATGCCGCGGCGGTCCAGCAGGCTGCGCAGACGGGCCACGCGGTCCTGATGCGCCTCACGCTCGGCCGTGCTCTGCTTCAGATGACGGATCGAAGCCGTGGCGCCGGCGGCCAGTGACGGCGGCAGCGCGGTGGTGAAGATGAAGCCGGACGCGAAGGAGCGCACGAAGTCGCAGAGCTGGCGCGAACCGGTGATATAACCGCCCATCACGCCAAAGGCCTTGCCAAGCGTGCCTTCGATCACCGTCAGACGGTCCATCAGGCCTTCGCGCTCGGCAATGCCGCCGCCGCGCGGGCCGTAGAGGCCAACCGCATGCACCTCATCCAGATAGGTCATCGCGCCATAGCGTTCGGCCACGTCGCAGATTTCCTTGATGGGGGCGATGTCGCCATCCATCGAATAGACGCTCTCGAAGGCAACCAGCTTGGGAGCCGCCGGATCATCGGCGGCAAGCTTGCGCTCCAGATCTTCCGGGCTGTTGTGCTTCCACACGCGCTTTTCGGCGCGGCTGTGGCGGATGCCCTCGATCATCGAGGCATGGTTCAGCGCATCGGAATAAACGATGCAGCCGGGGATCTTCGAGGCCAGCGTGCCGAGGGCTGCCCAGTTGGACACATAGCCCGAGGTGAAGATGAGCGCCGATTCCTTGCCATGCAGATCCGCAAGCTCATGTTCAAGCTGGACATGGTAGTGGTTGGTGCCCGAGATGTTGCGTGTGCCGCCAGCGCCCGCACCGCAGCTGTCGATCGCATCCTTCATGGCGGTAACCACATCCGGATGCTGGCCCATGCCAAGATAATCGTTGGAGCACCACACGGTCACTTCGTGGGTGGAGCCATCTTCGCGGAAACGGGTTGCCTTGGGAAACTCGCCTGAATGACGCTTCAGATCAGCGAATACGCGATAGTTGCCGTCCTCCCGCAAGCCGTCCAGCGCCTGCGCAAAGAAGCTCTCGAAGTCCATGGCGTATTCCCTCTTCTTCTCAAGCAGACGCATTCCACGTCCGCCATTGGCGTCCTGCAAGCCCTTGTGTCCGGAGCCGGTCATCATCTGGCCAGCCCTCCCAGGCGGATCTGATAAGGGGAAGTTGCCCCGCCCCACTCACGCGTCCTGTGATCTGAAGCCTGACAGCCTCGAGACCTTGCACCATGTAGCGCAAGGTAGCGCCCTAACACATAGTTTAAAATGCCGCAGGCTGTCATTATTCTAATTCCGGGTTACAGAATTCTTTTTAGGAGAAGAGCCCGGCCGGTCAACTCTGAGACACCTGCCCCGCCGCCCTCTCTTCCGGCGATTGTTCCGGAACCTTAGCCTCCCGCCCGCGTTAACACTTTGATCTGGGACAAGCCGGGCATCACGGCAAGTTGATGCTCACGTCTTTTCCCGGCCAGAAATAACAGCACCGCTGAAAACAGGAGCAAAATCAAGGAACTGAGCCAGACCGGAAGCATGAAGCCCCGGCCGCAGCCAATCAGGAAAGATCAGAAACCACGTCATTTTGTGATTCGGATAACATCTATCTTAAGGGAAATGGCGTAATAATGGCTGCATCACAGCAACCGGATGAGCAAGGCACCTGTCAAAAAGACGAGGTGTACTTCAGACCTTAAAAAACCGGTGCCGTGATCTGTGTTCAGACGTGACTGTCATGCCGAGGGAGGCAAAAATGACGCATCGTCTCATGAAGAAAGCCATCATTCCGGCAGTTGCCATCATGCTTTCTGCCGCCCCGCTCGCGCTTGCCGCCCCCAAGTCGGAACGGCATCTGCTGCCCGAGGACAACCTCTCCGTCACGCTCGCCAGCCTTGGCGCCGGGCCTGCGGCCGGTGAGGACACCTCCATCTGGGTTGGACCGGTCGACATTCAGGGCCGCAAGGTCATCTGGGTCGAACTGATCGACTCCGAGGGCGAAGTCATCTACGCGTCAGAAGTCGCGCAGAACGAAACCCATCTCCTTCCCGATGGCCGCGCCATCGTCGTGAGCCCGCTCAATGCGCCGGAAGGCACGCTTGCCGTGGCCAAGGACGAATCGCGTGTCCCTTCGGAAACCGGCCAGATGATCACCCGCCGCGTGGTGGATGATGAGGAAGGCAAGACTGCCGTCGAACTGGTCCAGACACCGCCGCAGCAGCCGTCCATTCTGCTGCAACTGGCAAAGGCCGGCGAATCCGTGTGGCACGGCATCGTTGCCTTCTTCCAGGGCGCAGCCGACTCGGTCCGCGTTGCCTGGAACTGGATCGTGGATACGGTTGCCGTCTGAGCTGACAGAGTCTGTGGCCCTGCCGGATCCGCTCCGGCAGGCAGCATGATCAGAACAGCGGCGGCTTGGGCCGCGGGGCAGGCACGGTGCCCATTGCGCCCTCAGCTTGTTCACCGGTGCCTGCCGCGCCGCCACCGAGTGTGTCTGCGCCCTCTTCCACCACAGTGACCGGGGGACCGGAATAGCCGGCCGGAGGCGGCACAGTGGAGGTCTGGCGGCAGTCGGTCAGCCACACGTCATAGACAGCATGCTCAACGCCATGCAGGCCCGGGCTTGCGGCAAACATCCAGCCGGAAAAGATCCGCTGGATCTCGTTGTTCAGCGTCACTTCATCCACCTGCACGAAGGCCGTGGTCAGCGGATTCTCGGTCTGCGGCCGGGTGTGACAGACGCGCGGCGTCACCTGAAGCGCGCCGAACTGCACCGTCTCGCCGATATAGACATCAAAAGACGTGATGCGCCCGGTAATCTTGTCGAGCCCCGAGAAGACAGCCACGGGATTCTCGATGACATCCGCGCGGGCGGGCACAGCAGCAAGGGCGCAGACAAGGGCGCCGGCAAGGGCTGTGCCGAAGACCGGCTTGCTCTTCATCCTGTTGATTTGCCGCATGATTGTCCCTGGCAAGTCCCTGAGTTTGGCGGGCGTAACACCCGATTGCGGCTGCCGGAAGGCAAGCCCTTGCGCGGCAACGGTTTCAGCCGCCGCGCAAGACTGTTTATCAGCCCAGCGACGCCAGACGGCTGACGGCCGTCTGCACCTGCGTCTTGCGGGCGGAAAGCTCGGCCAGCTTCTCGCGCTCGCCCTCCACGACCTCTTCCTTTGCCTTCTCGACAAAGGCCGGATTGGAGAGCTTCTTCTCGATGCGGCCGATCTCGTCCTCAAGCTTGCCAAGCTCCTTGGCAAGCCGCGCCTTTTCGGCCCCCAGATCAATCACACCGGCCAGCGGCAGGCAGACCGTGGCATCGCCGACGATGATCTGAGCGGCGCCCTTCGGCAGCTCGTCTGCCAGCGTCAGGCTTTCGGCGCGGGCAAGGCGCAGGATGGCGGCCTCGTGGGTCTTCACCCTCGCAACCGTCACATCGCCTGCACCGACCATCACCACCGGGATCTGCGCACCGGCCGGAACGTTCATTTCCGAGCGCACGGAGCGGACTTCGGAAATGAGGCCGACGAGCCAGTTGATCTCTTCAGCCGCCGCCGCATCGGCCAGCGCGGGAGCCGGCCAGCGGGTCAGCATCAGGATCTGGTCCGGAGCGCCGGTTTCCTCGCCGAGACGCGCCCACAGCTCTTCGGTCAGGAAGGGCATGAAGGGGTGGAGGATCTTCAGGATCTCGTCCAGCGTCCAGGCTGCGGTCGCGCGGATTTCCGCCTTGGCGGCTTCATCCGTGCCGTTGAACACGGGCTTGGCCAGTTCCAGGAACCAGTCGCAATAGGTGTTCCAGACGAAACGGTAGACGCCATTGGCCGCATCGTTGAAGCGGTAGGCCTCCAGTGCCTCGCGCACTTCCTCGGCGCAGCGGCCGACTTCCGTGGCAATCCAGCGGTTGAGCGTATGGGTGGCGCGGGCCGGATCAAAACCGGCGACGCGCTTGCAGCCGTTCATCTCGGCAAAGCGGGCCGCATTCCACAGCTTGGTGGCAAAGTTGCGGTAGCCGCCGACACGGCTGGTGGCCAGCTTGATGTCACGGCCCTGCGCTGCCATGGCCGCCAGCGTGAAGCGCAGCGCATCGGCGCCGAACTCGTCGATCAGCTGCAGCGGGTCGATGACATTGCCCTTGGACTTCGACATCTTCTGCCCCTTCTCGTCACGGACGAGGGCATGGATGTAGACGGTCTCGAAAGGCTCGGTCTTCATGAAATGCAGCGACATCATCATCATGCGGGCGACCCAGAAGAAGATGATGTCGAAGCCGGTGATCAGCACCGACGTCGGGAAGTAGCGCGCCAGTTCCGGTGTCTTGTCCGGCCAGCCGAGCGTCGAGAACGGCCAGAGCGCAGACGAGAACCAGGTGTCGAGCACGTCCTGATCGCGGTAGAGGAGAACGCTCTCCCCTGCCCCGGCTTCCCAGGCGGCCAGCGCCTGTTCCATGGCTGCCATTTCAACCGGCTTGCCATAGTGGGCCGCGGCTGCCTTCAGCGCTTCGGCTTCCGTCTTCTCGACGAAGATCTTGCCATCGGGACCATACCAGGCCGGGATCTGATGGCCCCACCACAGCTGGCGCGAGATGCACCAGGGCTGGATGTTCTCCATCCACTCGTAATAGGTCTTGTCCCAGTTGGACGGCACGAATTTGGTGCGGCCCTCGCGGACGGAGGCAATCGCAGGCTTGGCCAGCGTCGCGGCATCCACATACCACTGATCGGTCAGCATCGGCTCGATCGGCACGCCGCCACGGTCGCCATGCGGCACCATGTGGGTGTGATCCTCGATGCGATCCAGCAGCCCCTGCTCCTCCATCTGCGCAACAAGCGCCTTGCGCACGGCAAAGCGGTCCTGCCCGTGGAAGGCGGCGATGGTGGCATCCAGCATCTCAGACGCCGGCACACCGGCGAGGAATTCGGCATTCTCGGCCAGAATGACCCGTGCCTCACGGTCGAGAACCGAAATCATCGGCAGATCGTTGCGCTTGCCGACCTCGAAATCGTTGAAGTCATGCGCCGGGGTGATCTTGACCGCGCCTGAACCAGCGGTGGGATCGGCATAGTCATCACCCACGATCGGCACGCGGCGGCCGACCAGCGGCAGGATGATGTGCTTGCCGATCAGGTCCTTGTAGCGCGGATCTTCCGGGTTCACGGCAACGGCAGTGTCGCCCAGCATGGTTTCCGGACGGGTGGTGGCCACAACGATGTAATCGCGGGTCTCATATTCCGTCGCATTGCCTTCGTCATCGAAGGCCACCGGATGCTGATAGGTGGCACCGCCTTCCAGCGGATAGCGGAAGTGCCAGAGGTTGCCCTTGATTTCCTGCTGCACGACTTCCAGGTCGGAAATCGCGGTCAGCAGCTTCGGGTCCCAGTTGACGAGGCGCTTGTCCTTGTAGATCAGGCCGTCGCGGAAGAGCGACACGAAGACTTCCAGAACGGCAGCCGACAGGCCCTCATCCATGGTGAAGCGCTCGCGGTCCCAGTCACAGGACGCACCAAGGCGCTTCAGCTGGTTGAAGATCATGCCGCCGGATTCGCCCTTCCAGCTCCAGACGCGCTCGATGAAGGCGTCACGGCCCATGTCGCGGCGCGACGGCTCCTTGCGCTCGGCCAGCTGGCGCTCCACCACCATCTGCGTGGCAATGCCTGCGTGATCCATGCCCGGCTGCCACAGCACGTCCTTGCCGCGCATGCGCTCGAAGCGGATGAGGATGTCCTGCAGCGTGTTGTTGAGCGCATGGCCCATGTGCAGGGAGCCCGTCACGTTCGGCGGCGGGATCACGATCGTATAGGACGGGGCGCCATCGGCGGCACCGGCACCGGCGCGCGAGGCTCCGGCCTTTTCCCACATTTCGGTGATCCGCGGCTCGACGGCCGCTGCGTCATAGGTCTTGTCAAGCATGAGGGCTTCTCGGGACTTTCCGTTATCTGGGCCTGTGTAAATCGGATGGCGGGCAGCGAGTCAACATCCTGAGCGGAATGGGGCCTGAAGAGAGGCAGAAATGGCAACGCCGCCCGCAGGCGGCGTTCCGGTCATGCATGGCACATATAACAAGCCGCCGCAGATCAGCGCTTGCGTACCACGCGTTCGATTTCCTGGCGAACGAGACGTTCCACCATGACAGGCAGGTTCTGATCCAGCCAGCTCTTCAGCATCGGGCGCAGCATCTCCTTCACCAGATCCTCCAGCGTGCGGGCATTGGCCGACAGGATGGTGCTGGACAGGTTCTCGAAAGCGGCACTGACGGCGGCTCCCGCCATGTCCGAGACAAGCGGCGTCTCCTCGTCCAGCGGATCGAGATTGTCCATGGAAACGGGCGAAAGGCCTTCGGCCGCAGACGAGCGGGCCGGCTGCGGCGCAGACCTTGGTGCCGGAGCCGGCTGATCCCCGTCTTCCATGAAAGCGATGTCACCGGCGTCATCGTCCATCGTATCGGGCATGCCCTCAACCATGGCGAAGGGGTCGTCTTCCTCTTCTTCCTCGACGGCCAGTTCCTCGGTCAGCTCCAGAACATCTTCATCGGCAAGGTCTTCGTCGGCCTCGAAGGCCGCGATGTCATCATCAATGGCAGCATCGCCGTCATCATCATCATCGCCCGCCATGTCGAACAGCTTGTCCAGGTCCTCCTGCGACATGCCGGCTTCTTCTTCCTCGGGCATTTCATTGACTTGCGGCATTTCGGCTACGAGCTCCGGGGCTGCTGGTGCAGTCTTCTTGGCGGCAGGGGCTTCCTCGTCGGAAATGATCCGGCGAATGGAGGCGAGAATTTCCTCCATCGAGGGTTCCTGTGCCTGACTGGCCTTCGACATGAGTTCCCCCAGAACTGGTTACAAACGCACTGGACCGAAGTTCCAAAAGTTACGATTCGGTTAAGGATATTATGCTGAGTCGCCTGTCAACATCATAGGTCACCAGTTCAGCACAGCCAGCTTATCCCCTTTTAATAGGAAAAACTTGCCGGGTTGACCAGCCTTCTCAATGGAAAACGCGCCCCGGAAGGGCGCGTTCTCTGAATTCCTGGCGATTTAGCAAATCAGTTTCGAATCATCAGCGGCCGTCTGGCGTGCGCATGCCAAACCACTTGTCGCGAACCTTGCTGTAGTGTTCGGTGGGCTCGTAGCGGGCCACCTGCAGGTTCAGGAATTCCGCATCAAGACGGCCCATGGCGGACAGCAGCTGATAGGCGCTGACAATGCGGTTACGCTGCGCGGTCACCAGATTTGAGCGCTGCGTGATCAGCTCGCGCTGGGAATCGAGCACGTCGAGCGTGGTGCGCTGACCGACGCGCTGCTCCTCGATGACGCCCTGCAGGGCGAGCTGCTGCGCTTCCACGGCAGCCTGAGCCGCAGTGATCGAAGCCTCGGCCGCCTGATAATCGCCCCAGGCAGTGATCACGTTGGCACGGATCTGATTGCGCAGAACGTCCAGCTGGATTTCAGCCTGGCCGAGTTCTTCCTTGGCCTGACGCACGCGGGAAGACAGGGCGCCCCCCTGATAGAGCGGAACGGAGACGCGGCCAAGGACGGAGGCGGAATTGACGGTGCTGACCGACTGGGACGGCTTCCAGTCGCGGCCGATGGAGCCTTCCAGCGTGACGGTGGGCAGCTGCTCGCCTTCAATCGTCTTCACATTGAAAGCTGCCGCATCAACCTGATGCTGCGCCTGGCGCAGAAGTGGCTGATACTCTTCGCCCAAGCGGATCGCTTCTTCGACTGAACGCGGCATCAGCCTGCCGACCGGGGTCGAGGCCGAAAGGTTGCGGGCCTCGATGCCCACGACCTGCTCATAGACGGCGCGGCTGGCATTCAGGTTTGCGATGGCCGAGTTGAGGTTGGCCTGAGCTTCCGCGTGACGCGCTTCCGCCTGGGACACATCGGTGCGGGTGCCCTCACCCACCTCGAACTGATCCTTGGACGCGCGCACCTGCTCACGCAGGAATTCAACCGAGCTGCGCTGCAGGGCAACGAGCGCCGTGTCGCGGATCACATTCACATAGGCCTGTGCTGCGGACAGCAGCACATCCTGCTCGGTCGCGTTCAGGCTTTCGCGCTGTGCACGGACGAGAGCTTCGGCCTGCTTGGTCGAATTCACCGTCCGGAAACCGCGGAACAGGGCCTGCTGAATCGACAGCGACATGGACGCATTGTTGCGGATGTTGTCGGGGCCAATACCGGTGGAGGTACGGGTCGAGCCAACGGAGGCATTGGCCGTAATTGTCGGACGCCAGTTGGCCAGAGCTTGAGGCACACGCTCATCCGTCGCACGGAGCGCAGCGCGGGCTGCGTTCAGGGTCGGATTGTTGGCATATGCCAGTGCCAGTGCCTCGGAAATGCTCTCAGCCTGAGCCGTGGAAGAAAGCGCGAAGGCATTGAGACCAAGCAAAGCAGCAGAAAGGGTTATACGAAAACGCACTGAAAACGCCCCTTGTATGTACGGGCCCCCACCCGTGCTGTCATTTGGCGGGGAGTATACCCAGCTGCAACGCCCTGCCTACCCCTCACCGAAAATTAAGAATCTGTTTCTGTCCGGCTGAGGCAGCGTTGCAACAGGTAACGTCATACGTAAAGCGCCCGGAAACTGCAGATTTTCAGCAGCTTCCGGGCGCGAGACTTGAACGGCGTTCAGATATGTGTGTTCTCAGAAGACGAATTCGGGGGCCTTACCGAAGCCGGGCAGAGTATGCGCGCTGGCGTTGAAGCCAAAGCGGGCACCAATCACCGACCCGGAGTTCTGGTAGACACGGGCAAGGCCGGCCCCGCCACGCCCTTCGATGGCCACGAGCCGTCCGCCTTCCTTCAGCTGGCTGGCCAGTTGTTCCGGAATGAAGTCAACGGCGCCATCCAGAAGGATCACGTCATAAGGGCCTTCCGAAGCGCAGCCCTCAGCGAGCTTGCCTTCCACGACGGCGGCATTCTCAATGCCCAGGCTGACGAGGGTCTGGCTGGCGCGGGCCGCAAGCCCGGCATCCTCTTCCACCTGGACCACCGTTCCGGCGATCCCTGCGAGCACAGCGGTGCTGTAGCCGGACGCTCCGCCAACAACGAGCACAACGTCATCCGCTTTCACTTCGGCAAGCTGGATCAGTTTGCCGAGCACATGCGGCTTCAGGAGATAGCGCGGTGCCCCCGTGTCGGACACGAGCGTGTCTTCATCGATATAGGCAACCGGCTTCTTTGAACCTGCCACGAACAGCTCACGCGGGACGGATTCCATCGCGTCGAGGATCCGCAGATCCGTGACATCATTGGTTCTGAGCTGGTTATCCACCATTCGCGTGCGGGATTGCGCGTAGTCACCCATCGCGTGCCTCTTTCGATTTCTGGCGAAAGCCTCTCCAACTTTCTTGCCTGATCCATTACCGGGCGCAGGCAGGCGTGACAAGGGGCAGATCGGCGCAGCCCCCTGCCTTCTCGGTGCATTCAAGCAGGCCTCTTCTGCACGGGGCCGGGGCCATGATGCGCCTCACCCAGCGTTCTCCGCCGATTGCGGCCCTGCCCGCCGGCACAGATGCAACTGATCAAGGAAGGGAAAACGCAAAGAGGCCGCTTGACAGGAAAGAAGCGGTAGTCGAAAAGACGCGCCAAGGCCTCGTGGCGGAGTGGTTACGCAGCGGATTGCAAATCCGTCCACCCCGGTTCGATTCCGGGCGAGGCCTCCATCCCCCCTTTACACCTCATAAAAGACAGTCAGGTTACAGCGCTCAGCCTTGCGCTTCGAGCAGAGCCGTGGCTTCGTCAGCTGTCATGGGCATGCCGAGAAAGTAGCCTTGCGCCTCCGGGCAGCCAATTGCCCGCAGTGCCTCAACCTGCTCTTCCCGTTCGACGCCTTCGGCGATGACCCGCAGCTTCAGCTTCTGCCCGAGTGTCACCACGGTCTCAGCGATCCCCCGGTCGCTTTCGTCCCTGTCAATGTGGCGGACAAGGGCCTCGTCAATCTTGAGCCGGGAGACGGGGAAACGTCTGAGAGAAGCTAGGCTGGAGTGCCCTTTGCCGAAGTCGTCGATGGCGAGACCGACGCCCAGCGCGTGCAACTCGGCCATGACGGCCACCGCCCGCTCCACATTCTGCATCAGAACGCCTTCGGTGATTTCCAGCTCCAGCAGCCCCGGCCGCAAACCTGCCTGTTTCAGGGCGCCCATGACGGTCTGGGTCCAGTCCGGATCACTGAACTGCTGCGGCGCGATGTTGATGCTGATCTTGAAGCCGGAGAACCCCTGCTCCTGCCAGAGCCGCGCCTGCTCCACAGCCTGGCCCAGAACCACGTGGCCAAGTTCACATATCAGCCCCGCCTCCTCCATCAGCGGCACGAAATAGCGCGGCATGATGAGGCCTTCGAAGGGATTTTCCCAGCGCACCAGCCCTTCGAAACCGGTAATCCGGTTCTCCATGAGATCGACCTGCGGCTGGTAATGCAGGATGAATTCATTGTTGCGCAGCGCACGGCGTATCCCTTCAAGCATCTGAAGCTTGCAGGACGACGTCTGCCCTTCGACGGGAGAATACAGGTGAAACGTGTTCCGTCCGGCGCGTTTGGCCGTGTACATCGCGGTATCGGCACACTGTACCAGCGCGGCAGCCTCCGTCGCATCATCTGGATAGCAGGCAGCACCCATGCTGCTGGTGACGTGAAAAGACTGCCCGGCCAAATGCACCGGCAAAGACAGCTTTTCCCGCAGACCGCGCAGGAATGGGGGCAATTCCTCAGACGAGGCAATCGAACCCTCCAGGATCAGCACAAACTCATCGCCGCCAAGGCGCAGCACCTTGCCACGGTCCTGGACCTCATCGCTCAGCCTTGCTGCAATGGACAGCAGAAGCCGGTCACCGGCGGCATGGCCGAGACTGTCATTGACGGTCTTGAAATTGTCGAGATCGACAAAGACCACCGCCACACGTTCATCCGGCAGGTGCACCCTGGCCAGCGCCGCGTCGATGAAGCTCTCCAGCTGGCTGCGGTTCGGCAGGCTGGTCAGCGGATCGTGGTGGGCGAGAAAGCGTATCTTCTCCTCGGCCCGCTTGCGTTCAATGGCAATGGCTGCGATCCGGGCCGTATCGGCGATCAACCGGTCTTCCACGGGTCCCGGCACGCCCGGGGTCTGCTTGTAAATGGCGAATGTGCCGAGCACCCGATTGTCCAGCGACATGATCGGTGTGGACCAGCAGCAGCGCAGCCCGAATTTCGTGGCGAGCGGATGATAGTCAGCCCAGAGCGGGTCGGCCTGAATGTCGGCAACCGTCACGGGTTTGCATGTGTAGGCCGCAGTGCCGCAGGAGCCGACGCTGGGGCCGATCTCGACACCATCAATCGCATCGCAATAGGCCTTCGGAAGGCTGGGCGCCGCACCGTGGCGCAGATGGCGGCCATCCTCATCCAGAAGCAGGACGGAACAGATGGCACCGTCCAGTTGCCCCTCGATCAGACGGACCATGCATTCCAGAACATCCGAGAGAGGGGCGCTGGAGGCAATCATCTCCAGCACATGCGCCTGGGCATCGCGCAGGCCATCGGCCTTGCGCCGCTCGGTGATGTCGCGGCAGACACCGAAGAGGCCAACGATGTTCCCGTCATCGTCCCGGAGAGGATATTTCGACGACGCAAACCAGCGGCGGGCACCATTGGGTTGAATGATGCATTCCTCCTTGTCGATCAAGGGAATGCCGGTGCGCAAAACCTGCCTCTCATCCCTGAAAAAGCCCATGGCCACAGGAAAGGGATGCAGCTCGAGATCCGTCTTGCCGATCAGGCTGTCCGCCGACTCCAGCCCAAGATCGGCTGCAATGGCACGATTGGCGAGCACAAACCGGCAGCGGGTATCCTTGACGAACAGGTAGTCAGCCACCTGATCAAACATGGTGCGCAGCCAGACACGTTCCTGCAGAAATTTTTCCCGTACCTGCAAGCCGGATTTGTGCATGGAACCGTCCTGCTCCGGCTGAGTTTCCAGCAAACCGGACATCTCTGCGTGGTCAGTATTGTCAAAATTACCACGCCCAGAAATTACAGGATTCCATTTGGAATTCATAATACTTCCCCTGAGGCAATCCGAGTCATGCTTCAGCATCATCGACAACCTAAAGTCATAAACTTAAATGAACCGCAAAACATCAACTTGGTGACGTCAATTTGTATAAATTCAGACTTAATGCCAAGGCTTTCGATGCTGCCGCATCACGCCTTGAAATTGCTCAGGCGCCGCACGGGCTTGACCGGCGCTCGATGAGCTTGACTCATCGAGCGCCGGTATAAGTTCCGGAGTCGTGACAGGAGCACACTCAGACAAGGGCCGAGGGCGGCCGCCAGGGCAAAAAAACTTTTGCCGGGCGCTCCGATCGGGTTATCTCCAGCTCACGAAGGCTCCTCCGGCAGGGCTACAATCCAATCAAGAGAGCATGATGAAACACGGCGGCGATCTGTTTCAGGCCATGGCAACCTACGGCGGGGCGGAGGAAGACTGGCTGGACCTCTCCACCGGCATCAATCCGCATGCCTATCCGGTGCCTGCCAGCCTGCCGGCGTCCGCATGGACCCGCCTGCCCGCGCGTGCCGGGCATGAGAGCCTGCTGGATGCAGCCCGTGCGGCCTATCAGGTGCCCGCGCATCTCGGCCTTGCCGCGGCGCCGGGCACGCAGGTGATCCTGCCGCATCTGCCGGCGCTTCTGCCCGAAGGCAGCGTCACCATCGCAGGCCCCACCTATTCCAGCCACGGCGATGCCTGGCGGGCGGCGGGGCGCAATGTGCAGGAAGTGACTGATATCTTCCATGCCGGAGCAGGCAGCCGGATTGCCCTCATCGTCAGCCCCAACAATCCCGATGGCCGCTGGCATGAACCGCCGGTGCTTCTGAACCTCGCCAGAGACATGCAGCAGCGTGGTGGCTTTCTGGTGGTGGACGAGGCCTTTGCCGACGTGGATCCGTCCCGCAGCCTGCTGCCGCATCTGACGGATGAGCCGGTTCTGGTGCTGCGCTCCTTCGGCAAGTTCTTCGGTCTTGCCGGATTGCGCCTCGGCTTTCTGGCGGGGCCGCAGAATGTGACGGATGCCCTTGCCCGGCGCCTGGAAAGCTGGTCCGTCAGCGGCCCGGCGCTGGAAGTCGGTGCTCAGGCCCTGCGGGATCTGGACTGGCAGACCGCCATGCGCAAGACGCTGGGGCAGGAAATGGCCGCACTTGAAGGCGTGCTGCGGGCCGCAGGCCTTGCGATCCATGGCGGCACTTCGCTTTACGTGCTGGCGGAGCATCCGGATGCCGTCCGCCTGCATCAGGCGCTGGCGCGGCGCCACATCTGGGTACGTGCCTTCGACTACGCTCCCGGGTGGCTACGCTTCGGCCTGCCCGGCTCGCCGGAAGGCCTTGCCCGTCTGCAGCAGGCACTCGCCAAAGCCATGGCATCGCGCGAAGAGGCAACATCGTGCTGAGTGATCCGCTGGCGCTCTGGCTGCTGCTGGGGGCCATAGCCCTTGATGCCGTCATCGGCGATCCTGACTGGCTGTGGCGGCGCCTGCCGCATCCGGTGGTATGGATCGGCAAGCTGATCAGCCTTATGGACCGCAGCCTCAACCGCGAAAGCTGGCCTGCCGCCTTGCGCCGTATGGCTGGCCTCCTGACGCTTGTCGTGCTGGTGGCCGGGGGGACGGGCACCGGTTTTCTGCTGCAGACGGGCTTTTCCGCCCTACCCTATGGCGAGGCCGGGATCATTGTCATCGCCGCCGTGTTCCTCGCCCAGAACAGCCTCTATGTGCATGTGAAGGCCGTCGCCGATGGCTTGCGTAAAGGCGGGCTGGCGGGCGGGCGCCGGGCCGTGTCGATGATCGTCGGGCGCGATCCGGAGCAGCTGGACGAGAGCGGCGTTTCCCGTGCCGCCATCGAATCCTGCGCCGAAAACTTCTCCGATGGCGTGGTGGCTCCCGTCTTCTGGTTCGCCGTGCTCGGCCTGCCGGGGCTCATCGCCTACAAGGCCGTCAACACGGCCGATTCCATGATCGGACACAAGACGGCCCGGCATCAGGATTTCGGCTGGGCTTCGGCCCGCTTTGATGACCTGATCAACCTGCCCGCGTCACGGCTTTCGGCGCTATTCATCTCGCTAGCTGCCCCTCTGGTCAGCGGCTCTGCCTTGCGCGCGATTGCCGTGGTGAAACAAGATGCCGGGCTGCACCGCTCCCCCAATGCGGGTTGGCCGGAGGCGGCGATGGCCGGGGCCCTTGGCGTCGCACTGGCGGGCCCGCGCGCCTATGCCACCTACCGGGTGGAAGACCCCTTCATGAACCCTGAGGGGCGCAAGGATGCAGGCGAAGCCGACATCCGCCGGGCCCTGCATGTGCTTGCAGGGGCTTGCGCAATCGAGGCTTTGCTGGTTCTCATCATGGCTCTGGCATTATCCTGATGCCATGATCCATGAAAACACTGGCCGGACCGTGAGATGATCCCGTTTTCCGCAGCTGCCGAGAATAACAAGACCCCCATCCTCGAAATCCTGAAAGACGCCTTTGCCGGGTCAAGCCGTGTGCTGGAAATTGCCAGCGGCACGGGCCAGCATGCGGTGCATTTCGCCAAGAACCTGCCGCATCTCGTCTGGCAGCCCAGCGATCTGCCCGAGCATCTGGCGGGTCTTGAACAGCGGATCGTTGAAACCGACCTCGACAACATCGGGGAACCGCTGGAACTCGACGTGCTCGACCTGCCCTGGCCGACGCCGGACCGGGAGGCGGACGACGCCTTCGACGCCATCTACACCTCGAACAGCCTGCACATCGTCAGCTGGGAGGGCGTCGAGGCGTTCTTTGAAGGGGTCGGCGAAACGCTGGCACAGGGCGGCACGCTCGCCATCTATGGCGCCTTCAAATATGGCGGGGCCTTCACCACCCCCAGCAACGAGGCCTTCGACCAGAGCCTGCGCAAGAAGGACCCGAAAAGCGGGTTGCGCGACTTTGAAAAAGTCGACGCCCTCGCCCGTGCGATCGGCCTGACGCTCCTCGCCGACCATGCAATGCCGGCCAACAACCAGCTGCTGATCTACCGGCGGGGCTGAGGGGCACAGCCCCTCCCCCCCACTCTGCGCCGCCCCCGGCTCGCGCTGCGCTTGGCCGGGGACCACTCGCTCGCAGAGCGGTGAGACGTCTTTGCGGCGGAGAGGCAGGCACAGTCCCGCTGCCGCAGAGCTTCAGACAACGGCACCTCTCCGGAAACGAGTAGCCCCCGGCTCGCGCTCCGCTTGGCCGGGGTGACCCAGTGCCTGCGGCCAGAGGGCAAGCCCCGTCGGGGCTCGCGCCGGTTGCTCAGAGTGGAATGTTGTCGTGCTTCTTCCAGGGCAGCTCTTCCTGCTTGGAGCGCAGCAGGGCAAGGGCGCGGGAGACGCGTTTGCGGGTGGAATGGGGCATGATCACTTCATCGATATAGCCGCGCTCGGCCGCGACGAAGGGATTGGCGAAGCGGTCCTCGTAATCCTTGGTGCGCTTGGCGATCTTGTCCTTGTCGGAAAGCTCAGAGCGGTAGAGGATTTCCACCGCGCCCTTGGCGCCCATCACCGCGATTTCGGCGCTCGGCCAGGCGTAGTTGATGTCGCCGCCGATGTGCTTGGAACTCATCACGTCATAGGCCCCGCCATAGGCCTTGCGGGTGATGACGGTGATTTTCGGCACCGTTGCCTCCGCATAGGCGAACAGCAGCTTGGCGCCGTGCTTGATCAGCCCGCCATATTCCTGCGCCGTGCCCGGCAGGAAGCCCGGCACATCGACGAAGGTGACGACCGGAATGTTGAAGCAGTCGCAGAAGCGCACGAAACGGGCGGCCTTGCGGCTGGCGTCGCTGTCCAGCACCCCGGCCAGCACCATCGGCTGGTTGGCAATGATGCCCACGGTGCGCCCTTCGAGGCGGCCGAAGCCGGTAATGATGTTCTTCGCAAAACCCGCCTGGATCTCGAAGAAATCCCCCTCGTCCAGCGTCTTCATCACAAGCTCCTTCATGTCGTAGGGCTTGTTCGGATTGTCCGGCACCAGCGTGTCGAGGCTCATGTCAATGCGGGAGGGATCGTCATGGCAATCCACCTCCGGCACATCGGCCAGATTGTTCATCGGCAGGAAGTCGATGAGGCGGCGCATTTCCAGAAGCGCCTCCACATCATTTTCGAAGGCGCCGTCCGCGATGGAGGACTTGGTGGTGTGGATGCTGGCACCGCCCAGTTCTTCTGAGGTCACCGTCTCGTTGGTCACGGTCTTCACCACATCCGGGCCGGTGACGAACATGTAGGACGTATCGCGCACCATAAAGATGAAGTCGGTCATGGCCGGAGAATAGACGTCACCGCCCGCGCAAGGGCCCATGATCAGCGAGATCTGCGGAATGACGCCGGAGGCCGTGACATTGCGCTGGAACACCTCGCCGTAACCGGCCAGCGCTGCCACGCCTTCCTGAATGCGCGCGCCGCCGGCATCGAACAGGCCGATGATGGGCGCGCGGTTCTTCAGAGCCATGTCCTGGATCTTGATGATTTTTTGGGCATGTGTCTCGGACAGGGAGCCGCCGAAGACCGTGAAGTCCTTGGAAAAAACATAGACGACACGGCCATTTACGGTGCCCCAGCCGGTGACGACGCCATCGCCCGGGATATGCGCCTCGTCCATGCCGAAGTCCGTGCAGCGGTGCTGCTTGAACATGTCGAATTCCTCGAAGGACCCTTCGTCCAGCAGGATGTCGATCCGCTCGCGCGCCGTCAGCTTGCCGCGCCCGTGCTGGGCGTCGATGCGGCGCTGCCCGCCTCCCAGCCGCGCTGTTTCGCGCCGGTGCTCCAGTTCGGCCAGGATATCCTTCATCATCCGCCTCTTCAGAAAAAAACATCTGCCGCAGGGTCTACCACGTCAGAGCCAAAGACGAGAAGTCAGCACAAAGAAGGACCTTTGCCGTCAACGCCGGGAACATTGCACAACTTCTAGGCACATGAGCGTGAAGATTGTTCTTTTGCAGCCTGCGCGGATTTGCCATGCTTGCCTAAATGAACAGCAATAACGGCGGGGTACGGAATGGCGCCAGAGCGGGAGGTCTTCAATGAGATGCTGGGGGCAGACGGGCGGCCGAGGCCGGCCTACGCAAGACTGGCCGAATGGCTCGACAGCCAGCCGAAAAACTTCCTGACGCGCAAAAGCCGGGAAGCAGAAACAATCTTCAGGCGCCTTGGCATCACCTTTGCCGTCTATGGCGCCCAGGAGGCGACGGAACGCCTCATCCCCTTCGACCCCATCCCGCGCATCATCTCCGCCGCCGAGTGGCGCCGCCTGTCGGCCGGCATCGAGCAGCGCGTGCGTGCCCTCAACGCCTTTCTGCATGACATCTACCACCGGCAGGAAATCATCCGCGCCGGGCGGCTGCCGGCCGAACTGATCCTGCAGAACGATGCCTTCCTGCCGGAAATGGTGGGCTTCACTCCGGCCCGGCGCGTCTATTCGCACATCATCGGCACCGATCTGGTGCGCGTCGGCGAGAATGACTTCTACGTCTTGGAAGACAACACGCGCACGCCCTCCGGCGTCTCCTACATGCTGGAGAACCGGGAAACCATGATGCGCATGTTCCCGGATCTGTTCCAGATGCACCGGGTGGCGGCAATCGAGCAATATCCGGATCTTCTGCGCCAGACGCTGGAAAGCGTTGCGCCCGACACGACGCGCAAGGAGCCGACGATCTGCATCCTGACGCCGGGCATCTACAACTCGGCCTATTTCGAGCACGCCTTCCTTGCCGACCAGATGGGCGTGGAGCTGGTGGAAGGGCGCGATCTCTTCGTCGACAATGGCAAGGTCTGGATGCGCACCACGCGCCAGCCCAAGCAGGTGGACGTGATCTACCGGCGCATTGACGATGCCTTCCTCGATCCCCTCACCTTCCGCCCGGATTCCATGCTGGGCGTGCCGGGGCTCTTCGATGCCTACCGGGCGGGCACGGTCACCATCTGCAACGCGCCGGGCACCGGCATCGCCGATGACAAGGCCATCTATGCCTATGTGCCGGACATCATCGAGTTCTACACCGGCCAGAAGCCGATCCTGAACAACGTGCCGACCTGGAACTGCTCACGGCCGGACGACTTTGCCTATGTGCTCGACAACCTCGCCGATATCGTCGTCAAGGAAGTGCATGGCTCGGGCGGCTACGGCATGCTGATCGGCCCCACCGCGTCCAAGCGCGAAATTGCCGCCTTCCGGGAGATCCTGAAGGCCAATCCGAAGAACTATATCGCCCAGCCGACCCTGTCGCTGTCCGCCTGCCCCACCCATGTGGCCTCCGGGGTTGCCCCCCGCCACGTGGACCTGCGCCCCTATGTCCTGATCGGTGATCAGGTGCGGATCACCCCCGGCGGGCTGACCCGCGTGGCGCTGAAGAAGGGCTCCCTGGTCGTGAATTCGAGCCAGGGCGGCGGCACCAAGGATACCTGGGTTCTGGAGGACTGATCATCATGCTCGGCCGCACAGCCGCCTCCCTTTTCTGGATGTCGCGCTACAAGGAGCGCTCCCACAACACCGCACGCCTGCTAGAAGCAGCATGGCGCACCGCCATGATCCCGCAACAGGGCATGAACGAGGCCGAAGACTGGCGCTCGGCGCTGGCAGGCTCGGGCTGCGAAGCGGCCTTCATGGAGAAATCCGGCGAGGTGAACTCGCGCGCGGTGACGAATTTCATGCTGTTCGACAAGGAGAACCCCTCCTCCGTGCGCAACAGCCTGGAGATGGCCCGCAACAACGCCCGCGCCGTGCGCACCGGCATCACGTCCGAACTCTGGGAGGCGATCAACACCACCTGGATCGAATTCAGCGACGTGAAGCCTCAGACGCTGGCGCAGGACAAGCTGCCGGAGTTCCTCGCCTGGATCGGCCAGCGCGCCATGCTGTTCCGTGGCGCGCTGCTGGGCACGCTGCTGCGCGACGACGGCTATTCCTTCTCGCAGCTTGGCCATTTCGTCGAGCGGGCGGACCATACGGCCCGGGTGCTGGATGCCAAATACTGGATCCTGCTGCCCGTGACCGACATGGCCGGCAAGGGGCACCATCACCAGTGGTCCTCGATCCTGCGCGTCATGTCCGGCCTCAGAAGCTACCGCTTCGCTTTCCCCAATGCGGAGCTGAAGGCGGCGAATATCGCCGAGTTCCTGATCCTGCGCCGGGAAATGCCGCGCTCGCTGGCGCACAGCTACGACTGGCTCAACAGCACGATGAATGATCTGACCGCTTATTACGGCGAGCAGATGCCGAGCGCTCCCCTCGCAGGCACGATGCAGGAACAGCTCAGGACCGGGCACATGCGGGATATCTACAGCAAGGGCCTGCATGAGTTCCTGGTGGACTTCACCCTCCGGAACAACGCTTTCGCCGATCGGGTCGCCCGTGATTACAATTTCGCCTGACCGAAGAAGAAGGCCGAAGCCAGGAGACAGCATCCGATGCGCCTGACAGTCCGCCACACGACGCATTACCGTTATGACACCCCGCTCGCCAATGCGATGCAGCAGCTGCGGCTGACCCCGCCATCCTGCGCGGGCCAGACGATCCTTGACTGGCGCATCGAGGCGCCGGGCATGGACCGGGCCACCACCTACCGCGATGCCTTCGGCAATCTGGTGCATATGATCTCCAGCCGCGAAGCGCTGGAGGCCGTCACCATCACCGCCTCCGGCACGGTGGAAACCACCGACCTCAACGGCGTTCTGGGCGAGGAGCCCGTGGAGACGCCGGTGCGGATCTACACCCGCGTCACGCCGCTGACAGAGGCCAACAACGCGATCCGCAAGCTCTCCGGCCTGCTGACGCCGGAAGACCAGATCGGCGGCTGCCATGCCCTGATGCATGCGATCCGCGACAAGGTGACCTACAAGGTGGGCGTCACCGAAACCCATGCGACGGCCATTCAGGTGCTCGCCGCCGGGGAAGGCGTGTGCCAGGACCATGCTCACATCTTCATCGCCGCCGCCCGTGCGGCCGGGGTGCCCGCCCGCTATGTCTCAGGCTATCTGCTGCTGGACGAAGATCAGGAGTCCGAAGCTCATCACGCCTGGGCAGAGGCCTATGTCGAAGGGCTGGGCTGGGTCGGCTTTGACGTTTCCAATGCGATTTGCCCGACCGACCGCTATATCCGCTTGACGGCTGGGCTGGACTCGCGTTCCGCTGCTCCGATACGCGGCATCCGGTTCGGCGGCATGGAAGAAAACCTCAATGTCGAGGTTGATGTCACCCGCGCCGGAAGCCAGCAGCAACAATAACGGGCCGAAGCGGCCGGAAGATGAAGCGGACCCCCTTGCCGTGACTTACTGCGTTGGCCTGAAACTTGACCGTGGTCTTGTGTTTGCCGCCGACACCCGAACCAATGCGGGTGTCGACAATATCGCCACCTTCAAGAAGCTGCATGTCTGGGAAGAGCCGGGCGAGCGTGTCTTCACCCTGCTGACGGCCGGTAATCTCGCCATCACCCAGTCGGTGGTGTCGATCCTGTCCGAACAGATCGCCTCGCCCACCCTCAGCAAGACCAATCTGATGAATGCCGGAACCATGTTCCAGGCAGCCCGGCTTGTCGGCCAGGCCGTGCGGGATGTGCGATCATTGGATGGCGAGGCACTGGCGGCCAATGCGGAAAGCTTCTTCGTCACCTTCATCTTTGGTGGCCAGATCAAGGGCGAGGAACCCCGCCTGTTCCAGATCTACTCGGCCGGCAATTTCATCGAAGCGACCTCGGACACAACGTTCTTCCAGATCGGTGAGAACAAGTACGGCAAGCCGATCCTCGACCGCGTCTCCCGCCGCGACATGCGCCTTGGTGAAGCTGCCAAGATGGCGCTGCTGTCCTTCGATTCCACCCTGCGCTCGAACCTGTCGGTGGGCCTGCCCATCGACCTGATGCTCTACAACACCGACAGCTTCACCGCCCACCGCCAGAAGCGCATCGACCGCGACGATCCCTATTTCCAGGCCCTCTCCACCGGTTGGTCCAACGCCCTGCGCAAAGCCTTCACGGAAATTCCTGAATTCGAGATCTGAGGCGCCGGACGCTGGATTGTTCCAGTTGTGCGTCAGGTATTCCGTCAGCCCCTCCCCGCGCCGTCCCGGCCTTGTGCCGGGACCTGTCAGGGACGTGTGGCAACAGATTGAAAACTTGAAGAATTTGGCCGGAAGTGCGCCCATCACAGACCCCGGCACAAGGCCGGGGCGGCGCGGAGTGTGGGGAGAGGCAGTGCTTTACTCTGCAGCAGCAAGTCCTGAAGCCGCAGCCCTACGCCCCCGGCACTGAGTCACCCCGGCCAAGCGGAGCGCGAGCCGGGGACCACTCGCTTGCAGAGCTTTCAAGTTTGTTCCAGCGGTGAGGCCGAAAGGCGAGCCAGTCCGCCGCGCTGCTCTGGTCAATGGCATCTCTCTGCGAGCGAGTAGACCCCGGATCTTCGCTGCGCTTCGTCCGGGGCGGCGCGGAGAGGGTGGTGAGCGGTGTCGCGCCACTCACACACAGATTCAAGCGGTTGAGAAACGGATTCAACTGCGCGGCAATCAGATTCAACAGGCTCGAAAACTGAATCAACGTGCTGCGAATTTGATTCCGGTCAAGCCATCAACCACCTGAAATAAAACATTTTTTCCTATCCATGACCAAAGATCAGCGCGGCGGCGTCGAACTCGGTCTTCTTGTAGGTGCGGATGCGGCGGGCCTCGGTGTCTTCGCCCCAGAGTTCGGCGTTCCAGTCCTCGTCCACATGGGCTGCGGCCCAGAGGTCTTCGGCGCCGTGGTTGCGGCGGGCGAGAAGCAGGGCGATGACGGCCGAACCGGTGACGCTCGTCACCGTGTGCAGGGCGGCGAGTTCCAGCGCCGTGAATCCGTCCAGAGTCTTGCGGAAAGCGGCCACCAGCGCCTCGTCCTGCGGCACATGCATGATGCCGCCGGACAGGCGGAAACAGCCGCCAAGTTCCGCTTCGGCTGCAGCCAGCAGCGGGTCCCAGATCTGGCGCTGGCGTTCGGTCAGCCGCTCCGGTTCGCTGGCGCGGTAGCACAGGGCATCATTGCCGGCGTAACGGGCGATCTCATCGGCGACTTCCGCAAAGCGGTCCCCGACCGCATCAATCGCCGCATTGGCGATGCGGGTCAGCGGCATGATGCCGGGGTTGATCACCTTTTCCTGCGCGTGCCATTCGGCAGCAACTGCGGCAGCAATACGGGCATCGGGCAGAAGCAGCGGCTTGCGGCCCGGTGTCTTCACCGCGCGGCCATCCAGCAGCACTGCGTGGCCACCTTCAGCAGGGGCGGAAGAAGCAGCATCATAGAAGCGCTTGGGCAGTTCGCGGCGCGAGAGTTCCTTGGCCCGCTCGACCGGATCATATTTGGCAAGGTCCGCGTGGATCTCTTCAAAGATATCGCGCATCAAAGCGTCTCCAGTGTCCAGCCGAGGCAGCGGGCAATCGCGCCGTCGATTTCGTCAAATTGGTCAATCACCGCATGGGCCCCTGCCCCATGCAGCAGGTCCGCCGTGTGATAGCCCCAGGACACACCGACGGCGAGCGCACCGGCGGCACGGGCCATTTCCATGTCAAAGCTGGTGTCGCCGACCATCACCGTGCGCAGGGGCTCGGCGCCCGTTTCGCCCATGGCGCGCAGCACCATATCGGGATGCGGTTTGGAGGGGCTGGTGTCGGCGGTCTGGATGGTGATGAAGCGGCCTTCCAGATCATGCAGCTTCAGCATGTGGTCCACACCGCGCCGGGCCTTGCCGGTGGCGATGCCCAGCAGCACGTCCGCGCGCGCGCCAAGGCGCAGGATGGCCTCGCGGGCGCCCGGGTAGAGCGGATCATGATCAAGCCCCGCCTCGCGGCGGCTGCGCTTGGAGGCCCGGTAGGCCTCGGACATCATCCCGACCTTGCCGCGGTGATCGGGGCCCACCAGATGCGCAAAGGCCTGTTCCAGCGACAGGCCGACGATGGACAGCGCTTCCTTGCGGCCCGGCATCGGCAGGCCGGCGGCGGCAAAGCCGACCTCAAGCCCGTGCAGGATGGTCTCCTGGCTGTCGATCAGCGTGCCGTCGCAGTCAAAGATCACAAGATACATGGGCAGGCAGGGTCCTCATACCAAGTCTTTTGATGCTGACGCATCACGCCTTGAAGTTGCTCATGCGCCGCACGGGCTTGACCAGGTCTCAATGAGCGAGGCTCATCGAGACCTGGTATCAGTCTTCCTCGTCCAGCTCCGGAACATAGTCTGCTACGTCGAAGCCGAGCAGGTTCCAGGTCTGCTGCATGTGCGGGGGCAGCGGCGCGGAGACGTCGATCCTGCCGTGACCCGAGGGGTGCGGGATGATGATGCGCCGGGCCAGCAGGTGCAGGCGGTTCTGGATGCCGCCGGGCAGCTCCCAGTTCTCCACGTTGAAATACTTGTCGTCCCCGATGATCGGGTGATGGATGTGGGCGGCATGGGCGCGCAGCTGATGGGTGCGGCCGGTCACCGGCTTCATGGTCACCCAGGACAGTTTCTGCGCCGACTGCTCCACCACATTGTAGAGCGACACCGCGTGCTGGGCCTCGTCCTCGCCATGACGGGCAATGCGCATGCGCTCCTCGCTCTCGTCACGGGCGAGATAGGTGGAGATGCGGCCCTGCTTCGGCTTCGGCACGCCGGCGAGCATCGCCCAGTAGATCTTGCGGGTGTTGCGGTGGCGGAAGGACTTGGTCAGCTCCTGCGCGGCAAGGCGGGTCTTGGCGACGAGGATGATGCCGGAGGTTTCCCGGTCCAGCCGGTGCACGAGGCGCGGCTTGTTGCCCTTGCTGTCGGTGAAGGCATCCAGCATGCCGTCGAGATGGCGGCGCAGGCCCGAACCGCCCTGCACGGCCAGACCTGCTGGCTTGTTCAGCACCATCACCATGCTGTCCTCGAACAGCATCATGTCTTCGATGGCCTTGCGGTCGTCATCGATGAGCTTGGTGGACTTCGGCCGGGCGTTCTTGCGGTCGTCCGCCTCGATCTCGATGCCGAGTGGCGGGATGCGCACGCTCTGCCCGGCAGCAAGGCGCGTGGCGCTTTCGGCGCGCTTGCCGTCGACGCGCACCTGACCGGTGCGCAGCAGCTTCTGCAGGTGGCCGAAGCCAAGGCCGGGGAAATGGACCTTGAACCAACGGTCGAGGCGCATGCCAGCCTCATCGGCGGACACGGTCTTGAGTTCAATAGCGGACATATGGGTCTCGTTCTGGCGCTTGCCCGGCTTGGAGCGGGTATCCGGGACGGCCAATCGCGGCACGTCAAACCGGCCCGGCAGGGCGCAGCTGTTGTTGTGCTCCTCTTAAGCGTCCTTTGCCCACAAGGGAAGAGATTTCGCACCTCAAGAACGTCACAACGCCCGAAAGGCTGGAGTTTCAGGCTCCAATACTGCGGGCGATGGCCAGCCCGGCAAAGACAGCCAGAATGGAAAGAAGTACAGACAGCACCACATAAAGCAGCGCCATATGCACGGCCCCCTTTTCCCACAGCAGCGCCATGTCCAGCGAGAAGGCGGAAAAGGTGGTGAAACCGCCGAGAATGCCGGTCGCCACGAAAAGCCGCAGACCGGCCGACGTGCCGGGATTGTAGCGCAGCAGCCAGCCGATGAAGAGGCCCATGATCAGCGACCCGGCCACATTCACCGTCAGCGTTCCATAGGGAAAATTCGGGCCGAGCCAGCGCAGGGTCAGGAGGTTGACCCCGTGCCGCATCGCTGCGCCGATACCGCCGCCGAGCGCGACGATCAGAAAACTGCTCATTCTTTCAACCTTCCTGCGGAAGCGGCTCCTCCGCTTCCGTAACGCCGGCCTCACTGATCCGTTCCTCGATCAGGCGCCGCACCGCTGGAATCAATTCGGGATCCGCTTTCAGATGCGCGGCCTCTTCATCGACGATGGCCAGAAACAGATTGCGCTTCAGCCGCTGTTCTTCGGTCGGGGCAAGCACCCGGCTGCCGATGGAGGAGCGGACGATGCGCATCAGCCGGTCCGCCGCCGTCAGCCGGCCCCAGAGATAATCATGCTCGCGCCAGGAGCGGTTGAAGAAGGCACCGAAGGTGTTGAGTGCCGATCCCTTCAGCACGAAGCCCTCATCCAGCAGGGAACTGGCGTCCCGCGGACTGATCCGGTCGATCAGCGTTTCGTTGACTTCCGAAAAATCGGTGCGCTGGAAGACGGGCAGCGTCACCAGATCATAGAAGGCAAAGCCGACATAGGCGCGCGTCAGATCCTGCCGCAGGCCCGGCACCAGATAGGTGAAGGTCATCACCGCGAAAATGTCATCCTGCAGCCGGTCGAGATCCCCCAGCCGCATGTGGGCACGGATCGCAGCAAGGGCCATCTCCATGGCCTCAGGCCCGTCATCCGTGGCAAGCACAGCCGCCAGATCGCACAAGCTCTCAGGATAGGCAGCCGCGTTCCAGCAGCGCAACAGCATGTCGATCTGTTCGTAGAGTTCCCGCTTCAGAGCATCCAGATCATCCGGCTTCTGCACCGCCACGTCCTGGCTGCGGGACTGGTAGAAGCTGTTGAGGCGTCGCACCACGAAGCGGAGGCGGCGGATGCGGTAATCCACATCGAGCCCCTTCAGCAGGCTGATCATGGCCTGCGAGGAGCCGAAGTTGCCCGCCTCCATGGCTTCCGGCAGACCTGCCTTCAGGCGGGAGAGCACACCGTCCAGATCAAGCTCTGCCCCTGCCCTTGCGGCCAGCTCGCAGATCAGCCCCGCCAGCCGCTCGGCCAGCGCCTCCACCTTCAGGGTCTGATAGCTGAGATAGGCATAGCCGGCCTGCACATGAGCTGCCTCATTCGCCTTCACCCGGCAGCGGGTCAGCTCATCGATGGTCAGCGGCTGGCTGGAAGCGGCCGGCAGGATGCGCCCGACCTCCGCCTCCACCAGCGGATCGGTGGCGGCAATCACCTCGGCCAGGCGCCGTGCCCGCCGGTTGCGCGCCTCGATGGCCTTGAGGTCATCGCCCACGGGTTCGTTGCGCGGAATATGGGCAAGAGAGGACAGGATCACCCGGAAGAAGCCGGGAACCGTATCATTTGCGCCGTTCGGCCCGACGCCCTTGCCGTTGAAGGGCACCGGGTCCACATAGACCAGCCGCCGGGCGACTTCGCGGGTGGCGGGCCGCTCGTCTATCGCCTCGATCACCGGGCCGAAGGGCTTGTTCATCACCACGCTGCCATCAACAAAGCAGCGCCGCTCCACATCTTCGACTGACCCGCCGATCGTGCCGCGCAGGAATTCCTCCCGCGTTTCCCAGGTCTCGCTCCGCTCTGCCAGCAGCTTGTCCATTTCCCCCACGGTTGCCGGAGGGAAAGCGCCGGGGAAGGAGGATGTGGCGCGGGCGGCAAAGACGAGACCGGGAATGTGGCGGGGCGTAAAGCTGCTGTCCAGAACGCCCGGCATGCGGTGATGACAGGAAAAGCGCAGGATGCGCCGGTGCTCACGCTCCTCGATGAAGGCCGGTTCATCAATGTGGATGCGCTGCCGGCGGCCGTAATAGTCGGTCAGGGTGACGAACAGCTCCAGCTTCTGTCCACGCGGCACCAACGTCGCCCCCTCGCGCCAGCTGGCGTCCATGGCATGGCAGGCATCCAGCATCCAGCCGCAATAGCGCGAACCGGAGAACGGCGGGGTGAACCAGCGCGACTGGGTGAGCAACCGCAGTTTTTCCCGTGTTTCCGGGCTGTCGATCTGCGCCCTGAGGCCCGAGGTGATCAGCCGGTCGATCACCGGCGACATGCCGCTTTTGAGGTAACGGGTGATGCCGTCCTGCGGCTGCGCCAGGCGCGTCACATCGGCGTTCTCAAGCCAGAGGTCGCGGTGGGCATCGAGCGGCAGATCATGGGCAATGGCACGGGCGAGCATCACCCCGTTGACGCCGCCTGCCGATGCCCCGGCAATGGCATCCACCACCACGCGCACATTCACGTCAGGCTCATAGGCCCGCAGCAGGTCGAGATAGGCGAGTGTGGACGGGGACAGGGTTCCGGCTGCCATCTCCTCCGCCGCTTCCATCGGATCGCGCGAAGCATTGAGGCTGGAAGCCTTGACGAGATTGAGGACTTCGCGGCTGACGCCATGCATGTAGATGGCAAGGGAAACGCCGCCGTAGAACACGAGCGCGAGGCGGATCTCGATCTGCTTCATGGGCGAATCCCCGGACGGACAGGCCGCCAGCATCGCGCAGCCGCCCTCCGACGGCAAGGCGAAGTTGGGAGGGGGTTACCGTCTCACCCGCCGCCGCGCTCGCGGCGGAGCCTCGACCAGTATTCGAGCCGCTTGCGCAACTCGCGCTCGAAGCCGCGCTCCACCGGGTCATAGAACACCTGGCGGCCCATGCTTTCGGGGAAATAGTCCTGACCGGAGAAGGCATCCGGCTGATCGTGGTCATAGGCGTAGCCGTCGCCATAGCCTTCGGACTTCATCAGCTTGGTCGGGGCGTTGAGGATATGCTTGGGCGGCAGCAGCGAGCCATGGCTCTTGGCCGCCCGTACCGCCGCCTTGTAGGCCGTATAGACCGCGTTCGACTTGGGCGCGGTCGCCAGATAGACGACGCATTGCGCCAGCGCCAGTTCGCCTTCCGGGGAGCCGAGCATCTGATAGGCATCGCGCGCCGCATTGGCCTGCGTCAGCGCCTGAGGGTCGGCAAGGCCGATATCCTCCACCGCCATGCGGATCAGGCGGCGGGCGAGATAAAGCGGGTCCTCGCCGCCATCGAGCATGCGCGCGAACCAGTAGAGCGCAGCATCGGGGTCCGAGCCGCGCACCGACTTGTGCAGGGCGGAAATCAGATTGTAGTGGCCGTCCTGGCTCTTGTCATAGATCGGCGCCCGGCGCTGGACGATCTCCTGCAGGCGCGCTGCGGTGAAGACTTCCCCCTCTCCTGCCGCACGCCAGACATCCTCCGCCAGCGTCAGGGCAGAACGGCCGTCGCCATCGGCCATGCGCATCAGCACGCCGCGCGCTTCTTCATCAAGCGGCAGCGGCTTGCCCTCCTCCTGCTCGGCCCGTGACAGCAGACGCTCCACCGCCTCCCGGTCGAGCGAGCGGAAGGTCATCACGTGCGAGCGCGACAGGAGCGCGGCATTGAGCTCAAAGGACGGGTTCTCGGTCGTCGCCCCCACCAAGGTGATGGTGCCGTCTTCCATCACCGGCAGGAAGCTGTCCTGCTGGGCGCGGTTGAAGCGGTGGATCTCGTCCACGAACAGCAGCGTGCCTCGCCCGCCCATGCGCCGGGCACGGGCGGCCTCAAATACTTTCTTGAGGTCGGCAACGCCGGAAAAGATCGCCGAGATCTGTTCAAAGCCCAGATCCGTTTCCGCCGCCAGCAGCCGGGCAACGGTGGTCTTGCCGGTGCCCGGAGGCCCCCAGAAGATTAGCGAGCCAAGGCTGCGGTTGCGCAGCATGCGCGACAGGGTGCCATCGGGGCCCAGCAGATGGTCCTGCCCCGCCACATCCTCAAGCCGCTTCGGGCGCAGCCTGTCCGCCAGCGGGCGCGGCCCGGCGGGTTGGGAGGCAAGCATCTGCCCGGAAGCGGAAAAGAGGTCACTCATGACGGATCAACTGCATGGTCAGCCGCGCAGGGCCAGACGTGTCGTCTCCCCGCCCCGCTTGATATCGAGGAGCCAGAACCTTGCAGGGCGGCGCAGCATCCGGTCAAGCTCTGCAGTGGTGGTGACCTTCTGTTCGTTCACACCTACGATGATATCCCCCGGCCGCAAGCCCACCCGGTTGGCAGGCGAGCCCTGTGCCACCTCGCTGATCACGACGCCCTCGTCCATGGTGTCGAGGCGCAGTTCGTCCGAGACGGCCGGGGAAAGATTCAGCACGGTCGCGCCCGCAAAAGGCGAATAGGCCTCGATCTGGCGGGCGTCACGCGCCGGGGTTTCGGGCGCGGCCGTCAGCGGCACATCGGCTTGCAGTTCCGATCCGTTGCGCAGGAAGGTGAATTTCGCCGCACCGCCCAGCTGCCGGGTGGCAAAACGGTAGCCGAAGGAGTCAGGGTCGAGCACTTCAGCCCCATCCACCGCCGTCACAAGATCACCGACCTTCAGCCCGGCCGTGTCTGCCGGGGAGCCCGGGAACACCTTGGTGACCAGCACGCCGCGCGGCCGGTCGAGGCCCAGGGCTTCGGCAATTTCCGCTCCAACCACCTGAACAGTCGCTCCCAGCCAGGGCCGCTGCACCTTGCCGGACGTTTGCGCCGATGTGGCGACGAAGCTCACCATATTGGCGGGGATCGCGAAGCCGATGCCGATGGAACCGCCGGAACGGGAGAAAATCGCGGTGTTGATGCCGACCAGCCGTCCGTGCATGTCGACCAGCGCGCCGCCCGAGTTGCCCGGGTTGATGGCGGCATCGGTCTGGATGAAGAACTGATAGTCGGTCACGCCCACCTGCGTGCGGGCCAGAGCCGAGACGATGCCCTGCGTCACCGTCTGGCCGACACCGAAGGGATTGCCGATGGCCAGCACCATGTCACCGACTTCCAGCCCGTCCGAATCGGCAAATTCCACCGTCGGGAAATTGCCGCCTTCGCGGATCTTCAGCACGGCCAGATCCGTCCGCTCGTCCTTGAGGATGATGTCGGCATCGAACTCGCGCCGGTCGCTGAGTGCCACGCGCACCTCGTCGGCATTCTCGATGACGTGATTGTTGGTGATGATGATGCCTTCGGGGGCAATGATCACGCCCGACCCGAGGGAAGACTGCACCCGCCTGCGCTGGCCGCCGGGGGCGTTATCGGGCACGCCGAAGAAGCGGCGGAAGAAGGGATCATCCAGAAAGGGCGAAACCTGCCGCTGCTCCACCATGCGCGTCGCATAGACGTTGACGACCGCAGGCGCCACCTTCTTCACGACCGGGGCAAAAGACAGGGTGATTTCCGCTTCGCTCTTTGGAACCTGCCGTTCCTGGGCAATGGCGGTGCCGGCAGCGCCGGGCACGGCAATGGCCCCCAGAATCAGGGTGCAAGCCAGCAAGCGGGTGAAACAGGCCCGAAGGCGGTGGCCCGCGAACGGGGCATGGCTGTGGGACAAGGCCATCATCAAAGCTCCCTCAAAATGCAGAATCCGGCCCGAAGGCCGGATTCGATACATGCCAGATAGGAAGCCTGTCCCGCAATGCCAAGCCTTATAGCCCGGCATTGCAGTCTGGCCGGCTCAGGCCGAGCGGACCTGCGACAGGAAGGAGCGGACCTCCTCGTCGAGGTGGCGGGCCTGGCTGGTCAGTTCGCTGGCCGAGGCCACGAAGCCATCGGCAGCGGTGCCGGTGCGCTCGGTCACGTCGTTCACGCGGCGGATGTTGCTCGTCACCTCTTCGGTGCCGCGCGCTGCACGCTGCGTGTTGTCGGCGATGCCCTGCGTTGCGGCGCTCTGCTCTTCGACGGCGGAAGACACCTCGGTCACCGACATGGTGATCTCACCGATGGTCTCCTGGATCTCGGCGATTGCGGCAACGGCATCATCCGTGGCGCTGCGGATCGCGTCGATCTGCTGCTGGATTTCGCCGGTCGCCTTGCCGGTCTGCGAGGCCAGTTCCTTCACTTCCGACGCCACGACTGCAAAGCCGCGGCCGGCCTCGCCTGCACGCGCCGCCTCGATGGTGGCGTTGAGGGCAAGGAGGTTGGTCTGATCGGCGATATCGGAGATCAGCGTCACCACCTCACCGATGCGGTTGGCAGCTTCCGCCAGCGACCGCACGGTGGTGTTGGTGGCCTGAGCACGGATCGTTGCGGTCTGGGCCACGCTGGACGAGCGGGCGATCAGTTCGGAGATCTGGCGGATCGAGCTCGACAGCTGGTCCGAAGCCGAAGCGATCGACTGCACTTCTTCCATGGCCTGGTTGGACATGTCAGCCGCACGAGACGCGCTGTCGCCAGCCGACTGCGTCATTTCCTGCACTTCGCGGGCCGCGGACTGCAGGCTCTGCGCCGAACGGGAGACGGTCTCCACAACGCGGCCAACGGATGCCTCGAACTCGGCAGCCAGCCCGGAGAGCATTTCCTTGCGCTGTTCGGCCTGCGAGCGGGCGGCAATCGCCTCTTCCTGCGCACGGCGCTCCTGCTCGGCAGCCGCATTCTCGCGGATCTGCAGAACCGCACGGCCGATCTCACCGATTTCATCACCGCGGCGGGCCGCAGAAATGTCCTGCGACAGGTTGCCGTTGGCAATGGAGGTCAGGGCCTGAACGAGCACCTGCAGCGGCTTGGTGATGGTGCGGGAGAACAACAGGGCCACGACCGCCACGATACCCAGCGTGATCAGCGTCAGCATGATCATCCGGTCACGCATGGCCGTGACGGCACTCAGCGTTTCTTCAACGGTCTTGTCCGCCACAACGGCATAGGTCTGGCCCATGAAGTTGATCGGCTCGGCGAGAACCATGCGGTCCAAACCATCCTTGCCGGTCACTTCACCGGTGGAGCCCACGCCGCGCAGGGCGTCCTCAATCGGCTTGCCAGAAACCTGGAACTTGAGGGCGGTCGGATAGTCCAGGGCCGGCATCGTCGTCAGCACCATGCCGCCCTGCGCGACCAGATAGGTCTGACCCGTTTCGCCAAGGCCCTTCCGGTCGGCCAGAACCTTGTCCAGCATCGGAGAGGTCACGCGCATGGCAATGACACCCAGATACTTGCTCTCACCAAACTCGTTCACATAGACGGGCTGTGCGAGGAACATCGACGGGATGGCATCGGCGCCATATTCACTGAAGCCGGTTGCCACCTGAGTGCCTGCAGGCTGGCCCGCAGCCAGCTTGAACGCCTCGCCCAGACCGGTCGCGGCCAGCGAACCGTCGGTGACGGACTGAAGGAAGTCGTCGCCCTTGGTCACGGAATAGAGAACGAGGCCGTCATTGGTGATGCCGTAGATATCGCCGTAGCCGCCAGCCTTCCAGGCCGACAGGAACGAGCCGTGCAGCTCGCCATGGCGCCAGGAATACATGGTCTTGTTGGTCTTGCCGTTCAGTTCGGCACGATCGGCGGCGACGCTGCCGGCAGCCTGATAGTAGCTGCGGATCGAATCCATATCCGTGGTCAGATTCGCACGCGTGCTCGCCAGATCCTTCATGACCAGGGTCGCCGCAGCGCCCGAGGCCAGATTGGACAGATCCGACTGAATACCATCGAGCTTAGCGGACAGCAGAGCGTGACGGGACTGCACCATCAGGCTGAGCTCGGAAACGCCCGCCTTTTCAAGGCCGTCGCGGCCGGTTGTATAACCGATCACCCCAACCACTGCACAGGAAACCAATGCAAGGCCAACAGTGACAGCAGGTATAATCGTGGAAAGACGTAAAAAGCCCCGGCTCTTGACGCCGGCATTCTGACTTCCGCTCATAGCGCACCCAGCTCCATGGAAAGGAAAAGTGGACGCAGCATCTCCTTAATGATCTTAAGAACAAGATAATTTTGACAAGTGATCTGAGCAGACACACAAATTCAGCAGAAAATATCGACAAAAAGCAAAAGGCGGGCACAGGGCCCGCCTTTCACGTTTTTTATACTTCCGAAACCTTACGCTGCGTTTTCAGCAGCCTGTTCCGCTTCGTGACGGGCACGGTCGGCAGCGCCGCGTGCAGACATGTCACGGTCAACCAGCTCGATCACAGCCATCGGTGCGCTGTCGCCGTAACGGAAGCCAGCCTTGACCACGCGGGTGTAGCCACCGTTGCGCTCCTTGTAACGGCTGGCGAGCACGTCAAACAGCTTGCGGACCATGGCAACGTCACGAACCTGCGAGATCGCCTGACGGCGGGCATGCAGGTCGCCGCGCTTGCCGAGGGTGACAAGCTTGTCCATGATCGGCTTCATTTCCTTGGCCTTCGGCAGCGTCGTGACGATGGCTTCGTGTTCAATCAGCGAGGCCGCCATGTTGGCGAACATCGCAGTACGGTGGCTCGTGGTGCGGCCGAGCTTGCGGCCGGATTTACCGTGGCGCATGGCCTTCTCCTTTAGACGTTAAGCGGGCATCCTCTGCGGGACTGCCGCCCTGTTGTTCTGCCAGGGGCGAAACCGCCCCTTAGTACTGATGGTCCTCGTAGCGCTTGGCGAGGTCCTCGATGTTCTCCGGCGGCCAGTTGGCCACGTCCATGCCCAGATGCAGACCCATCTGTGCGAGAACTTCCTTGATCTCGTTAAGCGACTTGCGGCCGAAGTTCGGCGTGCGGAGCATTTCCGCCTCGGTCTTCTGGATGAGATCGCCGATATAAACGATGTTGTCGTTCTTCAGGCAGTTTGCCGAACGAACGGACAGCTCGAGCTCGTCGACCTTCTTGAGAAGGGCCGGGTTGAATGCCAGTTCCGGAACGCTGTCTTCTGCAATCTCGCGCTTCGGCTCTTCGAAGTTGACGAAGATCGAAAGCTGGTCCTGCAGAATGCGTGCCGCGTAAGCCACCGCATCTTCCGGCTTCACCGAACCATCGGTTTCGACCGTCAGCGTCAGCTTGTCATAGTCAAGAACCTGGCCTTCACGGGTGTTTTCCACCTTGTAGGACACTTTCTTGACCGGGGAGTACAGGCTGTCGACCGGGATCAGACCAATCGGAGCGTCCTCAGGACGGTTCCGCTCGGCTGCCACGTAGCCCTTGCCGGTGTTGACCGTAAACTCCATGCGGATTTCCGCGCCCTCATCGAGGGTGCAGAGCACGAGTTCCGGGTTCAGCACTTCAACGTCGCCAACCGTCTGGATGTCACCAGCCGTCACGACGCCAGGCCCCTGCTTGCGCACAACCATGCGCTTGGGGCCCTCGCCTTCCATGCGGATCGCGATTTCCTTGATGTTCAGGATGATGTCCGTCACATCTTCGCGCACGCCCGGAATGGACGAGAATTCGTGCAGAACGCCGTCGATCTGCACAGCCGTTACAGCAGCACCCTGCAGCGAGGACAGCAGGATGCGGCGCAGGGCGTTGCCGAGCGTGAGGCCATAGCCGCGCTCAAGCGGCTCGGCGACCACGGTGCCGGTCGTGCGCGGGTTTTCACCCGGCTTCACTTCCAGCTTGTTCGGCTTGATCAGCTCTTGCCAGTTCTTCTGAATCGTCACGTTCTTACCTCGTCGGCTGTCCCGCCGGAGTTCGCCGGCCATTCTTCGCCATTGGAGGAAACCAGGTATCTGAAAGTCAAAAGACCTCAGACGCGGCGGCGCTTGCGCGGACGGCACCCGTTGTGCGGGATCGGCGTCACATCGCGGATCGACGTGATGAGGAAGCCGGCAGCCTGCAGGGCGCGCAGAGCCGATTCACGGCCCGAACCGGGACCACGAACTTCGACTTCGAGCGTGCGCATGCCGTGCTCGGAAGCCTTGCGGGCTGCGTCTTCTGCAGCAACCTGAGCTGCGTAAGGGGTCGACTTACGCGAACCCTTGAAGCCGAGAGCACCAGCGGACGACCAGGAAATCGCATTTCCCTGCGCGTCGGTGATGGTGATCATGGTGTTGTTGAACGTGGAGTTCACGTGTGCCACGCCAGAAGAGATGTTCTTGCGTTCGCGGCGGCGCACGCGTGTCGTGTCCTTAGCCATTCTTGATTCCTTGGTTTGATCTCTGCACCGCCGTAATACCGGCGGCTACACCAGCCGATGAGGCAGATTACTTCTTCTTGCCAGCGATCGGCTTCGCCGGGCCCTTGCGGGTCCGCGCATTCGTATGGGTGCGCTGGCCACGGACCGGCAGGCCGCGGCGGTGACGCAGGCCGCGGTAGCAGCCAAGGTCCATCAGGCGCTTGATGTTCATCGCGGTCTCGCGGCGCAGGTCACCTTCCACGAGGTAGTCGCGGTCGATGGTCTCGCGGATCGCCAGCACTTCGGCGTCAGACAGCTGATTCACGCGGCGCTCCGGCGCAATGTTCACCTTTTCGATGATTTCCTGCGCGAACTTGGCACCAATGCCGTGAATGTACTGAAGCGCGATGACAACGCGCTTGTTCGTCGGGATGTTAACGCCAGCAATACGTGCCACGTGCGTCTCCATATCTTGCGGCTTATACGCCGCGGTTGCATTTCCCCGCGTCCGGTGGAGCCCGGCCCTTGCGGGAGTTTGTTGGCTGGCTTTGACCAGCACAGAATGTGCCGGCCCCGGTGTTTCCGGGATCGGCACATAATCTTGAGGATTAGAGCGCGGTGTTTACCGGCTCTCAACCCGTTCGTCAAGCTTCGAAAGAACGGCAGCAATGGCAGCCGTCACATCATCGATCGGCTGCATGCCATCGATGACCGTGAGAAGACCGTTCTTCTCGTAGTAGGGAATGACCACGGCCGTATCGCGGTTATAGGCTTCAAGACGCTGCTTGAAGACCTCCGGATCATCATCCTTGCGGACCGGCTGGCCGGCGGCCTTGGCCTCTTCCGCACGGTTGATGATTCGCGACACGAGCCTGGACTGGTCCACCCGCAGCTCGATCACCGCATCGAGACCGATGCGGTTTTCTGCGAGCATCTGATCCAGAGCCTCGGCCTGGGCCAGCGTGCGCGGGAAGCCGTCGAGGATGAACCCCTTCTGGGCGTCCGCTTCACCAATCCGGTCACGGATGATGCCGACAACGATCTCGTCGGAGACGAGCCCGCCAGCGTCCATCACCGCCTTGGCTTTGAGGCCAACCTCGGTTCCGGCTGCGACGGCGGCACGAAGCATGTCGCCGGTCGACAGTTGCGGAATGCCATGTTTGGCAACAAGCCGGGCCGCCTGAGTACCCTTCCCTGCACCGGGAGGTCCGACCAGAATCAACCTCATCTACGCTTCCCCCTGAGCTTTGCTTTCTTCACCAGTCCCTCGTACTGGTGCGCAAGCAGATGGCCCTGGATCTGGGAAACGGTGTCCATCGTGACGCTCACAACGATCAGCAGCGAGGTTCCTCCGAAATAGAACGGAACGCCCGTCGCGGAAATGAGGAATTCGGGTAATAGGCAGACCGCCGTGATGTAGATGGCGCCCAGTACCGTAATGCGGGTCAGCACATGGTCAATGAATTGAGCCGTACGCTCGCCCGGACGAATCCCCGGAATGAATCCGCCGTGCCGCTTCAGATTGTCCGCCGTTTCCGACGGGCTGAACACGATGGCCGTGTAGAAGAAGCAGAAGAACACGATCATTGCCGCGTAGAAGATCATGTACAGCGGCTGTCCATGACCAAGCAGCGTCGTCACCGTCGTCAGCCAGGCCGGACCGCTGCCCGCGGAGAACCCGGCAATGGTTGCCGGAATGAGCAGAAGCGACGAGGCGAAGATCGGCGGGATGACGCCCGCGGTGTTGAGCTTGAGGGGCAGGAACGACGTGTTGCCCTCAAACATCTTGTTGCCAACCTGGCGCTTCGGATACTGGATCAGAAGCCGGCGCTGCGCCCGCTCCATGAACACGATCAGCGCAATGACGCCGATTGCCAGAATGAGAAGCACGGGAATGAGCCAGCCCGCGATGGCGTCCTGACGGCCCAGCTCGAACAGCGATACGAGCGCTGTCGGCAGACCGGCCACGATGCCGGCGAAGATGATCAGCGAAATGCCGTTACCGATGCCGCGCGAGGTGATCTGCTCACCCAGCCACATCAGGAACATGGTGCCGCCCGTCAGGCTGAGAACAGCGGAAAGACGGAAGAACCAGCCCGGATCGGTCACCACATTGGCCGAACCCTCAAGCCCGACCGCAATGCCGTAGGACTGAGCAATCGCCAGAAGCACCGTGCCGTAGCGGGTGTACTGGTTGATGACCTTGCGGCCCTGCTCCCCTTCCTTCTTCAGCGCCTCGAGCGTCGGAACGACGGTCGTCATCAGCTGCATGATAATGGAAGCGGAGATATAGGGCATGATGCCCAGGGCGAAGATCGCCATACGCTCGACGGCGCCGCCGGCGAACATGTTGAACATGCCGATCACACCAGACTGAGCCTGGCTGAAGGCCTGTGCAAAAGCGGCCGGATTGATCCCGGGCAGCGGGATGTAAGTGCCGAACCGATAAACCAAAAGCGCCCCCAGCGTGAACCAGATGCGCTTCTTGAGTTCTTCAGCCTTCGCGAAAGCCGAGAAATTGAGATTTGATGCCAGCTGTTCGGCAGCGGATGCCATGCCGTTCTCCGGAGGTTGCTGTCCGAGAAAAAGGGCGAAGCCCAGGCCTATTCGGCCTGAGCTCCGAGGATCACGACCTTGCCGCCGGCCTTCTCGACAGCCTCGACAGCCGTCTTGGAAGCGCCAGCAACTTCGAAGGTCACTGCGGCCTTCAGCTCGCCATCGGCCAGGAGGCGGACGCCGTCCTTGACTCGCTTGACGATGCCGGCAGCCTTGAGAGCCTCAACCGTGATCGAAGCCTTGGCATCCAGCTTGCCCTCGTCGAGAGCAACCTGCACGCGGCCGAGCGACACGATGTTGAAGTCCTTGGCAAAGATGTTGGTGAAACCGCGCTTCGGCAGGCGGCGATGCAGCGGCATCTGACCACCTTCAAAGCCCTTGATCGCCACGCCGGAACGGGACTTCTGACCCTTCACGCCGCGGCCACCGGTCTTGCCCTTGCCGGAGCCGATACCGCGGCCAACGCGGGTACGGTCCTTAACGGAACCAGGATTGTCCCGCAGGTCATTGAGCTTCATAGTCTTCTCTCCTGCCCTCACGCTTCGTCAACGATGCGGACGAGGTGCGGAAGCTTGCGGATCATGCCGCGCACTTCCGGAGTGTCCTTGAGCGTCGAGCGGCGGTGCATCTTGTTCAGGCCGAGGCCGATCAAGGTTGCCTGCTGCTCCTTGGGACGGCGCAGCGGGCTGCCGATCTGCTCGACCGTTACGGTCTTTTCGGTGTTCGCCATGGAACTACCCCTCGTTCAACTGGTTACCGGGGTGCCGGGCTTCAAGCCTCGGCACCTGCCGGAACCGTTTCGTCGTTGTCGCGGCGGCGGCCCTGAAGCACCGAGACCTTGAGGCCGCGACGGGCCGCGACAGCACGCGGGCTGTCTTCCTTGGTCAGGGCGGCAAAGGTTGCGCGCACCATGTTGTACGGGTTCGAGGAGCCAAGCGACTTGGCAACCACGTCCTGGACGCCGAGCGTCTCGAACACGGCGCGCATCGGGCCACCCGCGATGATACCGGTACCAGCCGGAGCTGCACGCAGGATCACCTTGCCGGCGCCATGACGGCCCTCGACATCGTGATGCAGCGTACGGCCCTCGCGCAGCGGCACGCGAACCATAGCACGCTTGGCAGCTTCCGTTGCCTTGCGGATCGCTTCCGGCACTTCGCGAGCCTTGCCGTGGCCGAAGCCGACGCGGCCCTTCTGGTCACCCACGACGACGAGCGCGGCAAAGCCGAAACGACGGCCACCCTTGACCACCTTCGCGACGCGGTTGATGTGTACGAGCTTGTCGACGAACTCGCTGTCGCGCTCTTCGCGATCGCGCTCCCGTGTGTCCTGTCTCGCCATATTATTCGTCTTCCGTTCTTCAGAGCGCCAAGCGCTGGTCAGAATTCAAGTCCGCCCTCGCGGGCTGCATCTGCAAGCGCCTTGATGCGCCCGTGATACATGTACCCGCCACGGTCGAACACGACCTGCTTGACGCCAGCGGCCACAGCGCGCTCGGCGACAAGCTTGCCGACAGCTGCAGCCGCAGCCACATCGGCGCCCGTCTTCAATGCGCCCCGCACGTCCTTTTCAAGCGTGGAGGCAGAGGCAATGGTATGCCCCTTGGCGTCGTCGATGATCTGGGCATAGATCTGCTTCGACGAGCGGAATACGGAAAGGCGCGGACGACCGTTCGCCACCTTCTTGATCGAACGGCGCACGCGGTCGCGACGACGCTCGAAAGCAGTTTTGCTGTTCGCCATGATCCGGGTCCGTTACTTCTTCTTGCCTTCTTTGCGAACGATGAACTCGCCCGCATAGCGAATGCCCTTGCCCTTGTACGGCTCGGGGCCACGGTATTCGCGGATGTTAGCCGCGACCTGACCGACGATCTGCTTGTCGATGCCGGAGATAAGAATCTCGGTCGGCTTCGGGCACTTGACTTCAATTCCCTCCGGGACCTCGTAAACGACGTCGTGGGAGAAGCCAAGGGCGAGCTGGACATTGCGGCCCTGCATCTGAGCACGGTAACCCACACCGGTGATCTCGAGCTTGCGTTCGAAGCCCTGGCTCACGCCGGTGATCAGGTTCTGGATCATGGTCCGGGTCATGCCCCACATGGAGCGTGCCGGCTTGCTGTCATTACGGGGATCAACCTGGATCCCGGCATCCGTCATTTCGGCGAGCACCAGATCGTTGAGAACGAAGGACAGCTGGCCCTTCGGTCCCTTGACCTCGATGGTGCGGCCGTTGATCGTTGCCGTTACCCCGCTCGGCACGGGGACTGGCTTTTTGCCAATACGAGACATCTGATCAACCTTGTCACATAAATAGGAAGGTCACTGCCGCGTCAGAAGACGCGGCAGAGCACTTCACCACCAACATTCTCATCCCGCGCCTGATGGTCGCTCATGACACCACGGGGCGTCGACAGGATCGACACACCAAGGCCATTCGCGACATGCGGAATGTTCTTTACCGACGAGTACACGCGGCGGCCCGGCTTGGAGATACGTTCGATCTCACGAATCACCGGTACACCATCGAAATACTTCAGTTCGATCTCAAGCTCGGACTTGCCGTCCTCGAACTCGACCGTCGTGTAGCCACGGATGTAACCTTCCTTGGCCAAAACATCAAGCACATGCGCACGCAGCTTCGAATGAGGTGAGGACACCTTGTTCTTGCGGCGCAGCTGCGCGTTCCGGATGCGGGTGAGCATATCACCCAACGGATCGGAAATTGCCATCGCAGCCTCTCCTTACCAGCTCGACTTGACCAGGCCCGGGATCTTACCCAGAGAGCCCAGCTCACGCAGCGCAACGCGCGACATCTTCAGCTTGCGGTAGAAGCCGCGCGGACGGCCGGTGACTTCACACCGGTTGCGCACGCGGTTCGGTGCCGAATTGCGCGGCAGTGCCGCGAGCTTCAGACGGGCGGCGAAACGCTCTTCCAGAGACAGCGTTTCATCCTTGGCTGCGGCCTTGAGAGCAGCACGCTTTGCAGCGTACTTCAGCACAAGGCGCTCGCGCCGCTTGTTCTTCTCGATCGCGCTCTTCTTCGCCATCGTTTTTCCTCGTTCCTTTCCCGTATATCCGCGTTACTTGCGGAACGGGAAGTTGAACGCGCGCAGCAGTTCGCGCGCCTCTTCATCGGTGTTGGCCGTGGTGCACACGACCACGTCCATACCCCAAATCTGGTCGACCTTGTCGTACTCGATTTCGGGGAAAACGATGTGTTCCTTAATGCCCATGGCGTAGTTGCCACGGCCATCGAAGCTCTTCGGGTTCAGACCGCGGAAGTCACGAACGCGCGGAAGCGCGATGGTGATCAGACGGTCGAGAAACTCGAACATCTGTTCGCGGCGCAGCGTCACCTTGGCGCCGAGGGGCATGCCCTCACGCACCTTGAAGGTGGCGATGGAGTTCGCAGCCTTGGTGATCACCGGCTTCTGACCGGCGATGAGCGCCAGGTCGTCCGCAGCGATGCGCACCTTCTTGCTGTCTGCAACTGCCTCACCGACGCCCATGTTGAGAACAACCTTCTCAAGCTTGGGGATCTGCATCGGGTTGGTGTAGTTGAACTTTTCCTGCAGCTGCTTGCGCACCACTTCATCGTAGTGCGTCTTGAACCGCGGCACGTAGGTCTCAGCCATCGATCAGGTCTCCCGAACGCTTGGCCACACGGACCTTGCGGCCGTCTTCCTGCACCTTGAACCCGACGCGAGTCGGCTTGCCATCCTTCGGATCGGCTACAGCCAGGTTGGAAACGTGGATCGGGGCTTCCTTTGCCACGATGCCTGCTTCCTGGGTCTGCGTCTGGCGCTGGTGGCGGCGAACGACGTTGATGCCGCGCACGAGAGCCTTGTTGTCCGTCGGCAGCATCTGCAGCACTTCGCCGGTCTTGCCCTTGTCACGACCGGCGAGCACGACAACCGTGTCGCCTTTTTTAATTTTCGCAGCCATCAGAGCACCTCCGGCGCGAGCGAAATGATCTTCATGTGGTTCTTTGCACGGAGCTCGCGCGGCACCGGCCCAAAGATACGGGTGCCGATCGGCTCCTTGTTGTTGTTGACCAGGACCGCCGCATTGCGGTCGAACCGGATCACGCTGCCGTCGGGACGGCGAATGTCCTTCGCCGTACGCACGACGACCGCCTTCATCACGTCGCCCTTCTTGACGCGGCCGCGCGGGATAGCTTCCTTGATGCTGACGACGATGATGTCGCCAACGCGGGCATACTTCCGCTTCGAGCCGCCGAGCACCTTGATGCACATGACACGACGGGCGCCGGAATTATCCGCCACGTCGAGGTTTGTTTGCATCTGAATCATGACTTGGCCGCCTTGTTCTCTCTACGGCGCACCTGCCACGGGCGCCGGATGCTCAACAGAGCCGTGGTCTCAGGAGACCACGGTCCAACGTTTGGTCTTGGAGATCGGCGCGCACTCTTCGATCTGAACCGTGTCGCCGACCTGGTACTTGTTCGCTTCGTCATGCGCCCGGTACTTCTTGGACCGGCGCACCGTCTTCTTGAGCAGCGGGTGAGTGAAGCGACGCTCCACCTTCACCGTCACCGTCTTGTCATTCGCGTTGCTGACCACGGTGCCCTGCAAAATGCGTTTCGGCATTGAGGCCTCCTTACGCGGTTGCGGTCATGCGCTTATCGCGCATGATCGTCTGGATCCGGGCGATATCCCGGCGGATCTGCCGGAAACGACCAGTGTTTTCGAGCTGACCGGTGGCCTTCTGAAAGCGCAGGTTGAACTGCTCCTTCTTCAGTGCCTCGAGTTCCGTACGGAGCTCGTCGAGGGTCTTTGCCCTTACATCATTTGCCTTCATGGCTCAACTCTCCTCGACTGCCTTACTCGGCGATCCGCTGTACGAACCGGCACTTGATCGGCAGCTTGGCAGCAGCCAGGCGCATTGCTTCGCGGGCAACGTCTTCCGGCACGCCGTCAATCTCGAACATGATACGGCCCGGCTTGACACGGCAAGCCCAGTAGTCCGGGGCACCTTTACCCTTACCCATGCGGACTTCCGCAGGCTTGGAAGACACCGGCACATCCGGGAAAATCCGGATCCAAACACGGCCCGCACGCTTCATGTGACGGGTCATTGCACGACGGGCTGCCTCGATCTGGCGGGCGGTGACACGCTCCGGCTCCACGGCCTTCAGACCGAATTCGCCGAAGTTCAGGTCAGTACCGCCCTTCGCCATGCCGTGGATGCGGCCCTTGTGCTGCTTGCGGAACTTAGTTCGCTTCGGTTGCAGCATCGTTCTTCTCTCGTTCTTGCGTTACACGGGCGCTGCCTTTTCAGGCAGCGCGCTCGCGACCACGATCACGGCGCTGGCCGCGATCACCCTGATTCGCATCCGAGCTTTCGGTCGCGCGGCGTTCAGACGCCATCGGATCGTGCTCGAGGATCTCGCCCTTGAAGATCCAGACCTTGACGCCGCAGGCGCCATAGGCGGTGTGAGCGGTCGCTGTGCCATAATCGATGTCGGCGCGCAAGGTGTGCAGCGGCACACGGCCTTCACGATACCACTCGACGCGTGCGATTTCCGCACCACCCAGACGGCCGCCGCAGTTGATGCGGATGCCAAGGGCGCCCAGACGCATGGCCGACTGAACGGCACGCTTCATGGCGCGGCGGAATGCAACACGGCGTTCCAGCTGCTGGGCGATCGAAGCGGCAACCAGGGTCGCGTCGATTTCCGGCTTGCGCACTTCAACGATGTTGATGTGCACTTCGGCGTCGGTGATCGCGGCAAGCTTCTTGCGCAGCTTGTCGATGTCCGCACCCTTCTTGCCGATGACCACACCCGGACGGCCGGAGTGGATGGTCACGCGGCACTTCTTGTGCGGGCGTTCAATCACGATCTTGGAAACCGCAGCCTGCTTCAGCTCGTTCATCAGATATTCGCGGATGCGGAAATCTTCATGAAGCAGCTTGCCGTACTCGCCCTTGTTGGCGAACCAGCGGGAGTCCCAGGTGCGGTTGATCCCGAGGCGCATGCCGATCGGGTTAACTTTGTGTCCCATCAGGCAGTCTCCTCGACTTGACGAACAACGATGGTCAGGTTCGAGAACGGCTTCTCGATCCGGCCAGCGCGGCCACGTGCACGGGCATGGAACCGCTTGATGACAAAAGCCTTGCCCACATGGGCTTCGGCAACCACCAGGCTGTCCACGTCCAGGTCGTGGTTGTTCTCGGCATTCGCAATCGCGGACATCAGGGTCTTCTTGACGTCACCAGCGATGCGCTTGCGGGAGAACGTCAGATCCGCCAGAGCGGAACTTACCTTCTTGCCGCGGATTGCAGCCGCCACGAGGTTCAGCTTCTGCGGGGAAACGCGCAGCATGCGCGTGACCGCCTTGGCCTCGTTGTCGGCGAGCGTCCGCTCACGCTTCGGCTTGCCCATCGTTACTTCCTCTTCGCCTTCTTGTCGGCGCCGTGCCCATAGTAGGTCCGGGTCGGCGAGAACTCGCCGAGCTTGTGACCAATCATTTCTTCAGACACCAGCACCGGAACGTGCTTCTGTCCGTTGTAGACGCCGAAGGTCAGGCCAACGAACTGCGGCAGGATCGTCGAGCGGCGGCTCCAGGTCTTGATGACCTCGTTCCGGCCGGTTTCGCGAACCTTGTCCGCCTTCTTCAGCAGATACCCGTCGACAAACGGACCTTTCCAGATCGAACGTGTCACGATCCGTACCTCTTACTTCTTGCGAGCATGACGGCTGCGAACAATGAACTTGTCCGTTGCCTTGTTGCTGCGCGTGCGCTTGCCCTTCGTCGGCTTGCCCCAGGGGGTCACCGGATGACGGCCACCCGAGGTGCGGCCTTCACCACCGCCGTGCGGATGGTCGATCGGGTTCATGGCCACACCGCGGGTGTGCGGGCGGATGCCGAGCCAGCGCGAACGTCCGGCCTTGCCCAGGTTGATGTTGCCATGGTCCGGGTTGGACACGGCGCCGATGGACGCCATGCAGGTGCCCAGAACGCGGCGCTGTTCACCGGACATGAGACGCAGGATCGTGTAACCCTGGTCACGGCCGACGATCTGAACGAAAGCACCGGCGGAACGGGCGATCTGACCGCCCTTGCCCGGCTTCAGCTCAACGTTGTGGACAATGGTGCCGACCGGAATGGAAGCCAGCGGCATTGCGTTGCCCGGCTTCACGTCGACGGACTCACCAGCCACAACCATGTCGCCAGCAGCAAGACGCTGCGGGGCCAGGATGTAGGCCAGCTCGCCATCCTCGTAACGGATCAGCGCGATGAAAGCGGTGCGGTTCGGATCGTATTCCAGGCGCTCGACAGTCGCCGGAACGTCGAACTTGCGACGCTTGAAGTCCACCAGACGGTAGGAGCGCTTGTGGCCACCACCGCGGTTCGGTGCCGTCAGACGGCCGCGGTTGTTGCGGCCGCCGGTCTTGCTCAGGCCTTCGGTCAAGGTCTTGACCGGCTTGCCCTTCCAGAGATCGGCACGGTCCACCTGAACCAGCTGGCGCCGGCCGGGGGACGTGGGGTTGAAGGTCTTGAGTGCCATAATTGTCGTCCCAGCCTTAGAGTCCGGTCGTCACGTCGATCGAGTGACCCTCGGCGAGCGTCACAATGGCCTTCTTGTAGTCGGACTGCTGTCCGATGCGGCCGCGGAAACGCTTCACCTTGCCCTTGCGGACCAGAGTGTTCACCGCAGTGACCTTGACGCCGAACAGGGCTTCAATCGCTGCCTTGATTTCCGGCTTGGTTGCCGAGTTGGCAACCTTGAAGACCACCTTGTTCTCTTCCGAGGCCATGGTCGCCTTCTCGGTGATCACCGGGCTGACGATCTTGTCGTAGTGAGCGATCTTGCTCATTTGAACCGCTCCTCGATAGCCGACACAGCAGCCTTGGTCAGAACCAGGGTGTTGCGGCGCAGGATGTCGTAGACGTTGATGCCCTGAACCGGGAGCACGTCAACAGCCGGAATGTTGCGGGCGGCGAGTGCGAAGTTCGCATCCACCTCTGCACCATCGATGACCAGCACGTTGGCGAGGCCCAGCTTGCTGAACTTTTCCTTCAGCAGCTTGGTCTTGGCTTCAGCGGCCTTGGCGTCCTCGACAACGATCAGCGAACCGGCCTTCACCTTGGAAGACAGCGCATGGGCGAGGCCCAGGGCGCGAACCTTCTTCGGCAGGTCGTGGCCATGGTCACGGACAACCGGACCAAAAGCCTTGCCGCCGCCGCGGAACTGCGGAGCCTTGCGGTTGCCGTGACGGGCGCCACCGGAGCCCTTCTGACGGACGAACTTCTTGGTCGTGCCGGAGACTTCGGCACGGCCCTTGGCCTTGTGGGTACCAGCCTGGCGCTTGGCAAGCTGCCAGCGCACAACGCGGTGGATCAGATCCGTGCGCGGCTCGAGACCGAAGATCTCGTCCGACACCGTGATCGAACCGGCGGCCGAACCTTCGAGGGTTTTGACCTCAAGTTCCATCACTCACTCTCCTTGCCCGTGGCTGCCTCGGCAACGGCCCGGAAAGCACCCGGGACCGGCACGCCTTCCGGCAGCGCCTTCTTGACGGCATCGCGAACCAGGATCCAGCCGCCCTTGGCACCGGGAACAGAGCCTTCGACCATGATCAGGCCGCGCTCGACGTCCGTGCGGACAACCTTGAGGTTCTGCGTGGTCACACGGGCATCACCCATGTGGCCGGCCATCTTCTTGCCCTTGAACACCTTGCCCGGGTCCTGACGCTGACCGGTCGAACCGTGCGCGCGGTGGGACACCGAGTTACCGTGAGAAGCGCGGCCACCACCGAAGTTGTGGCGCTTCATGGAACCGGCAAAGCCCTTACCGATCGAGGTGCCGGTGACGTCGACAAACTGACCTTCCACATAGTGGTCGGCAGTGATCTCGGACCCGACTTCGATCAGGTTGTCCGGGCTCACGCGGAACTCAGCCAGCGTGCGCTTCGGTTCAACCTTGGCAACCGCGAAATGTCCGCGCATCGCCTTGGGCGTGTTCTTGACTTTGGCAACACCGGAGCCAAGCTGCAGTGCGGTGTAGCCGTTCTTTTCTTCAGTGCGGTGAGCAACAACCTGGCAGTTTTCGAGCCGCAGTACAGTGACCGGCACATGCTCGCCAGCCTGGTTGTAAATGCGGGTCATGCCCACCTTCTGAGCGATCACTCCAGAACGCATTGGCGTAAACCTTTCGATCCGACTCAGAGCTTGATCTCGACGTCCACGCCAGCTGCCAGGTCGAGCTTCATAAGAGCGTCGACGGTCTGCGGCGTCGGATCGACGATGTCGAGGAGGCGCTTGTGAGTGCGCATCTCAAACTGATCGCGGCTTTTCTTGTCGATGTGCGGACCACGAAGCACGGTGTACTTCTCAATCCGCGTCGGCAGCGGCACGGGACCCCGTACCTGCGCACCGGTCCGCTTCGCCGTGTTCACGATCTCCCGGGTGGAAGCATCGAGAATACGGTGATCGAATGCCTTGAGGCGGATCCGGATATTCTGACCGTTCATTTCAGATTTCCCGATAAGACTGGGCCCCGCCGTCCGCCTGAAGCGGCGGCGGGGGCACCCGCCGATTACTCAATGATGGAAGCGACAACGCCGGCGCCGACGGTACGGCCGCCTTCGCGGATAGCGAAGCGCAGCTTCTCTTCCATGGCGATCGGCACGATCAGCTGGACCGAGATATTCACGTTGTCGCCCGGCATCACCATCTCGGTGCCTTCGGGGAGAGTGACAACGCCGGTCACGTCCGTGGTACGGAAGTAGAACTGCGGACGATAGTTGGCGAAGAACGGCGTGTGACGGCCACCCTCTTCCTTGGTGAGGATATAAGCCTCAGCCACGAAATCGGTGTGCGGGGTCACGGAACCGGGCTTGCAGAGCACCTGGCCGCGCTCGACCTGCGTGCGGTCGATACCACGGATCAGCGCGCCGATGTTGTCGCCAGCCTGGCCCTGATCGAGCAGCTTGCGGAACATTTCAACGCCGGTAACAGTTGTCTTGCCGGTAGCTTTGATACCAACGATTTCAACTTCTTCACCAACTTTAACGATACCGCGTTCTACACGACCGGTAACAACTGTACCACGGCCGGAGATCGAGAATACGTCTTCGATTGGCATCAGGAATGGCTGATCAACAGGACGTTCCGGAGTTGGGATGTAAGCATCAACAGCGGCCATCAGTTCACGAACTGCATCTTCACCGATTGTCTTGTTGCTGTCTTCCAGAGCTGCCAGAGCCGAACCCTTAACAACTGGAATATCGTCGCCTGGGAAGTCGTATTTCGACAGAAGTTCACGAACTTCCATTTCTACGAGTTCGAGCAGCTCAGCATCGTCAACCTGATCAACTTTGTTCAGGAACACAACGATTGCAGGCACACCAACCTGACGAGCGAGCAGGATGTGCTCACGGGTCTGTGGCATCGGGCCGTCAGCAGCGTTAACAACCAGGATCGCGCCGTCCATCTGCGCAGCACCGGTGATCATGTTCTTAACATAGTCAGCGTGGCCTGGGCAGTCTACGTGTGCGTAGTGGCGGTTTTCTGTTTCATATTCAACGTGCGAGGTCGAAATGGTGATACCGCGGGCTTTTTCTTCCGGTGCGTTATCGATCTGGTCGTAAGCGCGGAAGTCACCAAAGAACTTGGTGATTGCAGCTGTCAACGAGGTCTTACCATGGTCAACGTGACCGATGGTGCCGATGTTGACGTGTGGTTTAGTACGTTCAAATTTGCTCTTTGCCATCTGAGCTCTCCATAAATTTAGCCTGCTCAGGCATTCTTATTTTAACGAGCGTAAGCCAAAAGGCTTACGCAAACTTCTTCTGGATTTCTGCGGCTACTGCTGCAGGAACCGGCTCATAATGGTCGAACTGCATGGTGTACTGGGCGCGGCCCTGTGACATCGAGCGCAGGTTGTTCACGTAACCAAACATGCTGGCCAGCGGAACATTTGCGTTAACTACAGTAGCAATACCACGGGCTTCAGTACCGGAAATCTGACCACGACGGGAATTCAGATCGCCAATAACGTCACCAACGTAATCCTCAGGAGTCACGACTTCGACCTTCATGATCGGTTCGAGCAACTGAGCGCCGGCTTTCTGTGCACCTTCACGGAATGCTGCACGGGCAGCGATTTCGAAGGCCAGAACAGACGAGTCAACATCGTGGTATGCACCATCGATAAGGGTCGCCTTAACACCGAGCATCGGGAAGCCTGCCAGAGGACCTGCACCCATAACGCTTTCGATACCCTTCTGAACGCCCGGGATGTATTCCTTAGGAACAGCACCACCAACGATCTTGGAATCGAAGATGAAGTCATCGCCTTCATGCGGCTCAAATACGATCTTAACACGAGCGAACTGACCGGAACCACCGGACTGTTTCTTATGTGTATAGTCGATTTCAGCTTTACGGGTGATGCTTTCACGATAGGCAACCTGCGGCTGACCAATGTTAGCTTCAACCTTGAACTCACGACGCATACGGTCAACCAGAATGTCGAGGTGAAGTTCACCCATACCGGCAATAATGGTCTGACCGGATTCTTCGTCCGACTTAACGCGGAATGAAGGATCTTCAGCAGCCAGACGGTTCAGGGCGATACCCATCTTTTCCTGGTCAGCTTTGGTCTTTGGTTCAATCGCGATTTCGATAACCGGATCAGGGAATTCCATACGTTCCAGAATAACAGGCTTCAGCGGATCGCAGAGCGTGTCACCGGTTGTGGTTTCCTTGAGGCCAGCCAGAGCAACGATGTCACCGGCAAATGCTTCTTCGATATCTTCACGGGAGTTCGAGTGCATCTGCAGCATACGGCCGATACGTTCGCGCTTGCCCTTAACAGTGTTTTCGAGAGAAACACCCTTGGTCAGCTTACCCGAGTAAATACGTGCGAAGGTCAGAGAGCCAACGAACGGATCGTTCATGATCTTGAATGCGAGCAGAGAAAGCGGAGCTTCATCTGAAGATTCACGGGTTGTTTCTGTTTCAGTCTTTACGTCGATACCTTTAATCGCAGGCACTTCGTTAGGAGCTGGCAGATAGTCAACAACTGCATCCAGAACAGGCTGAATGCCCTTGTTCTTGAACGCGGTGCTGCAAAGTACCGGATGGAACTGAACAGCAATTGTACCCTTACGGATCAGTGCACGCAGCTCATCATTGGTTGGCAGAGTACCTTCCAGATAAGCTTCCATTGCAGCTTCATCGATTTCAACAGCAGTTTCGATCAGCTTTTCGCGATATTCTTCTGCTTTTGCCTGAAGGTCAGCAGGAATTTCACCAACCTGCGTCGGAGCGCCGATTGAGCCATCCCATGTCAGGGCCTTCATCTCAACGAGATCGATCACACCGCCAAATTCGTTTTCAGCACCGATTGGCAGCTGAATAACGAGAGCAGTTGCACCCAGACGGGTTTTGATCATTTCTACGCAGCGATAGAAATCCGCACCGATCTTGTCCATTTTATTGACAAGAACCATACGTGGTACGTGGTATTTCTCAGCCTGACGCCATACGGTTTCAGTCTGCGGCTCTACACCGGCGTTAGCATCGAGAAGTGCGATCGCACCATCGAGAACGCGCAGGGAACGCTCAACTTCAATCGTGAAGTCAACGTGACCAGGAGTATCGATGATGTTGAAGCGACGCTTCTTGCCATCACGGCCTTCCCAGAATGTGGTGGTCGCAGCAGAAGTAATCGTGATACCACGTTCCTGCTCCTGCTCCATCCAGTCCATTGTGGAGGCGCCGTCGTGCGTTTCACCGATTTTATGGTTCTTACCTGTGTAGAACAGGATACGCTCAGTCGTTGTCGTTTTACCGGCATCGATGTGCGCCATAATACCGAAATTACGGTAGTCTTCGATTTTATATTCGCGGGCCATAATATTTGCTCTTTGAATAGAGTTCGACGATTACCAGCGGTAATGCGAGAATGCGCGGTTAGCTTCAGCCATACGGTGCGTATCTTCACGCTTCTTAACAGCCGAACCACGGTTGTTTGCAGCATCAAGCAATTCGCCGGACAGACGATCAATCATCGTTGTTTCGTTGCGGTTGCGAGCGGCATTGATCAGCCAGCGGATTGCCAGCGCCTGACGACGGTCAGGGCGAACATCAACAGGAACCTGATAAGTCGCACCACCAACACGGCGGGAGCGCACTTCCACATGCGGCGCAACATTGTCGAGCGCCTGATGGAACATCACCAGACCATCCTGTTTAGCTTTCGCTTCAACAGAATCCAGAGCACCGTAAACGATGGACTCTGCAACAGATTTCTTACCATGAAGCATGATTGCATTCATGAATTTGGTCACAACCAGATCACCAAACTTTGGATCCGGATTGATTTCACGCTTTTCAGCACTGTGACGACGGGACATATTTGTCTCTTTAATTACATCGGGCTCAACTCACCTGAGGATCAGGTGGCCGGTATCCCCGGAAAATTATTATTTAGGACGCTTAGCACCATACAGCGAACGACGCTGCTTACGGTTTTTAACACCCTGGGTATCAAGCACACCACGGATGATGTGGTAACGCACACCCGGCAAATCCTTGACGCGGCCGCCGCGGATCATAACTACCGAGTGCTCCTGAAGGTTGTGACCTTCACCCGGAATATAACCAATAACTTCAAAGCCGTTGGTCAGACGAATCTTTGCTACTTTACGCAGCGCCGAGTTCGGCTTTTTCGGGGTTGTTGTATAAACGCGGGTACATACGCCGCGCTTCTGTGGGTTTGCCTGCAGAGCAGGAACCTTATTACGCTTAACCTGCGCCTGGCGAGGTTTGCGGATCAGCTGGTTTACGGTAGGCATTGAACCTTCCTCTACTAAATAAACTCGTATCTTTTGCCCAAATGGGCCGTTTCACCGTTATGCATATGCACAAAATCGGACATTGTGCCAACGCTAGCGCTGGCATGCCCGAACAAAAGCAGAGGAAGTTACCTTCATGCGAACGGCAATTTGCATTTTAGATCGTAAAACGAACCCTGTTTGAGACAAACTCCAGAGTATGTCACTCCGGAACAGCCAGCCTCACATCGGCTCAGATGGTGTGCTGATACGCTTAAAGGCGCGTTTCGTCAAGACCGGCAGCGGAGTTTTCTGATTTATGACAGACAAATCGGAATTTCAGCCCTCAAAAGCGGCTAATTTTGTCTGAAATTGCATCACTTGTTATGCAAATCACATAAAATACCGGCAGAATCCTTATCCGACTGTCCTTTTGGATGATTATCTTTTATGCAGACAGTCTGATTCAGCCGTTTCAGGCCCTGATACAGGGCGAGTTTAACCGGAAATTAAGGAATGCCCCGTGTCAGACACAAATCCCGATTCGAATGAAGTGTTTCTCATTATTGCAGATGCATGGAAGGACGGCGAGAGCGATCCCGTCAATGTCCACATCCTGTTGAAATCGGAACCGGAAGAAGATGTCATTCAGGCAACTTTGGAAATCCTTGCCAATGAAGGTTTTGCTGAAGCCGAAATTACCGAAATCGGTACATTGACCGAACAGCCGGAAGAAGAACCATATCTGAGCGGATACAATACCGCCCTCTCCGGTCAGGTTGCGATGATCGAGTTTGACGGTTCCCATGAAGATGATGAAGACGAAGAATAATCGTCACTCACCTTAACGATGAAAAAGCGTCGCTTCATGCGGCGCTTTTTTTATGAACAGTTTCTCCTGCTCGCATACAAAAAAGGCCACCCGAAGGTGGCCTTTTCATTTCTTATAAGGTCGGATTATTCCGCTGCATTATTGGTCATGTCGACCAGCATTGCATTTGCAGCATCCGCACCGGAAGTTTTGCGGCGCTCGTCGATAATCAGATCATCGCGGGCTGTCGCAATACGGCGGATCTGGCTCATCATACCGCCGGTACCGGCAGGGATCAGACGACCAACAATCACGTTTTCCTTCAGACCCTGCAGCGTATCCATCTTACCGGCAACTGCGGCTTCGGTCAGAACGCGGGTTGTTTCCTGGAAGGAAGCAGCCGAGATGAAGGAAGGTGTCTGCAACGATGCCTTCGTAATACCGAGCAGAACCGGCAGACCTTCAGCAGGCTTCTTGCCGTCTTCAACCAGACGATCATTGATTTCGTCAAGTTCAATACGGTCAACATGATCGCCCGGAATATAGGTGCTGTCACCGGATTCCGTGATCTCAACCTTCTGCAGCATCTGACGAACGATCACTTCGATATGCTTATCGTTGATCGTCACACCCTGCAGACGATAGACTTCCTGAATTTCGTTCACGAGGTAAGAAGCAAGTGCTTCCACGCCCTTGATCGCCAGAATGTCATGCGGTGCAGGATTACCGTCGAGAATATAGTCACCCTTTTCGATCGCATCGCCATCCTGAAGATGGAAAGGCTTGCCTTTAGGGATCAGATATTCAACCGGCTCCAGATTATGGTCATTCGGTTCAATAATGATGCGGCGCTTGTTTTTATAGTCGCGGCCGAAACGGATTGTACCATCAACTTCAGCGATGATCGCATGATCCTTCGGACGACGAGCTTCGAACAGTTCAGCCACGCGTGGCAGACCACCGGTAATATCCTTGGTCTTCGCGCTTTCCATAGGCAGACGGGCAATCACGTCACCGACGCGAACCGTTGCACCTGGCTCAACCGAGAGAATGGTCTCAACGGAGAGCTGGAAGCGGGCTTCACCACCCTTCGACAGTTTCGCAACTTTGCCGTTCTTGTCTTTAACAACGAGAGCAGGCTTCAGATCCGAACCGCGTGGGGTCGAACGCCAGTCAATAACAACGCGCTTGGTGATACCGGTGGATTCATCGGTGTTTTCAGCAACCGACAGACCGTCAACCATATCTTCGAACTCAATCACACCTTCAACTTCGGTGATGATCGGACGGGTATACGGATCCCACTCGGCCAGACGCTGACCGCGCTTCACTGCATCACCGTCATCGACGAACAGGCGCGAACCGTAAGTTACACGATGGCTTGCACGTTCCTTGCCGGACGCATCCATGATGAGAACAGCCATGTTACGGCCCATAACCACCAGATGACCGTCGGAATTGCGAACCACATTGCGGTTACGCAGTGCAACAGTACCTTCATAGGAAGCTTCCAGATAGGAGCTATCCACAACCTGCGCTGTACCACCAAGGTGGAACGTACGCATGGTCAGCTGGGTACCAGGCTCACCGATCGACTGCGCAGCGATAACACCGACAGCTTCACCTTTGTTCACCGGAGTACCGCGTGCAAGGTCACGACCATAGCACTTGCCGCACACGCCGGAGCGGGTGAGACAGGTCAGAGCCGAACGGATACGAACGGTCTGGATACCGGCTTTTTCGATCACTTCCACATGACGCTCTTCGATCATGTCGCCGGAAGCAACAATCAGCTCACCCGTAGCCGGATGATTGATGTCGTCCAGAGCAACACGGCCCAGAATACGCATACCGAGCGAAGCAACGATCTGACCCGCATCAACGATCGGGTTCATTGTCAGACCAACGGTTGCACCGCAATCCGGCTCAGAAATGATCGCATCCTGCGCAACGTCAACGAGACGGCGTGTCAGATAACCGGAGTTAGCAGTTTTCAGAGCCGTATCGGCCAGACCCTTACGGGCACCGTGTGTCGAGTTGAAGTACTCGTTCACGGTCAGACCTTCTTTAAAGTTCGAGATAATCGGTGTTTCGATAATCTCGCCAGAAGGCTTGGCCATCAGACCGCGCATACCGCCGAGCTGACGCATCTGCGAAGGCGAACCACGGGCACCGGAGTGCGACATCATGTAGATGGAGTTCATCTGCTTCTGACGACCGGTTTCCGGATCGAATTCAACAGCCTTAATACGGGCCATCATTTCGTCGGCGATCTTGTCAGTCGCTTTACCCCAGGCATCAACAACCTTGTTGTACTTTTCGCCCTGAGTGATCAGACCGTCATTGTACTGCTGTTCATATTCCTTGGCCAAAGCTTCTGTATCGGCAACGATTTTCGCCTTGGCATCAGGAATGACCATGTCATCCTTACCGAAGGAAATACCGGCACGGCAAGCATGGGCAAAGCCGAGCTGCATCACGCGGTCACAGAAAATCACTGTCTCTTTCTGACCGCAATGACGGTAAACCAGATCGATCATCTTGGAGATGTTCTTCTTGGTCATTTCCTGATTGCAGATATCGAAAGGAACATTGGCGTTCTTCGGCAGCAATTCACCGAGGATCAGACGACCCGGTGTTGTGTCAAAGAGTTTCGATACAGGCTTGCCTTCCGCATCAACAGATTTGAAACGGCCTTTGATCTTGGTGTGCAGTGTAACGGTCTTGGTTTCCAGCGCATGCTGCAATTCACCCATATCGGCGAAGACCATGCCCTGACCAGGTTCGTTTTCAGCAACGATCGACAGGTAATAGAGGCCGAGAACCATATCCTGCGACGGCACGATGATCGGAAGACCGTTTGCCGGATGCAGAATGTTGTTGGTCGACATCATCAGAACGCGTGCTTCGAGCTGTGCTTCAAGCGACAGCGGCACGTGAACAGCCATCTGGTCACCGTCGAAGTCCGCGTTAAACGCAGTACAGACGAGCGGATGCAGCTGGATTGCCTTACCTTCGATCAGCGTTGGTTCGAAAGCCTGAATACCAAGACGGTGCAGCGTCGGCGCGCGGTTAAGCAGAACCGGATGCTCGCGGATAACCTCATCAAGGATATCCCAAACCTCTGGGCGTTCTTTTTCAACCAGCTTCTTCGCCTGCTTAACAGTCGAGGAGAAGCCCTTGGCGTCAAGACGTGCGTAGATGAACGGCTTGAACAATTCCAGAGCCATTTTCTTCGGCAGACCGCACTGGTGCAGTTTCAGCTCAGGACCGGTCACGATAACCGAACGACCGGAATAGTCGACGCGCTTACCGAGAAGGTTCTGACGGAAACGACCCTGCTTACCTTTCAGCATATCCGAAAGTGACTTCAGCGGACGCTTATTCGCACCGGTAATGGTACGACCGCGACGGCCGTTATCGAACAGCGCGTCAACAGCTTCCTGCAGCATACGCTTTTCGTTACGGATAATGATTCCAGGCGCACGAAGCTCCATCAGGCGCTTCAGACGGTTGTTACGGTTGATCACGCGACGGTAAAGGTCGTTCAGATCGGAAGTCGCAAAGCGACCGCCATCCAGAGGAACCAGAGGACGCAGATCCGGCGGGATCACCGGAACGATCTTCATGATCATCCACTCAGGACGGTTACCGGATTCCATGAAGTTCTCAACGATTTTGAGACGCTTCATCAGCTTCTTGGTCTTCAGTTCCGAAGTGGTTTCGGCCAGATCGGTGCGCAGCTGCACAGCAATCTTTTCGAGTTCCATTGTCGCCAGAAGATCATAGATCGCTTCCGCACCGATCAGCGCTGTGAACTGGTCTTCACCGAATTCATCAACAGCGATCATATATTCTTCTTCCGAAAGCAGCTGATGCTCTTTCAGGGAAGTCAGGCCTGGTTCTGTTACGATGTAGTTTTCGAAATACAGAACGCGTTCGATATCCTTCAGCGTCATATCAAGCAATGTGCCGATACGCGAAGGAAGCGACTTCAGGAACCAGATATGGGCAACAGGAGCAGCCAGTTCGATATGGCCCATGCGCTCACGGCGCACGCGTGACAGCGTTACTTCAACGCCGCACTTCTCACAGATAATGCCCTTGTATTTCATGCGCTTGTACTTACCGCACAGGCACTCATAGTCCTTGATCGGGCCGAAGATACGGGCACAGAACAGACCATCGCGTTCAGGTTTGAACGTACGGTAGTTGATCGTTTCTGGCTTTTTGATCTCGCCGTATGACCAGGACAGAATCTTCTCAGGGCTGGCAATCGAAATCCGGATGGAATCGAATGTCTGCACCGGAGCCTGAGGATTGAAAAGATTCATGACCTCTTGGTTCATGCCGTTCTCCTTAGGGCATCATGCTTCACAAAAGTTGGCCTACTTCGCGACAGCATCATGCGTTTGAATCTATATGCAGAGCAGTATCCGGCACAGGCTTTAGCGCCCTGATACTCTCTGACGGGCAATTGCCCTAATCTGCGCAACGGCCAGACACAGCGCCTGAAACCGTCATTCTTTCAAAACATACTGCCGAATAATGGCAATAATGGCGTGGCGCGGAAAACCGCGTCACGCCTTTGTTTTTACTCTGCTGCGTCAGGCAGCTCTGTCGGCGCTACTAGGTCGCGTGTATCGTCGAGTTCGACATTCAGACCAAGCGAACGCATTTCCTTCACGAGAACGTTGAAGCTCTCCGGAATACCCGCTTCGAATGTATCGTCACCACGAACAATCGCTTCATAAACCTTGGTACGGCCTGCCACGTCATCAGACTTGATGGTGAGCATTTCCTGCAGCGTGTAAGCTGCACCATAGGCTTCAAGCGCCCAGACTTCCATTTCACCGAAGCGCTGACCACCGAACTGCGCCTTACCACCCAGCGGCTGCTGTGTGACGAGCGAGTAAGGTCCGATCGAACGGGCGTGGATCTTATCATCAACCAGGTGGTGCAGTTTGAGCATATAAATATAGCCCATTGTCACCTGACGATCAAAAGGTTCGCCTGTACGGCCATCATAGAGCGTCGACTGACCAGAAGTTGCCAGACCTGCATCTGCAAGCATCGCATTGATGTCTGCTTCAACAGCACCGTCAAAGACCGGTGTTGCAATCGACACACCGCGCTTCACCTGATCTGCAAGCATGAGGACACTGTCGTCATCATAAGAGCGAACCGGTTCGTTACGGTCATTGTCCGGATAGATATGTTCCAGAGTGTCACGCAGCGGCTGGATATTTGCGGTCTCTTTATAGACCTCGATCAGTTGCCCGATCTTCTTACCCATACCGGCACATGCCCAGCCCAGATGTGTTTCAAGAATCTGGCCCACATTCATACGGGACGGCACACCCAGAGGGTTAAGCACGATGTCCGCATGGGTACCATCTTCAAGGAACGGCATATCTTCTACTGGCAGAATGCGGGAAACCACACCCTTGTTACCGTGACGGCCGGCCATCTTGTCGCCTGGCTGGATCTTGCGCTTAACAGCAACAAAGACCTTAACCATCTTCATGACGCCCGGAGCCATTTCGTCGCCGCGCTGAACCTTTTCGACCTTATCCATGAAGCGTGTTTCAAGCAGCTTCTTGGATGCGTCATACTGGTTGCGCAGAGCTTCGAGTTCGCTCTGGCTCTTTTCGTCTTCAACGGCAAACTGCCACCACTGAGAACGCGGATATTCAGTCAGGATATCGCGATTAACCGCAACGCCCTTCTTGAAGCCCTTTGGACCCGCAGCAGTAATCTTACCTTCCAGCATATCTGCCAGACGACCATAGGTGTTACGGTCAAGGATAGACTGTTCGTCGTCGCGGTCTTTTGCCAGACGTTCGATTTCTTCACGCTCAATCGCCATTGCGCGTTCATCTTTTTCAACGCCGTGGCGGTTGAAAACACGAACTTCCACAACAGTACCGTATGTTCCCGGAGGCATACGCATTGAGGTGTCACGGACGTCAGAAGCCTTTTCACCAAAGATAGCGCGCAGAAGCTTTTCTTCCGGCGTCATCGGGCTTTCACCTTTTGGTGTGATCTTACCGACGAGAATATCGCCAGGATGAACTTCGGCACCGATGTAAACAATACCGGCTTCGTCGAGGTTCTTCAGTGCTTCTTCCGAAACGTTCGGAATATCGCGTGTGATTTCCTCAGGTCCGAGCTTGGTATCACGGGCAGCAACTTCGAATTCTTCGATATGGATCGAAGTGAACACGTCATCCGAAACAATCTTTTCAGAAAGCAGGATGGAGTCTTCGTAGTTGTAGCCGTTCCAAGGCATGAACGCGACGAGCACGTTACGGCCAAGGGCCAGATCACCCAGATCGGTCGACGGACCATCAGCAATGATGTCGCCCTTCCCTACACGGTCACCGACGCGCACAAGCGGACGCTGATTGATGCAGGTGCTCTGGTTGGAGCGCTGGAACTTCATCAGACGATAAATGTCAACACCGGACTTCGAAGGATCGAGGTCTTCAGTTGCACGGATAACGATACGTGTCGCATCCACCTGATCAACAATACCGCCACGGCGTGCACCAATAGCTGCGCCGGAGTCACGGGCAACAATCGGCTCCATACCGGTACCGACAAACGGCGCTTCCGCACGCACCAGAGGCACGGCCTGACGCTGCATGTTCGAGCCCATCAGAGCGCGGTTGGCGTCGTCGTTTTCCAGGAACGGAATAAGCGCGGCAGCAACAGAAACCAGCTGCTTCGGCGAAACGTCCATCAGATCCACGTTTTCACGCGGCGCCATCAGAACTTCACCGGCATGACGCGAAATTACGAATTCTTCAACGAATTCACCGTTTTCGCCCACTTCAGCATTGGCCTGAGCAACATAGTGCTTGGCTTCTTCCATAGCGGAAAGATAAACGACTTCATTGGTGATCTTACCGTCGATAATTTTACGGTACGGGCTTTCAATGAAACCATATTTGTTGACGCGCGCAAATGTTGCGAGCGAGTTGATCAGACCGATATTCGGACCTTCCGGTGTTTCAATCGGGCAGATACGGCCGTAATGGGTCGGATGAACGTCGCGGACTTCAAAGCCTGCGCGTTCACGGGTCAGACCGCCAGGTCCGAGAGCCGACAGACGGCGCTTATGGGTAATTTCAGACAGCGGATTGGTCTGATCCATAAACTGCGACAGCTGCGAGGAACCGAAGAATTCACGAACAGCGGCAGCAGCCGGCTTCGCATTAATCAGATCCTGCGGCATGACTGTATCGATTTCGATCGAGGACATACGTTCCTTGATCGCACGTTCCATGCGCAGCAGACCGACGCGGTACTGATTTTCCATCAGCTCGCCAACGGAACGCACACGACGGTTGCCGAGATTGTCGATATCGTCGATTTCACCCTTACCGTCACGAAGCTCAACGAGCGTCTTGATAACGGCCAGAATGTCGTCTTTGCGCAGAACACGAACAGTGTCCGCTGCATCGAGGTCAAGACGCATATTCATCTTAACACGACCAACAGCCGACAGATCGTAACGCTCTGAATCAAACAGCAGCGATTCAAACATCGCTTCTGCGGAATCCATTGTCGGAGGCTCACCCGGACGCATCACGCGATAGATGTCGAACAGCGCATCCTGACGGGACTGGTTCTTGTCAGCAGCCAGCGTATTGCGGATGTAAGCACCCACATTCACATGGTCGATATCAAGAATATTGATCTCGTTGCCACCGGTTTCGAGCAGAATCTTCAGAGTCTTTTCGTCAATTTCATCACCGGCTTCGAGATAGATCTCACCGGTTGCATAGTTGACGATGTCCTCTGCCAGATAGGAACCGAGCAGATCATCATCCGTCGCACGGATAGCCTTAACGCCCTTCTCCGCGATCTGCTTGGCAGCGCGCGCAGTCAGCTTACGGCCGCTTTCAGCAACAACTTCACCGGTATCAGCATCGAGCATATCGCCGATGATTTTCATACCTTTGAAGCGGTCAGCCGAATACGGAATACGCCAGTTTTCGCCGTCACGTGTATAAGGGACAGCGTTATAGAAGGTCGAAAGAATTTCTTCACCGTCCATACCCAGCGCCATCAGCAGCGATGTGGTAGGGATTTTACGGCGACGGTCGATACGTGCGTATACGATATCCTTGGCATCGAATTCGATATCGAGCCAGGAACCGCGATACGGGATCACGCGCGCAGCGAACAAGAGCTTGCCCGAAGAATGGGTCTTACCTTTATCATGATCAAAGAACACACCAGGCGAACGGTGCATCTGCGAAACGATAACACGCTCCGTACCATTGACGATAAAGGTACCATTGTCGGTCATGAGCGGCATATCGCCCATATAGACATCCTGTTCCTTGATGTCTTTAATGGACTTTGCGCCTGTATCTTCGTCAATATCAAAAACGATAAGACGCAGTGTCACTTTCAGCGGTGCTGAATAGGTCAGATCACGCTGGCGGCACTCATCCACATCGAACTTTGGCGCGTCGAATTCGTATTTGACGAATTCGAGCATAGAGGCCCCGGAAAAATCCGAGATCGGAAACACCGACTTAAAAACAGCCTGCAAACCTTCGTCAGGACGTCCACCCTTAGGTTCATCGACCATAAGGAACTGGTCATAGGATGCCTTCTGAACCTCAATGAGGTTCGGCATCTGGGCGACTTCTGGAATCTTGCCGAAAAATTTGCGTACGCGCTTACGACCGTTAAAAGAGTGGGTCTGAGCCATCGTCGCTCCTCGTTCTGTGCCTTACGGCGTTCTGAGCCCGTGGGAATACCAGGGCCTGTTGCTTGCCGTCTTACGACGGTCCTATGAACGGGTCAAAACCCGTTTCCTGACAGCTGCTCTTCTGTCAGGAAAAGGGTTTGTAACCGTTTGAACTATAAAATCTGCCACGTATCATGAAAGACATATACAGTTCATTATGCTATCCATTTTTGTTTGTCACCTAAAATCAGATGCTTACAAAAAACGTCCGCTCATAAGCGGAAAACGGCGGGCCGTTAAGCCCGCCGGATCACTCAAATTACTTGAGTTCAACCTTAGCGCCAGCTGCTTCGAGCTGAGCTTTGATTTTTTCAGCTTCGTCTTTCGACGCGCCTTCTTTAACAGCCTTAGGAGCACCTTCTACGAGGTCCTTAGCTTCTTTCAGGCCCAGACCGGTGATCGCGCGAACTTCTTTGATCACGTTGATCTTGTTTGCGCCGCCATCAGCGAGGATAACGTCAAATTCGGTCTTTTCTTCAGCGGCTGGTGCAGCAGCACCGGCAGCAGCAGCAACTGCTACAGGAGCAGCAGCAGATACGCCCCACTTTTCTTCAAGAAGCTTGGACAGTTCTGCAGCTTCCAGAACGGTCAGTGCGGACAGGTCTTCAACGATCTTTGCGAGATCAGCCATTTGTATATTCCTTTGATTAAGGTTTGAACTGTTATAACAGCGAGAACGGCCTTACGCCGCCTCGTTCTTCCGGGCATGTGCGCCGATAACGCGAGCAATTTGACCTGCTGGCGCGCTTGTGAGCACAGCGAGACGGGTGGCTGGTGTCTGAACCATACCAACCAGCTTGGCGCGCAGTTCGTCGAGCGACGGCAGGGAAGCAAGAGCTTTCACGCCTTCTGCATCGAGAGTAGTCGCACCCATAGAACCACCAAGAATGACAAGCTTGTCATTGGTCTTAGCGAATTCTACCGCTACTTTCGGAGCTGCAATCGGATCGATTGCATAAGCAATTACAGTCTGTCCGGTGAACAGATTTGCAATGCCTTCGGACTCCGTGCCCTGAAGAGCGATTTTGGCAAGACGGTTCTTCGCGACTTTAACGGCGCCGCCTGCTGCACGGACTTTTTCGCGAAGATCGCTCATCTGTGCAACTGTGAGACCGCTATAGTGGGCCACGACGACCGAACCGGACTCTTTGAAAGTGCCGTTCAGCCAAGTGACAAATTCGCGCTTTTCCGCTTTTTCCACTGTCTCTCTCCAGTTGATAAGAATACACAGGAGTATTCTTACCGGGTTGCCTTTGCCGGATAGCGTGTAAGAAGTGCTATCCAACTTACGAGGTTCCTGTCCCCTTCCCCTTCACCGCCCGAGAGCAGATCCGGTCAAGGCAACTACGGTTCAAACCTTAAAACACAGCAAAGCTGCAAAAAATAAGGTCATTCCACGTCTCATGCAGGCTCATAAAATTAAGGCGAACCACCTGCAATCTCGGACAGGATACCGGAATTTTACTTCCGGTGATCCGGGCCCAGAGGCCCCGGAAACTTGTTTAAATTCGAATGTCGCAATTACTCGGGCAACATTTGAATCAGGCTTTTACAGATTTATTCCGTAAAAGCAAATCAGGCGATTTTAACGCTCGAAGGTTCAACCTTGACGCCAACGCCCATGGTCGAAGAAACCGCAACGCGCTTCAGGTATTCACCTTTTGCACCGGCTGGCTTGGCTTTCAGAACTGCATCTGCGAAAGCGCGGATGTTTTCTTCCAGAGCCTTAACTTCGAAAGAAGCCTTACCAATACCTGCATGGATGATACCGGCTTTTTCAACGCGGAATTCAACTGCACCGCCCTTGGAAGCCTTAACAGCACCGGCAACATCAACAGTCACAGTACCGACTTTAGGGTTTGGCATCATGCCGCGCGGGCCGAGAACCTTACCCAGACGACCAACGAGTGGCATCATGTCAGGGGTAGCAATGCAGCGATCGAAATCGATATTGCCGGCATTGATGGTTTCGAACAGGTCTTCCGCACCAACGATATCCGCACCGGCTTTCTTAGCTTCTTCAGCTTTGTCACCACGGGCAAATACAGCAACGCGAACAGTACGACCTGTACCGTTTGGCAGATTAACAACGCCGCGAACCATCTGGTCAGCATGACGTGGATCTACACCGAGATTCATCGAAACTTCGATAGTTTCGTCGAATTTCGCAACAGCACGTTCCTTTACGAGACCAAGAGCAGTGCTCAGGTCGTAAAGTTTCATAGGCTCTACGCCTTCACGGATTTTAGCGACACGCTTTGAAATTTTCGCCATCGTATCAGCCTTCCACCTTCAGACCCATCGAACGGGCAGAACCTTCAACCATGCGCATTGCAGCTTCAACGTCAGACGCATTCAGGTCTTTCATTTTGGCTTCAGCAATTTCGCGCACTTTGTCACGGGAAACCGTGCCGGCAGAAATCTTGCCAGGCTCTTTCGAACCGGACTTCAGATTAGCAGCCTTCTTGAGGAAGTAGGTTACAGGAGGAGTCTTCATCACGAATGTGAAGGACTTATCCTGATAATAGGTAATCACGACCGGAACAGGCGAACCTTTTTCCATTTCCTGCGTGGCAGCGTTAAATGCCTTACAGAATTCCATGATGTTAATACCGCGCTGACCCAGAGCCGGACCGATTGGCGGCGATGGATTTGCGGCGCCAGCAGCTACCTGTAGCTTCAGCTGGCCTGCAACTTTTTTAGCCATTACTATCTGCCTTTTTTCTTGCCCCTCAGGGCAATGTTAAATGCCTTTACGGCACTCTATCACCACTGCATATGCAGCGTTGCAGCGGGTGGTCCGGTTAACAGAGCGGCTAAGCCTGCGCCCCTTCCACCCAATTTGTCACCTTGGTGACAATTCAGCCCTTAGGCTGAAATGATCAGAGTTTTTCAACCTGACCAAAATCGAGATCAACAGGTGTTGCGCGACCAAAGATCGACACTTCAACCTTCAGACGCGAACGATCATCATCAACTTCCTGCACGATACCGTTGAAGGAAGCAAAAGGACCGTCCGAAACGCGAACAGATTCACCCACTTCAAACGATACAGAAGCACGTGGACGCTCAACACCTTCTTCCACCTGGGAAAGAATCTGCTGAACTTCACGGTCACTGATCGGAACAGGCTTCGACTCTGTACCGAGGAAACCGGTTACGCGCGGGGTATTCTTAATCAGATGATAGACATCATCTGTCAGATTGGCACGAACCAGAACATAGCCCGGAAAGAATTTGCGCTCTGCGTCAACCTTACGGCCGCGGCGCACTTCCACGATCTTTTCTGTAGGCACCAGAATTTTTTCAAAAAGATGAAACAGACCTTTTTGCTTCGCCTTTTCTTCGATTGCTTCAGCAACCTTTTTTTCGAAATTCGAATATGCGTGTACGATATACCAACGCGCAGTCATTATGCTTCTCCCGTATAGCTCACACCAGCCAAATGCCAACCAAGCCTATATTAACGACCGAGACTCAGAAGCAATTCAACGCCATAAGCCATCAACTGATCCGCAAAAAAGAAAAACAGCGCCGCCAGAAAAGCCATAATAACAACCATAACGGTTGAAATAACAGTTTCACGCCGGGTTGGCCACGTTACTTTAGCCGTCTCAGCACGAACCTGACGGAAAAACGTAATCGGATTTGTTTTGGACGCCATTTGCCACTCTGCGCTTGAAAAAAATTAATCCCAATCAAAACAAGCCGTTAAGAATGCATTAATCAGAAAGAACTCACAGGATTACGGCACGTCGGACGAAAACTCAATCCCACGCACCGTTTACGTATTGCCCTACATAGAGCCGATTCCATAAAAAAACAAGCCCATATGCTAAGATATAATAAATTCCCGCATATCATGCACGGAAAGTGCATGGCGCCCCTGCCCTGCGGCGGGTTAATATTATTTATAAAACGACTGCGCTGACACACAAGATCAACTCGGCACCTATTAAGCACAAAAAAGCGGCACTGTAAATCAATACAGCACCGCTTTTCTTAAATGGCAGGGGCAGCAGGGCTCGAACCCGCGACCTACGGTTTTGGAGACCGTCGCTCTACCAACTGAGCTCTACCCCTATGCGGCATTGCAATGCCTGATCGGCAGAATGCCAGACTGGCGGCGTAACCGCCAGTCAAATTGATTACTC